>ERZ1370068.3390-contig-250_pt1 | contig 308265 bp, 361 predicted proteins | sample MGYA00561227_ERZ1370068 | MGnify/ENA primary metagenome ERZ1370068 (study PRJEB38410, sample SAMEA6850437) | metagenome | study: Metagenomic assessment of the ecological functions of the soil: analysis of the soil microbiota associated with the...
CACGTGCTCGGCGCACGGGCTCTCGCGCGCCCAGCACTCCGCGATGGCGCACAGCAGCCCCTCCAGGATGCCCGCCGTCCGCGCCGCCTCGCCGGCGGTGTCGCGTACGCGGTCCCAGCGCGTGTAAAGCGGAACACTCGTGACGGGCGACGCGCACCACGCCGGATCGCTCCAGCCTGGCGGATGCTAGTGACGAGGGTGTCGAACTCCTTGGCTCTCACCGAAACTCCTCCTGTACCAGACGCCGAAGAACCCGAAGCTGGGCCGGCGTCATGTTGTCCTGACGCCGCCGCGTTCGCCCTGAGCGCCCCAGCGGAGCTTCCGCAATCCGCCACTTCCCCGGATCAACGCTCCTTGCTCTGGCCGGGTGAGCAAGGCCAGTTGGACCTGCCGACACTCCTCATCTGACAGAAGCGATGCGACCGCCCTCGTGAAGATGGGGTCCCGACGAACCGCATGCTGCATGATACGCCATTGGCGTACCAGACCCAGGCTGTCGATGGAGGATTGATGTTGCCTTTGAAGCGCGACCGCGGAGCGAAAGCGACTACCCCCGCCTGCGCAGCGGTGCTGATCGGCGGATCGAGGCAAGATCGGATGCTTTCACCGTCGACCAGCCGCCGGAGTTCTCGGGCCCGGCTTGGTGGGAGGCAGACGGAGAACTTGAGACCCTCGACCGCAGCGTCGCTAACCGGGATCTCCGTCATGACCGCTTCCGGAGACGCGTCGCGCAATCTCGACCGCAGCTCACGCGCGGTCGGGTCGGCCGTGAGTGATCGCGAGGTTTCCCCATCTCCGCTCTGCGCGTCATTGCTGGAGAGGCCATCGACGCAATTGCCGCCAGCCTTCCTGCGGTCGTGCTGTTACGCAACTTGCGTATATACGCAGAATACGTATAGATTAGGCCCGGCTCTTGAAGGCCCTGTTCGTCGAGCTGCCGGCGTTTGAGCGCCATCGAGGCGGAGTACCTCGACGACGAGGACTTCGGTGCCCTCCAGCACGCGTTGATGCGCGATCCGGCCGCCGGTCAAGTCATCGAGGGCACGGGGGCCTGCGCAAGACGCGGTTCGCCGACAAACGGCGGGGCAAGGGCAAGCGCGGCGGGCTGCGAGTGATCTACTACTGGTGGGAGGCGGGGAGGCAATTCTGGCTGTTCACGCTGTACGACAAGGACGAGATGGCCGATCTCACGCCTCAGCAGCGCAAGGCGTTCAGGGCCATGATCAAGGCCGAACTGGAGTCGAGGAGAGCGACATGAAGGCATCCATCAAGGCCAAACGTGTTCCCAGGCGCGACCTGCTCGCAGAATTGAGCGAAGGCATGGAGGCCCTCGCCCAGGCGCGCGAGGGCAAACGCACGCTCCGCACGCATGCGGTGGAGTTCAAGCCGGCGCCCACGGTCACGCCGGCTGAATTGGTGCGCGTCCGCGGGCGACTGAGGCTCTCTCGCGCCCTATTTGCCGTCTATCTTCGGACAAACGTTCGCACGCTGGAGAACTGGGAACAGGGTCGCGCAAAGCCGAATGCACAGGCCGCCTTGCTGATCAGGCTCGTCAGGCAATATCCCGATACGGTGCGGCGCCTCGCGGCCATCTGATCCGGCCGGGTCTCGGCGTGGACCCGGTGGCGGCCACAGCGCTGCCAGGTCTCGGCGTGAATCGCCTTGATCTCCACGCCGAGCCGAGCCGGTCGTCTACGTGGGTCCGGGCGGCCGCGGGCCCGGATGTGCCAGGCGTAGGGGCGGGCGCGTGACGCTGTCCCGGTCAACCGCACCGCCTGCGCCTTGAACTCGCTGGCGAACGCCGGCCGGGGGCCGTTCGAGCTCGATGCGCCGAGGTCGCATCAAGCCGACGGTGACCGAGCAGTTCCCGCTGGCTGACGCCGCCCGGGTGCACCGCCTGATGGTCGAAAAGAAGCTCTCCGGGCGCGTGCTGCTGATGCCCTGATCCCCGCCGCTGACATGCGACATCCCTGGGCGGTACCGCCCGGCTACCGGACGACACCGCCTCGCTTCAACATCGCGACGGAGATCGTGGACCGGCGCGTGGCGCAGGGCGCCGGCGACATCGCGCTGCGCGACGCGCGGGGCGCCCTCTCGTTCGCGGAGCTGGCCGACCTGGTCGCACGGTGTGCGGGCGGCCTGCAGTCGCTCGGCGTGGAGCGGGGCACGCGAGGCAGCGCCTGCGTCTGCTCCTCAATCAGCGGGCGCGCCGGAAGGCATAAGGAGGGCCGTGGAAAAGGTGAAGCTGACCCGGTCGAGCGGGAATGTCTTTCGCGATCTCGGGCTTCTCGGGCGACGAGGCCGAGTACCTCAAGGTGCGCGCCGAACTGATGGTCAACCTGCAGAAGGTGATCACGGCGCGCGGATTGAAACAGGCCCAGGCGGTCAAACTGCTCGGCGTCACGCAGCCCCGGGTGAGTGATCTGATGCGCGGGCGTATCGATCTTTTCAGCATCGACACGCTCATCGACATGTTGGCCCGCCTCGGGATCCGCGCGAGCCTCGTGCTGCACCCTCGTCGCCGACGTGCCGGGGCCGCCTAGCCATCCGATCGCGATCTTCTGAGGCGCCGGCCGCGACACACTGAGGCCGCTCGAACCCGCCGGACAAGAACTTGGCGTCGTGCGTGACAGGAAGTCCCCGACTCAGCGGGCGCCGGCTCGCTCGAGCCGGGCGACCATCTCGCCATACCCGCGCTCCCGGGCGAGCGCGAGGGGGTGCGACCGCCCCGATCGGGCCGGCTCACGTCAGCCCCGGCGTCGATCAGGGCGCGGAGAGTTTCGTGTGACGGGGCCGCCGTCGCCGAGGACGATCGCCTCGATAAGGGCGGTCCAGCCGAGGTTGTTCACGTGGTCGAGCAGCGCGCCCGCACGGATGAGCGCCCAGACGATGCTCTCTGTACCATCGGGTCGCACGCGTGGGTTGACGGGACGGCGATTTCACCCGATTCTTACACTCCGTGCCGCCCTTCCGAGCTCTTTCGGCCAGCGTGGAGCATCGTGATGCCGCGATGCGGGTGCGCGCGCCCGCGTCTCTCTCTCCCAGGTGGCCGCGGTGATAGACCGGACCACGATCGTTGGCATCGTGCGCCTGCTGATCGCGTGGGCAACCGTCGGCGCGTTCCTCCTGTTCGGTGACGCATGGCTCGCCGAGCCCGCCTCTCGGGCGGGATCGGCCGTATTGTTCGTGTGGCTCTTGGGGACCATCTCGTGGTGCGCATTCGGCGTCGTCACGCGCGCGGACCATCTCGCCGAGCTCCTGGGAGAGCCGCTCGGCACGCTCCTCCTGACCCTGTCCGTCATCGTCATCGAGGTCGCGTTGATCGCGGCGGTGATGCTGGGGGACCAGGCCGCCCCGACGTTGGGCCGCGACACGATGTTCGCGCTGCTGATGATCGTCTTGAACGGGGTGGTTGGCCTGGCGCTGCTGCTGGGCGGTCTCCGGCACCACGAGCAGGACTACAACCTGCAGGGTGCCATGGCCTATCTCGCGGTCATCATTCCGCTGTCGGTCCTCGCCCTCGTGTTGCCCAACTTCACGCGGTCGACGCCGGGGCCCACGCTGTCGACGGCCCAGGCGTTCTTCTTCGCCCTCTTCACGACGGCGCTCTACGGCGTGTTCCTGGCCATCCAGACCGTGCGCCATCGCGCCTTCTTCGTCGAGCGCCCGCGAGGGAGACCGTGGCCGTCGCGGCCCACGGCAGTGGACACGGCGGTGCCTCGCTCGCCGACGTCGTCCGGGACGCGGTCTTGCTCGTGGTCACCATGCTGCCGATCGTGCTGCTGGCGAAGTCCCTCGCAAAGCTCGTCGACCGCGGTGTGGCCGTCCTCGGAGCTCCCGCGGCGCTCGGCGGAATGCTCATCGCGATGATCGTGCTGGCTCCCGAGGGCGTGAGCGCGCTCCGGGCGGCCATCGACAACCAGTTGCAGCGGTCGATCAACCTCAGCCTGGGAGCGGCGCTGTCCACGATCGGCCTCTCGGTGCCCGCGGTGCTCGGCATCGGGCTGATCACCGGCCAGCCCGTCGTGCTCGGCGTCGACCCGGCGGGGATGGTCCTGCTGGCGGTGACCCTGCTGGTCAGCACGGTCACGTTCAGCGGATCGCCCACGACGGTGCTCGAGGGCGCGGTGCACCTGGTCCTCTTCTTCGTGTACGTGGTGCTTCTCTTCAGCCCGTGAGGGCAGAAGCGAAAAGGAGGCCGGACATGTTCTCCCTCGCCGGCAAGAGCTGTGTGGTCACCGGGGCCAGCCGCGGACTCGGGCGCGCCATCGCGCTCGCCCTCGCGTCCCAGGGTGCGGACGTGGTCCTCACCGCGCGAACGTCGCGACGACCTCGAGCAGGTGCGCGCGGAGATCGAGGCGCTCGGTCGCCGCGCGGTCGTGCGGGCGGGCGATGTCACGGACCTCCCCATCTGCAGGCAGTGGGCGACGCGGCCGTCTCCACGTTCGGCGCGCTCGACGTCTGGGTGAACAACGCGGGCGGCGACACCTCGATCGCCGGGGGCTGGGCCGAGTGGCTCGACGTCACCGAGGAGGGCTGGGAGCGCATGCTGCGCCTCAACTTGAAGGCCCAGGTCTTCGGAGCCCAGGCGGCGGCCCGCCTCATGCGGGCGGGCGCGCGCGGCGGCTCGATCATCTTCCTGAGCTCGATCGACAGCCTGTACGCGGCGCCCGGCGGCGAGGGCATCTACGGGGCGTGCAAGGCCGCCATCAACAACATCACCCAGACGATGGCCGTCGAGCTCGGCCAGTACCAGATCCGGGTCAACGCGATCGCGCCGGCGGTGGTCGAGACGCCGCTGACCGCACCCTGGCTCGCGACGGAGGCTGACCGGCGGGCGCGCTCCGCGTTCTACCCGCTCCGGCGCGTCGGCCAGCCGGCGGACGTCGCCGCCGCCGCGGTCTATTTCGCCTCCGACGAGGCGGCGTGGGTCTCGGGATCGGTCCTGCTCGTGTCCGGCGGCGCCGTGATGACCAGCGATCCCTATCGCTATCTGATGCGCGTCAACAAGGGCGCGACGTGAGGCTCGGCCAATACGTCGTCGGGAGAGCAGCGATGAATGTCCTCGACCCGCCGCGGCGCGGCGTGCTCGGCGCGCTCCTGCTGGGACCCGTGTTGGGCTCATCGTGACCCGTTGCGACCGGGTGCGCAGCGGGCCTGAAGAGGCGGACGGCCAGCGCGTCCTTCAGCGGGATTCCGCTCCACGCGAAATGCAAGGGCACCAGAAACGCTGGGCGGTCGTTCGAGGCGACGGCCGGGAGGCGATCATCCCGTCGAAGGCGGGCTGCCCTCTCGCCTGGACGAGCCCGGGAGTCGGTTGGCCAGGGGATGCAACACGTCGATCGCGTAGCCCAGATCCAAGCGCTCCCCAGCCAGGACGGGCAGGTCGTCCGCGCGTGCAGGCGGAGCCCTTGCGCGTCGTGCTGCGCTCGAAGGGCCTGGACCGGATCGGCAGGTACAGCGGGCGGGGGCGGGACCTCGGGTAGCAGCCGGCCGTCCGGTCGCCGGAAGCGGAGCGCGCCGTCAGGCTGTCGATCGACCTGATAGCCTTCCTCGTGCACCGCGCGGTGATGTCGGCGACAGAGCAACGCGAGGTTCGAGAGCGTGGTGGGGCCCCCTTGGGCCCAGTGACGGACGTGATGCCCTTGGCCGAACGGCAACCCGCACCCTGGGAAGCGACAGCCTTGGTCACGATGGTGGAGCGCGCGCCGCAATGCCGGGGGATCGTCCGGGTCCGAGCTCCGACCTCCACGGTGCGACCGTCTTCGTCGTGCCGCATCACCACGCGGCTCGCGTCGCACGCCAGGCGCCGCGACGTTTCTGCAGAAACGCGCGGCCCGTCCTCGAGCACGGACTGGCCGGGCTGCTCCGGATCTGCCAATGCCGTTGCGTCGACGTGGACCACGACCTGGTACCGCTCTCCCGGCGCGCCGGGATCGAGTCCGTGGTCGAGGGCCGCCTCCGCGAGCAGAGCCAGCGCGTCCGCCTGTTGCTGGGCCATCGTCGGGCGCTCCGCGGAGGGATCTGCAGAGGGATCATTGAAGCGCGTGACCGCCCGTTCGCCCCGGCCCCGCTGGTACAGCGTCTCGCGGGCCGCGGCCAGCGCCTTCATGAACAGGGCGCCCACCTCCGGCTCCAGCCGGCCCCGGAGCACCACGGTGCCGTCCTCGTCCTGGTGGACGTGCAGCGCCCGGCTCGCGTGCCGTCGCTTGGTCTCCCGGGCCTCGGCCTTGCGATCCACGCAGCGCCAGCCGCGCACGATCCGCTCGACGTGGGACGCCGTGCCGGCGCGCCCCACCCCGAGCAGGCGCGCTTCGGTCTCCGGCGTGGCGACGCGAGTCAGGGCTCGGACCTTGGCGTACGACAGTTCCCCACGCGCGAGAGCCTGGGCCAGGAGCGGCAGCGTTCCCAGGGCGCGCGCCACGCGGACCTTCTCCCGGGCCGCGCCCAGGTCGAGTCCGATCCGCCAGCTCAGCCAGTGGGCGCAGGAGCGGAACCCGTTACCCCAGCCGCCGCGGGCGTCGAACGCGCGGATGAGGTCGAGGAGGCGGGCGGTGGCGGCCTCGAGATGCGCCGACAGCTCGGCGATCTCGTCGCCGAGGCGGTCCAGCTCCGCAATGCGTTCCGGGGTGGGTTTCAGGCTGGTGGGGATGTCTGGCGAGTGGATTTCCATGGCGAGCCTCCCGTGTGTTGAGGCGACTCTACACCCGGGTTTCGGAGCCGCCCGCGAGCGCTCAGGACGGGGCATGCGGGAGCGAACGATGATTTTTGGTCTGGTCCCGCCCCGCCGCCAAGCACCGGGCTCGTGCGGGCCGCTGGGCTGGCGTCCGTCGGGGGCGGCCGACACTCGGCGACGCCACCCGGCCAGGGCTGTCAAGCGGAAAAACGCAGGCGGCACCTCGCCGGCCTGGGCCATCATCGCGTCGAGCGCGCGCCACCGTTCACCTTGATACACGAGAAAGGGCAGGGACCGGCACCACGCGCCTTGACGACGCCGCAGGCGCGGACGCAGGCTGGCGTCGACGGGTGCCGATCAGTGCGGCGTCGTGGTTACGGGGACGAACAGATCCTGCGGGAGGAGGAGGGCGCATGAAGGCGAACATGTCTCCGCAGACACAGAAACTCGGGGCGGTGCTGAAACCGCTGGGCCGGACGAGGTGCTGGAGAAGGTCTACGCGACCGGACCGCTGGATACGGTGAACGGCAACGACGTCGTGTTCTGGGTCGCCATTCACGCGCACCACGAGCCGCGCCCGCTCGGTGAAGAGGCTGTGTTCCTTCCCTATCACTACGCCGAGTTCTCGATCACCCCACGGGATTCGAAGTGTTTCGCGAACAACGGAGGCGCGGCTGAGAAATCACGCTCGCCCCAGCGGCCGCATCCGCCCGGATCTCACCGGTCCTCCGAACAGCTCTCGACTCATCGGTTGTACGGGCCAGATCGTGCGAAGCCGCTTCACTCCGAGGGGCACTGGGCACTTCTAGTGGCCCGCGCGCTGCACCCGCCGACGAGCGCCCTCGCCAGCGAGCGGACGTTGCCCTTGTCGCCATGGGCAAACCTCCAGGTCGAGCCTTGATCAGGCCCTAAGGCCGACACCCGGAGTGGAAGAGCTATGCGACCAGTCGGCGAGAACGCTCATCGCCTAGCCCTTCAGTGGGAGGACCGAGCGCGCCTGAGCCTCGTTCCACCCGTTTCGCCGGGTCCCTCCGTATAGCCTTCGTGAAGGCCATGAACAAGACCGGAACTCATGGCGCGGAGGGTGAACCACACAAGAAAGGGAGGGACAACGTCATGTCGAAAGAAAGCGACAACAAAGCGATCGTGGGCCGCTGGTTCAAGGGATTCTGGGGTGAGACCTGCGATCTCGGAATCGTCGACGAGCTCGCCGCTCCCGACATGCTCCTGCAGTACTCGCTGCATGCGCCGCGCCGCGGCCACGATGACATCAAGGCGTTCATGACCGGATTTCGCGAAGCGTTCCCGGACCTCGCGTTCTCGGGCGCGGCGGACCTCATTGCCGAGGGCGACTATGTGGTTGGTCGCTGGAAAGGCGGCGGCACGCACACCGGCCCGGCCTTCAGCGATTTCCTCATCGGGTCTTTGCCAGCGGCGACGGGCCGGAAGATGCAGTTCACTGGAACGACGGTGCTTCGGATCGAAAACGGCAAGATCACGGAGGAAATCGGTCTGGACGATGGCGTGACCGCCCTGCAACAGCTCGGCCTCATCCGCGCGATCTGATCGAGTGCGGGCCGCTGTCAACGTCTCTTTGGCAGCGGCCCGCGCCTCGGCGCTTCCGTGGCACCTTTCGAGCGAGCTGGTCTAGGATACGGAGGCTGGCGGCCGGGTCGGCTGCCGGCCCGGATAAGGGGACCGTGCCATGACCATCGGACTTGCCATACGGTTTCGCGAGGCCTCGCGGGGACCGGCCTACCGCTGGTGGGTGCTGGCGGCAGTCGAGTGCGGCAACTTCGTGGTCTACATGGATGGCTTCATCGTGACCCTGGCGCTGCCCGCGATGGCGCGCCAGTTCGGCGTGGGCATTCACGAGATCAAGTGGGTGCTGGTCGCTTACCTCGCTACCCTGACGGTCACCCTGCTGCTCGCAGGCCGCCTGGCGGACCGGTGGGGCCGCAAGCCGATGACCGTTGTTGGTGTCGCCCTGCTCACGCTCGGTGCGGCGCTGTGCGCCCTGGCCCTACCCTGCCGGTGCTTGTCGCCTGCCGGGTCCTGCAGGGCTGGGCGGCGCCTTGGTGCTGGCCAATGTCATGGCCGAGATCACCGCGATCTTTCCGCGGGAGGAACGGCGCCGGGCCATGGCCGTCAACGCCTCGGTCCTGGCAATGGGTCAGATCACCGGGCTGGTCTTCGGGGGCTTCCTGATCGACCGGCTGGGGCTGGCGCTCCATCTTCCTGGTCATTCTGGTCATTGGCGGGCTCGGCTTGCTGTTGGACCTGGCGGTGCTCCGCAACCGACACACCGCCGGGCCCAGCGCGCCGATGGACAGGTGGGGTGGGGTGCTGTCGGTCCTGGTCGTCGGGACTCCGTTTCTGTTGATCGAGGGCCTGTCCCGGCTCACAGGCCCGGTCACCCTGGCGTTCCTGCTGGGCGGCCTGATCCTGCTCGGGCTGTTCGTGGTGGTGGAGCGGCGGTCGGCCTGGCCGCTGCTCGACCTCCGCCTGCTCCGATCCAGGGCGTTTACCTGCGGGTCGATTGCCGCCGCGTTCTACTTCATCGTTGCGACGTTCGGCTACTTTCTCATGCCGTTGTACGCGCAGGTCGTGCTGGGGCTGTCCCCGTTTTCCGCCGGCCTTCTCATCGTGCCCCTGTCGGTGGCGTTGACGGTCTCGAGTCAGTTGGTCGGCCAGATGGCCGGTCGGTTCAGCGCCCGCATCGTCAGCACCGCGGGCCTGATCTGCACCAGCATCGGCGTGCTCGGGATGTCCCTGCTGGGCCCGAAGGCCTCGTACCTCTACATGGTCGGCGTGCTGATCCTCGCGGGGGTGGGCGGCGGGTTGTTCCACCCGCCCAACAACAGCTCCGTGCTCGGCGCCGTGCCGCCCCAGGACCTCGGCGGCGCCAACGGATTCTTCACGACGGCCCGCAACTTCGGCCAGGCCATCGGGGCCGCGCTCGCGGCGGCGATCCTCGGCCAGGGGTTGGGGCCATCGGGAGCGGCGGAAGTGCTGGCCTGGGCCCCCGGCGCGATGGCGGGTGGCCCCTCCTTGGACGCCTACGTCCAGGCCCAGGCGTTCGCCTTCCGGATCGGTGCGGCCCTGGGGCTGGTGGGCGCCGTGATATCCGCGCTGCGAGGGAGCGAGATCCCGTCAGCGCCCCCACCTGGCGCAAGGGGAGACGGCAACGGGGACATCGTAGATATTCAGGCCCAACCATGCGCAGTGGTGTCCCCTACTGTGCGCAACGACCGGGCTACAAGCTCACCGATGATCGTGCCCTCCGTTCCGCCCCCGCCAACGTGCTTGGTCATTCGGATCTCGGCACGCATGGACATCGCAAAAGTGTGGGCGGCCCTGAGGTACCAGATCAGCGCACTCGGCCAGAGTACCGACGCGGAGGCTCTCGTGGCGCGGAATCGTGATGTGGTACTCGCCGTGTTGGGCGTGGTTAGCCGCAGATGACTACCCGTCTGACGGGTCACTCGGTAGCCCAGCTCGGCGAGGGCCTTCGCGAGATCGTCGCCTGAGACGTCCCGCGGCAACCTCACGCGGTGATGACTTCCTCGCGAACGAAGTGAAGTCGGATGATACTCGGGAGCTGACCGTCCTCGAAGTGACACCGGACCGCGTCGCGGACACATGTCGTAAAGGGTCGCGACGCTGTCAGCCTCCGTGAAGATCGGCTCCCCGAGGGCTCGGGCCGTGAAACCCCCTTCCGGAGCTTCTTCGACCAAGAAGATTAGCTCTGACAAGCTGCCAGGTGTGCTCATGGCCGAATCAGGATAGCACCCTCTCTCACGGAGCCGAGTGTGTGCGGGACTACAGGGCCGCGCGGTTGACGGGCGCCGGGAATATGCACCTGCCCAGACCGGGTGCTCATACGCGGCCTTCTCACTAGTTGACGTTACCCGCCCGCCCGGGTTGTGCTAACGCCGACGCAGCCTATCCCGCAAGACCCCGAATCACAATGATTTTGGATTCCCCTGTCCTCCCTCACCCTCCTGGCTGCTTGTGCTATCGGGCGATCTCTCGCTTGGCTTGTTCCACGAGCCTTGCCCACCGGGGCGATAGGCGATATCTCCTCACGCGCACACTCGGGGCCGCGAACCGGCGCAAAGGAAGCCGGAAGCCGTCCACTCACTGAGCCACTCCCTGGCCGTGTTCCCGGACACGCTGAACCAACCTTGCACCTCCGGCGCTTGCACCTCGGTCGCGCGAGGCGTATCGGCAATCGCGCGCGCGAGGAGACGGGTGAGCACCTGCTGCTGGCGCGCGGACAGCGCCTCCCAGGGCGGCGCGGGCGGCGCCATCGCGTGATAGAGCCGCGCCGCACACGCTCGGAGTGCGCGGGCTGCCTGCGCGAGGGTGCCCACGAAGTATTCGATCCACGGGCGTATGGTCGGGGTCGTGGCGGCCGTCGTAGAAGTTACGACCGGCAGGCCCATCTGGAGGCTCGCGTAGTAGCGCGCCCGATCGGCGTTGAAGTATTCGTCGAAGGAGAGGAACCCGCGCATGCGGTAGCTCGACCGCCAGAGCTCGGCGGTCGCAAGAGCAGGCGCGCCGTCCTCCCGTTGCCGTCATCGAACGGATGAATGCTGAGAAAGCGATGGGCGATGATGCCGGCCCGGACGGGAACCGGCACCTCGCTGGCCTCGCCAGAGCTTGCCCATGTGGCGAGATCCTCCATCAACGCCGGGACATCACGTGGCTGTGGTGGCGCGTAGTCGATGGCCCTGGTCACCGTATCCACCACCGGGCACTCGGTCGTACGATAGGCGCTGGCTCGGCCTCGCCTCCCGGCACCACGGATGATGACGATGCGGTGGAGCTGGCGGATGAAGAGGACTCGGTCAACAGGGACTCCTCGGGCGGCGCTACTCCTCGACCTGGTCGAGCCCGCGCCAGTAGTTCCGCACTTCCTGCTCCGCCGCGCTCCTACGCGCGCCGGCCGGCGATCGCCTGGCGCACCGCCGCCGCATCAAGCGGATTGCCTCTCGATCTGGGTGGAGCTGCGGTGCTGCGCTGCAGGGCATCGTGGCGAAGGCGAAGAGTCGCGTCGGGGGCAGCGGAAGCGGCTCGATCCACACCCCGCGCGGCCTCGATCGCACCGAGGTCGTTTACGAGCCTGCGTGTGAAGCTAAACCGCGGGGCGAAAGCCACTACGGCCCCGCGTCCGCAGGACCAACACGTGATCGTCTCATCGCTCCTCGTTCATCTCGGCCTGGGTCGCGCGCTCACACGCACCGTCGGGTCCGGCTCGCTTCCGACGCGGATGTCAACGTCAGGCGATGAAGATCGATCAGCCCAGCCTCGTCCAGACGGGACCCGACATACCCGCCGGCCAGCACGAATGCGACCGGTAGACGTCGACCCTGGCACCACGCGAAGACCAGTCGCTCCCGACGGGCCAGGAACGTCTCGGGTGATGCCCGGCATGCCGCCCGTCGGGCACTTCTCGTACGGGTCCATCCCGGCGTTGTACAGGCACAGGTCGAATCGAAGGCCCTGTCGATCCACCTCGTTCAACAGCCGATCGACGGTAGGCAAGTAGCTCGCACCGTCTCTGACGATCTCGAGCCAGGCGTGGTCGGAACGCTCGTACCTGTCATAGCTGTCCACCGCCACGTCGACCTGCCAGATTCGAGGATCTTCCTTGATCATGGACCGGGTTCCGCCGCCGCAATGCGCATCGAGGTCCAGGATCAGTACCGACCGAGCGCCCGCGGCGAGAGCCTCGCGGGCCGCGATCACCAACCCGTTGAACGTGCAGAAGCCCGCGCCCCGTTCGCGCCGCGCGTGGTGCAGGCCACTCGAGAGCGAGCCGGCCACTCCGTGCTCGAGGGCAGCCAGTGCCGCGGCGACGGCGCCGCCATTGGACGACAGGACCATTGGCCACAGCTCGCCATCCCACGGGAAGCCCTGGGATTCGGCCAGCTCCCGCGGAACCCCCGTTTCGACCGGCGCGGATGTAGCTCGCGTCATGGACCTGGGCGAGCTGCGCTCGGGTGAGCGGCGCCGGCTCCAGCAACTCGATACCCGAGATGGGCGACTCGGCGAGTGAGTCAGCGATCCACGTGGCCTTGCGAGTGGTGTCGAAGGCATGCCCCGAGCCAGCGTACGCCGGGCTGTAGAAGACTCTCACGGTGGGGGCGTCCTGGCCCGGGTGCCGGGCGAGCTCAAGGCATGTTGCCCTGGATTCATCAGTTGCCTGTGAAAGGCAACAGTCTACTTTCAGGCAATGGCTCTCGTTGTGTTGCCCCACATAGTACTGTTGCCCATCATGGGCAACGAGCCAACTTTGGGCAACAGGGCGTCAGATCCCGCGTTCGAGAAGCTGGGCAAGCACCTTCCCCATGCCGCCGCCCGATCGAGAGGGAACCGGGGCGCTTGCGCCATGGGAAGTACGATTGACGTACCGCGTGTTCCTGATACGAGAAGCACCATGGCACGCACGCCCGTTCACCCTGGCGAAATCCTCGGCGACGAGCTTGAGGAGATCGGGCTTTCATCTGCGGAGCTCTCGCGCACCCTGCGCGTTCCGCCCAACAGGATCTCCCAGCTCATCGCCGGCAAGCGCGCGATCACCGCCGACACGGCCCTGCGTCTCGCGCGGTACTTCGGCACATCGGCCGACCTGTGGATGAATCTCCAGAAGACCTACGAGCTGGACCTGGCCCGCAAGGAAGCCGGGGAGGAGATCAACAGCATTCCGCGACGGAAGCTCGCGCGGGCACGCCAGCAGCGTGCGAAAAGTCTGCTAGGGATCTCCACGGATCTCGACATCGAGATTCGGCCACCGCGCACGGAACAGATTGCGCTGCGTCTCTCCGGAAGACCTCGATGTCCTCCGCTCTCTCGCGGCGGCGCGCGGCGTCGGTCACACAACGCTGGCCAGGACGGTGCTCGAAGGCTGGCTCGCGCGCTCGCGAACGCAAGAGTCGACGGTCGCCCCGCGCAAAGCGCGGCCGTCTCGGCTATCATCGTCGCGACCAAAGGAGGTCACCATGAGACTGGCGGGCAAGGTTGCGCTCATCACCGGTGGGGCGAGCGGCATGGGTCGGAGCGAGGCGATGATCTTCGCGCAGGAGGGGGCCAAGGTCGCCGTCGGCGACATGCTGGAGGCGGAGGGGCGCGATGTCGTCGACCACATCACCAAGGCCGGCGGTCAGGCGCGCTTCGTGAAGGTCGACGTCACCAGCGAGACCGACTGGCAGGCGGCGGTGCAGGCCGCCGTCGCGGCCTTCGGCAAGCTCGACATCCTGGTGAACAACGCCGGGATCAGCGGCTCCGGTCCCGACACCATGAGCGTCGACGTGTGGGACAAGGTCATGGACATCAACGCCAAGGGCGTCTTCCTGGGGATGAAGTACGCGATCCCCGCCATGCAGCAGGCCGGCGGGGGCGCGATCGTCAACATCTCCTCGATCTCCGGCTTCGTCGGCCAGGACCGCATCCACATGGCCTACAACGCCTCGAAGGGCGCCGTGCGCATCATGACCAAATCGGCCGCCGTGCAGTATGCCAAGGACGGCATCCGGGTCAACTCGGTCCATCCCGGGGTCATGCCGCCCATGCGCACCTCGCAGGCCTCGGCCGATCCCGAGTGGCGGGCGAAGATGCTCCGGGTGATTCCGCTGAAGCGCGAGGGCCGCGTGGAGGAAGTCGCCAACGCGGTGCTGTTCCTCGCCTCGGACGAAGCGTCGTACATCACCGGGACGGAGCTCGTCGTCGACGGCGGCCTGCTGGCCATGTGATGGACCTCTCGCGCCTGGGCGTCTTTTGCTTTCTCGATCCGCTTCCCGGAGCGGCGCTGGGCCCGTTCGCCAAGAAGGTCGAGCGGCTCGGCTACTCCGCCCTCTGGTTCGCCGAAGGGCTGGGGCGCGAGAGCCTGTCGCTGGCCACCCACCTGCTCGACCAGACGCGGACGCTCGTGATTGGCAGCGGCATCGCCGTCGCCTATAGCCGCGAGCCGATCGCGGCCGGGAACGCGGCGCGGGGCCTGAGCGAGCTCTTTCCCGATCGGTTCATCCTGGGGCTGGGGGTCAGCAATGCCGCGGCCAACGAGCGCCGTGGCGTGCGCTACGAGCGCCCGGTCGAGTTCATGAAGTCGTACCTCGCCCGGATGAAGGCGGCGCCATACATGGCCCCGGCACCGGCCGCGGAGGCCCCGGTCGTGCTCGGATCGTTCCTGCCGCAGATGGTCCGGCTGGCCGCGGAGGAGACCGCCGGGGTGCTCACGTACTTCACGCCACCCGAGAAGACGGCGCAGGTGCGGGAGGCGATCGGGCCTCGGAAATGGCTGTGCGCCGAACAGGCCGTCTTGCTGGAGACCGACCCCGTGCGGGCTCGGGCGGCGGCCCGCCAGTACATGGCGCTCTATCTCGCGAACCCGCACTACGCGAAGCTGCTGGGCCCGCTGGGATTCTCCGATGCCGACTTCGCCGGCGGCGGGAGCGATCGCCTGGTCGACGCCATCGTGGCCTGGGGACCCGTGGCGACCCTGCGCGCGAGAATCGCCGCCCACGTCGCCGCGGGCGCCACGCACGTCTGCGTGCTCCCGCTGCGTGTCGACGGCAGTCGAGCGCCGGACGAGAACGTCCTCGAGGCCCTCGCCCCCGCCGCGTGAGAGGAGGAAGCAATGTTCGAGGGGTTCGCGCACGAGCGCATCCGGACCGGCGAGGCGGAGATCGCCCTGGTGCGAGGAGGTGCGGGGCCTCCTCTCCTGCTCCTTCACGGCTATCCGCAGAACAAGGCCATGTGGCACAAGGTCGCGCCGGGCCTCGCCGCGCACTTCACCGTGATCGCGCCCGACCTCCGCGGCTACGGCGACAGCTCGCACCCGCCCGATGCCGACGACAACCGGGCCTACTCGAAGCGCGCGATGGCCGCCGACCAGGTGGCGGTCGATGGAGCGGCTCGGCTTCCCGTCGTTCTTCGTGGCCGGCCACGACCGCGGGGGCGCGTGGCCTATCGCATGGCGCTCGACCACGCGGCGCGGGTGCGCAAGCTCGCGGTCCTCGACATCGTGCCCACCTACGAGCAGTTCGCGAGCGTCGACCGCCACGCGGCGATGGGGGCTACCACTGGTACTTCCTCGCCCAGCCACGGGGCTTTCCCGAGCGGCTCATCGGCGCGGATCCGGAGTTCTTCCTGCGCCACATGATGGGACACGCGTCCGGGCCGCCCGATCCGACGGCGCGCCCCAGCCGGTTCTCGGATGATGCCTTCGCCGAGTACCTGCGCTGCTTCCGCAAGCCCGAGGTCATCCACGCGACGTGCGAGGACTATCGCGCCGGGGCGACGATCGACTTCGACCTGGACGCGGCGGATCTCGCGGCCGGCCGGCGCATCCAGTGCCCGATGCTCGCCCTGTGGGGCGAGCGCGGCCGGCGCCGCCAGGTGTTCGAGACCTGGCAGCGGTGGGCCACCGACGTGCGCGGGCACGCGCTCGCGTGCGGCCACTTCCTGCCCGAGGAGGCGCCGGACGAGACGCTGGCGGAGCTGACGCGGTTTTTCCTGGACGCCTGACGCGCGGGCGGGGGGCGGATAGCAGTCACACCATGTGATATCGTGCGGGCAGACGCCATCGAGGCCAGGGGACTGACACCGTGGATACCAAAGTCCAATCGCTTATCGCGGAAATTGAGGGCCTCTCAGAGGCCGATCGCCAGACATTGGCGCAGGAGGTCCTGCCCCTCCTCCTGAGCACGCGTGCGGGTCTCGAAGAGATCGACCGCTCCCTCGAAAAAATGTCCGATGAGGAACTCGACGCCGTGATCGAACGCGCCAGGGACCGGGCCGGGACGCTGGGGGACGAGGTGGTCACCGTCATCATCGACGAGGCGATCCGCGCTGCCCGCACTCAGGGTCGTTCTTGACACGCAGGTGCTCCTGCGGGGCGCCCTTGCCCGCACCCAGAGCCTCACAGCTCGTCTCTACGAAGCGTGGCGCGACGACCAGTTCGTCCTGCTCGTCTCCGAGCCGATCCTCGCCGAAGTCGACGCCGTAACCGCGCGCCCGGAGCTCTGGCGAAAGCTTCGCGTGACGGCACACGAAGCCCGCGCCGTGCCGCTTCGGCTCCGGCGGCGCGCGCGTGCTTGTCCGGCCCGATGTCACGATCCGGACGAGCCGGGACCCCACGGACGACAAATTCCTGGGTGCGCCGTCGCTGGGCGCGCCGACTACGTGGTCAGCGCCGACGGCGACCTCCTGAGCCTGCGCGAGGTTCGAGGCATCCCGATCCTCGACCCCCCGCGTTCTGGCACCGGCTCGCCGAATACGGTGGTCAACGATGAGATCGCCCCACCCGATTAAGCGCGCCGAGGCCATTCGCAGCGGGAACGAGGTCCCTGATCGAGAAGGATGCGCACGCAGGTCCAGTCAGGCCTCGGTCAGGCTCCGTGCCGTATGGTCCAGGACGGCGTCGACCTGTTGGCGGGTCACGCCCGGAAACCACTCGAGGAACAGATCCACTGTCGCGCCACCCTCCAGGTTTTGGAACAAGGCCCTCACGGGGACTCGCGTGCCCTTAAAGGTCCAGCTCCACTCAACCTGTCGGGAGCGCGCTCCACGGCGTCGCACCGGCTCCAATCGAGCATGGTCAAAATCTATCGCCGATCATTAGGCGACACAAGAACACGGCGCCCCTGCTGTTGTCAGGCCCTGTTCGCCGCGCTGCTGCGATGAAGGGGCTACCGGGCCGAAGCGGTTTCCCCTGAGGCCTGACGTGCGCAGCCGCGACTCTCACGCCAATTCCTTCATCTCCGTCTCCGCCTTCTCCAGCCAGTACGTCATCCCCCTCTCGCGGTACATCGTCGTCGCCGTGGTGAGGTGTTCGCGGGCCTGCTCGTGCTCGTCCGTGCGCCGGTAGAGCTTGCCGAGCCCGAAGTGGCAGTGGGCGACGAGGGGCGCATGCCGCGCGGCTCGGCAAGCGCCAGCGCCTTCCGGTAGTGGGCCTCGCCGCGCTCGGCATCGAAGCGGTCGGGATGGGTCGCGATGTCGCCGAGCAGGTGTAGCGCATGGGCCGCGAACCCGGGGTGACCCGAGCAGGATTCGACCGCGCGGTCGCCCAGGCTCCGCGCCTCGTCGAGCCGGCCGAGCAATAGACACGCGCGTCCCAGTGAGTGGTGGTCCCCGCCGCGATGGTCGACCAGTCCCCTCGCCGCCTGACGCTCGAGAAGCTGCTCGCCTTCCTGGAGCCGGTTCAGCGCCTCGCTCGCCTCGCCGAGCTGCGCCAGAGCCCAGGCGGAGGACGTGACCGCCCAGGAAAGCAGGAGGACGACGTTCCCGGCACGAACCACCGCCATCCCTTGCTCGATCCGTGAGCGCGCCTTCGCCCAGTCGCCCATGAGGAGGTGGATCGTGCCCGCGGCGCGGTGGGCCAGGCCGATGGGGAACGCATGATGCGTCGACTCGGCGAGACGCATCGCCTCGGCCTGGTGCTCGGCCGCCTCGGCGAATCTGCCGAGCTGGGCGAGGCTCATGACGAGCCAATAGCGAACGTAGACGGATGCGGGTGCGGCGTTTCCGAAATCCTCGTAGGCCCAGTCGGCGGGCAGCGCCGCGAGGTTGTCGGTGGCCAGCTCGACCACCCGCTCGTACTCGCCCCGGAAGTAATGCGCTTGCTCGAGAAAGCTCGTGGCGAGGATGCGGAGTCTCAGGTCCCCGAGCGCCCGTGCGATCGCCAGCGCGCGGGTCCCGGACGCCAGCGCCTCGTCCAGCTCGCCGAGCAGCGAGTGGACGGTCGTCATGAACGCGCAGACCCGGCCTCGGCGGCGGTCGTCGTTCAACCGTTCGGCGAGAGCCTCGGCCTCGCGCAGACGCTCCAGCGCCCGCCGGACTTCACCGAGCTGGTGCAGCACCGGCCGCAGCTCGAGGCGGATCTCGAAGGCCTGCTCCAGCGTGGACGGGCTCTCCGGCAGCGAATCGAGGACGCCGAGCGCCTGCTCGAACCAGATCCGGGCGTCCTCGAGCGCCGACCGCGCGGCCGCCTTGAGTCCCGCCTGCCGGAGATAGTCCACCGCCTTCTCCCGCAGCTCGCCCCGGAGCGCGTGATGGGCGAGCCGCTCGATCTGCTCGCCGAGGCGATCTCGGTGGAGCGTCTCGATCGCGTCGACGATCCGCGCGTGAAGCTCGCGGCGCCGCTCCTGCAGCAGTCCGCCATACGTCACGTCGTGGGTGAGCGCGTGCTTGAAGGAGTATTCGAGATCCGGAAACAGTCCGGCTTCGTACACGAACTCGGCGGCCTGCAGGTGGTCGAGTCCGCGACGGAGCGCCTCGTCCGGCAGCTCGGCGATCGCCTGGAGCAGCGCGAACGGGACGTTCTTGCCGATGACGGAGGCGGTCTGCAGGAGATGTTTGTCCTCCGGGAGGAGCCGGTCGATGCGCGCCGCCAGCCATCGCCTGGATCGTGGCAGGGACCTGGATCGTTTGGACCGGTTGCGTCAGCCGGTACCGGCCACGCTCTCCCGCCAGCGCCTTCGTCTCCACCAGCGTCCGGACCGTCTCCTCCAGGAAGAACGGGTTCCCGCGCCTGATCAGGAGCTGCTTCAGCGGCGCGAGCCCGGGATCGTCGCCGAGGAGCGCATCCAGCAGCTGTCCGGCGCTCTCGGCCGGGAGCGCGTCCAGCCGCATCTGGCTGTAGGACGTCTTGCTGCCCCAGGCGTGCTGGTACTCGGGACGGTAATTCACGAGCAGCAGCACGCGCGCCGACCCGAGGCTCTCGACCAGGCTGTCGAGCAGCGCCTGCGTCTCACCGTCGATCCAGTGGAGATCCTCGAAGATCAGGAGGAGCGGTTGTTCCTGCGCTTCCCGGAGCAGCAGCCGCTTCACGGCGTCGAGCGTGCGCTGGCGTCGCTGGCCCGGGTCGAGCGCCTGCCACGCGGCGTCGTCCACGGGCACGTCGAGCAGGGCCATCAACGCCGGTAGCGTCGGCTCCAGGGATCGGTCCAGGCTGAGCAGCTTGCCCGTCATCTTCTCGCGGATCTCGCGGAGGTCGTCTCGGTCCTGGATCTTGAAGTAGCCCTTGAGGAGATCGATCACCGGCAGGTAGCTCGTCGTCTTGCCATACGAGACCGAGGCGGCTCTCGAGAATGAGCCAGCCCTGCAGGCGATGCGAGTGGGTGAGCTCGTAGACGAGGCGCGACTTGCCCACCCCCGCCTCGCCGATGACCGCCACCACCTGACCGTGACCGTCACCCGCGAGCTGCTGGGCGCGGCGGAGCTGCGCCAGCTCGGCGTCGCGGCCGACGAAGCGCGTGAGCCCGCGCCGGACGGCCGCCTGCAGGCGGGTCCGCGCCGGGCCGGCCCCCGTCACCTCGTAGATCTCCACCGGCTCGGCGAGCCCCTTCACCGGCACGGGGCCGAGCGACTTCACCTCGACGTAGCCCTCGGCCAGCGCCAGCGTCTCGGGCGTGATCACGATCGCGCCGGGATCGGCGAGCTGCTCCATCCGCGCGGCCAGGTGCGTCGTCTGGCCGACGGCCGTGTAGTCCATGTGGAGATCGCTGCCGATGGCGCGCACGACGACCTCCCCGGAGTTCAGCCCGACGCGGATCTTGACCACGGCCGCCGTGGGAGCGTCGCACCTCTTCCGCATACGTCTTCACGGTCTCCTGCATCCGGAGCGCCGCGTAGCAGGCTCGCACGGCGTGGTCCTCGTGGGCGAGCGGCGCGCCGAAGAGCGCCATGATCCCATCGCCCATCACCTGGTTCACGGTGCCCTCGTAGCGGTGGACGGCGTCCATCATCGCGCTCGAGGACGGGATCGAGAATCTTGCGCGCCTCCTCGGGATCGCGGTCGGCGAGCAGCTCCATCGAGCCCTTGAGGTCGGCGAAGAGCACGGTGACCTGCTTGCGCTCGCCCTCGAGGGCCGCCTTGGAGGTCAGGATCTTCTCAGCGAGGTGCTTGGGGGTGTACGTCTCCGGAGCAGGCGAACCATCCGGGGCCGCCGTGCCAGCGGTGACAGCTTGGCCGCACTGGAGGCAGAAGCGGGCGCCCCCGGATAGTTCTGCGCCACAAGAGCCGCACGTGAGCGCGAGGCGGGCTCCGCACCCCTGGCAGAACCTGGCGTGGGGCGGGTTGTCCTGCTGGCACCGGGGACACGTCATGCCGGAGCCTCGCCGAACACGATGGTCAACGATGAGGTCGCCCCGCTCCGGTTGACCGCGCCACTCGAGGAAGAGCTCCACCGTCGCGCCACCCTGCGCTCCAATCGAGCATGATTAAAATCTATCGCCGATCATCGGGCGACACAAGAACATGGCGACGATTGATGTTGCTCAGCGCGAGCAATGGTTGCCGGGGATCGGCCGCGCTTTGCGCTTACTGTCAGGCCTGTTGCTGAAGCGGTGAGCTCGCGCGCTCCCGATGGGATCTGGGCCGAGAAGCACAGCCAATCTCTTGCCGCGACGGCGGCCGCTTCCTCGGCATAGTCGCCGCACACCTCGACGTTCACGCAAGCCGGCTTCCGCGAGCAGGGCCGTCACCTCATCGTGCTCGTGCCGCCGCAAGGGAAAGTCCTGGACCTCGCAAGCGCGACGACCCGTCCGTCACGCCACTTTTCGTAGGTCAGAACGTGCCGCTCGATCCGGTCGCTCACGTCGTAGCTGACCGCAACGTCGACCAGGGTGATGGTCGATCCATCCGGGCAGCGGACCACCCGTCGCAACTCGCGGCCTTCGCGCCGAGGCGGCATGGACGCCGGGAGCATTGACATCGAAGATAGAGATGGCCACCTGGGACGAGATGGCGCCTCATCCGATCGAGGAGCCGCTGTCGCCTCGCGCGGAACCGGACAGAAGCATGAATGATCCGAAGCTGATGACGATCCCATGGTAGCGGTTGGGAAGATCCATCGTCTCCAGCGCGCCGCAGTACAGCGTGGCCCGTAACGCCGCGCGGCCGTGCAGTTGCGACGGCGGTAGGCAAGCACATCTCTGTCGAGCTATCGATGCCCTCGACCTGCAAGCCTGCCCGGAGGAGAGGTACCAGGAGTCGGCCGGTGCCCACCGCCGCCTCGAGCACCCGGCCGCCGATGGCCGCGAGGCGTCTGAGGTAGTAGGGCACGTCGGGTGAGTCGCCGCCGAACGCGGTTTCGTAAGATCCGTACGACGCTCCGAACAGAGCGACCCGTAGTACCGCTGCATGGCCACTCACTCCCGCGGTCTGCTCTTTCGCCGGCGTCAGCGTCCGTGCCGCGTGCGCTCGCTCTCCTGCAGGGCGTCGATCGATTCGGCGGAGCGGCCGAAGATGTCCGGCACCGGCCAGCCCTCGAGCCCGGCGTAGGTGTCGATCTGCGACCGGTGGTGGACCTCGTGCTCGAGCATCATCATGAGCAGGCGCCACCCGGAGAGCGTGGCCCCGGGCGTGTCGATCATCTCGATGCGTCGCGTGAGCCATGCCTCCGGCGTCTCGCGCAAGAGCGCGGCGAAGCGCTCGGCGGAGGCCTCGAGCCACGGCAGCCAGTTCCGCTGGTCGGCCATGTCCTCTTCCGCCTTTACCCAGATCCATCCCTCGCCGCGGTAGGCGCTGGCGAAGTACAGGCGAGTGCCGCCGATGTGGGCGACGATCTCACCGATGTTCCATCCCGCCTCACCGCCGACCGCGGGCGGGCGCCAGGCCGCCGCCATGGGGGGCAGCGCGGCGATATCGCGCTCCGTCCGTCGCCGCAGCGCTGTCGAAGAAGCGGAGATAGGAAGCGATGTCGGTGATCATGTCTGGTCTCCTCTGGGCGATGTGCTCTCGCCGTGCGCGGCTGGCGCTGCCTGGAGCCTTCCGCCCGGGCCGATTATAGCCGCCTTCATCGGGGGCGATCCGGCTTGGGCGAGACCGGAACGGCCGTGTCTCCCTGGCGCTTGCCGTCGAGCCCGAACCGCTCAACCTTGCCGACGCCATCGACGCGGCCGTATCCAGTGCGGCGGCTCATCGTGTCATAGAAATCGACGCGGCCGGTGCTCTGATCGACTACGGAGTAGCCCGTGCGCCGTCCCTGGGCGTCGAAGAGATCCACACGCGTTTGTTCGCCGGCACGCGCGAGCACGACACCGACGATGATGCCGATCACCAGGGCAAGGAGAACGAGCACCCACCAGCGCGGGCCGCGCGGATTGGACGCCTCGCCCTCGCCGATCGGTCCCAATCTCGCCGGCCGGCTCTCATGGGTGGCGTGCTCCCGAGGCTCTCCGGAAGTAGAGGCCATAGCGTCCGCCCGCAGCGTAAGGCTTGCCGGTCGCATCCACGCCGAGCCGCGCACCCTTCACGCCCACCGATGCCCCGATGCCGCGCTTCGAGAGGTTCAATCGGAGCGGTCCGACACGAAAAGACTTCCGGAGAAACCACCCCATCACGTCTCCTCCCCACCGGGAACGCTCCGCCTCGACAGCGGCACCGCGGATCCCGAGTCCTCTTCATCGTAGTCCCTAAGGCATTCCTGCTTAGATGCTCAGGCGTTGTAGTAGGCGAAGACGACCGGCGAGACGAAGGCCCAGGTCTCGATGAAGGTGGCCTTGTCGGGCTTGCGGCCGAGCGCCTCCATCGCGCCCAACAGGCAGAACCAGTTCAGCACCTCGTGCTGGCCCGAATCCTCGATCTGGTCGGTGGTGTAGCGGTGCCAGGCGGAGTAGTCGCCGCGTTCGAGCGCTTCATAGAGCGCGCGGTCGGCCGCGACATCGGGCCAGAGCTGGTAGTTCTTCTCGGTCAGGAACGAGTGCGACCAGCTCGATGACGCCATCAGCGCCACCCGCCACGGGCTGTCGGCCATGATCCGCGCCGTGGCAGCGCCGACCTCCATGCAGCGATGCGGATTGGGCGACGGCGGGTCGAGATCGTGGGTCTGATCCTTCATCGCAAGCGGCAGGCGCAGGCCGCGCGCCGCATTGACCCGCCGCCCGTAGCAATTGACGCTGAACGAAACCAGCGGATAGTCGAACCCGACCCGCTTGTCGTCGAGCAGCAGCAGCGTGTTCTCGAAGGCATGGCCCATCGGGTTGTGCAAGGGCTTGTAGGCATAGCGCGACATCGATCCCGGCCTCGATCAGGCGCGAGGCAAGGTACTTGCCGGCTTCCCTGTGGCCGCGCACGCGAAAGGTCTTGTCCGCCGGCTCGTTCCACGGGTTGTCGGGCGAGCGCCGGTGCGCCCAGGGCTGGATGTCCTGGTCCTCATAGGCGAGCACGGCAAACGGCGGGACGATGTCCTCCTTGAAATTCTCGTACTGGTCGTCGCCCCACATGACGATCAGATCGGGCTTGAACTCGTCGAGCGCCTGGCGCGCCTCGGCGAAATGGCGGCGGTAGACCTCGCGCGCCCGCGCCGCGGCCGACGTGCCCCAATCATTGCCGAGCTCTTCGCGCAGCGGGGCCGGCCAGCGTGCCGGGTTCTTCATCTCGTCGGGCATCGCCGGGTCGTCGAGCGAGGCCTTCATCATGAAGGTCCAGTCTTCGTTGCGGCGCAGCATCACCGGCCGGTGGGTGCAGCCAACTCCCAGAATGTCGCCCATGGCTCACCTCCGATCTGCAGGAACTTCAAGATTTGATGATGGCCTTCCGCGGGTCCCACGGGAACACTTCCTGTCCTATACAGGACTTCGCGGCCCTTCGCCACTACCTGGGCCCCTCCTCGACAATCAGGCTAGCTCGGAGCTACCCTGAGCATCCGAGGAGAAGCCACCATGCCAGCGCGGACGGGACAGCAGTACATCAAGGGACTGAAGGATCAGGAACGCGAGGTCTGGCTGCGCGGCGAGCGCGTGAAGGACGTGACCACGCACCCCGGCCTGGCCAGCGGCGTGCGCGCCATCGCCTCGCTGTACGACATGCAGCACGATCCTCGGCTGCGCGACGAGATGACGTACGTCTCGCCGACGAGCGGCGAGCGGGTCGGGCTGTCCTTCATCATTCCCAGCACCCGGGAGGAGCTGGAGCGGCGCCGCGTCATGATGCTGCACTGGGCCCGCGCCACCTGCGGCATGATGGGCCGCTCGCCGGACTTCATGAACGTGACCTTCGCCGCCTGGGCCGCCGCCGCCGGCTACTTCGCCCAGGGGGCGCGCAGTTCGGTGAGAACATCCGGCGCTACTACGAGCACATCCGCGAGAACGACCTGACCCTGACCCATGCGCTGATCAACCTGCAGCGCAGCCGGACGGTCTCCGGCATGTTCAATCTCGAAGAGGGCACGGCGCTCTCCGTGGTGCGCGAGACGGACGCCGGCATCATCGTGCGGGGGCGCGGGTGCTCGCCACGCTGGGACCGATGGCGGACGAGATCGCCGTGTACTCCCCGCGCGTGGCCCGCCACACCGAGAAGCACAGCCCCTTCGCCCTCAACTTCGCCATCCCCTGCGGCACGCCGGGCCTCAAGTTCCTGTGCCGCGAGAGCTTCGACCTGGGCCGCTCGCACTTCGATCATCCGCTCGGATCGCGGTTCGAGGAGATGGACACCGTCGTCTTCTTCGACGACGTGCTCGTGCCCTGGGAACGGGTGTTCGTGCTGGGCGACGTCGACCTGATCAACGCCACCGCCGTGACCACGCACTCCGCCGTGCACACGGCGCATCAGGGCGCCGCCAAGAACCTGGCCAAGAGCGAGTTCGTCCTCGGTGTGGCCCTGCTCATGACGCACACGCTGGGCAACGCGCACCTGCCCCACACCGAGGAGCGGCTCGCCGAGCTGACGATGTATGCGGAGCTGACGCGCGCGTGCATCCGCTCCGCCGAGGCCGACGCTCGACTGGACGAGTGGGGAGTCATGTGCCCGGTGCCTCTGCAGATCGAGCTGACCCGGAATCTGTTCATGACCGCGTATCCGCGCATGGCGGAGATCCTGGAGCTGCTCGGCTCGAGCAGCTTCATGATCGTGCCGAGCGAGGCCGACTTCCAGAGCCCGCTCGCTCCGCACATCGAGCAGTACCTGGCCACGGACACGGCCAGCGCCCGGGACCGCGTCAAGCTCTTCCGCCTCGCCTGGGACATCGCGGGCAGCGCGTTCGGCAGCCGCCAGGTGCTCTATGAGCGCTTCTTCGCCAGTGACCCCTGACGCGAGCGCGGGCGCTCAACTCGATGTATCCGAGGGACGCCGTGATGGAGCGGGTGCGGAAGTTCCTGGACGACGACGCGTCGTAGGACGAGTAGGACTATACTACCGGCCACGTCCTCGCGAGTCACCGCGCGCGCCTCTCGGTCGTCAGGGAAGCCAAGCAAAGGAGCTCGGAGCTGGTCGGTCACGGTCGGACGGGCAGCATCGTCTTGGAGCAGGTGACACAGCGGTTCCCGCTCCCGCGCGAGGGTCGGGAGTTCACCGCCGTCGAGGGCGTCTCGTTCAGCGTCGGGGCCGGCGAGTTCGTGTCGATCGTGGGGCCGTCGGGCTGCGGGAAGTCCACCCTCCTCGGCCTCGTGGCGGGCCTCGTCCCCGTCACCGCCGGTCGCATCACCCTGGACGGCCAGCCGGTCAGCGGCGTCAACCCTCGGCTGGGCTTCGTCTTCCAGCGCGACGCCCTCTTTCCCTGGAAGACCGTCGCCCAGAACGTGGGCCTTCCTCTCCTGTTCCGCGGGATCGATGCGGCATCGGCCGGCCCCGCGTGGCCGAGTGGATCGCGCGGATCGGCCTCACCGGATTCGAGCGCTATCATCCCCATCAGCTTTCGGGGGCATGCGCAAGCGCGTGGCGCTGGCCATGACCATGGTCTACGAGCCCGAGATCGTCCTGATGGATGAGCCGTTCGGGGCCCTCGACGTGCAGACCCGGAACCTGATGGAAAACGACCTCCTCGACATCTGGGCCCAGTTCCGGCGCACGGTGGTCTTCGTGACCCATGACCTGGAAGAGGCCATCGCGCTGTCGGATCGGATCGTGGTGATGACGGCCTCGCCCGGGCGTGTCAAGGCCATCTACCCGATCGACCTGCCCCGCCCGCGCTCGGTCACCGAGATCCGCTTCCATCCCGACTTCGGCCGCCTGTACGAGACGATCTGGAAGGACTTGAAGGACGAGGTACGCGTCGGCTATGAGCGAAGCCAAAAAGTCTCCCGGGCTGAAATCTACCTCTGGCGGCTCGGCCTCCTGCTGGCCTTCCTGGCCCTCTGGGAGGTCGCGACGAGCCGGGGATGGGTCGATCCGTTCTTCGTCAGCCGGCCCACGGTGCTGGCCGCCCTGATCGCCGAATGGATCACGAGCGGATTCATCTTCCGTCACCTGTGGGTCACGATGCAGGAGACCATCATCGGGTTCCTGTTCGGAACCGTCCTCGGTGTCACGGTCGGGTTCCTCTTCGCGCGCTGGGAGAAGCTGGCCCTGATCTTCGACCCGCTCATGGTGGCCCTGAACGCGATGCCGCGCGTGGTGCTGGCGCCGCTCTTCATCCTCTGGTTCGGTCTCGGGTTGACGTCCAAGGTGGTGATGGTCATCTCGCTCGTCTTCTTCGTCGTCTTCTTCAGCACGTATACGGGGATCCGCGAGGTGGATCGAGACCTGGTCAGCAATGCCCGCATCCTGGGGGCGACGCCGGGCCACATGATCCGCCACGTGTTGCTTCCGTCCGCGCTGACCTGGATCTTCAGCAGCCTCCGCACCAGCGTCGGCTTCGCCCTGATCGGCGCCGTGGTCGGCGAGTACCTGGGCTCGCACGAGGGGATGGGCTACGTGATCTCCTACGCGGAGGCCATGTTCAACGCCACGGGCGTGCTGGCCGGACTCCTCGTCCTGATGGCGGCGGTGATCGCAATCGATCTCGGCCTCAAGCGGCTGGACCGGCGGTTCTCGTACTGGAAACCGGTCCGCTGAGCGGCGCGCGGCGGCGCACGGGAGGACACCATGGGCAAGACTCGGGGGCAGCTCGTCGGCGTCGTCATCCTCGTCGTCGCCCTCGCCCTCGGCGCGGGGCCGAGCGCGGGGGCGGCCGAGAAGGTCACGGTGGGGATCGGCGGCGTCGGCCTCATGGTGTACCTGCCCACCGTGCTCGCCAAGACCAAGGGGTACTTCGCCGACGAAGGGCTCGACGTCGAGATCCTGGACATCAAGGGCGGCGGGTCCCAGGCCGCCTCCGCGCTCATCGGCGGCTCCGTCGACTTCAGCGCGAACGCCATCGATCACGCCATCAAGGCCAAGGCGCAGGGAAAGATCTGATGGCCGTCCATTCGCACGTCCGGCTCGCTCCCATGGGGCTGGTGGTGGCCAACAAGTACAAGGGGAGATCAAGTCGATCGCCGATCTGAAGGGGCGCCCGCTCGGCGTGACGTCGCCCGGGTCGCAGACGCACATGGTCCTGGGATATCTGCTCGCGAAGAACGGCGTGAAGGCCGACGAGGTGAAGATCATCGGCGCGGGCGGCAACACCATGCCGCTGGCCATCGAGAAAGACACCGTCCACGCGGGCATACTGGTCGACCCGTTCTTCACGGTGTTCCTGAAGCAGGGGAAAGGGTACGCCCTCGTCGACATGTTCACGACCAAGGGCACGATCGAGGCCATGGGAGGCGAGGTGCAGGGAACGACCCTGCTCACGCGCCCCGACGTCATCGCCAAGCGGCCGGCCACGGTGCAGAAGATGGTGAACGCGCTCGTCCGGGCCAACAAGTTCATCGTCGGCTCCTCGGGCGCGGAGCTGGCCACGATGCTCCCCAAGGAGATCAGTGGCGACCTCACGCTCTACGCCGAGTCGTTCGAGCACTCGCGCGAGGCCTTCACGCCGGATTCCCTCGTCACGCGCGACGGCGTCGCCCGCGTCATCGAGACCATGCGGGTCTTCGGCGCCGTTCCGGCCGGAATGAAGCTGGAGCCGGAGAGCCTGTTCGACAACAAGTTCGTGCTGAAGGCCCTGGGGCGGTAGAGCGAGAAGTCCTATAGACATGGACGGGCTCAAGGTTTTCGCGGGGTCGTCGCACCCGGCGCTGACGCAGGAGATCTGCAAGTGCCTGGGCATCGCACCCGGCGCCGTCACCACCACGCGCTTCTCGAACGAGAACCTCAAGGTGAAGATCGAGGAGAACGTCCGCGAGCAGGACGTGTTCGTGGTGCAAACCGCGGCGCCGCCCCTGTCCGAGAACATCGTGGAGCTGTTGATCCTGCTCGACGCGCTCACGGCACGCCTCGGCGCGGCGGGTGACCGCAGTCCTGCCGTACTTCCCGTACGCGCGCAGCGACAAGAAAGACGAGCCGCGGATCTCCATCACCGCCCGCCTCATGGCCGATCTGCTGGCCACCGCGGGGGCCAACCGCGTGCTGACCATGGACCTGCACTCGCCCCAGATCCAGGGCTTCTTCTCGATGCCGGCCGATCAGCTCACGGCGGTCCCGGTGCTGTGCGAGCGGCTGCGCGAGGCAGGCGTGGCGGGCGCGGTGGTGGTCGCCACCGACGTGGGTGAGACCAAGGATGCCGGGCACTTCGCCAGGCGCCTCGACTTGCCCATCGCGATCATCGACAAGCGGCGCTCGGGCGATGACGAGCGGGCGGAGGCGGTGGCGGTGATCGGCGACATCGAAGGCAAGCGCTGCCTGCTCGTGGACGACGAGATCGCGACGGGCGGCACGCATCTTCAGCGCCACCGACTTCCTCCTCGAGCATGGCGCGCTCAGCGTCTCGGCGGCGGTGGTGCACCCGGTGCTCTCGGGGCGCGCGCTCGAGCGGCTCGCCGCCTCGCGCCTCGAGCGCCTGCTCGTCACCAACACGATCCCGCTGCGCCACGCCTCCGCGAAGGTCGAGGTCCTGTCCGTGGCGCCCGTTGCTCGCCGAGGCCATCACCCGCATCCACGACGGCCGCTCGGTCAGCGCGCTCTTCTGAGCGCTGCCGGCGCGCGGCCGGCCGAGCGCCCGCGGGATCGCGTACCGTCGGGGATCATCCGGCCGCGGCGGCCCACATCGCGCGCGAACCACGCGGGAGGACGGCGGCGCGACTGTGCCCGGTACGATCAAGCAGCGTTCCGGGCAGCCTTCTCCAGCAACTCGTGGATGAGCGTTTGATAGGGCTTGCCGAGCCTCGTCGCCATTCGCCGAAGGGACGCCAGTAGTCCGGGATCGATTCGAATCGCAATGAGCTGCTTGGTCGTCTCCTGCCGCGGGCGGCCGACCCGCCGCGCCCGGCTGAGCTCGCTGGCCGTAGCCTCGGGAATGTCGGCGAAATCAAGGTCCCGATCGGGAATAGGCCTGGCGCTCCCTGCGGCTGGCCGCGCGCGCGCCGATGATGCGAACCGTCTCTTTGCCATCGTGATTCCTCCTCACGGTGTAAACGACCAGCACGATCCTTCGCGTGATCGAGCGCCCATGGCCTTCCGTGGGTCCCACGAGAACACTTTCTGTATATACACGAATTCGCGGCCCTTCGCCACTACCTGGAGCATCATCGGGTGGCGAACTCCGATACAGGTCGCGATCGACAAGGTGCCCCTCCGGGACAGAGCGCTGCCGGCGCGCGGCCGACCGCTGGAGCGCTGCCGCCTGCCGAGCGCCCGCGGGATCGCGTACCATAGCGCATCACCTGGCCGCGGCGGCCCGACAGCGCGCGCGAGCCACGAGGAGGACGGCATGGGGCTCGATCTGCTGATCCGCAACGGGACGGTCGTCGACGGCTCGGGCGCCGCGCGCTATCGCGCCGACGTGGGCATCAAGGATGGCCGCATCGCGGAGATCGGGCGCATCCGGTCGGCCGCGGAACGGACCATCGACGCCGACGGGCTGATCGTCGCGCCGGGGTTCATCGACGGCCACACGCACATGGACGCGCAGGTGGCGTGGGATCGGATCGGGAGCTGCTCGTGCTGGCACGGCGTCACCAGCGTGATCATGGGCAATTGCGGGTTCGCGCTGGCGCCGTGCCCGCCCGAGGACCGCGAGTGGTATCGCCCGGTGCCTGACCGCGGTCGAGGACATCCCGACCGAGGCGATGCTGGCCGGCATCGACTGGACCTGGGAGAGCTTCCCGGAGTACCTGGCCACCGTCGACCGCCTGCCCAAGGCGATCAACTACGGCGCCTACATCGGCCATTCGGCGCTGCGCATGTACGTCATGGGCAAGCGGGCGCTGAGCGAGAAGGCGACCGAGGACGATCTCGCCCGCATGGCGGCGGCGGTGCAGGAGGCGATCCGCGCCGGCGCCATGGGGTTCTCCAGCTCGCGCTCGCCGACGCACGTCACGCCGGACGACACGCCGGTGGCCAGCCGCATCGCCGACTGGTCGGAGGTCGATCGCCTGGTCGGCGCCATGGCGGAGCTGAACGCCGGCATCTTCCAGGTCGGGCCGGACACCTCGGGCGGCGAGGCGCAGCGCCGCTTCCTCGCCCGGCTGAAGCAGGTGGCCGTGGAGACCGGGCGGCCGGTGATGTTCGGCACCATCTCGAGCCGCCAGGGCGACAGGCCGAACCCGTGGACCTATCAGCTCGAGTACCTGGACGACTGCGCCGCCGCCGGTGCGCGCATGTGGGGACAGACCACCACCCGCTCGATCAACGCCATCTTCTCGCTCAAGTCCTACCTGCCGTTCGACGTGCTGCCGGCCTGGCGGGAGCTGCGGCGGCTGCCGCTCGCCGAGCAGAAGCGCCGCCTCGCCGATCCCGCGACGCGCCGGCAACTGGTCGCGGACGAGGCGACGATGAAGCCGCGCGACAACGTGTTCCAGGGCGGCGGCGCGGCCACCACCGATCCGCGCAAGCCCGACTACACCAACCTCTTCGCCATGAAGAGCGTCGACTGGGCCGATCCGACCGTCGCCCAGCTCTCCGCCGAGCGCGGCGCGCATCCGGTCGAGGTGATGATCGACCTGGTCCTGGAGAACGACGATCAGATGTTCGTGCAGCCGCTGGTCAACGAGCAGCCGGACCACGTGCTCGGCATGCTGAGGCACCCGCGCACGCTGGCGACGTTCTCGGATTCGGGCGCGCACGTCTGCCAGGAGATGGGCTCCTCGCTGCAGACCCACATGCTGAGCTACTGGGTCCGGCAGAAGCAGGCGTTCACGCTGGAAGAAGCGGTGCGCAAGCTCACCTTCGACAACGCCGTCGGCCTGGGAGCTCAACGATCGCGGCCTGCTCCGCACCGGGTACCGGGCGGACGTCGTGCTGTTCGACGAGGCGCGCGTGAAGCCCGCCATGCCGACGGTGGAGACCGACCTGCCCGGCGGCGCGCGCCGCCTCGTGCAGAAGGCGGAGGGCATCGCCGCCACCATCGTCAACGGGCAGGTGACGCTGGAGAACGGCGTGGCGACGGGAAACGTGCCCGGCCAGTTGCTCCGCGGGCCGGGCGCGAGAGCAGCCTGAGTGGACCGGACCGGGCTGGTCAGAACGGTCGGCTAGGAAGATCGGAGGGGCCTCCGCCGGCCTTCCGAGGGCTCCCCGAACGAGCGGAGTTGCGCCGGCGAAGAGGTTGGCGAAGAAATCCCGCCGTCCCTGATTCGGGTGACTTCTACACTGGGGGCATGAGCGACCTCCGTGGGAGTTCCGAGCGGGCGAGACAGGGCGGCGCCGTGCTGGACCCGAGCGTAGCGCCGCGGGTGCTGCGGCCAAACCGGACGCAACTCGAATGGCGGCCGATGGATCTCGAGGGCATGCTCCCGGCTGATCATCGAGCCCGAGTGGTCTGGGAATTTGTCGAGGGCCTCGATCTGGGGCCGTTGTACCAGGCGATTCGAGCCGTGGAGGGGCACGCGGGCCGGCCAGCGATCGACCCGGCGATCCTGATGGCGGTGTGGCTGTACGCCACGTTGGAGGCGGTGGGCAGCGCGCGGGCGCTGGAGCGGCTGTGCGAGCACCACGACGCGTATCGTTGGCTCTGTGGCGGGGTTTCGGTGAACTATCACACGCTCGCGAGCTTCCGGGTGGGGCATGGCGCGGTGTTGGAGCAGTTGTTGACGCACAGTGTGGCGGCGCTGATGGCGGCGGGGCAGGTGTCCTTGGCGCGGATCGCCCAGGATGGGGTGCGCGTGCGCGCCAGTGCGGGGCGGGGGTCGTTTCGGCGGCGGCCGCGGTTAGAGGCGGGGCTGGCGGCGGCGGAAGCCCACGTGGCGGCGTTGCGGCGGGAGGTGGACGAGGATCCGGCGGCGACGACCCGGCGGCAGCGGGCCGCGCGGGAGCGGGCGGCGCGGGAGCGGCAGGCGCGGGTGCAGGCGGCCCTGGCGGAGCTCCCGGCGCTGGAGGCGTACGCGGCCCGGCGGGCGAAAAAAGATGGCCGGGCGCCGCGGGCGGTGCGCGCGTCGACGACTGATCCGGAAGCGCGCGTCATGAAGATGGCGGATGGGGGCTTTCGGCCGGCGTTCAATGTACAGCTGGCCGCGGACACGGCGAGCCAGCTGATCGTGGGGTGGCGGTGACGAACGCCGGCACGGACCAAGGCCAGTTGGCGCCGATGCTCGAGGGATGCAGCAGCGGTATGGGCGGACGCCGGCGGCGGTGTTGGCCGACGGGGGCTACGTAGCGTTGGAGGATATTCGGGCGGTGGGGCAGCGGGCCGAGGGCTGTCGGGTGTACGCGCCACCGCCGGCGGCGCCGACGCGCGCCGGTCGGCCGTTGTGGCGCGCCGACGACGCGACGATTGCCGAGTGGCGGCAGCGCATGTGCACGCCGGAGGCGGCGCAGATCTACAAGGAACGGGCGGCGACGATTGAATGTGTCAACGCCCTGGCCCGCAATCGGGGCTTGCAGCGGTTCCTGGTCCGGGGGTGGAGCGCGTGCGGGCCGTCGTGCTGTGGTTGGCCCTCGCGCACAATCTGTTGCGCGCGGTCTCGCTGCCGCGGCTCCACCCGGCGACGGGCTGAGAACCGGAGCGATTCCACGCCGATCGATCGGCGGACTCCGCGGGACTGCCCTGCGGCCCGCCCTTGGCTCGGGGCAATAGGCCAAGCGCCAACGACCGGCGTCGGCGACTTAAACCTCTCACCCGTTTCACGCGCCGGACACCGCCTTTCGGCGCATGGGCGATTTCTTCACAACCTCGAAGCCGGCGCTCGAACGGCGGTTGCTCCACTTCGCTCACCGCCTAGCCCGCGAGGTTCACCCGGGCCAGGAACTCCTTCGTGCCGGCCTTGTACGCGCCCTTCACCCACTCGTCGCGCGTCCTTTTGAGGACAAAGGCTGCACCCCTTCTTCCCGGGGCCGGCTTTCCTTCGGATGCGCCAGATTATGAGGGCGCGGGCCCGATAGTGCTCGTACAGGCGTATGAACTCGGCGAGGATACGTCTGGGCGAGCGCCGAGTCGCCCTTGATCTCGAGCAAGTTCTCGTCATTGCGGTTCGTGGAATTCTTGCTGAAGTTCGCCGATCCCGTATAGACGGTCAGGGGTCTTGGTCTCGGCGTCGAGCACGATGAACTTGTGATGGATGTGGACGGCGGGCACGAGACTTCTTCTTCCAGGCTGGGTTTGGGCGGCGGCACGATGCTCCGTTTGCTGAAGTCCACGCTGCTGAGCTCGGGAAGGAAGCCGGCCGGTGCGTTGCCCGGATTGAAGTACGCGTACGGCAGCACCTTCTTATCCTTCCGCGAGCGATTGAAAATGGTGACCTGCACCTGAGCGGCCGGACTTCGGCTGCTTGGGCGGCTCCTCGGAGCCCGTCTCGGCGCCTGGCTTCTTCTTCGACGGGTCCGAGATGGCGTTGCAGAGAGACCAGTGAACAGGGAAGCTTCTTGTCGCCGACGGCGAGAAGAGCGTCGAGGATGGCTTGTCCGTCGGCGAGAACATGCAGAACACCGCCGACTGCTTGGCCGCTTTCACCGCCGCCACCACGGTGTCGAGCGAGACGCGCTTGCCCGAAGGCTCGGGTGAGAAGAATACTCGGATGCTCGCTTTGCCCAGCTTGACGGGTGCAGACCACGGGCGTCCTTGGCCGTGGTGGCCACGGAGGGATCGGGCGCGATCAGCTCCCCGGCGCTTGGCGTAGAGTGCGGCCAGCCTCGGCGAGGCGAAGGTGTGCAGGATATTGGCCTGGCTCGTGAGCCTTCCGGTGTGAAGTTCGCGGAGCCCATCAGCACGTCGGTGGGCTGACCACCCTTGCTCTTGATCAGGAACTTGTCGTGCATGATGGCGGTCTTCGAGCGCTCGTCCACGTGGAGCCCGGTCTTCTTGAGCAGCTTCTCGGCCAGTCGCATTCACGGTCTCGCCGGGCGGCTGAACGCGCACACGAGCGAGCCTTGGCGGACATCTTTCTGAGCGCCGGCATGACCCACTCGTTATCCGTGAGGTGATAGATGGCCCCCTCGATCGTCGCCGCCCCTTTGACAAAGCCAGGAACTGCATCACCGAGCCCGTTGGCGAGCCGTTCCATCGCCCGGTCAATGTCCATCTTGCCCTTCGGAAACTCCCGGGAAAAGGCCTGGGGGCTCACCACCGCTCGGTTGAAGTAGGTACCGATCCCGTCCGTCACGATGCGGGGATCGTCACCGGCACCGTGAGGGCGGCTCCTTCCTGGAGTGCGAGATCGTTGGGACCGGTTCCGAGAACCGGCACCACCGTGTACGCAAATGTCTTGCCGCGGTCCTCGGTGGCGATCGCCGAGTCCCACCAGAGAACTTCTGGATGGGCGCGACGTTGCTCGGCGTCGGATGGCTCCGGGCCCGAGGGGGTGAAGTCGATCTTGTTGAAGAGATACCCTTGCTTCTCACCCTTGCTGAAGCCCGGCGCCCGCCGGATGGCAAAGCCCAGGAATCGGGATGCGACTTGCCATCCGGCCAGTCGAACGCCAGCAGCACCAGCGTCGGGGAGAGGTACGCGCGCGCCTTCACCTGGAGGCATTGGCCATGACTTCGCTCCCTTCGTTTCCTTCGAGGGTTTCCGGCCTCGCATCTCCTCGGCGGCTACGATAGGTTTCCCCGCTGTGCAGTGTCAACGTGAACGTGTGCTTACACCGTGTCCCTGCTGGCTGCGGCGTGGCGACGGTGACGATGCCTGGCCAGCTCATCGCGGCCCGGCGCGAGAGTGCCCCACCGGTCCGCCCTCAACCCCTGACGGCACCCCTCGTCAGGCCCGCCGCCATGTAGCGGCGAAGCGCATAGAAGATCACGATCGGCGGCAACGAGTAGATGATTGCGGTGGCCATCATGTAGTTCCAGGGCGCCTCGTCGCTGTTGAAGAACTGGGCGATCGCCACGGCCACCGTCATGTTGCGGGTCGAGGAGAGCAGCACGTACTGGTAGAGGTACTCGTTCCAGGCGAGCAGCAGCGCGTAGGTCCCGACTGCCGCCAGCGCCGGCGTCATCAACGGCAGATAGATGCGCCGATACACCTGAACCGGGGATGCGCCGTCGACCTGCGCCGCCTCGTCGAGCTCGAGTCGGGATCAACTTGGCGTACTGCCGCAGGATCAGGATGGCATACGGGGTGGCGAACGTCACGTTTGCCGCGATGATCGCCCACAGGCTATTCGACGAGCCCGTAGCTCGCCATGAGCCGGTAGAACGGGATGACCAGGAAGGATGCCGGGACCGCGTACGTGAGGAGCGGCGCATTGGCGAGCAGCCAGCCTTTGCTCAAGCGCATGCGGCCGAACGCGAAGCTGGCGAGCGACCCGATCAGCACGGTCAGGAACATCGTCATCAGACCGATGAAGAAGCTGTTGCCGAACTGGTGCCAGAAATCCTCGAGCAGCCAGTATCCCTGGGTCAAGACGGCGTGGAAGCTGTCGAGCGACGGGTCCGGCGGCCAGATGATGCCCTCGAACTCGATATCACCTTCGTCGCGATCGAGCGCGATCAACAGCATGTTGTAGACCGGCGTCAGCGACCAGATCAGCAGCACGACGCCGAGCGTCACCGAGGCCGACTTCGGCGAGAACCCGCCGCAGCCGATAGCGCGGCCGCAGCACCGGCCCGCCGGACAGCGCGGGCGACGCTCACAACTGCACCTCCCTCGTCTGGAGCGTGCGCATCAGGATGATCACGATCGGGATCAGCACCGGCAGGGCCGACATCACGGCGGCGACGCCGAGCGCCGGCTGGGCGGCGTCGAAGGCGTAGTGGATGCCGAGCGTGGCCAGCACGTCCGTGGAATACGCCGGCGCGCCGCCGGACACCAGAGACACGGTGGTGAAATCGCCGATCGTCCAGAGCGTGGAGAGCAGCGTGCAGACCAGATAGAGGTTCGCCAGCAGCGGGAAGATGACATGGACGAAACGGCGGCAGCCGCTGGCCCCGTCGACGTCGGCCGCTTCATAGATTTCCTGCGGGATCGCCATGCCGGCCGGCGAGGAAGGTCAGCGTCCAGAACGGCATCCATTTCCAGATGTAGGCGACGATGTTCGATCCGAGGGCGAGCCAGCGGTCATTGAACCAGAGCGGACCGTCGAATGCCGAACAGCGCCGACAACACGCTGTCGACCAAACCCTCCTCGCCGATCAGCATCCAGTGGAAGGAGACGAAGGCCGGAATCGCCGGGAGCGCCCAGGGCAGCATGTAGACGGCCAGCAGGGCCTTGATCCACCAGCGGCGACGCATGAAGAAGCCGGACAGCAGCAAGGCCAGGAACATCTTCACGTTCACGCCGAGGCCGACGAACAGCGCCGTATTGACGACCGTCCGCGCGTAGAGCGGGTCGGCGATCAGCTCGCCGTAGAGCGACGGGTCGCTGGCCATCCAGAGCCCGTAGGCGACGGGATAGACGACGAAGGCGAAGAACACCGCCGCATAGGGGATGACGAAGGCGATCGCCCAGGCGAACTCCGAGCCGTGCAGGTGGCGGTGCCAGGACGGTCGCCACGGCCGGTTGAGCGCGCACGGGCCCGGCTGCGAGAACCTGCTGCGTGCTGCTCATGCCGGCCTCCTCAGCTCTGCCCATCGGGCGTCTCGCGACGATCGCTGCCAACCGTTCGACGGCCTGCTCCACGGCTGCCGCCATCGCCATCCGCGTTCTACGCGCCGGGTGCGTTCACGTGACCAGCGCCCGGCCGGATGTGGCGTCCAGTCGTCCGTCGCGCGGCTCAGCCCTTGACCCCGCCCATCGTCAGGCCGGCGGTCATGCGGCGGCGGAACGCGTAATAGATCGCGACCGGCGGCAGCGCGTAGATGATCGCGGTCGCCATCATGTAGTTCCAGGGCGACTGCGTCGCTGTTGAGGAACTGCGCCAGCGCCACCGGCACCGTCATGCTCGACTTCGAGGACAGGAGCAGGAACTGATAGAGGTATTCGTTCCAGGCGAGCAGCAGCGCGTAGGTGCCGACCGCGACCAGCGCCGGCGCCATCAGCGGCAGGTAGATGCGCAGATAGATCTGGAGCGGCGAGGCGCCGTCGATGCGCGCCGACTCGTCGAGCTCGATCGGGATGCTCCTGCCGTATTCCTGGAAGACGAAGATCGCGTACGGCGTCGCGAACGCCACCAGCGCCGCGATCACCGACCACGGGTTGTTCGCCAGCCCGTAGTTCTGCATGATCCGGTAGAACGGGATCGCCAGGAACGACGCCGGGATCACGTAGGTCAGCAACGCGGCGTTGCTCACCAGCCAGCCGTGGCGGATGCGCATCCGGCCGATCGAGAAGCTGGTCAGCGAGCCGATCAGCAGCGCCAAGAACGTCACCATCGCGCCGATGTAGAGGCTGTTGCCGAACTGGTGCCAGAAATGCTCCAGATACCAGTGGCCCTGGGTCAAGACGACCCCAGAAGCTGTCGAGCGACGGGACCCGCGGCCAGATGTGGTCGCTGAACACGTCGCCCTCGGGCTCGAGCGAGATCAGCACCATGTTGTAGATCGGCGCGAGCGTCCACACCACGATCACGACGCGAGAGCACCAGCGTCCCCGCGTTGGCTCAGGTAGCGGCGGCGCCGCACGGAACTGCGCGCCCGCGACGACGGCGCGGGATGCCAGCCTCGCCTCCGCCGCGATCGTGCTCATAGCTGCACCTCCGCGGTGCGGAGCTTGCGCATCAGGACGATCACCAGCGGGATCATCAGCGGCAGCGCCGACATCACCGCCGCCACGCCGAGCCGCGGGCTGAGCGATGTCGAAGGCGTTGCGGATGCCGAGCGTCGCCAGCACGTGCGTCGAGTTCGCCGGGCCGCCGCCGGAGACGAAAGTAGACGGCGTTGAAGTCGCCGAGCAGGAAGATCGTCGAGAGCAGGGTGCAGATCAGATAGAGGTTGGCGAGCAGCGGAAAGGTGATGTGGACGAACCCGCGCATCCCGGTGGCGCCGTCGACCTTGGCGGTGTCGTAGATCTCGAGCGGGATCGCCATCCGGCCGGCGAGCAGGATCACGCGTCCAGAACGGCGTCCATTTCCAGATGTGGGAGACGATGACCGACGCCCAGGGCCAGCCAGCGGTCATTGAGCCAGGACGGCCCTTCGATGTGGAAGAGCGTGTAGAGCACGTTGTTGAGGAAGCCCCACTCGCCGTTCAGCATCCAGTGGATCGAGATGAAGCGTCGAGATCTGCCGGCACCGCCCAGGGCAGGACGAAGATCAGCAGCAGCGCCTTCATCCACCAGCCCGGGCGCATGAAGAAGCCCGGACAGCAGCAGGGCGAGGAACATCTTCACGTTCACGCCGAGGGCGAGGTAGAGGACGGTGTTCACCACCGTGCTCTGGTAGATCGGGTCGGCGAACAGCTCGCGGTACAGACTCGGCTCGCTGCCCATCCACAACCCGTAGACGACCGGATAGGCGACGAAGGTCGAGGAACACCGCGATGTAGGGCACGACGAAGGCGACGCGCCCACGTGTACTCGCCGCCCTTGAGGCCGCCGCGCAGAGAGCGCGCGAGCGTGCGCCGCCGGATGGCAGGGCGGCCGACGTCGACGACCGATGCGCTGTCCATCATTCGCCTCTCCGCTCTCACGCGATCTTGTACTTCGCGAAGATCTCCTCGATCCGCTTGAACGCCTTGTCGATCGCCGCCTCCGGCTTCACTCCCTCCTTCGCCACGTCGATCATCGCCATGCTCCACACGTGCTGGGTGCGGACTTCCGCCATCGCCAGGTTGAACACGTAGTAGTCCGGCACGGTCGGGCCGAGCAGGCCCTGCTGGACGTAGCCCTGCAGATGCGGGTCCTTCGGGTTCTGCCAGAACGGGCTCTTGGCGAGCGCCGGCATGACCGGCAGCCAGCGACCCAGACCCAGCTCGACGAACTCGCCGATGACCTTCGGCTGGATGAAGTACTTGAGGAACTCCTTGGCCACCGCGACGTTCTTGGCGCCCTTCGGGATCAGGCCGCTGCGTGACGCCGACGATGCTCGGCACGGGCTTGCCCGCGTTGTCGTTCGGATAGCCGATGCCGTGGGTCACGATGTCCTTGTAGTACCACTCGGGGTGCTTCTCCTTGACCGCGACCTCGGTCGACAGCGTGCCGTCGACGTCCATCACCATGAGCTTGCGCGTGGAAGGCGTTGTTGTCGTCGGCGTCGTTCCAGTTGATCGCGCTCGGCGGCACGTAGCCGTCCCGGTAGGCGCCGCCGAGGTAGCGCCGCCGCCTTGATCGCCGCCTGCTTGACCTTCGGATCGTCGAGATGCAGCTTGCCGTCCTTGGTGACGATGTCCTGGCCGCCATAGCCGATGAGGAACGCGCATGAAGAGGTTGTAGGGGTCGACGCCGTTGGCCGTCACCTGGAAGCCCAGGCCATACACCTTGCGCTCGCCCTGCTTGCGCAGGTTGTCCTGCACCTTCTTGAAGAAGTCGAAATACGCGTCCCACGTCTTCGGGATGTCCTCGATCTTGAAGCCCGGCCTTCTCCACCAGCGGTCGCCAGATATGGCAGGGGACCACCGCGGCCCTGAGCGGCACGCCGTACGTGCCGCGCTTCTTGGTGACGCTGTTGTAGGCCTGAGCGGCGAGCAGCGCGGTCTCGCTGAACTGGGCCTGCTGGGTCTCCACGACGTCGCTGACGTCGACCCACCGGTCTTGCCAGCCGTACATCTGCAGGATCTCGGCCGGGTTGGAATCGATCATATCGGGGACGACGCCGCTGGTGATCGCCGAGATGATCTTCTGCCGTTCCGGCGCGAAGGGGATGATGCTCAGCTCGATCTTGTTGCCGCTCGCCTTCTCGTAGTCGGCGACGGCCTTGCGCAGCGCCACGTCCTCGTCCTGGACGAACCCCTGCGCGAACCACACGGTCGCGGTGGTCGCCGCCGCCTCTGGCGATGTGCGGGGACGCGAGGAGGCGAGTCGCGCCAAGAGCCGCGGATCCGCGAAGTACCGAGCGCCTGGTGAGATGAGCCATTGCTGTCTCCTCTCTTGTCCGGGAATTGTGCGGTGGCCTCGCCACGCCCCACCCTTGGCACGGCCGTGAGGAGACGGGCGGACCCGAGAGATGAAGCGGCTCCTATCGAGTTCGGCTTACAACTCCGTGCGCCCCTGTCAAGGGAAATGACGGGCCGTCATCTCAGGCACGTGCCCCGGACGTCTGCCCAGCCTAGAGGCTATCGCTTCACGTACACGGTGTCGCCGTCGACCAGCACCTCGATAGGTGGGCACGTCCGCCGCGACGGGCCCGCTCAGGAGCTTCCCGGTGCGCACGTCGAACCGGGCGAAGTGCAGCGGGCACTCGACGACGTGGCCCTCGAGCCGTCCCTTCGACAGGGGCGCCTGCCGGTGACCGCAGGCGTCCGCGAGCGCGCAGAAGGTGCCGTCGACGTTCGCGATGAGCACCCGCTCGCGATCGACGGCCACCCACTTCATCTCGCCGGGCGACAGCTCGGACACCCGGGTCACCGGCACGAACCCGTCCCGCATGCCGCTGCCGAATCCGGAGCGGGCGTCAGTTCAGCGCAAAGCCGAAGAGCTTTGCCGCGTTCTCCGAGGTGATCTTGCGCCGGTCCGCTTCGGGCGTGTTGGCGAAGAGGCGCTCGAGGAACTCCCGGGACTTCGGCCAGGTCGACTCGGCGTGCGGGAAGTCGCTTCCCCAGAGCATGTTGTCGACCCCGATCAGGTCGCGGAGCCGGACGCCGAGGTCGTCCTCCATGAACTCCACGAACATGTTGCGGCGCCAGTAGTCGCTCGGCAGGAGCCCCTCCTTCGACCGCCAGCCCTTGGTGAACACCGGCCGCTCCCGATACGTGAAGTCCATCTGCGTCAGCCAGTGAGGCAGCCACGCCATCTCGTGCTCGACGGAGCCGACCTTGAGCCGGGGATAGCGGTCGAACACGCCGGCGAAGATCATCGCGGACAGCGAGTAGCGCACCCAGTAGTCCGTGGTGGAGCGGCCCGCCCCGGTGAGCTCGCCCAGGTTCATGGTGAACTCGCAGCCCGGGATGCCGCCGCGGGGCGTGCCGATGTGCAGGAGCAGCGGCAGCCCGACGTCCTGGGCGGTCCACCAGAGGCGGTCGTAGATCGGGTGGCGATACGGCCGATCCGCCAGCGGAGAGACGGGGATGAACGCCCCCACCAGCCCGAGCTTGGCGCAGCGCTCGAGCTCCTGCGAGGCCTCCTCGACGTCGTCCACGTTGAGCATGGCGATGCCCTTCAGGCGGTCGGGATAGGGCTTGCAGAACTCCGCGATCCAGTCGTTGTAGACGCGGCTGATCGCGGAGAGGAGCGCGCTGTCCGGGATGCGGTACCAGAAGAGGCCCTGGCTCGGCTGCAGACACGCCCCCAGACGCCGTCCATCTCGTTCTCTTTGACCATCGCCTGGGCGTCGTAGGCCGCGAGCCTGACGTCTTCCCACGTGCCGAGGAAGTCGATGTGGGACGGGTCCTCGAACCGCTGGCCCGCCTGCATCACCGCGCCCAGGGTGCCGACCTGCTGGCCGTCGAGGAACCAGGAGTCGTACTTCCGGCCCGTGGGGTTTCCATCCGCTCCATCCGAGGCGCCCGGTCCCTGAACCGGTGCTCGATGCGGCTCGTGTACAGGTCCGGTGGCTCGACGATGTGGGAGTCCGCCGAGATGAGCTTGTCCGTTTGCATGGCACACCTCCTCGGGTTGATCGAGGCGCCGCGCTAGAGCGCTGATCGGAGAGGCCCAGCTGCAGTAGCGATGAGACGGGTCCAGCTGCGAGGCGACGCCCGAACGGCAGCCAGCGAGGCGTACTCTACGCGACTACGCCTGGCGTGCGGCCGATCGGGCGCCGCCTCGCAGCTGGACCCTTCTCATCGCTCCAGCCGGGTTTCCACGACAGGCTCTAGACTAGGCCGGAAGGCCGTAGTAGGCGGCGCAGTTGTCCCAGAGGATCTTGCGCTTGCTCTGCTCGGAGATGGGCAGCTGGAGGAACGCCTCCACGGCGCGCGGGAACTTGGAATCCCCGTGCGGGAAGTCGGTGGAGAAAATGATCCGATCGTCGCCGATCGCATCGATGACGTACTTGACCGGCTCCTCGTCGCATTCCACCGACACGAAGCACTGCCGCTTGAAGTACTCGCTCGGCGCCGCCTTCAGCTCCGCGGCATAGACGTCGCCCTGCCGCTCCCAGTGCTCGTCCATGCGCCACAGGAGGAAGGGCACCCAGCCGCAGTTGCCTTCGAGAAACGCCACGCGCAGCTTCGGATGGCGCTCGAGGATGCCGCCCACGCAGAAGCTGCCCACCGCGAGCATCTGCTCGACGGGGTGGCAGTACACGTGCTTCAGCATCGCGTTGCCGGCGAACTGCTCGCCGACTTGCCGCAGCTGCGAGCCAGCGCCCTCGTGGAATCCGAGCGGGACTTCGAGCTCCTCGAGCGCGGTCCACAAGGGCTCGTAGTAGGGATCGTGCCAGTTCCGGCCGTTCACCTCGTTCGGCCGCAGGAACACGCTGCGGAACCCGAGCTCCCGCACACAGCGGCGGGTCTCCGCCACCGCGTCGTCGACGTCGAACGGGGAGATCATCCCCGCGCCGAGCAGGCGCTCGGGGTTCTCCTGGCAGAACTCGTAAAGCCAGTCGTTGTACGCGCGCGCCATGGCGGCGGCGAGTCGCGGCTCCATGTCGGGAATGGCCAGGGCGAAGAGGCCCCGCGACGGATAGATCACCGCGACGTCGATGCCCTCGGTGTCCATCGCCTCGACCTGGACCTTCGAGGTCCAGCCCCGTTCCTGGAACGGCCGCCAGCGCTCCTGGTTCTTCGCATGGTCATGCCCGTGGCGGCGCCGGCTGCGATCGGCGTCCGCGGCGACGCGTCCCCACGGCTTGCCGTCCCAGGCCAGGCGCAGGTCCCCGGCGTCCTCGGTGAGCCCCTGCAGGGCGCGATCCCGGAACGCGGGATCGATGTACCGTTGCCACAGGTCGGGCGGCTCGATGATGTGGATGTCGCTGTCGAGCACCTTGAGGTTTCCGTGCGCCATGGCCCACCTCCTGCAGAAAGGGTTCGCGTCGGGTTACGCGGCTAGCGGAACTCCGGAATGATGTGCTTGGCGAACAGCTCGATCTGGCGCATCTCTTCCTCCCACGGCATGAAGCCCTGATCGAAGAACCAACCGAACCACTCGAGATCGCCGGCGCCTCCGATGCTGCGCAGTGACGCAATTTCGGCCTTCACTTGGTCCACCGTTCCCGCCAGTCCGTACTTCACCCGGCGCATCCGCTCCAACGTCCATTCCGAGGGCGGCAGCGGCGTGTACGGATCGAGCGGGTACTTGGCGGCGTCCTCGGGAGTGCGAAACGCCTCCCAGAACCCGAAGCCGGCGAAGTAGTTCTGGAAACCCGCGTAGTTGGTGTCGCGCAGGAGCGCCACGGCTTCGGCCTCGGTCTTGCCGAAGTGCACGGCGCGGAAGGCACCCACGCTCTCGCCGAGACCGAGCTTTCGCCCGCCTCCCCGCCACCTCCCGGTAGGTGTTGCAGAGGCGCTGGAAGTCGGGCGGGTTAGCCACGAGGATCCACGGAACGATGCCCGCCTGCGCGGTGTAGCGGATCGTCGTCTCGCTCACCGAGAAGGGCTGGAACAGCGGTGGATGCGGATCCTGGTAGGGCTTCGGCACGACGCAGATCTTGCGGATGACGCCCTCGTCGTCGATCTCACCGGGCGCCCCGTACTGGCGGGTCCAGTCGGTGACCGGCCACCGCCGGATGCCCTCCTCGTACGGGAAGGGGACCTTGTAGTACTTGCCGTCGTAGTCCCACGCTTCCTCCGTCCACGCCTTCTTGATGACCTTGAGCGTTTCCTCATAGACGCTGCGGTTGTGATTGTCGATGGAGGAGCCGTCCATCGGCGCGCCCGTCACGTGATACTGCTGGCCGAGGACGTTGACCCATCGGTCCTGGTAGCCGCGCGCGAAGCCCGCGTACAACCGCCCCTTGGTCAGGTGGTCGAGGACAGCCAGCTCCTCCGCGGCGCGGATGGGATCCCACGCCGGCAGGACCAGCCCGAGCGGCGAGAACTTGATGCGCTTGGTGCGGGCGGCCAGGTCCGCATAGATGAGCAGCGGAGCCACCGAGGTCTCGTAGCCTTCCGAGTGGAAATGGTGCTCGGTGGTCGCGAAGACGTCGAACCCGGCATCGTCGGCGAACACGGCGAGCTTGCGCAGCTCGTCCAGCATCTGCTGGTAGCGCTCGTTGTTTCGCCCGATGGGCCGGAGCCGCTTGCGATCCTCCAGCGTGCCGGGCACGGTCGGCAGCACGAAGAGCATGAACTTCATGGCAGGGCCTCCTTCCCCGACCTGCGGGTCACGACAGGAGGATCGAGCGCGGGCCACCCCTCATGAGTCGAGCGCGCTCGACCATGCGGCCAGAGGGCGCCATCCTAAGCACGGCCCACTCGCAGGTCAAGGCGCACCACGTCACGTGCCGGGAGCACATGATCTGTCCGCTCCCGAGACGAACGCGGGTGTAGCCTGGAGGCGCTGGATAGTGAGCCTCGGAGAGAAACGGGTTCTGCCAACCGAGGCAAGGAGGCACCGGTCATGGCTCGACTGACTTGGTTGCTCGTGATCACGGCCCTTATCAGCGGATGCGCGGCGGGCACGACCTCGATGCCGGATACCAAGAATGAACCCGCTCGAGCCGCAGGAGCGACCACCCAAACGGCGGCGGGGCCGGCTACTAGGGTGATCCGCGACGGTGAACGTACCTGCCGGCGCTATTTCACTGCCGCCTGCCAATCGGCAATGTCGCGGGCCGGGCCGGTGAGCTCGAGGATGTGCATGCCCGTGTTGGCGCGGTCGACGATGTAGATGTAGCCGCGGTCGTCGACCTCGACGTTGTTGGTCTGGATCGCGGCTTTCTTCGACGCCTCCGTGAACGGCAGCTTCGCGCCTTGAATGCACGCCGGCGTCTCGAGCACCACCGTGTTCTTGTTCATCGCCGGGATGTAGTAGCCGATCTCCTGCGGATTGAAGGGATCGCGGATGTCCACGGCGCGCACGCCCGCATTGAAATGGGCGAAGAACATGATGCGCTTGTAGTAGATCGGGGTGAAGCTCTCGTTCGAGGAGTGCGTGCCGAAGCGGCCGCCTCGCGAGCAGAAGTTGCCGCTTTTCTCCGGAACGGTCCAGGTGGACACGCCGAATGGCTTGGTCTCCGTCGTCACGTCCACGAACCAGACCATCTGGCGTCCCTCCAGGCACTCCTTCTGAATCGCCTCGTCGGTGATGACGACGAAATCGCGCACCTTGCCGAGCAGATTCTTCGAGAACTCGGCGATCTCCATGCCCGGCACCGGGAACACCGTGTGCGCCCCATGCATCGGCGGCAGGTCGAGCCTGCGCGATCTGCGGAGCAAGCAGGTTCTCGGGCGTCGGATCCTTCGGCCCGTCCAGCAGCTTCGCGCGGTCGACGATCTGCAGCACGCCGTCGGTGTTGGTGCCGTAGCCGAAGTACACGCGGTTGCCCTTGGGTCCGGTGGAGATCGCGCCGTGCAGCGAGATGGGCACCGGTCCGCTCGCGCCCGGTTGCTGGCCGACCAGGCCGAAGTCGCGGATGAACACCGGTTTCGCCGGATCCGAGAGGTCGTAGATCTGGGTCATGCGGTTGGTGCGCCATTGCGGGTGGCCCGACACCAGGTACGCGATGCCGGTGTCGCATTCCCAGTAGTTCTTGTGCGTGCCCTTGAGCCCCGTGACGACGGTCGTCAGCAGCGAGGGCTTCGCCGGTTCGGTCACGTCCCAGATCTCGTGCGCCTGGTTGCCGAACACCCGCAGCATGTAGAACTTGCTCTTGTCGGCCTTGGGCAGGTCCGCGCCGCTGCATACGCGCACCATCTGCGCGCCGCCCTGCTCGGCCTTGCCTTCCTCGCCCGGGATGTGGGCGAGGTACTTCGGATGCCTTCGGATCGGTCACGTCGATGATGGAGGTGCCGTTGTCTTCGATGCTGACCGCTCAGCGGATTGAGCTTCTTGTCGCCGTGGTGGCCGACGTAGGCGATCCAGCGGTTGCCCTGCTTCTGAATGACCGGCTGATACGCCGTGCGCGCCTGCAGGTCGCTGTAGCCAACCATGCGCATGTTGCGCGCCTCCGGCCCGCTGAATTCCCGGGCTGTCGCGCAAGCGGACAGTGCGAACGCCGCGCCGATCAACGCCATACGGGCCAAGCGATCCACAGATGTCATCGTTCCAGCACCGTTTCGTACCACTCCCGCGTGCGCTCTCGGTTGCTGATCGGGACGTTGACGTGATGGATCAGCCTGATCCTGGACATGGGCGGCCTCCCTTCTCGGTCGTGCCACGGTTATACTCCGAGACTCACGTCAACCGCGGATGATGCTCTAAGCGAGGCGGCAGGATCTCCCGGACGGCCTGGAGGAAGCCCTTCACGCTGATCGGCTTCGGCTGGTAGCCGTCGAACCCGGCGGCCATGATCTGGCGGCGGTCCTGCGTCATCGCGGAGGCCGTCACCGCGATGACCGGGATCGCGCGAGTGGCGGGATCGGCGCGCAGCCGCTGCAGAGCCTCGATCCCGTTCATGCCCGGGAGCTGGATGTCCATGAGGATCAGGGCCGGCTGCTGTTCGCGCGGCCATGCGCAGACCGTCCTCCGCGTTCTCCGCCTCGACGACGCGGTAGCCGCTCGCCTGGAGCACGTCGCGGACGAGCAGCCGGTTGTTGTCGTTGTCCTCGACGAGGAGGATCAGCTCACCCGGCATGGGGGCTCGCGGGAAGCGTGAACGTGAACGTCGATCCACGACCCACCTCGCTCTTCACCCACAGGCGGCCGCCGTGGAGCTCGACGAACTTTCTCGCCAGCGCGAGGCCGAGACCGGTGCCCTCGCGCTTGCGCGTGGCGTGGCCCACCTGGCGGAACTCCTCGAAGATCGCCTCCTGGTCCTCTGGCGCGATGCCGACCCCGGTGTCGGTGACGGACACCTCGACGGCGCCGTTCGCGGGCAGCGCACGCACGTCGATCCGGCCGCCCTCGGGCGTGAACTTCACGGCGTTGGACAGCAGGTTCAGGAGCACCTGCTTGAGCTTGCGCTCGTCGGCGACGACGTCCTCGAGCGTCTCGTCGACCGTCGAGCCCGAGCGCGAGACCGTGGCGGGTGGCCCGTTCGCGGATCAGCGTGAGCGCGTTCTCGAGGGCCATGCGGAGATTGAACGTCCCGAGCTCCAGCTCCATCCGTCCCGCCTCGACCTTGGAGAGGTCCAGGATATCGTTGATCAGCGAGAGCAGGTGGCGCCCGGAGGTCAGGATGACGCGGACGTACTCGCCCTGCTTGTCGTTCAGCTCGCCGAACATGCGGTCGTCCAGCACCTCCGAGAAGCCGATGACCGCGTTGAGGGGCGTGCGGAGCTCGTGGGACATGTTGGCGAGGAACTCGGACTTGTGGCGGCTGGCCGCCTCCAGCTCGCGGTACAGGCGCCCGAGCTCGTCGTTCATGCGGTTCAGGTTGGCGGCGAGCGCCCCCAGCTCGTCGCGGTTCGGGATGTCGACGCGCCGGGAGAAGTCCCCGGACGCGATCTGCGCGAGGCCCGCGTCCATCGCGCTGACGGCGCCGACGAGCGACCACGAGATGGCGAACCCCAGCACCAGGGCCAGGCCGATCGCTCCGACCGCGAACCCGATGACCGCCCACCGCGCCCGCACGAACGCGTCGTGGCTCGCGTCCACGCTGGCCACCATGTCGGCTTCCGCCTGGTTGACGAGCTGGTTCGTGAGCCGCTCCAGCCGGTCGGCCAGCGGGGTCGCCTGCGCGAGCTGCAGCTCCCGCCCTTCCGCGGCCCGGCCGCTCCGGATCAGCTCCACGACACGCGTGACGACCCGGATGAACTCGTCGTAGTCGGCCCGCACGCGGCCGAGCAGCTCGACCTCGTCTCGCGCGACGAACTGCAGGCGGTCCAGGTCGTAGCCGAACTGGTTGAGCTGGCGGAGGATGGCGTCGAGGCTCCGGTCCTCGGGGACGAGCAGCGCGGCGGCCACACTGTAGAGCTGGCCTGTCGTGTCGTGTTGCAACTGCCGGTAGGCGGCGATCTTGCGCTGCAGCTTCACGAGGTCTTCCGCCCGGCGATTCACCTCGCCGAGGACCTCGAGACCGACCGCGCCGAGCGCGATCAGCAGGCCGACGATGATGAGGAACGCGACCAGGAGCTTGGTGTGGACGCGCGGCCGGGATCCTCGCCACGAGGCGCGGGAGCACGGGCAGGAGCGCGCGTATCACCGGCCGCCTTCCCGGAGGAGCGAGCGGAGGTCGCGCAGCATCTCGTCCGGATCGAACCGGACCCCCATGTACTGGACGCGCAGCGCGCCGTCACGGTCCACGAGCGAGGTGAGGAACGTGTGGTCGACGTCGCCGCGGTCCGTCTTCCGCGCGAACACGCCGTAGCGCTGGGTGACGTCCTTGATCTCGGCCGGCGTCCCGGTGAGGAACGCCCAGCCCGCCCCGCGCGCGCCGTGCGCCTGCGCGTAGCTCCGCAAGACGTCCGGGGTGTCGCGCTCGGGATCGACGGTGATGGCGACGAACGCCACCTTCGCGCCGAAATCCTTCCCCATCCGCTGGCCGAGCGCGGCGAGCTTCGCCGTGAGCAGCGGACACGTGTCGGCGCACGTCGCATAGATGAAGGTGACGGCGACGACCTTGCCGCGCAGGTCGGCCAGGGCGAGCCGTCCGCCGTCGGCGGTCGTCAGCGCGAACGGGGGCGCCGCCCCGATCGTGGGCAGCCGCGCGTCACGGCCCGGCTGGTGCGCGAGCGCCGGCATCGCCACCGAGAGGACGCAGGCGACGGCGAGTCCCGCGACCGTCCGTGACACGAAGCGTGTCAGCCCTTCAGCTCCTTCTTCAGCTCGTTGACGAACCGCCAGTCCATGCCGTCGGCGATGATCTTCTGCGGGCTCGACTTGATCACGCCCGCCTCGTGCATGCGCAGGGCGAGGAAGCGGATCGTATCCGCCGAGTCGTACGTCGCGCCACCGCCGGTACGGGATCTCGCGCAGGGCCTGCAGCGAGTAGTCGTGGTCCTTCAGGAACCCCCGGTCGACGAGCCCACGCACGACCTTGTCGGGCTCGGCCGCGCAGATGTCCACCGCCTTGACGAGCGCGCGGAGGGCGCGCTTCGTGGCCACCGGGTGCGTGCGGACGAAGTCGCGATTCCCCGTGGCAAAGCAGCAGAAGTACTGCGACCACGGGCGATCGGCGGTCGTGTTGACGATGACGCGTCCGATCTTCCGGGCGCGAAATTCCTGCGGCTCGGGCGGGAACCCGAGGACGGCGTCGACCTTGCCCTCGACGAACTGCTGCGTCGCGTCCGCGGTGAGCACGATCTTCAGGTCCTTTCGCGGGTCGAGGCCCACGTAGCTCGCCATGGCGGCGACGAAGGCGTGACGCCCCGAGGTCGACCACTGCGACCGTCCGACCTCGGAGCTCCAGCGACCGAACGCACGCTGGGTGCTCCCGAACAGCTCGTAGCAACCGCCGTGCATGCCGCCCAGGCCGACGAGCGGCTTGGCCCTCGTCCACCGCGAGGATCAGCCCGGGGGCATCCATAGAACATCACGTCTATCTTGCCCGCCACCAGCAGGTCCGAGTCGCCCGTGATGGAGACGTACTCGATCGTCTTGAACCCCTCGGCTCGCAATAGCTCCTCGGCCACCCACATGCGGCGCCACGCAGGCGACGTCGAACGGATACCGGTTCAGCCGGATGCGTGTCGTCTCGGGCGGCGGCTCCGCCGCGACGCCAGGACGCGCGCCGATGACACTCCCGACGACGCCCGCGGCCAGAGCCCTCAGGATCGCGCGACGCTCGATCATCCCTTCAGCTCCTTCTTCAGCTCGTTGAGGAACCGCCAGTCGGTGCCCTGCGCGATGAGGCGTCTGCGGCGTCGACTTGATCATTCCCGCCTCGCGGAGACGGAGGGCATAGAAGCGGACCGAGTCCTCCGGATCGTAGACGCGCCACTTGTTGTACGGGACATCCTTCATGGTCTGCGAGCGCATAGTCGTAGCGCGGCGTGAAGCCGCCGTCGACGAGGGCGCGAGCGGCCCGCTCAGGCTCGAGGGCGCAGATGTCGGCCGCCTTCAAGATCGCCCGCAGCGCCCGCTTGGTCGCGATCGGATGCTTGCGGACGAACTCCCGGTGACCCGTGGCCATGCAGCAAAAGTACTGCGACCACGGCCGGTCGACCGCGCTGTTGACGACGACGTGGCCGACCTTCCGGGCGCGCAGCTCCTGAGGGTCCGGCGGGAAACCGAGGTAGGCGTCGACCTTTCCCTCCGCGAGCAGCTGCTTGCCCTCGGCCGGCGGGATGCTCGACGAAGTTCACGTCCTTGCGCGGATCCAGCCCCACGTGGGCCACCATGCTGGAGAGGAAGACGTGCTGGGTCGACCCGAGCTCGGTGATCGCGACCGTCTTGCCCTTCAGATCCCGGATCGCGCGAACCCGATCCGTCCCGAACAGCTCGAAACATCCGACGTGCACGCCGCCCAAGACCGTGATGGGGTCGCCGGCGTCCAGCCGGATGACCAGCGGCGCCGACGAAGCTGCATGGAGACATCGACCTCCCCGGATGCCAGAGCCTTCGATAGCACCCGCGACGGTCATCTTCACGTACTTGATGTCGGTGAACCCCTCGGCCTTCAGGAGCTCCTGCGACGATGAACTGAGGGGCCACGCAGATGCTCGGCTGCTGGGCGATCCTCAGCCTCGTCGTCTCCGGCGGCGGCTCCTCGGAGGCGTGTCCGGGTCGGCCATCCGAGCAGCCCTGCCGTCCCTGCGACACCGCGCAGGAGGTCGCGCCGGCTGATCATCCCTTCAGCTCCTTCTTCAGCTCGTTGAGGAACCGCCAGTCGGTGCCCTGCGGCGATGATCTTCTGCGGGCGTCGACTTGATCATTCCCGCCTCGCGGAGCCGGAGCGCGTAGAAGCGGACGGTGTCCTCCGGATCGTACTCGCGCCACCGGGCGTACGGGATCGTCCTTCAGTGTCTGCAGCGTGTAGTCGTACGTTCGCGGCGCGAGCCGCCTCGGTCGACGACCGTGCGCGCGCGGCCACGCTCCGGCTCGAGCGCGCAGATCGTCGGTCGGCCTTCGAGCAGCGCGCGCAGCGCGCGCTTCGTCGCCACCGGGTGCTTGCGGACGAAGTCGCGGTTGCCGGCCACCATGCAGCAGAAGTACTGCGACCACGGCCGATCCACCGTGCTGTTGACGACGACGTGGCCGATCGTTCCTGCCGCGCAGCTCCTGCGGCATCGGGCGGAAGCCCAGAACGGCGTCGATCTTGCCCTCGGCGAAGCCGCTGGATCGCCCTCGGCCGGAGGCATCGCGGCGACCAGCTCGACGTCGCTTGCGCGGATCGAGGCCGACGTGGGCCACCATGCGTCGCGACGAAGACGTGCTGGACGGATCCGAGCTCCGGGACGGCGACGCGTCTTGCCCTTGAGGTCGCGGATCGGTCGCGACGCGCTCGTGTCGCGAACAGCTCGAAGCAGCCGACGTGGAGCCCGCGCCAGGATGACGATGGGAGTCGCCGGCATCGATCCGCACGATGAGCGGCGCCGAGTGACGTGCGCTGTTGATGTCCGCCTCGCCGGACGGCCAGTGCCGCTCGGCGCCGCGCCCGTCCGGAGTCTCGACGTACTGGACGTCGGTGAATCCCTCGATCCGCAGGAGATCCTCGGCGACGATACTGCGGCGCCTGACGCACGAGGCTGCGCCATCGGCGCAGTCTCGAGTCGCGTCGTCTCCGGCGGCGGCTCGGCCGCCGCGCGCCTCGGACGTCTGACGAGCGCTGCCGCTCCGGCGCGCGTCACTGCCCTCAGGAACGCGCGCGTCGCGCCGATCATCCCTTCAGCTCCTTCTTCAGCTCGTTGAGGAACCGCCAGTCGGTGCCCTGGGCGATGATCTTCTGCGGGCTCGACTTGATCATCCCCGCCTCGTGCAGCCGCAGCGCGTAGAACCGGAGCGTGTCCTCGGCGTCGTAGTCGCGCCACCTGGCGTACGGGACGTCCTTCATCGCCTGGAGCGCGTAGTCGTAGCGCGGACGTAGGCCCTGTCGACCACGGCCGTGGCGCGACGCGCTCCGGCTCCAGGGCGCAGACGTCGGCGGCCTTCAGGAGCGCGCGCAGCGCCCGCTTCGTCGCCACCGGATGCTTGCGGACGAACTCCCGGTTGCGCGGCGACCATGCAGCAGAAGTACTGGGACCACGGCCGGTCCACCGCGCTGTTGACCACGACGTGGCCGATGCTTCCTGGCCCGCAGCTCCTGCGGATCGGGCGGGAAGCCCGATGAGCGCGTCGACCTTGCCGTTCGGTCAAGCAGCTCGCATCGACTCGGCCGCGGGCTGCGGTGACCCAGCGGACGTCGCTGCGGGCGTCGAGGCCGACGTACGCCAGCATGCTCGCGATGAAGGCGTGGTCCGGCGTCGCCGACCGCGGTCACGGCGACGGTCTTGCCCTTCAGGTCGCGGATCGCGCGGACGCGTTCTCGTCCGAACAACTCGAAGCAGCCGAGCGTGGACGCCCGGCGAGGATCACGATGGGGTCGCCGGCGTCGATCTCGGGATCATGGCGGAGACGAACGTCAGTCGTCGATGTCCGATGTCGCCCGACGCGAGTGCTGCGAGTCGGGCTGCCAGCTTGTCGTCAGGTATGGACGTACTGCACGTCGGTGAAGCCCTCGGCGCGCCAGCAAGTCTTCCGCGACGATACTGCGGGCCCAGCGTGCAGAGGCCTATCTTCGCGGCCGTCGTCCGCAGGCGCAGCGTCTCCGGCGGCGGCTCCGCCGCGAAGCCGGGACGTGCGCCGATGACACTTCCGACGACGCCCGCGGACAGAGCCCTCAGGATCGCGCCGTCGCTCCATCACCCCTTCAGCTCCTTCTTCAGCTCGTTCAGGAATCGCCAGTCGGTGCCCTGTGGCGATGATCTTCTGCGGGGTCGATCGGATCATGCCCGCCTCTCGAAGACGCAGCGCAAAGAAGCGCACCGTGTCCTCGGGGTCGTACGTGCGCCAGCGATCGTACCGGATCTCCTTGAGCATCTGCCGCATCAGGTCGTAGCGCGGCGTCCGGCCGCTGTCGACGAGATAGCGCGACGCGCGGTCCGGCTCCGAGGCGCAGACGTCGGTGCCCTTCAGGATGGCGCGCAGGGCGCGTTTGGTCGCGACGGGATACTTCTGCGCGAACTCGCGGTTCGCCGCCACGACGCAGCAGAAGTACTGAGACCAGGGACGGTCGAGATTGCTGTCGACGACCACGTGGCCGATCTTCCGCGCGCGGATGTCCTGGGGATCGGGGGAATCCCATGAACGCGTCGATCTTACCCTCCGCGAGCAGCGCGATCGACTGCTCGGTGGAGTGAGTCACCCAGGTGACGTCCTTGCGTGGGTCGAGGCCGACGTAGGCGAGCATGCTCGAGAGAAAGACGTGCTCCGGCCCCTCGAGCCCCCGAATGCCGACGGTCTTCCCCTTGAGATCGCTCAAGGTGCGCACGCGCTCGGTCGCGAACAGCTCGTAGCAGCCGGGGTGCACGCCGGCCAGGATGGTGATCGGAGCGCCGGTGTCGAGACGCAGGATCAGCGGACCGGAGAAGTGCATGTTGATGCTCGCCTCGCCGGAGGCGAGGGCGTCGGCGATCGCGCGCTGTCCGTCCTTCTTGATGTACCGCACGTCGGTGAAGCCCTCACCGCGCAGGAGGTCCTCCGCGACGTACTGCGGCGCCTGGCACATGCTCGCCGTCTGCAAGAGGACGATCCGCGTCGTCTCCGGTGGCGGCTCCGCGTCGGCCGTCCTGGACCTTCCGGCCAGCGCCGCCACCGCGGCGGCCGCCCCCACACCCGCAGCAGCTCGCGTCGTCTCATCCCTTCAGCTCCTTCTTCAGCTCGTTGAGGAACCGCCAGTCGGTGCCCTGCGCGATGAGGCGCTGCGGCGTCGACTTGATCATCCCGCCTCGCGGAGGCGGAGGGCATAGAAGCGGACGGAGTCCTCCGGATCGTAGACGCGCCACTTGTTGTACGGAACATCCTTCATGGTCTGGAGCGCATAGTCGTAGCGCGGCGTGAAGCCGCCGTCGACGAGGGCCCGAGCGGCCCGCTCGGGCTCGAGGGCGCAGATGTCGGCCGCCTTCAGGATCGCCCGCAGCGCCCGCTTGGTCGCGATCGGATGCTTGCGGACGAACTCCCGATGACCCGTGGCGATGCAGCAAAAGTACTGCGACCACGGCCGGTCGACCGCGCTGTTGACGACGACGTGTCCGACCTTCCGGGCGCGCAGCTCCTGAGGGTCCGGCGGGAAGCCGAGGTAGGCGTCGACCTTTCCCTCCGCGAGCAGCGCGCTTGCCCTCGGCGGCGGGATGCTCGACGAACGTTCACGTCCTTGCGCGGATCCAGCCCCACGTGGGCCACCATGCTGGAGAGGAAGACGTGCTGGGTCGACCCGAGCTCGGTGATCGCGACCGTCTTGCCCTTCAGATCCCGGATCGCGCGAACCCGATCCGTCCCGAACAGCTCGAAACAGCCGACGTGCACGCCGCCCAAGACCGTGATGGGGTCGCCAGCGTCCAGCTGGATGACCAGCGGCGCGACGAAGTGCATGGAGACATCGACCTCCCCTGATGCCAGAGCCTTGGATACACCCGCGATCGGTCATCTTCACGTACTTGATGTCGGTGAACCCCTCGGCCTTCAGGAGCTCCGCGACGATGTACTGAGGGGCCACGCAGATGCTCGGCGTGCTGGGCGATCCTGAGCCTCGTCGTCTCCGGCGGCGGCTCCGCGGAGGCGTGTCCGGGTGGCCATCCGAGCAGCCCTACCGTCCCCGCGACACCGCGCAGGAGGTCGCGCCTGGTGATCATCCCTTCAGCTCCTTCTTCAGCTCGTTGAGGAACCGCCAGTCCGTGCCCTGCGCGATGATCTTCTGCGGGCGTCGACTTGATCATCCCGGCCTCGTGGAGGCGCAGGGCATAGAAGCGGACGGTGTCCTCGGGATCGTAGTCGCGCCACCGGTTCCACGGCACGTCGCTGCAGGGTCTGGAGCGCATAGTCGTACCGCTTCACGTATCCCCTGTCGACGAGGAGTCGCGCCATCCGCTCGGGCTCGCTCGCGCAGAGGTCCGTCGCCTTGAGGATCGCCCGCAGGACGCGCTTCGTCGCGACGGGATGCTTCCGGACGAACTCGCGGTTGCCGACCATCGTGCAGCAGAAGTACTGCGACCAGGGCTTGTCCATCGCGCTGTTCACGACGACGTGGCCGATCTCCGTTCGCGCGCAGCTCCTGAGGGTCCGGGGGAAAGCCGATGTAGGCATCCACCTTCCCCTCCGCCGAGCAGGCGTTTGCCCTCCTCCGGGGAATGGTCGGCCCACGCGATGTCCTTCCGGGGATCGAGCCCGACGTGGGCCGCCATCGCCGAGAGGAAGACGTGGCCGGTGCTCTGCAACGCCCAGATCGCGACGGTCTTGCCCTTGAGATCCCGGATCGCGCGGACGCGCTCGGTCCCGAACAGCTCGAAGCAGCCTACGTGGATTCCCGCCAGGACGGACGATGGGGTCGCTGCGCGTCGATGCGCAGGATGACAGCGGCCCGACTGAAGCGCCGTGCTGAAGTCGGCCTCTCCCGATGGCCAGGTCACGCCACTGCGCGTACCCGCGCATCGGCCGGCTTGACGTACTTCGCACGTCGGTGAACCCCTCGCCTCGCAGCAGGTCCTCGGCCACGAACTGCGGGGCCGCGCAGATGCTCGGGCTGATGAGCCGATCCGCAGCGTCGTCGTCTCGGCGGCGGCTCCGCTCGGCGGCGTGGCCGGCGTGGCCAGCCGCGCCAGCCCTACCGTCGCCGCCGCACCGCGCAGGAGGTCGCGCCTGGTGATCATCCCTTCAGCTCCTTCTTCAGCTCGTTGAGGAACCGCCAGTCGGTGCCCTGCGCGATGAGGCGCTGCGGCGCCGACTTGATCATTCCGGCCTCGCGGAGGCGGAGGGCATAGAAGCGGACGGAGTCCTCCGGATCGTAGACGCGCCACGTGTTGTACGGAACATCCTTCATGGTCTCGGAGCGCATAGTCGTAGCGCGGCGTGAAGCCGCCGTCGACGAGGGCCCGAGCGGCCCGGTCAGGCTCGAGGGCGCAGATGTCGGCCGCCTTCAAGATCGCCCGCAGCGCCCGCTTGGTCGCGATCGGATGCTTGCGGACGAACTCCCGATGACCCGTGGCGATGCAGCAAAAGTACTGCGACCACGGCCGGTCGACCGCGCTGTTGACGACGACGTGTCCGACCTTCCGGGCGCGCAGCTCCTGAGGGTCCGGCGGAAAGCCGAGGTAGGCGTCGACCTTTCCCTCCGCGAGCAGCCGCTTGCCCTCGGCGGCGGGATGCTCGACGAAGTTCACGTCCTTGCGCGGATCCAGCCCCACGTGGGCCACCATGCTGGAGAGGAAGACGTGCTGGGCCGACCCGAGCTCAGTGATCGCGACCGTCTTGCCCTTCAGATCCCGGATCGCGCGAACCCGGTCCGTCCCGAACAGCTCGAAACATCCCACGTGCACGCCGCCCAAGACCGTGATGGGGTCGCCGGCGTCCAGCTGGATGACCAGCGGCGCGACGAAGTGCAGGGAGACATCGACCTCCCCTGATGCCAGAGCCTTCGATATACCCGCGACGGTCGTCTTGACGTACTTGATGTCGCTGAACCCCTCGGCCTTCAGGAGCTCCCCGACGATGTACTGGGGGCCACGCAGATGCTCGGCGAGCTGGGCGATCCTCAGCCTCGTCGTCTCCGGCGGCGGCTCCCGGAGGCGTGTCCGGGTGGCCATCCGAGCAGCCCTGCCGTCCCCGCGACACCGCGCAGGAGATCGCGCCTGGTGATCATCCCTTGAGCTCCTTTGAGGCTCTTTCGGGTTTCCAGTGGGTGACGACGGGTGATCCTCTGGCGGTTCAGGGTCCCCGGCACGAGACGTGCCCCGGAGCCGCCAGCCGAAGTTCGCAGCATCCTCGGGGCCCCGCGATCGCATTCTACGCGCGAAACACCCGCCTCTGTGGCCGAATGTAGCAGTGATGTGCCCGAAGGTAGCCAGCTGTCGCTGTGGCCTGCCTAGTGGACCTTGGTCCACTCCTGCGCAGTCGTCCCTTCCCGCGTTCAGCCGAGTGGCGTGGCCTGTCGGGCAAATCAGGCTCCGATGCTGACCTGTCCTTGATCGGCTCCCCGCCCCGAGCTAAGCTCCCAGCAGCCGATTCAGCCGTTCGGCGACCTCGCGAGCGAGAGTGAAGAGAAAGGAGACTTCCCCATGAGGCACCTTCGAGGCCTCTTCGCGGCGTTGCTCATCTTCGGCATCGCGGCCACCGAGCCCGCGCCGAGCGACGCGGCGCCCGAAGGGCAGATGACCTGGGGCGTTCACGTCTCGCTCGCCCCGACCTGGTTCGACCCCGCGGAGACGCCCGGCATCGGCACGCCGTTCATGGTGCTCTACGCGCTGCACGACGCGCTGGTGAAGCCGATGCCCGGCAACGCCATGGCGCCGAGCCTGGCCGAGTCGTGGAGCCTGTCCAAGGACGGCCTCGTCTACGAGTTCGTGCTTCGCCAGGGCGCGAAGTTCCACAACGGCGACCCCGTCACCGCCGACGACGTGAAGTTCTCCTTCGAGCGCTACCGCGGCGCGGCGGCGAAGGCGATGAAGGACAGAATGGCGGCGGTCGAGGTCGTGGACCCGCACCGCGTGCGCTTCCGGCTCAAGGCGCCCTGGCCCGACTTCATGACCTACTACGGGAGCCTGGCCACCGGAGCCGGATGGATCGTCCCGCGGAAGTACGTGCGAGCAGGTCGGCGACGACGGCTTCAAGAAGGTCGCCCGTGGGCGCCGGTCCCTACCGCTTCGTCTCCTTCACCCCGGGCGTCGAGCTGGTGCTGGAGGCCCACGAGCAGTACTGGCGGAAGGTCCCGAGCGTGAAGCGGCTCGTCTTCAAGTCTGTCGCCGACGAGGCCACGCGTCTCGCCATGCTCAAGCGCGGCGAGGCGGACATCGTCTACTTGCTCCAGGGCGAGCTGGCCGAGGAGGTGCGGCGGACCCCGGCGCTCACGCTCAAGCCGACCCCCATCGTGTCCACTCACTGGCTCGTGTTCGCCGATCAGTGGGACCCGAAGTCGCCGTGGGCGGACCGGCGCGTCCGCCTCGCCGCCAACCATGCGATGGACCGCCAGGCCGTCAACGAGGCGCTGACCCTGGGATTCTCGAGGATCACCTGGAGCATCATCCCCCAGAGCTTCGATTTCTTCTGGCAGCCGCCCCGTACGCCTACGATCCCACCAAGGCCAAGCAGCTCCTCGCCGAGGCCGGCTATCCAAAAGGGTTCGACGCCGGAGACCTCTGGTGCGATGCCGCGACCGCCACCATGAGCGAGGCGCTGGTCGGCTACCTGCAGGCGGCGGGCATCCGGGCGAGGGTCCGGCCGCTCGAGCGAGCGGCCTTCTTCAAGGGGTACCAGGAGAAGAAGCTGAAGAACCTCATCTACAGCCTCAGCGGCGCCTTCGGAAACGCGGCGACCCGCCTCGAGAACTTCGTGGCCTCGGGCGGCACCTACGTCTACGGAGGCTATCCCGACATCGACGGGCTCTTCAGCGAGCAGGCCGGCGAGCTCGACCGGAAGCGCCGCGAGGCGACCCTCCACCGGATCCAGCAGCTCGTGCACGACAAGGCCATGTACGCCCCGATCTGGGAGCTCGGCTTCATCCATGCCCACGGCTCGCGGGTGGCGGAGTCGGGCCTCGGGCTCATCACCGGCTGGGCGTTCTCCGCGCCCTACGAGGACGTGAAGCTGAAGGGGAAGTGAGGGATGACAGTGTCCCCGGTGCCGGTCGGACAACCCTGCCCAGGCGAAGTTCTGCGAACAGTGCGGGACTCGCCTGGCGGCAAGCTGTTCGAGCTGCGGCGCATGCGCTTCTGGCTGGAGAAGGCGAAGGCGGAGCTACGCGGGTAGCGCCGTGAAGGATCAGCCCAGCGTATGCAGGAAAGTCGAGACTTGACGATACCGGTCGAGTGCCGAACCGCCGCAGTTTCAGGAGATGAAGATCTCCGGTCACGATGAGATCGGCCGCCGCCGTCTCGGCGCATTCGAGGATCCGGTTGTCGGTCGCATCACGCACGACCTCGAGGTGTGGAACCGTCTTCACGACCTCGGCAACTCGGCCGATCGATTTGATGGCTCGGATCACCACCGCTCCTTGCCACCCGAACTTGGTGCGCAACGTGCCGGCGAGCTCCGTAAGGATCGCGACGGAGGTCACGAGCTGGAACTCGCGCGCGATGGCTCTGCGGTACGCGTCGTCGCTGAGGCTCGACGGTATGACCAGGGCCGAGACGAACACATTGGTGTCGAAGACGACCCGCACTCACCGGTCCTGGAAGACCAGGCGCGCCACATCCCGTTCGGTCAAGACTGCCTCGCTCGCGGGCCTTGCCGCGGCCGTAACGCTGGAGGCTTCGAACGCCTCTTCCTCCTGGCTCTGGCGGTACAGCTCGAACATTTCCCGGAACAGCTGGCTGCGATTCTTGGCCGTGATCCTGGCCAGCCGGTCATAGTCCTCGGCCAACCGAGGTGGGATCGAGATGGTGACCGCCACTCGACTGCGTCCCATTGCGGACCTCCTTCCCATGCGATCGTGCCACGACCGCTCTGCGGCCGTGACTTCCGGTGCGGTATGACCGTATCATACCGCGCTGGCGGCCTTGGTCGAGGATGGAAGCGGCCTTCCCCGAAGGCAGGGCGCACGTGACGTGCCCTCGGTGCCGGCAGGAAAACCCGCCGCAGGCCAAGTTCTGTCTGGAGTGCGCAACACCGCTGGCCCGGCAATGCGTGAACTGCGACACTCCGCTCCCCGCATCCGCCAAGTTCTGCCTCGAGTGCGCGCATCCTGTGGGCGCTCCGAGGACCGAACGAGGGCCCGCTGAGCGCAGGCCCGGTTCTCGTCGCCTGATACATACACCCCCAAGCACCTCGCGGAAAAGATCCTGATCTCCAAGGCGGCGCTGGAGGGCGAGCGCAAGCAGGTCACGGTCCTCTTCGCCGACCTGAAGGGCTCGATGGAGCTGCTCGCCGACCGCGATCCCGAGGAGGCGCGCAAGCTCCTCGACCCCGTGCTCGAGCGCATGATGGAGGCGGTCCACCGCTACGAGGGCACGGTCAACCAGGTGATGGGCGACGGGATCATGGCGCTCTTCGGCGCGCCGCTCGCCCACGAGGACCACGCGGTGCGGGCCTGCTACGCGGCGCTCCGGATGCAGGAGAGCGTGAAGAAGTACGCGGACGAGGTGCGACGCTCTCACGCGGCCGTGGTCAAGATCCGCGTCGGGCTGAACTCCGGGGAGGTCGTCGTGCGCGCCATCGGCAGCGATCTCCACATGGACTACACGGCCGTCGGCCAGACGACGCACCTGGCCGCGCGGATGGAGCAGCTCGCCGATCCCGGCGCGATCGTGATCACGCCCGAGACGCTGGCGCTGGCCGAGGGCTACGTCGAGGTGAAGTCGCTCGGCCCCGTGCCGGTGAAGGGGCTCGCCGACGCCGTGGAGGTCTACGAGGTGACGGGGGCGGGCCCGGCGCGGACCCGCCTGCAGGCGGCCGCCCGGCGCGGGCTGACGCGGTTCGTCGGCCGCGACGCCGAGCTGGAGCAGCTCCGCCGCGCCCAGCAGCTCGCCGGCGACGGTCACGGTCAGGTGGCGGCGATCGTCGGCGAGGCGGGGGTGGGCAAGTCGCGCCTCGTCTACGAGTTCACCCACTCGCATCGCCTGCAGGGCTGGCTGGTCCTCGAGAGCGCCTCGGTCTCGTACGGCAAGGCGACGAGCTACTTGCCGGTGATCGACCTCCTCAAGGGCTACTTCAAGATCCAGGACCGGGACGACCTCCGCGAGATCCGCGAGAAGGTGACGGGCAAGCTGCTCACCCTCGACGCAGCGCTGAAGCCGACGCTGCCGGCGTTGCTGGCCCTGCTCGACGTGCCCGTGGACGACGCCGCGTGGCAGCACGCTCGACCCGGCGCAGCGTCGCCAGCGCACGCTCGACGCCGTGAAGCGGTTGCTGCTGCGGGAAGCGCGCGAGCAGCCGCTCCTCGTGATCTTCGAGGACCTCCACTGGATCGACAGCGAGACCCAGGCGCTGCTCGACGGCCTGGTCGAGAGCCTGGGATCGGCGCGCCTGCTGCTGCTCGTGAACTACCGGCCCGAGTACCAGCACGCCTGGGGCAGCAAGACGTCCTACAGCCAGATGCGGCTGGACGCGCTCCCGGCCGAGAGCGCCGGGGAGCTGCTGGACGCGCTCCTCGGCGACGATCCCGGGCTGGTGCCGCTCAAGCAGCTCCTCGTCAAGCGCGGGAACCCGTTCTTCCTGGAGGAGACGGTCCGGACGCTGGTGGAGACGAAGGCGCTGGCGGGGGAGCGCGGCCGGTATCGGCTGACGCAACCGGTCCAGGCGATCCAGGTCCCGCCCACGGTCCAGGTGATGCTGGCGGCGCGCATCGACCGGCTCGCCCCGGAGGACAAACGCCTGCTGCAGGTCGCCTCCGTCGTCGGCAAGGACGTGCCGTTCGCACTGCTCCAGGCGATCGCCGAGCTGCCGGACGAGGCGCTCCGTCGCGGACTCGACCACCTGCAGGCCGCCGAGTTCCTCTACGAGACCGGGCTCTATCCGGATCTCGAGTACTCCTTCAAGCACGCGCTCACTCACGAGGTCACCTACGGCGGCCTGCTGCAGGAGCGCCGCCGCGAGCTTCACGCGCGGATCGTCGACGCGATCGAGACGCTCCACCGGGATCGCCTCGGCGAGCAGATCGAGCGGCTCGCTCATCACGCCCTCCGGGGGAGTTGCGGGAGAAGGCGGTGCACTACCTCCGCCAGTCCGGCCTCAAGGCAACCGCGCGGGGCGCGATTCACGAAGCGCGCGCCTGGTTCGAGCAGGGCTCGGCGTCCTCGGGACACTCCGGAGGACGCGTCCACGCTCGACCAAGCGTTCGAGATTCACATCACGCTGGCGAGTGTTCTGCTCATGCTCGATCACGGACGTCCGCTCTCGAAGAGCTGCGCAAAGCGGAGGATCTAAGCGTGCGGTTGAGCAACGACCACTGGCAAGGCAGGACGGCGTCCGCCATGACGTACGCTCTCAATCTAGTCGGTGAACTGGACGAAGCCCTCGAAGCGGGAACGCGAGCGCTGGGCATCGCTGGACCGACTCGACGATCTCGAGCTTCGCGTTCGCGCCAGAATGTACCTTGCTCAGCTGTATCACTACAGGAATCAATACGAGCGATCGGTTGAGCTCGCCACGGACAATGTCGCCTCGGCTGACTCGGTCGACGCAACAGCTCGACGACACCGACACCGGCGTCGGTGTTGAGCCGCACCTTCACCCGTGGCTGGCTGGTTAGGAGCCTCGCCGAACTCGGGCGATTTGCGGAGGCGAGAGGAAACGGCCAGCGATGTAGTCCTGCTCGCTGGGCAGACCCTCACGCTCACAGCGTCGCCGCCCGCGCAGCACTTGGCCGTTGGCAGACTGTACCTTCTCAACGGCGAATGGGCGAAGGCGCGTTCGGTGATCGAGCACGGTCTCGCAGTGGCCAGTACGAGCTCCCTGGTACATCTCCCGGGCCTGATCCCGCATTCGGCTTGGGCACTGGCAGAGCTGCGCGAAGTGGGCGTAGCGCTGGAGCGGCTCGAGGCAGGTGAGAGAATCTTGGAGCATTCCACGCTGGGCGGGATCACCGGTCTTCACGGCTTGTACTATCAGGTGCTTGGGCGAGCCGCCCTCCAGCTTGGCCGGCCCGACGAGGCGCGGCGATTGGGAGATCGTGCGATCGAATGGTCACCGCGGCAACTCGGAGTTAGAGCGCACACACTTCATCTGCTCGGTGACATCGCGACCCATCTCGACCAGTTCGATGCCGAGAGCGGCGAGGCCCACTACCGCCAGGCGCTCGCGCTCGCCGAGCCCCGCGGCATGCGCCCCTCGTCGCTCACTGCCACCTCGGCCTCGCCAAGCTCTACCGGCGCACGGACCAGCGCGAGCAGGCCCGCGAGCACCTCACGGCCGCGACGGCGATGTACCGCGAGATGGACATGCGCTTCTGGCTGGAGCAGGCGGAGGCGGAGTCGAGGGCGCTCGCATGAGGCAGAGCGGGTGTGCTTCAATCCCCATGCGGGCGGAGTTCGAGCCCTCGGGCAGACCCCAAGGCACAAGAGGCAGCGCGGTGCGGTGCCCAGCCAAGGCGTGCCGGTTTGCAACCGCAAGACAGGAGAGGTCATGGAAGATAAGCCGATCCCCGGATATCGCTTCCTGGTGAGAAATCCGGATCGACTCGGTCGGCAAGCCGACGATCACCGGCACTCGCTTTTCGGCGTCGTTCATCCTGGTCTGCCTGGCTGAGGGTATGTCTTACGAGAACATCGTGCGGGAGTACTCGACCTTTCCGCGCGACAGCATCGCAGAGGTGCTTCGCTTCGCGGCCGAGGTCACCGACCGGCACGATGTGGCGGCTTGACGTCAATCTTCCCGAACGGCCTGATCCGCCTCTTGCAGAGCTATGAGATCCCTTGCGCGACAACTGTGCGACGCGGCTGGCGGGATCTGACGAACGGCGCTCTGGACGAGGCGGCGTTCCGTGAGGGCTTTCGGGTCACTGCCGCTTCGAGAACCGGACGGGCGGGCCTCGAAGTGTCGCTTCTCCGGAGGACTCCGCAGGAGAGGGGCGCCGGGGCCGACCGATTCAATGCCGCCGCAGGCCCGATCATCTCCTCTTGAGGGTAACGTCTTCGTAAGGCGCCGACCAGGGGTACGGGTCGATCTTCATCAAGGCCGGATCCGCCACGCGCGGGCCGATTCCGCTCGGCCAGATGTACTCCCAGATGGGGCCGAACCTCACCCGCTCGTACAGGAGCTGCTGGATCTGGTGGAGCATCGCCTCGCGCTTCTTCCGATCCGTCTCACGCGCCTGCTGCTTGAAGAGCGCGTCCACGTCGGGATCGGCGCCACGGGCGAAGTCCCCGTTGCTCGGGACGAACTGCGCCATTCGCGAGGCCGCGTTTCCGTATGGCGCGTGGACGCAGAAACAGACCCCGCGCAGCTTCTTCGACAGCCACGCCGCCTGGAAAGCCGCGCGCTCCATGGTGATGATCTTCGTCTTGATGCCCACGGCGGCGAGGTTGCCGGCGACCGCCTCCCCCATCGAGAAGTAGGGGGATACGGGTAGAAGTCCCCGGCGTCGAACCCGTTCGGGTAGCCCGCCTCGGCCAGCAGCTGCTTCGCCTTCGCGGGATCGTAGGGATAGGGCTCGAGGGGCAGCGCGAACTCGAACTTGCGCGGGACCATGGCTGCCGGTGAGACGGGAGGCGCCGAGGTTCTCCGCCTCGTTGAGTGACTGGCGGTCGATCGCGTAGTTGGCGGCCAGGCGCACGCGCCGGTCGTGCCACGGGGACTTGGGGTCCCACTGGTCGAAGAAGTCGAGGAAGTGGATGCCGATCGCCCCGGAGAACGCCAGCGTCAGGCTGGGATCCCGCTTCAGCTCGAGGGCGGCCGGGGTGTCCAGCAGGTAGGCGATGTCCACTTCGCCCTTCTTCAGCATCGCCGCCCGCGTGGTCGGCTCCGGCACGCTCTTGAAGACCAGACGCTTCACCGAGGGCATCTTGCGCCAGTAGGCCTCGTTGGCCTCCATGATCAGCTCGATGCCCGGGCGTATTGCTCACGAACTTGTACGGCCCGAGCCCGATGGGATGCTTCTTGAAGCCGTCGTCGCCGACTTTCTCGACGTAGTTCTTGGGCACGATCCAGCCCGACGCCGGTCGCGAGGGTCCCATAGAAGGCCATGAAGTCGGGGAACGGCTCGTGCAGATGGAAGCGCACGCGGTGGGGATCGACGATCTCGACCTCGCGGACCTTCTCCTTGAGGACCTGCGAGCTCTTGGCGCGCTGGAAGCTGAACTTCACGTCCTCGGCGGTGAAGGGGTCGCCGTTGTGGAACTTGAGGCCCTGGCGCAGCTTGAACTCGTAGACGCGCTGATCGGGGCTGACAGTCCACGATTCGGCCAGGCTCGGCGTCATGATGTTGCCGGGCATGGGCTTCACGAGCGCGTCGTGCAGCGCGTACAGGATCCAGAACGGCGTGATGAAGCCCAGCACCTCGCCCGGATCGAGCCAGGCAGGGGCGACGGTCACGTACAGCGCCCAGCGCATCTCGCCTTCCGGCTTCGTTTGCGCCTGGACCGCTCCGACGAGGCCGCCGAGGAGCACGGCGCCGAGGAGGGTGCCGGTGAGCGTCGATGCGCATCTTCGGACCGGATGCCGTCTGCGGTTCATGTCCCTTCCTCCATCGCCACCTGGCTCGCAACGATCGGGTCGAACGCGTTACCCGACCAGTCTCTCGGGGAGTATCGTTGGCGGGCGACGACGGGTTTGTCAAGGCATCCTAGGTTCTTGACCACCCCTACGGCGGCGGCTAACGTTGGTCCACGTTCGGACCGGCGCGCCCCCGTGCGGTGGAGGCTTGGGCATGAAGTGTCCTCGGTGCCAGCACGAGAACGAGACCGCTGCGAAGTTCTGCGAAGAGTGCGCCGCGCCCTTGGCACGGTCGTGCGGCAACTGCGGCCGTCAGCTTTCCCAACCGCCAAGTTCTGTCCTGAGTGCGCCCACCCGACGGGGCTGGCAGCCGCAACACCAACCGGCGCACCGCTTTGCCTCTCCCGAGTCCTACACCCCAAGCACCTCGCCGAGAAGATCCTCACGTCCAAGGCCGCCCTCGAGGGCGAGCGCAAGCAGGTCACCGTGCTCTTCGCCGACCTCAAGGGCTCGATGGAGCTGCTCGCCGACCGCGATCCCGAGGAGGCGCGCAAGATCCTCGATCCCGTCCTCGAGCGGATGATGGAGGCCGTCCACCGCTACGAGGGCACGGTCAACCAGGTGATGGGCGACGGCATCATGGCGCTCTTCGGCGCGCCGCTCGCCCACGAGGATCACGCCGTGCGCGCGTGCTACGCCGCGCTCAGGATGCAGGACGCCGTGCGGCGCTACTCGGATGAGCTGCGCCGCGCGCAGGGCGTGGAGGTGCAGATCCGCGTCGGCGTCAACTCCGGCGAGGTCGTGGTGCGCTCGATCGGCAGCGATCTCCGCATGGACTACACCGCCGTGGGCCAGACCACGCACCTGGCGGCCCGCATGGAGCAGCTCGCGGCGCCCGGCAGCATCCGGCTCACCGCCGAGACGCTGCACCTGGCCGAGGGCTTCGTCCAGGTCACCCCGCTCGGCCCGGTGCCGATCAAGGGGCTCGGCGAGCCGGTCGAGGTGTTCGAGCTGGTGGGGGCCGGCGCCGCCCGCACCCGCCTCGAAGCCGCGGCGCGCGCGGGGCTCACGCGCTTCGTCGGCCGGACCGCGGAGCTGGAGCAGCTCCGCGACGCCCTCGACCGGGCGAGCCTGGGGCACGGCCAGGTGGTCGCCGTGGTCGGGGAGCCGGGCGTGGGCAAGTCGCGTCTCTTCTGGGAGCTCACCCACTCCCACCGCGTGCACGGCTGGCTCATCGTGCAGTCCGCCTCGGTCTCCTACGGCAAGGCCACCGCCTACCTGCCCGTGATCGAGCTGCTCCGCGGCTACTTCGCGATCGAGAGCCGCGACGACCCGCGGAAGATCCGGGAGAAGGTCACGGGGAAGGTCCTGACGCTCGCCCCGGCGCTCGGGCCCGCCGTGCCCGCCTCCTGGCGCTCCTCGACGTGCCGGTGGACGAGGCGTCCTGGCACGCCCTCGATCCGCCCCAGCGGCGCCAGCAGACGCTCGACGCGGTCAAGCGCCTGCTGCTGCGCGAGAGCGAGGTCCAGCCGCTGGTGGTGGTCTTCGAGGACCTGCACTGGATCGACGGCGAGACCCAGACCTTGCTCGATAGCCTCGTCGACAGCCTGCCCGCGGCGCGCCTCGTGCTCCTCGTCAACTACCGCCCCGAGTACAGCCACGCCTGGGGCGGCAAGACCTACTACCGCCAGCTCCGGATCGATCCCCTGCCGCCCGAGAGCGCCGACGAGCTGCTCGATGCGCTCCTCGGCACCGACGCGGCCCTCGGCCCGCTCAAGCAGCTCCTGGTCGAGCGGACGGAAGCGAATCCCCTCTTCCTCGAGGAGAGTGTGCGGGCCCTGGTGGAGACGGCGGCCCTGGCCGGCGAGCGCGGCGCCTACCGGCTCACCCGGCCCGTCGAGCACCTGAAGATCCCCGCCACCGTGCAGGCCATCCTGGCCGCGCGCATCGACCGCCTGGCGCCCGAGGCCAAGCGACTGCTCCAGGCGGCCGCGGTCATCGGCAAGGACGTGCCCATGCCGCTGCTCCTGGCCATCGCCGACGCGCCGGAGCACGAGGTGCGCGCCGAGCTCACCCACCTCCAGGCCGCGGAGTTCCTCTACGAGACCCGGCTCTTTCCGGACCTCGAGTACACCTTCAAGCACGCGCTCACGCACGAGGTGGCGTACCAGGGGCTGCTCCACGACCGGCAGCGCGCCCTGCACGCCCGCATCACCGAGGCCATCGAGCGGCTCTCGCCCGAGCGCGTCGCCGAGCAGGCCGAGCGGCTGGCCCACCACGCCCTGCGCGGGGAGCTGTGGGAGAAGGCGGTCGCCTATCTCCGCCAGGCGGGGCTCCGGGCCATGGCGCGGGCAGCCAACCGCGAGGCCATTGCCCACCTGGAGCAGGCGCTCGGGGCCCTCCGCCATCTCCCCGAGATCCGGGAGACGACCGAGCTGACCATCGACATCCACATCGACCTCCGGAACGCGCTCCTCCCGCTCGGCGAGTCGGGCGCGCATGGGGAGCACCTCCACGAGGCGGAGGGGCTCGCCAGGACGCTCGGCGACCAGCACCGGCTCGCGCGGATCGCCACCTTCATGGTGATCCAGTGCCTGGCCACTGGCGACTACGACGAGGCCGTCAGATTCGGGCAGGAGGCCCTGAGCATCGCGCGAACCCTCGGCGATCGCTCGATCGAGGTGGTCGCCACGTCCTTTCTGGGCATGACGCACGCCGCCAGGGGCGAGTTCAGCGACGCGGCCGCCTTGCTCGAGCGGAACGTCGCGCTCGAGGGCGACCTGCGCTACGAGCGCTTCGGGGCGCCCGTCATCCAGTCGGCGATCTCGGGTGCCTACCTCGCCGACGTGCTCTCCCAGCTCGGCCGGTTCGACGAGGCCATCGGGCACGCCGAGGCCGCCGTGCGGATCGCTGAAGCGGCCGATCATCCCTTCACGCTGTACTGCGGGTTGTTCGATCTCGGTCTCGCCCACCTCCGTCGCGGGGATCTCCCACGCGCGACCCGGGTCCTCGAGCGGTGCCTCGACCTCTGCCGAACGTGGCAGATCGTCGTCGGGATACCGCTCGTCGCCGCGGCCCTCGGCGCCGCATACGCCCTCGCCGGCCGGGCTGACGAGGCGCTCCCGCTGGTCGCGGGCGCCGTCGAGGAGTTCCGCGCGTCGCCAGATTCACAGCTCGGCCGGCGCTCATTCTTCTGTGCGCGGGGACGACCTGCCTCTCGGCCGGGCGGATCGACGAGGCCGCCAGCCACGCCCGAGAGGCGCTGGCGCTCACCCGCCGGCTGGGGGCTCGGGGAAGCGAGGCCCACGCCCTCTGCCTCGCCGGTGACGTCGCGTCGACAGGCGGCGCCGAGGACGCTGAAGGCTACTACCGCGAGGCGCTGGCGCTCGCCGGCGAGCTCGGCATGCGCCCGCTCGTCGCCCACTGCCACCTCGGCCTCGGCAAGCTCGATCGCCGCACGGGCAAGCGCGAGCAGGCGCAGGAGCACCTCACGCACGGCGACGACGATGTACCGCGAGATGGACATGCGGTTCTGGCTGGACCAGGCAGACGCGGAGCTCCACCAGCCATGAGATTCGGCGTCTACCTTCCGACGTTCGCGGGGCCGCATCTCGGCTTCGACCAGGCCGCCCTCGTGAAGGACTTCGCCCGCAAGGCCGAAGACCTTGGGTTCGACGCGCTCTGGGTTGCCGAGCATTTCCTGGAGGCGCCCGGACTCTACGGCACCGTGTGGATGTCGCCGCTCCTCTGCCTGGCCCACGCCGCCAGCGTCACCACGCGCATCCGCCTGGCCACCGGCCTGCTGATTCTCCCCTACTACCATCCAGTCATGCTGGCGCGCGAGATCCAGACCCTCTGGCACCTGTCGGGCGGGCGCTTCGTCCTCGGAGTCGGACCGGGCTGGGACCAGCACGAGTTCGAGACGCTCGGCATGACGCTCGCGGAGCGCGGCCGGCGGACTGACGAGATGCTCGCGGCCCTCCGCCGCCTGCTGACCGAGCGCGACGTGAGCTTCGCCGGCCGCTACTACCGGTTCGAGCACGTGACGATCGAGCCGCTCCTGCCGCGCGTCCCCGAGCTGTGGGTCGGCGGAGGATCGAAGATCCAGACGTCCCTGTCGCCCGACAAGCCCTACATCGCCCCCGCCGTCCTGGCGCGGATCGCGGGCGCCGACGGCTGGCTCGCCCGCGCCGCCGGCAATCAGCAGATGGTCAAGGACGATGTCCGGACCATCCGTGACTACCTCGCCGGGCACGGGCGCGATCCGGACACCCTGCGCTACGGCCACTTGAACTTCCTCCACCTGGTCGACACGACCGACCGCGAGGAGGCGCTCCGGCTCCAGCGCCCGGTCTTCGAGCGCGTGATGGGCACCCACCGGACGTTCGAGACCCTCCAGCAGTCGTACTTTCTCGGCACCACGCAGGAGATCGTCGCGCGCATCCGCGATCTGGAGGCCAGCGGCGTCCAGGACCTGGTCCTCGCGGTCTGCGACTACGACCTTGACCAGCTCGAGCGATTCGCGAGCGAGATCGCCGGACGCTTCCGGCGGGAGCAGTCGCCATGATCGACGTCGACGCGCTGACCCTCGCCCGCCTGATCCGCTCCAAAGAGGTGTCGCCCGTCGCGGTGGTCGACGCGGTGCTGGCGCGCATCGAGGCGCTTCAGCCCACCGTCAACGCGTTCATCACGGTGACGGCCGACGAGGCGCGCGACACCGCGCGGCGCGCCGAGGCCGCGGTGATGCGGGGCGACCGGCTGGGGCCGCTCCACGGCGTGCCGTTCTCCGTGAAGGACCTCGTGTTCACCAAGGGCGTCCGCACGACGATGGGGTCGCTGATCTTCGCCGACCAGGTGCCCACCGAGGACGCGGTGCCCGTGCGACGGCTCCGCGAGGCCGGCGCCGTGCTCGTCGGCAAGACCACCACGCCGGAGTTCGGCCACAAGCCCTTCACCGACAGCCCGCTGTTCGGCGTGACGCGGAACCCATGGAACCTCGCGCGCACCCCGGGCGGCTCCTCCGGAGGCGCCGCCGCCGCGGTCGCGAGCGGACAGGCCCCGCTCGCCCTCGGCACCGACGGCGGCGGCTCGATCAGGATCCCCGCCGCCTGCTGCGGCATCGTCGGGCTCAAGCCCACGCTCGGGCGCGTGCCGCACGTCCATCAGGCCGATCTCTTCTCGACGACGTCGTACATCGGACCGATGACGAAAACGGTGGCGGAGGCGGCCGCGTGCCTCGACGCGATCGTCGGCGTCGACGCGGGCGATCCCTCACTCGCGCCCGGAGCCGCCCGACGATCCGCGCGACATCGCCGTGCGCGGCCTTCGCATCGGGTGGCTCCCGCGTGTCGGCAACCGCCTCGTCGACGCCGAGGTGCTCGCGGCATGCGAGGCCGCGGTGCGCCACCTGGAGCGCGCGGGCGCGCACGTCGACACGGTGGAGGAGAACTTCGCGGCCCTCGAGGACGCCTTCCTCGTCGTGTTGCAGGCCGGCCTCGCCGCGCGTCGGGCCGCACATGGCGGCGTTCGGCGACAAGATGGCGCGGAGCCTGCGCGAGTCGGTGGAGCGCGGCGCACGGTGGTCCGCGGTGGACTGGGCCAATGCGCTCGGCCAGCGGACCGCCGTGTACCGCCGGACGCAGGCGCTGTTTCAGCGCTTCGACGTCCTCGTGTCCCCGACGCTGTCGCGACCGGCCCTCGCCGTCGACCACGACGCCTTCGAGCCGATCACCATCGGTGGAGAGATCGCGGGATCGATTCGCGGCGCGTGGTATCCGTACGACTGGCCGTTCAATCTGTCCGGCCACCCTGCCGTGTCGCTGCCGTGCGGGTGGTCGTCCGATGGACTGCCGCATTGGTCTCCAGATCGTCGGGCCCTGGTACGCCGATCGCCGCGTGCTGGCCCTGGCCGCACACCTCGAGCGCGAGCGCCCGTGCGCGCGCCCGATGCCCTCTGAAGCCGGGCGATCCGAGGCGCGCGAGCGCGTACGGCGGGCACCCGCCCCGATGATCGCGACGACCGGCCCGCGACCTGCTGCGTATTGACGAGCTGTGCCGACCTTGCGGAGAGATGATCTACGGGCGGCTCTTGACCATCGCCGGCGCCCGCCCGATAATGTTGAAGATTTCAACACTCGACCGTCCGGGAGATCGGACATGGCGACCATGAACTTCAGCGTCCCCGACGACGTGCGAGCCGCCTTCAACAAGGCATTCGCGGGAACCAACAAGAGCGCGCTGCTGACGGGGCTCATACGCCAGGCGGTGGAAGAGCGTCAGCGCCAGAAGCGGCGCGCGCGCGCTATCGCGCGACTGCTCGAGCTGCGCGGGCAACTCAAGCCAGTCCGCCATTCCCAGGTCGCGAGAGCGAGGCGGAGCCAGCGCCCGTGACGGCGCTGGCCGTGGACGCCAGCGTCGCGCTGAAGTGGATCTTCCCCCACCGCGATGGCGAAGCCCATGTGGGGCAGGCGCTGGCAGTTCTCGAGCACATCAGGCAAGGCCGCGTGTCGGTGCTTCAGCCTCCACACTGGCTCGCCGAGGTGGCGGGGGTGGTGTCGCGCCTCGAGCCGCGACGTGCGCCGGAACTGGTCGCCCTCCTCCATGCGATGGAGTTCCCCGTGTCGGACGGAGCGGAGATCTATCAGCGAGCCTGCGAGCTAGCGGCAGCACTGAGGCAGCACGTCTTCGACACTCTCTATCATGCGGTGGCGTTATCACGACCGGATGGGGTGCTCTTGACTGCGGATGAGCAGTACTATCGTCGCGCCGCCGGGGCGGGTCGAGTCACCCTGCTCAGGGAGTATCGGTAGCTGACAGAGATCGTCGGCCCTGGTCCGCCGACCACCGCGTGCTGGCCCTGGCCGCGCTCAGCTCTCAGTCACGGAGGCCAATCATGCCGCTGTCGTCCAAGGGATTCCCGGTGCTCCTCAGCTTCGACCTCGACGCCGAGACGATGTGGACGGCGCGCGACCCGAAGAACGCCGAGCGCCCCATCGTCATGAGCCAGGGCGCCTATGGCTGGAAGGTCGGCGTCCCCCGGATCCTCGAGTTGCTCGCCCGCTATGGGCTCAAGGTGACCTTCTTCATCCCCGGCCTGGTGATGGAGCAGCGGCCGGCGGTGATGGAAGCCATCATGAAGCACGGCCACGAGATCGCGCACCACTCGTGGTCGCACGCCTGGATCGTCAACCTGACGCTCGAGCAGGAGCGCGAGGAGATGGACAAGGGCATCGAGATCATCCAGCGCGTGACGGGCCGGAAGCCCGTCGGCTATCGGTCGCCCGCCGGCGAGTTCAGCCCGCACACGCTCAAGATGCTGGCCGAGTACGGGTTCGGGTACTCGTCGAACTACTTCGACGACGATTCGCCGTATCTGCACCGCATCGACGGGCGCCTCACCGACATCGTCGAGTTTCCGTTCGCGTGGGTGCTCGACGACGCGCCGTTCTTTCAGTACTCGATCACGCTGCCCGGGCGGACCATGCAGGCGCCCTCGGCGGTGTTCGAGGCCTGGCGGCGCGAGTTCGACGTGCTGTACCGCGAGGACCGGTACTTCTGCCTGGCGATGCACCCGCAGATCATCGGCCGCCCGTCGCGCATCACGCTGCTCGAGGAGCTGATCCAGTACATCCTCGGGCACCCGCGCGTCTGGCTCGCGCGCTGCGACGAGGTGGCCGACGCGCTGCGCCCAGCCCTCCGCGCCGAGGCCGGCCGATGACGCCCGGCTAGAGCGAGGAGAAGGGTCCAGCTGCGAGGCGGCGCCCGAAGGCAGCCGGCGAGGCGTACTTTCTGTACGTTGAGCCGGCTGCCGAGGGCGCCAACGAAGCAGATGGGCCCTTATCCTCGCTCTCAGATCATCCAGCGGCCGCCGTCGATCAGGATCGACTGGCCGGTGATGTAGCGGGCGTCGTCGCTCGCCAGAAACGCGACGACCCCGGCCACGTCCTCGGGCTCGGCCACGTAGCCCATCGGCACGCTGGTCCGCACGCGGTCGATGACCTCCACCGGCAGGCGATCGTGGGCGCGCGTGCGGATCGCGCCCGGGCACACGGCGTTGACGTTGATCTGATACGGCGCCAGCTCGCGGGCGAGCGAGCGCGTGAAGCCCACGACGCCCATCTTCGCCGCGGCGTAGTCCACGAAGCCGACGTCGCCGTAGAAGGCGGACTCGGTCGACATGTTCACGATGCGGCCGCTCTTGCGGGCTCGCATCTCCTCCACCGCGAGCCGGCTGGCCCGCATCGTCGTCAGCAGCGACACCTCGATGACGAAGCGCCACGTCTCCTCCTCGGACATGTGGAACTCGGTGGCCCGCTCCCGGGCGCTCTGGCCGACATTGTTGAACAGGATGTCGATGCGCCCGAATCGGCGCCTGATCGCGGCGAACGCCTCTCGAACGGCCACGGCGTCGGTCCAGTCCGCGGTGATGGCCAGCGCCTGCCGGCCGAGCCCCTCGATGGCGTGACCCACCGTGTGCAGCGGCTCGCCCTCGCGGTCCACGACGGCGAGGTCGGCGCCCTCGCGGGCCAGGCGCAGCGCGCTCGCGCGACCGATCCCGTTCGCCGCGCCGGTGACGACAGCGATCCGGCCCGAGAGCCGGCCTTCCACGATTGGGGCCATTGAGCAATCTCCCTGGTGACGAGCCGTCAGACGAAGCGGTGAAAGCCGACCCAGCGCTCGGCGGCGGCGAGCCCGAGCCCGGTCACCACGATCAGCATGGTCGAGATGGCGGCGATGGACGGGTCCACGCCGTACTCGATCGCGGTGAAGATCTTCACGGGCAGGGTCATCTGGCCCGCGCCGAGCAGGAAGATCGACACGGGCACGTTGTCGAACGACACGATGAACGAGAACAGCGCCCCCGCCGCGACCCCGGGGCGGATCAGCGGCAGCGTCACCGTGAAGAACGCCACGGGACCGCTCGCGCCGAGCACGCGGGCCGCGCTCTCGATCTCGGGGTCGATGCCCTGCAGGCTCGCCATCACGGCGCGGACGACGTACGGCAGGGTGATCACCATGTGGGCGAGGGCGAGACTCACGAACGTGCCATTCAATCGCACGAGCGCGTAGAACTGCAAGAGCGCCACGCCCACCACGACGCCCGGAAAGATGAGGGGCGCGTTCAGCAAGCGCCGAGACGAGCGCGCCGCCGCGCACGCGACGGCGAATGAGCGCGTAGGATGCCGCCACGCCCGCCGCGAGCGAGCCGATGGTCGCCACGACGGCGAGCCCCACGCTCCAGACGATGGCGTGCACGTACTCGGGGTCCGCCAGCACCGCGCCGAACCAGCGCAACGTCACGCCGTGCGGCGGCACGGTGAGATACGACGTGCGGCTGACCGACGCGAGCGCCACGACCACGACGGGCAGCAGGAGGAAGCCGAAGACGAGCGTCACCCACGCTCTCAGGAAATACGCGCGCACCCGGGCCGCGCTCACACGCGCGCTCCCGTCCGCCGGGCGAGCAGCCCGGAGAGGTAGACGAGCACGAGCACCATCGCGGTGAGCAGCAGGGCCTGGGCGGACCCCGCCGGCCAGTTGAGGCGCTGCAGGAACTCGTCGTAGATCAGCGTGGACATCACCTGATAGGTCGGGCCGCCGAGCAGGCGCGGCGTCACGAGCGCGCTGATGGTCAGGACGAAGACGAGGATCGACCCCGACAGGACGCCCGGCAGAGACAGCGGCAGCGTGACACGGACGAACGCGCTGGCCCAGGAGGCGCCCAGGACCCGCGCCGCATCCTCGACGTCGCCCGGGATGTTCTGGATGGCGCCGACGAGCACCAGCACCATGAACGGCAGGAAGATGTGCGTGAGCCCGATGAGGAGCCCGGCGAAGTTGAACAGGAGCACGACCGGCGCGTGCACCAGGCCGAGCGCGATCATCGCCTGGTTCACCAGCCCGTTCTGGGCCAGCAGGGCGATCCACCCGAACGTGCGCACGACGAGGTTCAGCAGCAGCGGGAACACGACGAGGATGGTGAGCCAGCCCCGCCACCGCGAGCGCGTGCGCGCGAGGAAGAAGGCCACCGGGTAGCCGATGACCAGCGTCAGCGCGGTCACCGTGAGGCCGAGGCCCAGGGTGCGGCCGATGATCTCGAGGTAGTACGAGTCGGTCACGAGCTTCGTGTAGTAGCGCACCGTGAAGCCGCTCGTGATGCCGACGAGGGGCACGTAGGGGCGGAAGCTCGTCGGCACCAGCATGCCGACCGGAATCGCGAACGCGAGCACCAGCAGCACCAGCGACGGCGCGAGCAAGAGGCCGCCGCGCCCGCGCATCACCGGGGACTCCACGGCAGCAGGATCACGTCCTCCGGCGCCCACTCGACGAGAGCGGCGGTGCCGCGCTGAAGCGGCGTGTCGGCGCCGGGCGTGGCCACCTCGAGCTCGCGTCCGTCCACCAGCTGGACCACATAGTGATGCGCCTGGCCCGCGAAGGCGTGAAACGCCACGGTGACCGGAAAGCGGTTGACGCGCGCGGCATCGACCCCGGCCGGCACGAGGCGGATGCTCTCCTGGCGGATCGCAACCTGTACGCGCTGCCCGGCCGCCATGTCCTCGCGCGCACCCGCCACCACCGACAATCCGCCGTCGAGCGCGACCACGATCCCGTCCGCGCCGCGCCGCGCGACGACGCCCGCCAGGAAGTTCGCGCGCCCGAGAAACCGCGCGACGAATGCCGTCGCCGGCCGCCGATACACCTCCTCCGGTCGCCCCACCTGCTCCACCCGCCCGGCCTCCATCACCAGGACGCGGTCGGACAGGATCAGCGCTTCCGCCTGGTCATGGGTGACGAAGATCATCGTCGTCCCGAGGCGCTGCTGCAGCCGCTTCAGCTCCACGCGCATCTCGTCGCGCAGGAGCGCGTCGAGGTTCGAGAGCGGCTCGTCGAGCAGGAGCACGCGCGGCTCCGTGACGAGCGCGCGGGCCAGCGCCACGCGCTGCTGCTGGCCGCCCGACAGCTCGCGCGGGTGGCGCGCGCCGAGCGGGCCGAGGCGCACGAGGTCGAGCATGCGCTCGACGCGCGGCCGGAGTCGGGCCTCCGCCACCCGGCGGCGCCGCAGGCCGAAGGCGACGTTGTCGAACACGGTCATGTGCGGAAACAGGGCGTAGGACTGGAAGACGAGGCCGAGATTGCGCCGATGGACGGCCACGCGCGTAATATCCTCGCCCGCGAGCACGACCTCGCCGCGGTCGGGCTCCAGCAGCCCCGCGACCATCCGGAGCACGGTGCTCTTGCCGCAGCCCGACGGCCCCAGGAGCGAGAGGAACTCGCCGGGCGCGGCCTCGAGCGAGACGTCGTCGACCGCGACCACGCGGCCGAAGGTCTTCCGGAGCCGGCGCACCGCGAGGGACGGCTCGGCCCCAGCGCTCACTGCCGGCGCACCAGGAGGGCCGTCGCCGCGCGCCTCACCGCCCGCGTTGTGCCCGGGCGCCGGTCACCGCGCGATCTCGCGCCCCCAGCGCTCCGACCACTCCGGGAACTTCTTCGCGACGAGGTCCGTGTCGGGGAAGTACATGCGCTGCACGAGGTCGCCATAGGGCACGAGCTTGGCCAGATCCGGCCGGCAGCTTGACCGTCTTGTTGGTGGGTCCCGCGAACTGCGACTGCGCAAAGCAGAGCTGGCCTTCCGGCGAGAGCAGCGTGGCGATGTACTTCTGCGCGAGGTCCTTCTTCTGGCTCGCCTTGGGCACGGAGACGGTCGGCACGATGCCGATGGCGCCTTCCTTCGGGTAGGCGGCCGCCACGGGAACGCCTTTGGCGGCCGCGGCGCCCGTGCGGTCCGTGTACCACACGGCGACCGCGATGTCGCCGCGCTCGAACAGCGGGATGAGCTGATCCGGCTGCGTGTACATCATCTGGACATTGGGCTTCAGCTTCTTGATCGCCTCGAAGCCGGGATCGATGTTCTCGATCGAGCCGCCGTTGAGGCGCGCCGCCGCCATCAGGAACTGCTGCCCCGACGTGCCCGAGATGTCGGGAATCGCGAGCTTGCCCTTGAACTCCGGCTTCCAGAGGTCGGCCCAGGATGTCGGCGGCTCCTTCACGAGCTTCGTGTTGTACGTGATCATCGTGCCCGCGAACATCATCGACACCCAGTGCGCGTCCTTGTCCCGCGAGACGTCGTAGATGTCGTCCCAGTGGGCGATCTTTCGCCGGCTCGAGCGGCTGGAGCAGCCCCTCGGCCTTGGCCTGCTTGACGATCTGGCTGTCCATGTAGGCCACGTCGAGCTCCGAGCGGGCGCCCGCCGCGCGCAGCTTGGCCATCGTCTGCACCGAGCTGCCGAGCACGTACTTGACCGTCGCGCCGGTGGCTTTCTCGAAGGCGGCGGCGTGGCACTTCTTGGAGTTGTCCACGAAGCGTGCCGCCGAACGTCGCCACCACCAGCTCCTCGGCGGCGGTCGGCAGTGCGAAGACGATGGTGAACAGGGCGGCGAGCAGGCCGATGCGGCGGGTCGTCATGATCGTTGGTCCTCCGGCGCGAGATGGCGCGATTATTCGGGAGCGCGGCACTCAAGTCAACCGCGGATGATGCGCGACGGTCCGCCCGCGCGCTCGCGCCACTCCTCGCGACCACCCAAGTGTATTTTGAATGCGTCCCTGTTATCGTGGACGCACACGCGCGGTGCGACGCGCGTACAGATGCGCAAGTGATCCTGTGACACGAGGTACATATGCGGACTCTTCAGGACGCATCCCGATACCACTCCCTGGATGCGCTTCGCGGAGTGATGATGCTGCTCGGGATCTACCTGCATGCGGCAGTGGCCTACTCCGAATATGGCAGCTGGCCCTGGAAGGACGGTTCGACAACCGGGCTCTTCGATGTGAGCCTCGGGCTGATCCATGTCTTCCGGATGCCTGTTTTCTATGTCCTGGCGGGGTTTTTCGCGGCCCTCCTCTACGCGCGGCGCGGAGCCGGAGGCTTCGTTCGAAATCGAGTCATACGTATTCTGGTTCCCTTTGCGGTGGGGTGGGCCGTTCTCTTCCCCGTCGTGAAGGTCCTTGCGCTTTGGGCCATGAGCCTCGACGGTCCCACGGCGAATCCCCAGGAGTCCCTGCAAATCTTCACCTGGCGCGAGGTCCTGGGTCGACTTGACCCCATGCATCTGTGGTTCCTCGAGTACCTTCTGTTCTTCTACCTGTTCATCTCGTCCTCGTACCGCTCTTAGGACACCTGACGGTCCCTGTCGATCTGATTGACCGCGCCTTCCGGGCAGTCGCGATCTCGCCGTTGGGACCCTGCGCCCTCGCCGTCTTGACCTGTCCCACGCTTTACCTCATGCAGGATGGCGCCATAGACGACCCCTCGGGCTTTGCTCCTGATGGAAGGATCCTGATCGCCTACCTCGTATTCTTCGGCTACGGGTGGCTCCTTTGGCGAAACGCTGACCTCTTGCTGGTGCTGCAACGGTTTCCGCGCGCCCCGATATTCGTCATCGCCGGCATCGTCGCAGCCTTGCTCGGCTACTCCATCTGGTATTGGCTGCACTCGACCGGAACCGAAATGGTCCTTGCAGTCCTGGCAAGCGCATGGTGCTTGGCCCTTGCCATGTGGTTGTTCGTGTTCGGCTTCATCGGAATCTTCTTCCGGGTACTCGAACGACCCGTCCCGTGGATCCGGTATCTCGCGGATTCGTCGTACTGGCTCTACCTGGTCCATATGCCGGTGCTGCTCGTGTTCCAGATCGCCGTCGCGGAGACAGGCTGGCCGCCGGCCGTGAAGGTGTTGGTGGTCCTTGCGGCCTCGGTGGCGACGCTCCTCGGCAGCTATCATGTCCTCGTTCGCCCCACCTGGATCGGCGCGATCCTCAACGGCCGGAAGGTTCCCATCAGACGCCGGCCGGTGCCTGTGCTTTCGGCCCGGGCCCACACGGAGAACGTCGCCGAGCGCACCCGGCCGTGATGTTCGTGCGCGCCGCCGCCGCTTCGGCTACCATCGGAGCGCCATGGACCTCTCCCAAGACGGCAGACGTGGTCATCATCGGCGGCGGCGTGGTCGGATGCAGCATCGCCTATCACCTGGCCCGGCGCGGCGCGCGCGACGTCCTCGTGCTCGAGCGGGACGCGGTCGGCGCGGGCACCACGAGCAAGGCGGCGGGCGGCATTCGCGCCCAGTTCCCCACGGAGACCGAGATCCGCTTCTCCCTCGAGGCGATCCGGGTCTTCGAGCGGTTCGAGGACGAGTTCGGCGTCGACCCCGGCTACCGGAAGATCGGCTATCTGTTCCTGATCGCCGACGCCGAGGATCTCCGCGGATACGAGTCCCGGGTGACGTTGCAGCGAAGCCTCGGCGTCGACGTGCGCATCATCACGCCGAGCGAGGCCAAGGCGCTGGTGCCCGCGCTTCACGTCGACGACCTGATCGCCGCGGTGTGGGGCCCCGAACGACGGCATGGCCGGCCCCGCGGAGGTGACGAACGCCTTCGCGCGGCGCGCTCGGGAGCTGGGGGCGCGCATCGTCGAAGGCGTCGACGTCGCGGGAATCGAGGTTCGGGGCGGGCGCGCCACGGCGGTGGTCACCGCATCGGGCACCGTCGAGACGCGGGTGGTCGTGAACGCGGCCGGCCCCGCGGCGGCGCGCGTGGGCCGCCTGGCCGGCGTCGACCTGCCCGTCCATCCGCGGCGCCGCCACATCTTCTTCACCGAGCCGTTCCCGGACATTCCCGGGCCGGTGCCCCTCACCACCGATCGCGCGAGCGGCATTCTATTTCCGGAAGGAGATGGAACAGGTGCTGCTGAGCCCCGGCGACGTCGAGGACGTCGGCGACGATTTCGACGTCGCCGTGGACCGGGCGAAGATCGGCGAGACGGTCGAGAAGGCCATCCATCGGCTGCCCATCCTCGAGAAGGCGCGCATCGCCGGCGGGTGGGCGGGCCTGCGGCCGCTCACGCCCGACGATCACGCGATCATCGGATGGGCGCCCGGCGTCGAGGGCTTCTTCGTCGCCGTCGGCTTCGGCGGCCACGGCTTCCAGCACTCCCCGACCACGGGCCGGGTCGTGTCGGAGTGGCTGACCGACGGCGCGCCGTCGATGGACCTCTCGCTCTTCGCCCCGGATCGATTCGCGCGCGGGCAGGCCGCCGCGCACGACACGCGCCCCGACGCCGAGTAGCCGCCGCATCCTGCAGGATGCTCAGTGCAGGATTGAGGGGCGTGTCCGATTAGACCGCCGTTCGAGCGCCGGCTTCGCCGGCGCAATCCTGCTCGGGGAGGCTCGGAGGGCCATCGAGGCCCCCTTCGATGATCGAGCCGGCTTCGCCGGCGCAATCCGCTGTTCGGGAGGCTCGGAGGGGCCGTCGAGGCCCCTTCGATGATCTAGCGCCGGCTTCGCCGGCGCAATCCGCTGTTCGGGGAGGCATCGGAAGGGGGCGGAGCCTCCTCCGAGTTGCTAGGAGATGTCGGGCAAGTTCATCGGCTTTCATCGCCTGATCGAGGCGTGCGACGAAGAGGGATGCCCGGCCTGCCGCTGCCTCGACGCGGACACGCATCGCTATCTCACCGCCTTCCTCTACGAGCACGTGACCGACCCGGTGAGCCGCTCCCGCCTGCGCGCCTCGTGGGGACTGTGCAACTGGCACGCCTGGATGCTTCGGGAGACCGCGGACCCGGCATTCGGCTCGGCGATCCTCTGCGAGGACCTCCTGCGCGTGGTCGGCCGGCGCCTCGAGCGAGCAGCATCCCGAGCCGCCACGCGCCCCGCGACGCTCGTCGGACGGCTGCGCGCGCGCCTCGGCCGGGCCCGCGTGCCCGCCATCGTCCGGATATACCGCCGGCGGGTCATCTGCCCGGCCTGCGCCGAGCTGGCCGATGCCGAGGAGCGGTACCTTCAAACCGCGCTGCGCTTCGTCGACGATCCCCAGTTCGAGCAGGCCTACGAGGCGTCTGACGGCCTGTGCGTGCCGCATGCGCTCGGCGCCCTCGAGCTCGCCGCGGGCGATGCCGCGGGAGCCGGCTCCTGGCCCGGACGCTGCCGAAGTGGGCCGAGCTGCGACGCGACCTCGCGGGCTTCGTGAGAAAGCACGACCACCGAAACCGCGAGCCGTTCACCGAGGCCGAGGCCAGCGCCTATCTGCGGGCGATCGAAGCCCTTCACGGCCAGGCGGGGCTCTTCGCGAACGACCTCCGCGGGCAGGCGCGGTCCGAGCGCCGCGCGTCCCCTTCGCCGCCGTCGGAGTAGAATCAGCGCGCAGCCATCCATCGGAGAGGAGAACAGATCCTGCTCGAGCGTGTGGTGCTGGTCGGACTCGGCGGAGCGATCGGATCCGTGCTCCGGTATCTGACCTCCGTGCTCGCCGCCCACTGGCTCGGGGAACAGTTCCCCTACGGGACCCTCATCGTCAACCTCGTCGGCTCCTTCGCCATCGGCCTCGTGCACCAGGTCGGCAGCGATTCCCTGCTCATCCCCGACAACCTCGCGCCTCTTCCTCACGACCGGCATCATGGGCGGGCTCACGACCTATTCCGCGTTCAGCTACGAGACGGCCCGCTTCATGGAGACCGGTGCCTGGACGCAGGCGTGGCTCAATATCGCCGTCACCACGACGGTCGCGATCGGCCTGTGCTTGCTGGGCATGGCGGCGGGCCGCCTTCTGATCGGCCTGCGGGGGTGAGCGAACGTCAGAGGCCGAGGGCGGAGAGGCGCTCGGGCGTCGGGACGCCGTCGGCGCTCCAGCCGCGCAGGGCGTAGTAGCGATCGAGCATCATGCCCAGCTCCTCCGGCGGGCAGTACATGCCGGCCGAGGGGCCGTCGGGAATCGGCTCGTGCATCACGCGCCAGGGCAGCGCGTCGTCCGGCCGCCGCACGCCCTCGCGCACGTTGAAGAGGCGCTCGAGGTTGATCACGCGCTCGCCGATCTGCTCGAGCTCGGCCGCCGTCACGTCCCAGCCGGTGACCGCGCTGCACCATGCGCGCGTAGGGCTCCTCGACGTAGAGGCCGAAGCCGCGCTCCGACGTGAAGCGGCAGAGCACGAGCGAGTCGTCGAGCGCGGTGAAGTGCTGGCTGCGCACCGCGAACTCGGGCTTGCCGTCCGGCGACCGCCGATCATAGCCCTGGGCGTACTGCGGCGTCGGGCGCGTGTCGTGGTGGCTGCCGCCGCGGCTCGCCGTCGCGTAGCCGATGGACATGCCCTTGAGCGCGCGCGCCGAGTGGGCGGGCAGCTCGAGGCGCTTCACCGCGTAGACGGCGCGCGTGGCCTCGGGGTGGATCGACTCCGCGAGCCGCCACGCGCCCTCGGCCAGGCGGTCGCCGAATCCCTCGCGGGCCGCCGTCATCTCGACGAGCCGCAGCATGCCCCGCCAGTCGCCCCAGCCGAAGGGGACGCCCACCTCGCGCTCGGTGAGCCAGCCGCGCTCGAGCGCCTCGCACACGAAGGCGAGCGTCACGCCCATCGTGATCGTGTCCATGCCGAGCAGATCGCAGAGGTCATTGGCCCGGGCCAGCGACGCGGCGTGCGCATTGCCCAGCATGGACCCGAAGGCGAAGATGGTCTCGTACTCGGGCATCTTGGCCTTGAGGCCCGACAGCTCACCGTCGCGGATCTCGTATTGCTTGCCGCAGGCGACGGGGCACTTCAGACACGTCGTGTCCTTGGCGTGATACTGCGCGTGCATCTCCTCGCCGGAGATCGCCATCGCCTGGGCGAAGGTCTCCTGTCGCAGGTTGTACGCGCCGAGGCCGCCGAGCGTATTGATGGGCTTGACGAGGAAAGGCGTCCCGTACGTCGTCAGCGCCTTCGTGCCGGTGGTGAGCGGCTCGCGGCGCTCCTCGAGCAGCTTCTTGAGACCCGCCGCATCGGCCAGCTCGGTCTTGCGCGCGCCCGCGACCACGACGGCCTTGACGTTCTTCGATCCGAGCACGGCCGCGATGCCCCCGCGCCCCGCGAAGCCCTCGCGGTTCTTCCAGTACGTGCCCATCGCGGCGAAGCGCACGAGCCGCTCGCCCGCGGGGCCGATCGCCATGACGTCGGCCGCGTCGCCCTCGACGCCCTGGACGGCGTGGACGGTGTCGCGCGTGCTGAGCCCCCACAGCGCGCGGGCGGGGACGAGCGCGGCGCCCGCCTCGGTCACCTTGAGGTAGACGGGCTCGGCGGCGCGGCCGGTGATGACGATGGCGTCGAAGCCCGTGCGCTTCATGGTGGCGGGCCAACGCCCGCCGAACGTCGAGTCGAAGAACAGCCCGGTGAGCGGTGACTTCGCGGCGACGAGCGCCCGGCTATTGCCCGGCACGCTCGTGTCGGTGATGGGGCCGACGGCGAAGATCACCGCATTGGCGGGATCGTAGGCGTCGGCGCCGGACGGGACGTGATCGAGCAGCAGCCGCGCGGCAAAGCCATTGCCGCCGAGGAGGCTCCGCGCGCGCTCCTCGGACACGGGCTCGACGCGGCTCGATCCGCTCGTCGCGTCCACGAAGAGGATGCGGCCGCCGTACCCTTTCATGGCTCACGCATTCTAGCTAGTTCACCCCGAGGGACTTGAGGCGGCTCCGCGCTTCCGACGCCAGATCGGGCTCGACGGACGAGGCGGCGAGGAGCTTCTTGTAGACGATCACCGCGGCGTCGTTCTGCTTGGCCGCCGCGAACGCGCGGCCGGCGCCCAGGAGCGCCTTCCGCGCCCAGACCGAATCCGGCGCGACGTAGGCGGCGGTCATGTACGCCTCTGCGGCCTCGTCGTTCCGTCCGGCCGCGCGCAGGCCTTCGCCGAGGTGATAGGCGGCCTCGGCGGCGATGGCCGTGTCGCCGTCCTTGACGGCGCGCTCGAGTAACGGCCGCGCCTGGTCCCACTTGCCTGCCTCGCTCTGGAGAAGTCGGCCCGCGCCCAGCAGGGCCGCCGGCGCTTCCTTGCCCGTGGGGTGCTCGGTGGCGAAGCGCGCGTAGGTCTGGGCGGCGGCGGTGCGATCACCCGTCGCCTCCTGCGCCTCACCGAGCAGCGACATGGCGTGAGAGCGACGGGGATCGCCGGGCGGCGCGCTGGCGGTGAAGCTCTCGAGCTCGCGGCGGGCATCGGCGGGCGCGCCGGTGCGCAGCAGCGCCTCCCGAGCACGACGCGCCCGGCCTCGCGGCTGGGGCTCGACGGATAGCCGGCCGCGAGCGCCTGATACATCTCGCGGGCGAGCGGCCATTGCTCGGCTCGCGCCCGCGGCGGCGCCGACCTCGGCGAGGGCCGCCACGCGTGACGATCGGAGCGAGGGAACTGGCGCGGCGAGGCGCAGGGCCAGCGTGCGCGCATCCGCCCAGCGCTTCTCCTCCACGGCCACCGCTTCCATGCCGCGCAGGAGCAAGGGCGTCGTCGCGGGATCATCGGGCCCCGCCAGGAGCTCGCCCGCGAGCTTCTTGAAGTCGTCGGTCTTGCCCTGGTTGAAGGCCACCGCGGCCAGGCCGTACTCGGCGGCCGCGGCAACCCCGCCCGCACCCGCGTCGCGCGCTTCGCCGAACGCGCGCGCGGCGGCGTCCCATTGCCCGCGGCCGAACGCGATCACCCCGAGCCCGAGCTGACTGATGGCATCGTCGCCCTGGCCGAGCGCGGCCGTCAGCTCCGACTCGGCCGCCGTGGGCTGCTTGCTCGCGAGGAGCGCCAAGCCCTTGGCCACGCGCGCGCGGGCGAGGTAGGGAGACGAGGTCGAGCCTCCCGGGCCGACCCGGTTCCAGCTCGGCCAGGGCATCGGTCGCGCGGCCGGCATTGAGCGAGAGGATCGCGCGGTTGAGCCGGGCCACCTCGGCCTGCTCGGTGCCCGGGTACTGGCTGACCACTCGATCGAGCATGGCCCGCGCCTGGGCGCGATCCCCGCCTTGGCGGCGAGCTCCGCGGCCAGCAGCAGCGCTTCGCCCGCGCGCGGATCGGCGGGCGCCTCGCGGGCGAACGCGGCCCAGCGCTCCCGCGCCGCGTCGAACCGGCCGCGCCTGAACTCGGCCCAGCCGAGCGCGAAGCCGGCCGCGGGGGCCTCCGGCCGCTTCGGAAAATCAGAGACGAACCGCGAATAGGACGCCGCGGCCTGGTCCCAGTTGCGCGCCCAGTACGCCGACTCGGCGACGAGGAGCAGCGCCGCGGCGCGCACGTCGTCGGCGAGCGGCTGGTTGAGCAGGGCCAGGGCAGCCGTCTGGGCCTGCGCATACTCCCGCGCGTCGAAGTCGATCTGGGCCAGTCGCAGCTCGGCCTGCTGCACGATGGCGGGCGCCGCCTGCCGGGCCGAGCGGACGAGCTCGAGGCGGTCGCGCGCTTCCCCGACATTGCCCGCCTGCCGCGCGAGCTCGCCGCTCAGGAGCAGCACCCAGGCACGGGTCTCCGGCTCGAGCGTCCGCGCCAGGAGATCGGTGTCGAGCGCCCGTCCCTCCTCGACCTTGCCCTTGTCCGCCGCCCAGCGGCGCAGGCTCAGCAGCGTGGGCAGCACCAGCGGGCTCGTCTTGCTCGACGCCTCGAGGCGCTTGGCCTCCTCGCGGGCCGCCGCGAAGTCATTCTGGTCGAGGAGTGCCTGCACGAGGCCCGCCCGCGCCCACGGTGCCGAGGCCGACTGCGGGTAGGCCGACAGGAGGGCGCGATAGGCGCTGACGGCGTCCGCGGGCTGGCCGGCGGCGCGGCTCCACCACCCGAGGCTCAGCAGCGCATTCTCCGTCAGGGGCTGAGGGCCGCCGGCGGTGAACGCCTTGAGCCGCGAGACGGCGCCCTTTCCGTCCCCGAGGCGGCCGAGCGTATCCCCAACCAGAACGTCGCCTCGCCGGCGATGGGGCGCGGCGGATTCGACGCCAGGAGCGCGACCCACTCGTCGCGCGCTTCCGCATAGCGCTTGAGCCCGTAGAGGGCGAGCGCGCGCCCGTGACGCGCGGGCGGGATCAGGACCACGGGCATGCGCCCCTTCAACGAGGCTCTCGAAGCGCGCGAGGGCGCGCGCCGGATCGTTCATGTCGAGGGCCACCCAGCCCAGGGTATGCGTGGCGAACAGTCCGAAATCGCCGCTGGGATCGTCCTGGGCCACCGGGCCGAGGTAGCGCTCGACCTCCGCCGGGCGGCCGAGGCGCAGGAGGGTCTCCCCGAGCCAGTACCGGGCCTCGCGCTGGAGCTCGCGATCGCTCGTCTCCTGCGCCGCGGTCTGAAAGGCCTGGCGCGCGCGGCTCGAGCTCGCCCCGCTGATAGCGGGCCCGACCGCACTCGACCAGCTCGGACGCCACGCCGAACACGGTGCCGACGGGATTGCACGCGAGCGTGCGCGGGGACGCCAGAGGCGCGACGGGGCGGCGGGCCGGGTCGCTCACGAGCTTGGCGGGCGGCAGCTCGGGCAATCCGTGCGGGATGGCCGGCACGCTCGCCGGCGACAGCGCGACGGGCGGCTTGTCGAGCGGCAAGGCGCGCCAGCGGCAAGACCGCGTTCACCTCGGGCGGCGGCAGCTTGAACGCGATCTCCGCGAGGGCGGGCCGCGCGCTCGCGATCGAGGAGACGAGCAGGGCGACGGTCAGGATGCGGGCGATCGAGCGACGTCTCACGAGCGACCTCCTCTCGCAGGCGCCGCCGATCTCGGTCCCGGCGCTTCGGCTGGTCCGCGCCCGGCTTGAGCTTGGCGGCGACGGCGGCGCGCCGCTCCTTCGCCCAGTTGCGCAGCGTCGTATCGGGGCTCTTCGCCGCGACTTCCTCGTAGTACTTCGCGGCCTGCGTCCACTGCCGCTGCTCCTCCATGACGAGGCCGATGCCCGCGAGCGAGCGGAAGCGCAGGGCCGGCGCCTGCCCGGGCGCCTCGACGGCCAGCTGGAAGGCCTGGTAGGCGGTCGGATAGCGCTTGAGCCGGAGCTCGCTCTCGCCGAGCAGCACCAGGGCCTCGGCCCGCACGGCCGACTCGGAGCTGTTCGCGGCGGACTGAGCCAGCGCCGAGGCATCCTTCCACGCGCTCCGCGTGAAGGCCCCCTGGGCCAGCTCGAGCGCGGCGCGCCCGGCCAGGGCGTGGTCGGGGAACTCCTTGCGCAGACGCGCCCAGGCGGCCTCCGCATCGCGCGGGCGGGCGAGCTTCGAGGCGATCACCCCGGCGTCGTACAGTCCCTCCGCCGTCGGCGGCGACTGCGCGAGGAGCTGCTTGTACTCGTTCTCCTGCTCCGCCTTGCTCCCCTTCTTCATGACGGCGTCGGCGGCCAGGCGACGGGCCTGGGGCGCGAGATCGTGGTTGGGGTAGTTGGCGGCGAACGCGCGCAGCTCGCTCAGCCCTTCCTTGCTGTCGCCCGAGGCGAGGAGCGCCTGCCCGAGGAGATAGCGCGAGTCGGGCGCCAGGCGATGGCCCGGATACTTGGTGGGAAAGGCGCGGAGAAGCGCGACCGCTTCGTCCGGCCGCTTGAGATCGACGAGCGTGCGCGCCAGGTAGAACGTCGCCGACGGCGCCGACCGATGCTCGGGGTAGGCGAAGAGAAGCCGGCGGAAATCGGCGACCGCGACGTCGCTCTTCTTGAGCTCGAGATCGCTCCACGCCAGGCCATAGAGCGCGTCCGCGGCGACGGGCGAGCTTCCGTGCTCGGCGACCACGCGCTCGTAGAGATCGCGGGCGTCCGCGAACCGCTTCATCCTGAAGAGGGTCTCGGCTTCCCAGAATCGCGGCTCCCCGGTTGGCCCGGGGGCGGGGTCACGCCCTGGGCGCGCCGGAAGGCGTCGAGGGCCGGCTGAAACCCCTTCTGCGACAGCCGCGCCTGGCCGATCAGCAGCGACGCCTCGCCGACATGCGGATCGGTCGGGAAGCGATCGACGAGCCGATCGAGCATGCGGATCGACAGATCGTAGAGGCCGTCCTCGAAGGCGCGCGCGCCGACCGTCCAGAGCCGCTCGGCGTCGTCCAGCGCGTGCGCGGCGGGCGGCGAAGACACGCCGGGGAGGCCGTTCCAGCAGGCGGCCAGGATGAGGAAGAGCATGAGGCAGCGCGCTGATGCCCGCATCATCGCCGTGAGATTCACGCTAACACGATTCCGCGCAGGCCTGATAGCGCGATCCGAGTCGGCGATGGCCGGCGAGATTGTCTTGACCGATCCGCGCATAGTGTCTTAGTATCTCGATCCCGTGCTCGCCTCCACCGACGATCCCTGGTCCATCGACCGCATGCTCGAGCAGACGCGCACGGTGGTGCGCTCGGAGCAGAGCGTGGCGGCGCTGGGCGCGTCCCTGCCCGCCGACGTGGAGCTGATCGTCTCGGATCGCACGCCTCGAGCCCGGCGGCCTCGAGCTGCTGCGCGATCTCCTCGCGCGGTAAGCGGTTCGTGCCCGATCCCGCCGTCTGCGTCTTCGATCTCGACCACACGCTCGTCGACTCGCCGCTCGACCTCCGGGCGGTGGGGCGCGAGATGGAGGCCTTCGTCCGCGCCCGCCGCATCGCGCTCCCCGAGCGCGAGCTGCGCTGGTCAGGAGCCGAGCTGCTGGCCGTCGTGCGGCGCGAGGCCTCCCACCTCGAGTCCGAGATCATGGCGATCCCCGTCGCCCATGAGCGGCGGGCGATGGAGCAGGCGACCCTCATCCCGTTCGCGCGGGAAGCCGTCATCGCGATGAAGCAGCTCGGCTTCGCCACCGCCATCTGGACCAATAACGATCGCGTCGTCGCCGACGTCGTCCTCGCGCGCTTCGATCTCCGCCCGCACCTCGACCTGGTCGTCACGCGCGACGACGTGGTGCAGCTCAAGCCGGATCCCGACGGGCTCCGCGTCGTGCGCGCGCGCTGGCCGGAGGCCGAGCGCATCGTGGTCGTGGGCGATTCCTGGGTGGACGGCGCGGCCGCCCAGGCCGGCGGCGCCCCTTCATCGCCTACCGCGCCGACCTCGCCGAGCTCTCGCGCCGCGGCGTGGTGCCCACCGCCCACATCACCTCGCTCCTCGACCTTCCCGCCGCGCTCGCGGCAGGATGCTGAAAAAGGCCCACCTGCTTCGTTGGCGCCCTCGGCCGCACGCTCAACGTAGAGAGCTACGCCTCGCGTGCGGCCGTCGGGCGCCGCCTCGCATCTGGACCTTTTGAGCATCCTGCGAGTTTGCTCAGCGTCCGGCGTCAGGGCTACGAGCCTGGCGGTCGCGCTCGCCACGGCGAGTACGTCCAGCGTCCCGGGCCGAACGAGCGCGACGAAGAACGTGTAGGCTCCCGTCGGCGCTACCGGCCGGCCAGACACCGCTGAAGAAATCAGGCGTCACGGTCGCTCCCGTCGGCAATCACCATGTTCGGAGTCAACGGGACAAAGGTCTGGGGGTTCCCCGAGAGGCACGTCGGGACGACGCTGAAGCCCGGCCCGAAGAGCGCGAGAGGGTCTCCGCCCGGGCAGTTGAACGGTGCTCCCGCCGCCGCCGATGGCAGAAGGATCGCGAAATAGAGATCCGCGGTCTGCTGCGGTCTCGGATTGTCGATGATGAGATCGAAGTGGAAGGCGTCGCCGGGCTCAAACTCGGTGATGGCCTCGGGATCGAGCACGAGCCGAAGCGACAGCTGCCCGAACGCCTGGTAGCGCGCCAGGGCGAAACGATCGGCGGATTCTCCCACGGCGACGATCGCGCCGTCGGGCTGCAGCGCCAGGGCGTGAAGCAGGTCTTCACCGCCCAGATTGGTCGTCACCGTGCCTGCGGTGCCGAAGGTGGCGTCGAGGACGCCTGCAGGCGTGTAGCGCGCCAAGGCGAAATTGTCGTCGGATGTCCCTCCGACGACGATCTTGCCGTCGGACTGCAGCGCAACCGCCGCGCCGAGGTCGTCGCTGGTGCCGGTGAAGTTCGTGGTGACCCGGCCGCCGCTGCCAAACGCGCCGTCGAGGCTGCCGTCGGGCATGTAGCGGGCGAGGGCGAAGTCGATGCTGACGCCCGTGTCCGTCTGGCCAGCCACGACGATCTTGCCGTCCGGCTGCAGGATCACCGCCGAGGCCTGGTCGGTACCGCCGAAGCTCGTGATCACCTTGCCGCCGGACCCGAAGCTGGCGTCGAGGCTGCCGTTGGAGTTGTAGCGCGCGAGGGCGAAGTTCGCGTCGGAGTCCCCGGCCACCACGAGCTTGCCGTCCGGCTGCAGCGCCATGGCGAACGCCCGGTCGACGCTTCCTCCGAAGTCCGTCGTCACCAATCCGGCCGGTGCCGAAGGTGAGGTCGAGGGTCCCGGCCGCCTCGTAGCGCGCCAGCGCGAAATCGAAGTTCCCGTTGGGGGCAGGCTTGTTCGTGCGCCCTGCCACCACGATCTTGCCATCCGGCTGGAGGACGAGGGCCAAGGCCTGCTCCGTCGCGCCGAAATTCGTGATGACGCGCCCGTTGCGGTCCCGAAGAGAGGTGTCCTGGCTTCCGTCGGCATTGTAGCGGGCCACGATGACGTCACTGCCCCGTCGGCCCGCGGTCACGATCTTGCCGTCCGCCTGAGAGCGACGGCAAGGGCCTGATCAGTGGAACCGAAGTCCGTGGTCACGAGGCCCCGGTGCCGAACGCCGGATCGAGACCGCCGTTGGGGTTGTAGCGAGCCAGGGCAAACACCGTGTTGCCCGCGATATTCGTCCGCCCGGCCACGACGAGCTTGCCGTCGGGCTGGATGACGCACGGCCGAGGCCACGTCGGTCCCGCCGAAGCTCGTGATGACGGTCCCCCGGTGCCGAAGCTCGGGTCGAGATCGCCCGGCGCGGCCAGCGCGACGGCGGGACCGCCGAGCGCCACGAAGAGGCAGAGGAGCAACCCGAGGACGGAATTGACGAGCCGCGAGAAAGCCAGTTGGCATTGCGATGAAGCGTCTCCTCCGGAGAATGGTAGGTCAGATCTGGATGGTGTAGCGCGGCCGGTGCGATGGACGCCAGCGAACACTCAGGGCGCTATGGTGAATTGCTCGAGGTCAAACGCTGCCAGCTCGGAAGCGGTGACGACTCCATCGGAGAGGGCGTCCGGGGTCACGAGCGCCGCGAAGAACTGGTACGTGCCGGGCGGCACTCCCGGGGGCAGCGCGACCTCGAGGAAGCGCGGGAGCGTCACGCTGGATCCCTTGAAAACCTGCTGCATCCGTGTTGGGGCGACCGGCGGAAGGCGGAGGCCGCCGAGTCCCGGGCCGCTGAAGAAGGCGATCTGGTTGTCGGGCAGGAACAGGCCGACGTAGAGATCGAGCGGCACGCTGTTCGGTCGTGGTGCACGGCGAGGCCGAGGCTGAGGACGTCGCCGGCGTGCAGGGTCCGCGACGTCGTGGACACCTGGACGGCGGCGCGGCCTGCCACCCCGCTCGGGTCTGTCATCGCCAGATCAACGACATTTCGGAAGGGGGCTCGAGCCCGCCGAACGGGACCTCCGTGACGGCCGCGAGGGCAGTCGCCCACGGTGAGACCCTGGACGAGGTTGTCGTAGGCGCCCTTGAGTTCAACGCATTTCTCGGCGTTGAACACCGTGCCTGCCGTTACCTGGTTGCTCTGTGGATACGTCAGGGCATCGTTCTCCAAAAGGGCTTCGAAGACGTATCCGGATCCGGAGCCGCGGAGGGCGTTGTCCTCGAGAACGTTGTCCCGGGAGCCGCCTCGCACCTGGATCGGATTGTCAAACACGATGTTGTCGGCGACGTAGGAGTTCGTGCTGTGCTTGATGAAGATCCCCGCGCCGCCCGATCGAATCCACCATGACGTTGCCGATCACGCGCGTGCCGCTGGCCGCGAGCAGATACACGTTCTCGGCCTTGCTCTTGACGAACTGGTTTCCGAGGATGAGGTTGTCGCTCGCTCCCGTGCCAACGTGAATGCCCTCGTCGCCGCTGTCTCGGATCGTATTGCTCTCGATTCGAATGCCGGCGGCGGCATCGGCGAGATCGATGCCGTACCTTTCACTGTCGAGAATCTCATTGCCGACGATCGCGTTCCCTGACCACCCTTGACCCTCACGCCGACCAGGAAGTTCGAGATGCTGCAATTGCGGACCTCGGCCCCGTTTGCGTTGTCGAAGAGCACTCCAGCTTCCTGACCACGGCCCGTGATGGTGTGGTGGTCGCAGTCAAGCAGCGATCCGTTGGCCACGAACAATCCGGTCTCCTGGCACACCCCCAGGTTCGACCTGAGCGCGGCCACGGCCCTGGACGGTATCGCCACACTCGCATGCGAGCGATCGCCGCCCGCAGTCCTTCGCTGACGATTGGCTGGGGACAAAGGCAACGCTCAGCAGGCACGTCGCGAGCACCAGAAGGAAACGGTTGTGACGCATGATGTAGACCTCCCTAGCGTGTTCTACGCTGTTGCAACTCCGAGCTTCCACCGCCGTGTTCCTCGGCGATATTCAAACGTACGGATATGGTGAACGGCCTGTCAACAGGCAATGCTGAGGCCATCGCTCCGCGAACGTCGATGTGTAGGGAAGCTGCCGACCCACATTGGGCAGATGGGTTCCGTGATACGACGTGCCGGAGCGTCAACGCCGGTTCCTGGGAAGTTCTTACCGACGTTGTCGCGAGTTCGATCGACAGAGTCACCGCTATGCACGATAGGTCGGTGCTCTTCGCCGAGAACCTCCGCCGCTTCCCCGCGGTCATTGCCTTCGTGACGCAGACCGCTTGCGGTCGATCAGCCCTTCCGGGGTGTGTCAGGGCGAGGCTTGGAGGGCGTCGAAGACCAGGACGGTGATGTCGGTCGGGCCGATGTTGCCGTCGGCGAACGCGCCCGGCGGCGTGGTCGAAGATCAGCGAACGTGAAGGTCCCGGCCGGGATATCCGCCGGCCACGTGACACCGAAGCTGGCGACGGCGGTCGTCGGCAAGAAGGCCGGGATCGCCATGCTGGCGAAGAGGGGCGCGAAGCTCTGCGGGGAGGCCGTGGCGTAGCAGAGCACGACGGTCCGGGCGAAGCTGTCCGCGAAGAACACCAGCCCATCGCCGGCCGGACATCCGAGAGTGGTCGAGAGGGCGGGCGGGACGAGGACGCCGAAGTAGAAGTCCTGCGCCGTCGCCGTTCCCACGTTCGACTCGAAGAGTCCCACCTCGAGGAAGTCGCCGGGCGCGACGCTGTGGCGGTTGAGCGAGAGGGCGAGCTGGACGTGGGGCCCCGAGGACACGAAGGAGAGCGCCTGGAAGGCGTCGGCGCGGCCGAACCCGTAGGTGAAGTCGAAGCCGGGCGGGCCGAGGTCCACCGCCGTCCCGTGAGCACGCCGCGCAGCTGCTCGGTGGACAGCGTGGGCGCCCGCTCGATCAAGAGCGCGCGGCGATGCCGGCGACGTGAGGGGCCGCCGCGGACGTGCCGCAGAAGGGCAGGAAGAAGAAGCCCAGCACCCCGGTCTGGGTGGGCACACAGTCGACGCTGGTGAGCACGGGCACGGCGCGCACCTCGGGAAACGGGAAGCTGATGGTGCCCGGCCCCTGCGAGCTGTAGACCTCGGCCAGGGCCGGAGTCGCCGCGTCGGCGGCCGCGATCGGCAGCGCCTCGACGAGCGCGTGGTTGCCGCTCAAGCTCTCGCTCGGCGTCACGTACTGCAACCCCGGGTTGCCGGAACAGTCGAGGAACGCGAAGTAATCGAGGATGAGCGAGGTGGGGGGCTCACGAGGTGGAACTCCGACACCGCGATGAAGACCATGGACGGGCGACGCGGTCGTGTTGGTGAAGGTGGTCGCCTCGAGCGGATCCTGCGTGCCCGTCTGGAACTCCGCGCTCGCGGCGAGAATGACGAAGTCCGATGAGCGGGCGATGAACAGGTCGAAGTCGTCGGCAGCGGCGCCAAACCGGTTGTTCCATTGCAGGATCACGGTCAGCGAGCAAAAGGGCGGCACGACGAGGGTGTTGCCGATGTCCGTGCTGCCGGGAAGGTAGTTGTGGACCGCGGGGTACTTGCTGTCCGGAAAGTTCTGGCCCGTCACCGGGCTGTACCCCGCCCGGTAGTGCTGCTGGGCGCGGTTGCCGGCCGAGCTCACGTAGACCCGCCCGTCCGTCGCGAAGCTCCTCACGGTGTCGGCGATGAGGCCGTCCTCGAACTTCGGCCTCGAAGAAGAAGCTGAGGTCGTCCACCACCACCCGCGCCCCGGCGGCGGCCAGCGCGTTGATGCCATTCCGCCATGTCCACGCTCGTGGAGGGCCCGTAGAAGGCGAGCGCCGCCCCGGCGCCAGGTCGTGGACGATCTCGAGCAAGGCCGTTCCCTCGTTACCGCTGCCCGGCGCGAGGACCTGGACGCCGCCGGGAAGATCATTGCTCATGACGGAGTCGGCGAGGTGATCGACGCCGTCGGAGATGACGCCGACCTTGACGCCGGCCCCGGCTGACGCCGAAGGCGGAGCGCGCGGCGGCGGCCCCGAGGATGGCGTCGCCCGGCGTGTTCACGGCGCCGGCGCCCTCGCGCATGCCGTACGCCGGGGGCTTCACCTCCTGACCGCGTCCAGGGCCGCGACGTCGTCGAGGGCGTGGCTGGGAACCCACCCCTGGATGAGGCGTCGCGTCGGCACCGTGGCCTCGACGCGAAGGCCGAGCGCCTCGAGCTCGGCGACGTGCTCGGGACGCCACTCGGTCAGGACGACGTAGACGTGGATCTCCCCGGCGTCGTTGACGCGGACGAGCTTGGTCGAGAGCTTCTTGAGCCCCGCGGGCGTCGATTCCGTCGACCGCCGCACCTCGATGGCGGACGCCACGGCGGAGATCGCCGAGTGGACCTTGTGGGAGCGTGACGGCTTCGACCGCCCGGTCGTGCCGCTCCCGTCGGAGGTCTTTCCGGACGAGGTCAGGCCGGACGAGGTCAGGGCGGGGCGTCCCGCCTCGCACAGGTCGTTGGGGGCGGTGCCGGAGCAATCGCCCCCGTAGACAGGTCCAGCCAGCAACAGCGCGATGGCCAACGCAACGAATGGCATGGCAGCGTCCTCCGAGGTCAGAGCGGCCGGTTGACCGGCCACGCAGGTGTGTCCCGCAACCCTACGTGGCGGACGAGACGCAGAGGTCAAATCTGCTGTGCCCGTATTGAGCCTGGCTTCGGAGCCGGATGAGCCGGCTCACGAGCTGGTCGCATGTGAGCGGCGCTCCGCCCCACCGCTCGTGCATCGCGATCTCGGACACGGGCTTGCGCTTGAGCTTGGTCAGCGACCGCACGGGCCGGCCAAGCGGCATCACCGCGGCGACCGCGACGTGGCGAGGCAGCCCCAGGAGCTCCTGGATCTTCGGCTCCTGCGCCACCGCGAGCGTCGTGATGGTTCCCGCCAGGCCTTCGTGGCGCGCGGCGAGCAGAATATTCCAGACGAAGGGATAGATGGACGCGCCGCTGATGACGCCGACTCGAGGCAGCGCCTGGTCCGTCGAGGCGACGACCTTCAGATCGACGCACACGACGAGAACCACCGGGGCCAGACGCAGGGACTCGGTGAGGTGCGGGGGCGGCGGAGTCCGCTCGATGACGTCGGCGGTGACCGCGGTCGGGTCGATCGTATTCCACGGACTCTCGCCCGCCTGGACCTGGGCGGTGTAGCGCTTGGCCGCGGGCGCGCTCAGCGCGGCGAGGGCGTCCTTGGTGGCGGGATCGCGGACGACGATCACGCGCCCGCCCTGGCGATTGCCGCCGCTCGGCGCGAAGCGCGCGTGATCGAGGATCCGGTGCAGGAGCGCGTCCGGCACCGGGTCAGCCGTGAACTGCCGCGCGGCAAAGGTCGTGCGCATGACGTCGTAGAGCTCCATGAACGCCCTCCTCCTCGCCCTCGAGCCGAGGGGCTATGGGTGCCATTGCAGCCGAAGCGCTCGGTGCAGCGCAGTCGGAGCCGCCAGCATATCAATCTTCCACTGGGCGCGGCCGTGCTGGGGCGCCCGCGTATAATCGCGGCGTGGACCTGTTCGATCCGCCGGCGCCCGAGCGCCCCGTGCCGCCCTCGCCGCTCGCCGACCGGATGCGCCCGCGCACGCTCGACGAGGTGGTGGGGCAGCAGCACCTGATCGGCCCCGGCAAGGTGCTCCGGCGCGCCCTCGAGGACGGCAAGCTCCACTCGATGATCCTCTGGGGCCCGCCCGGCACGGGCAAGACGACGCTGGCCCAGCTCGTCGCGCACGTGGCGGGCGCGCGCTTCGTGACGTTCTCCGCCGTCATGTCGGGCGTGAAGGAGATCCGCGCGGTGACCGCCGAGGCGGAGACCGAGCGCATGCTCCGCGGCCGCCGCACGATCCTGTTCGTCGACGAGATCCACCGCTTCAACAAGGCGCAGCAGGACGCCTTCCTGCCCCACGTGGAAAAGGGCGCCATCACGCTGGTGGGCGCGACGACGGAGAACCCGTCCTTCGAGGTGAACGCCGCCCTGCTGTCGCGTTGCCGCGTCTATGTGCTGCAGCCGCTCACGCGAGGACGACGTCGTCGCCATCCTGACCCGCGCGCTCGCGGATGCCGAGCGCGGCCTCGGCGCGACCGGTGTGGAGGCCGAGACCGCCGCGCTCCGGCTGATCGCACGGCTCGCCAACGGCGACGCGCGCAGCGCGCTGAATATCCTCGAGCTGGCCGTGTCGCTCCACGGCGCGCACCTGACCGAGGCGGCCATCCGCGAGGCGGCGCAGAAGAAGGCGCTGCTCTACGACAAGTCGGGCGAGGAGCACTACAACCTGATCTCGGCGCTTGCACAAGTCGCTCCGGGACTCCGATCCCGACGGCGCGCTCTACTGGCTCGGGCGGATGCTCGAGGCGGGGAGGACCCGCTCTACGTCGCGCGGCGCATGGTGCGCTTCGCGTCGGAGGACGTGGGCAATGCCGATCCGCACGCGCTGCGCGTCACCCTCGACGCCAAGGACGCCTATCATTTCCTCGGCACGCCGGAAGGCGAGCTGGCCTTGGCGCAAGCCGCGTGCTATCTCGCGCTGGCGCCCAAGTCCAATGCCGTGTACGCCGCGTGGAACCAGGTGAAGGACGACATTCGCGACAAGCCCGCCGAGCCGGTGCCGCTGCACATTCGCAATGCCCCGACGGGGCTCATGGCCAATCTCGGCTACGGGCGCGACTACCAGTACGCGCACGACGCGCCCGAGGCGCTCGTGAGCCAGGAGCACCTGCCCGACGCGCTCCGCGGGCGCGTCTACTATCGCCCGACCGACCGCGGCGCCGAGAAGGAGCTCGCCGAGCGCCTCCGCGCCTGGCGGCAGTGGCGCGACCAACAGCGCGGCGCCTGACCCCTTCATCAATTTGGCCTTGGCACTGGCAAGGTTGCGAGCCAGACGAGGCGCGAAGTATGGCGAAGCAAATTGACCCAGTGCCGGCGGAGAGTCTGGTACAACGGGATGATGGCTGACAAGCGACTGCGCGTGGGCGTGGTGTTCGGCGGACGATCGGGTGAGCACGAGGTTTCCCTCGCGGGCGCCGCGTCGGTGATGGCCGCCATCGACCGCGCGCGCTTCGACGTCGTGCCCATCGGCATCGCCAGGGACGGGCGCTGGCTCGTCGGCGGCGATCCGCTCCGCGCGCTGGGCCGGGAGGCCGCGCGGCTCGCGCTGGCGGAGGGCGGGGCGGAGGCCCAGACCAAGCGCGAGCTGCTCGACCGCGCCGCCGCCGGTGAGGCCACGAGCGCGCTCGCGCGGATGGAGAGCTCCGAGGGCCTGCCCGCGGGCCTCCGCGAGAGCCTCGACGTGGTGCTGGTCCTGCTCCACGGCCCCCAGGGCGAGGACGGGACCGTCCAGGGACTCTTCGAGCTGGCGGGCCTGCCGTACACGGGCGCGGGCGTCCTCGCCTCGGCCATCGGCATGGACAAGGCGGCGATGAAGGACGTCTTCCGGGCCCACGGGCTGCCGATGGTGGAGCACGTGCTGGTCAGGCGCCACGAGTGGCGGCGCGACCCCGGCGCGGTGGAGCGGCTGGTCGCCTCCCAGCTCGGCTTTCCCTGCTTCGTCAAGCCCGCGAACCTCGGCTCGAGCGTCGGCGTCAGCCGCGTCAAGGCCGCCGACGAGCTGGCCGCGGCCGTCGAGCTGGCCGCTCGCCACGACCGCCGCATCCTGGTCGAGCGCGCCGTGCAGGGGCGCGAGGTCGAGGTCGCGGTGCTCGGCAACGACGCGCCCATCGCCTCGGTGCCCGGAGAGGTGTGCTACGCCGGCGAGTGGTACGACTACGAGACCAAGTACGGCGACGGGCCAGACGACGTTCAAGGTGCCCGCGGGGCTTCCGCCGGAGACGACGGACCTGGTGCGGGCGCTCGCCGTGAAGGCCTTTCAGGCGATCGACGGCGCCGGGATGGCGCGCGTGGACTTCTTCGTCGAGCACGACGGGCGCGTGCTCGTGAACGAGATCAATACCATCCCGGGCTTCACCGCGACCAGCGCGTATCCGCGCCTCTGGGAGGCCTCGGGCATCCCCTACCCCGAGCTGATCTCGCGGCTCATCGCGCTGGCGCTCGAGCGCCGCTGGCGCGATGATAAGGGCCCATCTGCTTCGTTGGCGCCCTCGACAGCCGGCTCAACGTACAGAAAGTACGCCTCGCCGGCTGCCTTCGGGCGCCGCCTCGCATCTGGACCCTTCTCATCGCGCTAGCCGCGTTTCTCCGACAGGCTAGCCAGGCGGCCGCGCGGGTCGGCGGGATGCGTGTGGTCATCACCGGCGGGGGCACGGGGGGACATACGAGCGCGGGGCTCGCCGTGGCGGCGGTCCTTCGCGCGCGCGGCGACCTGGTGTACCTGGGTCGGCAGTCGGGGCGGCATCGAGGCGCGGCGGGCGCCGGAAGCGGGCATCGCCTTCCATCCGATCTCGGTGGGCAAGCTGCGGCGCTACTGGGACTGGCAGAACGTGCCGGACCTCGCCTGGCGCGCGCCGGCGGGCGTCGTCCAGTCGTTCGGGCTGCTGCGCCGGCTCGAGCCTGACCTCGTATTCGCCACCGGGGGCTTCGTGGCGCTGCCGGTGGCGCTGGCCGCGCGGGCGGCCGGCGTGCCTCTCGTCGTCCACGAGCAAACCAGCGTGCCGGGCCTCGCCAATCGCATCGCGGGACGCTTGGCGCGGCGCATCGCCATCACGTTCCCGATGACGGGTGCGGAGTTGCCCGCCGCGCGCGTCACGCTCACCGGCAATCCCCTCCGGCCGGAGCTGTCCGGCGGCTCACGCGAGGAGGCGTGCCGGCTCTTCGGCCTCGACCCCCGGCTCCCCATCGTGTACGTCACGGGCGGAGCCCAGGGCTCGCACACGATCAACCGGACCGTGGGCGGGATCTCGACGAGCTGCTCGCGCACGCTCAGGTCATCCACCAGTCGGGCGACCACCCGGCGACCGGCGACCGGCTGTGGCTCGCCGAGCGCGCCGGGGCCGTGCCGGCGGCGCTCCGCTTGCGGTACGCCCTGGCCCCATACGTCGGCGCGGAGCTCCGCCACGTCTATGCGGCGGCGGACCTCGTCATCGGGCGAAGCGGGGCGGGCACGGTGAACGAGTGCTGCCATCTGGGCCGGCCGGCGATCTACATCCCGCTGCCCGGGGCCAGCGGAGATGAGCAGACCGCCAATGCCCGCATGGTGGAGGCGGCGGGCGGCGCCGTCGTGCTCCCTCAGGCGACGCTGACCGGGGCGGGCCTTCTCGGAGCGGTCGTGCGGCTCTTCGCCGACCGCGCGGCGCTCGCCGCCATGGGGGAGCGCGCCCGGACCCTCGCCATCCCGGACGCCGCCGAGCGCATCGCGCGGCTCATCGCCGAGGTCGCCGGCCCCGAGGCGGCGGCGCTCCGGCGGAAAGGCCAGCGCGTGTGATCGCGGGGCTCATCTTGCTCCAGGCGGCCCTGTCGATCGCCGTGGCCGGTCCGGCGACCGATCCGGAATACCTGCCCTTGCGCGTGGCCGCGGCCGAAGGCTACTTCACCGAGGAAAAGCTCACCGTCACCCTCGAGACCCTTCGCGCGGAGCCCCTCGCGGCGCAGGCACTCGGGCGCGGGCGCGTCGCGCTCGCCGCCACGTCGCTCGACGCTGCGCTTGCAGCTCGGCCACGCGGGCAGCGCGCCGCCGCGACTCGTCTTCGGCCTCACCGCGGCGCCGCCCGTCGCGCTCCTCGTGCCCGCGGCGAAGAAGGACTCGGTCAAGGCGCTCGCCGATCTCACCGGCAAGACCATCGGGATCAGCGCGCCCGGCACGCCCGGCGCGCTGGCGCTGTTCTCGCTGCTCGCCCACGAGGGCATCGGCGTGCACCAGGTCACCATCCAGAGCTTCGGCGAGCGTGCCCTGGTCGGAGCGCTCGAGGCGGGCGCGATCGAGGCGGCCATGGTGCAGGACCCCTGGGCGTCGCGGCTCATCGACGAGGGCAAGGCGGTCGCGCTCGCCGATCTTCGCACGGCCGCCGAGGCGGCGCGCTGGCTCGGCGGATCGACGGTGCATGCCGCGCTCTTCGTCTCCGCCGATACCAAGCTCGGACGGGCGGAGCTGATCCCACTGGCGCGCGCGCTTCTCCGAGCGCTCGCCCGGATTCGCGCGGCCACCCCGGACGAGCTTCTGGCCGTACTGCCCGCCGCCGTGGTCGGCGCTCCGGAAGACTTCGCCCTCCGCCTCCGCGGCGCCCGCGGCATCTATCTGCCCGACGGCCAGGTGAGTGACGACGCGTTCAGGCGCAGCGTGGCGCTCGTCCGGGCGCGAACGGTCATTCCCGCGAAAGTGGACATGCCGCGCCGACTCGACAAGCTCCTCCTCATGGAGCCGCTCGAGGAGGCGCTTCGCCGCCAGCGCTCGCGAAGGTCAGAGCACTCCCAGCGCTCGAGGAGCCGCCGCGTCGTGGAGATGGGCAAGCCGACCACATTGGTGAGGCAGCCGTCGACCTGGGCGACGAGCCGCGCCCCCAGTCCCTGGACGCCGTACGCGCCGGCCTTGTCGAGCGGCTCGCCCGTCGCCACGTAGGCCTCGATCTCGGCATCGCCATAGTCGCGCATCGTCACCCGGGTCGTGACCGCCGTCGCCTCCTCTCGACCGGGCGCGACGAGCGCCACCCCGGTGATCACCTCGTGGACGCGCCCGCGAAGCTCGCGGAGGATCCGCGCGGCATCGGCGGCATCGCGGGGCTTCCCAAGGAGGCGCCCGTCGAGCACGACCTCCGTATCGGCCCCGAGCACCACCGCGCGAGCGTCTGGGGAGAGCCGGAGCGCCACGGCCCGAGCTTTGGCGAGCGCCACGGCGGCGATCGCCTCAGTCGGCGGGGCCGCCGGATGCTCCTCGGGGATATGGCTCGGAAGGACGGTGAACGCGATGCCGAGCTGGGCGAGCAACTCCTGGCGACGCGGCGAGGCCGACGCCAGAACGAGGGACGGCGGACGGCTCAAACGAGGGACGGCAGACGGCTCAGGGCCAGTGAACGAATCGCGGGGTCGAGGACTGCCAACGGCGCAGCCGTGGGCGGTCCGAACGTTGAGCGGTGTGGGGCCGTCCGGGCCACCACTCAGGTGACGATCAGCGGGTTGCCGTCCGTGATGACGCGATCGTTCGTCTCGATGGCCCGGCGCAGGAACTTCGGCAGGTTGAAGGAGTGCAGATGGGCCTGCCCGTCCCAGTACCCGAGGGATGTCGGGTCCATGCGCTCCGCGATCAGCCGATCGATGTCGGCGGCCGATTGCCGGCGCGGGTCCTCGCCCTTCGACGCGAGGATGAACCCCAGGGCGTGCCGAAGCAGGAGATGAAGCCCTGATAGGGCGCGACCACCGGGAAGACCTCGCGGAGCGTCCGGTTCACCGCCCCGTAGAAGAAGACCTCGTTGACCTTGGTCATGCCCGCCTGCATGGTCATGACGCCGCGATCCGTGAGCCGGTCCCGGATCAGCATGTAGAACTCCTTGGTGAAGAGCAGACACGCCGGCCCCTCTTCCAGCGGCTCGACCAGGTCGACCACGATCAGGTCGAAGCGCTCGGAGGTCTTCTCGAGATAGGCGCGCGCATCCTCGTGCAGGAGCCGGGTGCGCGGGTCGTCGAACGCGCCCTGGTGCATCTCGGGCAGGTGCTTCTTGCACTCGTCGACCACCTCGCCGTCGATGTCGACCATCAGGCAGTCGGTGATGCTCCGGTGGCGGAGGATCTCGCGGACGGTCGCGCCCTCGCCGCCCCCGATGACCATGGCGCGCTCGGGACGCGGATGGGCGAGCAGACCGGGCTGGACGAGCAGCTCATGGTAGATGAACTCGTCCGCCTGACTCGACTGGATGCGGCCGTCGAGCACCAGGCATTTGCCGTAGGAGAGCGTCTCCATGATCTCCATGAACTGGAACTTGGTCTGCCGGGTCGTGATCGTCCGGGCGATGGCGTGCATGTGCCCCTCGACCGGCGTCGTGGTCTCGAAGAACCACTTGTACTGCGCGGGTGCGGTCATCCTTCGACCGCGACCGGCTTGTGCAGGAGGGAATCGGACGCGTGGAGCAGGACGCCCCGCTGGAGCTCGACCACCGAGGCGCGCGCCGCCCCGAGCTGCTCGACCAGATAGTCGGCGGCCAGCTCCGGCTGGAGGACCTCGCCGCAGGAGAACACGTCGACCGCCGCGTAGCGGTGCTCGGGCCACGTGTGAATGGCCAGGTGTGACTCGGCGATGACAACGACGCCGCTGATGCCGACCGGGCTGAACTCGTGAAAGACCACGTCGACGATGGTGGCCTGCGCGCGCTTCGCCGCTTCCACCATGGACGCCTTCACGACTTCCAGATTGTTGATGGCCTCCGGATCGCAGTCGTACAGCTCCAGCAGCATGTGTCGTCCCAGTGCTTGCACTCTTTCCCTCCTCCCCTGATCTGCTCTGCTCGAAAAATTTTCGGACAGAGTTCGCTAACTGTGGGGCATCCGTTTTGGCATTGCAAGCAAAAAATGGTCCTTTCCGCGGGAATTTTTCGCTTGCGTTCCGCGGACGAGCCGATACGATGATCACCGAAATTCACGACGGAGGAGGCGAGGAGAAACCGATGGGCTGGACACCAGTGACCAAGGCGGCGGGCACCGCGGGGACCGCAGAAGGCTCGACTCCGCTCAATGCCTTCGACAACGCCCTGCTCGCGGCCGGCATCGGCAATATCAACCTCGTGCGGGTGTCGAGCATCCTGCCTCCCGGCGTCGAGCTGGTCCCGCTGCCGAAGATCAAGCCGGGCGCCATCGTGCCGACGGCATACGCGTCGATGTCGAGCGAGGTGCCGGGCGAGGTGGTCGCCGCCGCCGTCGGCTGGGCGCGTCCCGTGGATGCGAGCAAGAACGGCGTCATCATGGAGTTCCACGACAAGGCCACCCGGGACGAGGCCGAGCGGATGATCGTGCAGATGCTCGAGGAAGCCTTCCGGGTCCGCGGCGAGGCCATCCGGGACATGAAGGTCTTCGCCGCCGAGCACACCGTCGAGCGCACGGGCTGCGCCCTCGCTGCGATTACCCTCCTCGGCGACGACGACCTGGTCTAGCAGGATGCTGCAGCATCCTGCGGGTTCTCCCGCAACCTGCTAGCCGCAGGTCGCAGTCGTTGAAGGAAGTCAGTCCCCGCTTCATCGCCTGCGACGCCCCCTGGCCGATGCCCGGATCGTCGTGTTCGGCATTCCCTTCGAGGGCCGTGTCAATTTGCGGCACGGCGCCGACCAGGGGCCCCGGGAGCTGCGGCTGGCGTCCGACTCCATCGAGACCTACTCGCCCGGTCTCGACCGCGACCTCGAGGACCTGGCGATGGCGGACCTCGGCGACTGCGAGCTGGGCGACGGCACCCCGCGAGAGCAGCTCACCCGCGCCCGCCGGGAGGTCGAGGCGTTCTGGCATCCGGGGCTCCGGCCCGTCATGCTCGGCGGCGACCACACGGCGACGGTGCCGGTGATCGAGGTGCTCGCCCCCGCGATCCCCGACTTGCGCGTGCTGCAGCTCGACGCGCATCCGGATCTGCGCGAGGAGTTCCTGGGCGAGCGCTACAACTACGCCTCGGCCATGGCGCGGGTGATGGACACGGTGGCGCCGGAGCGCGTCTACCAGGTGGGCATGCGCACCGGAGCGCGCGAAGAGTACCGGCGGAGGGCGCCGCATCTCTACCCGGCTCACGCCATCCATCCGGTGGAGGCGGTGCGGAGCCTGGTGCCGACCTTGGCCGCCTACCCCCTCTACGTGACGGTGGACATCGACGTGCTCGACCCGGCCGAGGCGCCGGGCACCGGCTCGCCGGAGCCGTGCGGCTTGCGGGCGGCCGAGCTGGTCGAGATCGTGCGGCTGCTCGAGCCGTGCCGGATCGTGGGCACCGATCTCGTCGAGGTGGCCCACGCCTGGGACCCGTCCGCCCGGACGGGAATCACCGCCTCCTGGATCCTGCGCGAGGCCCTGCTCACGTGGTGGGGCAAGTGAAGAGCGCCGGCGACACCGCGGCCGCGCACGTCCGCCAGTACTCGGCGCCGCGCTACTACGAGATCGCCTTCGACATGAACCGAAAGCAGGAGGTGGACTTCCTCGTCCACTGCTTCCGCACCTATGCGCGGCGGCCCGTCAAGACCGTGCTCGACATCGCCTGCGGCACCGGCCCGCATCTGATCCGGCTGGGCGAGCGCGGCTATCGGATGTCCGGCCTCGACCTCTCGCCGGAGAACATCGAGTTCCTCCGCGAGCGCGCGGCGGGGAAGGGCCTCGACACCGAGCTGTTCGTCGCGGACATGACGCGCTTCAAGCTGCCCCGGCCCGTGGACGCGGCGATCTGCATGCAGGACTCCCAGGGCCATCTGCTGACCAACGAGGCCATCCTGGCCCATCTGCGCTGCGTGGCGCGGGCGCTCCGGCCCGGAGGGCTCTACGTCTTCGACCGCTACATGTGCTCGTCGTGGACGGACCCGGCGCGGCGCTGGTCGTGGACGCGCCGGCGGGGCAAGGCGACGATCCGGGCCACGTTCGAGGCGCTCAAAGAGCTGAATCCCGTCACCCAGACGTTCTACGAGGACATGGAGCTCGAGGTGCTGGAAAACGGCGCGCGCCAGGTCTATCGGCAGCGCCACGCCTCCCGCATGGTCTTCCCCAGGAGCTGCGGAGCCTGGTGGAGCTGGCCGGCGGCTTCGAGCTCTGCGAGTGGTTCTACGGCTTCAAGCCCCGCCTCCGCCTCGACGAGGCGCACCACCCCCTGCTGATGGTGGTGGCCTTGAGGAAGAAATAGCCGAGCCGGCCTCCCGGGCGCCGGCAGGAGCGCCGGGGCGGCAGCACAAGCGGCATGGCCAGACTGGTTCTGAAGCGAGGCGCCGACGTCAGGATCCGGGCCGGTCACCCCTGGATCTATCGCGGCGAGATCGCCGACCTGTCCGGGCGATGGACCGCCGGCGTCGCGGTCGACGTCGTCGATGCGGGCGGGCGCTTCCTCGGCCGCGGCTTCTACAACCCGCGCCCGTCGCTGGCCTGCCGGATCCTCACCCGTCGCGCCGACGAACCGGTCGACGGGGCGTTCTTCCTCCGGCGCCTCCGCGCGGCCCTCGACTACCGCGGTGCGGCGCCGGCGGGCGACGCCGCCTATCGCCTCTGCTGGAGCGAGGCCGATGGGCTGCCCGGGCTCGTGGTGGACCGCTACGGGCCCGTCAGCGTGCTGCAGTGCCTGACCCTCGGCATGGCGCGGGCGATCGAGTGGATCACCGACGCCCTCGGCGAGCTCTTTCCCGGGGCGCCGGTGTACCGGCTCGACGATGCGACCGCGGCGCGCATCGAGGGCTTCGAGCCCGAGCGCGGCTGGATCGGGCCGGCCGGACCCGACGAGGTGATCATCGCCGAGGGCCCGTCTCGGTTCGCCGTCACGCTGGGCGGCGGCCACAAGACGGGCTTCTATCTCGACCAGCGCGACAACCGCGCCCGCGTGGCGGCCCACGCCCGCGGCCGACGCGTGCTCGACGGCTTCTGCTACACCGGCGCCTTCGCCTGCGCGGCGCTCGCCGCCGGCGCCACCGGCGCGCTCCTCCTCGAGTCCTCGGGCGAGGCGCTCGAGGGCGCGCGGAGAAACCTCGAGCTGAACGGGCTCGCCGACCGGGCCGAGCTGCGCCCGGACAATGCCTTCGATGCGCTCCGCCGGCTCGAGGCGGCGAAGGAGCGGTTCGGCCTCGTCGTCCTCGACCCCCGCCGTTCACGCGGCGCAAGGAGGCCGTCGAGGCGGCAGCGCGCGGCTACAAGGAGATCAACCTCCGCGGCCTCCGGCTCCTCGAGCCGGGTGGGATCCTCGCGACGTTCTCCTGCTCTCACCACGTCACGCAGTCGTTCTTCGAGGAGATCTGCCGCGACGCCGCGGGCGATGCCGGAATTGCCGTGCGGGTGCTCGCCCCGCTGACCCAGGGAGCAGATCATCCCGTGCTCCTCAATGTTCCCGAGAGCCGCTACCTGACCGGCCTGCTCCTGCAAGTCCTCTAGCAGGATGATAAGGGCCCATCTGCTGAGTACGGCGCCCTCGGCCGCACGCTCGAACGTAGAGCGACTACGCCTCGCGCGGCGGCCGTCGGGTTTCGCCCGACAGGCTTCTAATCCGACAGGCTCCTAGGAGGTCGACGCATGAGCGACGAATTCTGGATCGAGGACGATCCCCGCCCCGAGGACAAGGCGCGCCTGAACGCGCGCCTCTACGAGTTCAATGCGGCGGCCACCGGGATCGACGACGGCCGCTGGCTCGCGGTCTTCGTCCGCGATCCGGCGGGCGAGATCATCGCGGGGCTGCACGGCTGGACCTGGGGCGGAACCGGCTACGTCGACACGTTCTGGGTCCGCGAGGACCTTCGCCGCCAGGGGCTCGGCAAGCGCCTGCTCAAGGCCGCCGAAGACGAGGCGGTCCGCCGCGGATGCCGGGTGATGCAGCTCTCCACCCACAGCTACCAGGCGCCGGGCTTCTATCCGCGCGTCGGCTACGAGCAGATCGGCGCGCTCCCGGGCTGGCCCGCCGGCAGCACACGAATCTTCTTCCAGAAGCCGCTCGACTGAGCCGCCATCCGAGGAGACTCCAGGGCGGCACCGCGACCAGTAAGGGCAGTTACGACAGGCCGACAGAGCGGCGCGCCTTGGCCATGTGGGACTCGAGCGACCGATGCGTCTCGTCGGTAATGTCCCCGAGGTCCTTGGCGAAGCGCAGGAGCGACCGGATCACGTTGAGCGCGCGCACGGACTCGGCCTTGTCGCCGCCGCCGCCGCGCTGAACCAGGCTCAGGGCCGCGCCCTCGAGCGCCGGCGCGATCGACTCGCGCGCGCTCGCCGACAGCGTCCGCGTCGTGCGGAACACCTCGAGCGCGAGGTCGTACAGGAGCCCGTGCGCAGACCCCGTGGCTGGCTTCCCCTGGATGAGGCCGGGCTCGGTGGACGACACGACGGTGGCCAGCATCTTGTCGAGCGCCCGGCCCAGGTAGTTGAAATCGACCGGCTTGAGCGTGTAGTCGAAGGCGCCGAGGGCGATCGCCTCCTTCGCCGCGGCGATGTCGTCGTTCCCGGAAACCATCAGGACGGGGACGCGCATGTTGACTTTGCGGATGCGCCTGAGCGTCTCCAGGCCATCCATGCCGGGCATGCGCATGTCCAGCAGGACGATATCCGGGCTGTCCAAGCGCAGCCGGTCCAGGCCCTCCTCGCCCCCGCCCGCGGAGATCACGTCGAACCCCTGTCCGGTCAGGTAATCCGTGAACAGTTCGACGATCGAGGGCTCATCGTCGATCACGAGCACCTTGCCGCGCTTGATCACCGCGTCCCCCGCACCCAGGACGATCTCTTGAGACCCCACAGCTACCCTCCGGCGACGCGCGCCACCCAGCCGGGCACGGCCGCGAGCGCCTCGTCGATCTTCGCGGGATCCTTGCCGCCGGCCTGGGCCAGGTCGGGGCGGCCACCGCCACCGCCGCCGACGATCTTCGCGACCTCCTGGACGAGCCGGCCCGCGGGGAATCGGCCGCTCAGGTCCTTCGAGACGGACGCGACGAGGTTCACCTTGCCGTCCACGACCGCACCGAGACAGATCACGCCCGAGGGCAGGCGCTCGCGGAGCGTGTCCACCACCGAGCGCAGCCCGTCGGGGTCGAGGCCGTCGAGGCGCGCCGCGATCACGGCAACACCCGCGACTTCCACGGCCGACGACGCCAGCTCCTGGGCCCGGCTCCGGGCCAGGCGCGCCTCGAGGTGGGCGAGCTGCTTCTCGAGCTGCTTCTGCTCGTCGAGGAGCTTCTGCAGGCGCTTCGGCAGCTCGAGCGGCGGGATCTTGAGGAGGCTCGCCGACTCGCGGAGCGCGGCCTCCTGCTGCCCGACGTGGCGGAGCGCGTCCTCGCCCGCCACCGCCTCGATGCGCCGGACGCCGGACGCCACCGCGCCTTCGTTCACGACCTTGAAGAGCCCGATCTGGCCGGTGGCGTCGAGGTGAATCCCGCCGCACAGCTCGGTCGAGAAGTCCCCGATGCGGATCACCCGGACGCGGTCGCCGTACTTCTCGCCGAAGAGCGCCATGGCGCCGCTCTTGAGCGCGTCCTGCAGATCCATCTCGGACGGGCTCACGACGACATTGGCCTGCACCTGCTCGTTGACGAGCTGTTCCACTTGCTCGACCTCGTTGTCCTTCAGGCCGGCGCCGTGCGAGAAATCGAAGCGCAAATGGTCGGGCGCCACGAGCGAGCCCGCCTGGCCCACGTGGGTGCCGAGCACCCGGCGCAGCGCCGCGTGCAGGAGGTGCGTGCCGGTGTGGTGCTGGCGCAGCCCCTGGCGGCGGCGCGACTCGACGCTCACCGCGACCTCGTCGCCCTCCGTGAGCACGCCCTGCGTGACGCGGACGCGGTGGACGATCAGCTGGGCGCCGCGGTAGTACGTATCCTCGATGCGCCCCTGCCCCGCGCGGCCGGTGATGGCGCCGGTGTCGCCCATCTGGCCACCCGATTCGGCATACGCGGGCGTCCGGTCGAGGATGACCTCGACGGTCTCTCCCGCGCTCGCCTCCCGGCGGCGCCGGCCCTCGTCGACGAGGGCCAAGATCTTCGCGGGCGCGGCCAGCTCCGTATAGCCCAGGAAGGTGGGCTTCGCGAGCTCGGTCGAGAGCTGCTGATAGATGGGGACGCCGTCACCCGCTGTCGCCTCCGCCGGCGGCCCCGAACGATGCGCCGGCGCGCGCCCGCACCGCGCTGCGCGTCCATCTCTTCGTCGTAGACGGCCGAGGCTCTCCGGCGGCACCGACCAGCCGGCGTCCTGGAACACCTCCTGGGCCAGGTCCAGCGGGAATCCATACGTGTCGTAGAGCATGAACAGGAACTTGCCGTCGACCCGCGTGCCGCTCGAGCGCGCGCTCATGTACTCGCGAATCCTCGCCATGCCGAGATCGAGCGTCTCCGCGAAGCGCTCCTCCTCGAGCCTGACGGTTTCCGCCACGCGCGACTGCGCCTCGCGGACCTCCGGGTAGGCCGCGCCCATCAGCTCGACGACGCTGCCCGTCACGTCCCAGCAGGAAGGGCTCCATGAGGCCGAGCATGCGGCCGTGACGCATGGCCCGGCGCATGATCCGCCGCAGCACGTATCCCCGCCACTCATTCGAGGGCGTGACGCCGTCGGTGATGAGGAAGGTGGCGGCGCGCGCGTGGTCGGCGATGACGCGCATGGAGACGTCCTGCTCCTCCTCGTCTCCGTAGGGCTTCCTCGACAGCCGCTCGACGTGGGCGATGAGCGGCCGGAGGAGGTCGGTCTGGTAGTTCGAGTCCTTGCCCTGCACGACCGCGGCGATGCGCTCGAGCCCCATGCCCGTGTCGATGGAGGGCTTGGGCAGCGGCGTCATGATGCCGCTCGCGTCGCGGTTGAACTGCATGAAGACGAGGTTCCAGATCTCGAGCCATCGGTCGCAATCGCAGGCGGGCCCCAGGCAGGATCGGCCGGCCTGCTCCTCCGCGCAGGGCAGATGATCGCCCTGGTGGAAATGCACCTCCGAGCAAGGCCCGCAGGGTCCCGTGTCGCCCATCGCCCAGAAGTTGTCCTTCTCGCCGAGGCGAAGGATGCGGTCCTCCCCAAGCCCGCCACCTTCTTCCAGAGCGCGAAGGCGTCGTCGTCGTCCGTGAACACGGTCGCCTTGAGGCGGGCCGGCGGCAACCCGAGGTCGCGGGTCAAGAGCTCCCAGCAGAACGCCACGGCATCCGGCTTGAAGTAGTCGCCGAAGGAGAAGTTGCCGAGCATCTCGAAGAACGTGTGGTGGCGCGCCGTGCGGCCGACATTCTCGAGATCATTGTGCTTGCCGCCCGCCCGGACGCATTTCTGGGCCGTGACCGCCCGGACGTAGTCGCGCCGCTCCTCGCCGAGGAAGACGCCCTTGAACTGCACCATGCCCGCATTGGTGAAGAGCAATGTCGGGTCCTGTCCTGGGACGAGGGAGGAGGAGCGCACCACGGTATGGCCGTTCTTCTCGAAGTAGTCGAGAAAACGGCGTCGGAGATCATTGCCCGTCATCATGAGCGCATTATACTGATCCGCCGCCGTCATCGTCGGCCGAGTCGGGGACGGCGATCTCCGCGTCCTCGGCGCCGGCGAGGAGCGCCCTGACCACCCGGGCTGCCACCGACGGCGGATAGCCTCGGCGCAGCAGATAGTCGGCCAGCCGGGCCGGGACCCGCCCTCGGCTCGCCCGGGAGAGCGCCGCGAGCCGGCGCCGGCCCGCATCGAGGGCCCTGTCCAGTTCCGGCGTCTCCGCGAATGCCGCGGCGACGGCGGCGGCGGCCAGCTCGCGAGAGATCCCCTTGGCGAGGAGCTCTCGGCGGAGCCTCATGCTGCCGACCCGCCGTCCCTGCCCGCGCGCCTGGGCCCACCAGCGGGCAAAGCCCTCGTCGTCGAGATATCCCCGCGCCGCGAGCTCGGCCACGACATCCGCGGCCACGTCGGCGGGTGCGCCGCGCCGCTCGAGGCGCCGCGTGAGCTCGCGCCGACTCCACGCCTTGCGCGCGAGAAGATCGACGGCCGCCCGCCGCGCCGCCTTGGCGTCGAGCGTCGGCCGCTCGCCCACCGCGCCGCGGGAGCGCCGGCCCGGCGCCGTCACCGCTTCCGGAAGGGGCTGCTCTCCGCCTCGGCGTGCGAAGAGACGTCGTGACGGCGGGCGGCGGCACGGCGTTCGACGCCGCCGCATCCCACGTCATCTCGCCGGTGGAGAGGATGCCCTTCACCTTCAAGTCGAAGTCGTCGGGATTGGTGGCGGCATCCCGCGCGGTCTCGTAGGTGATCAATTCCTCGCGGTGAAGCTGCAGCAGCGACTGGTCGAACGTCTGCATCCCGTACTGGGCCTGGCCCGCGGCGATGACGGTGGGGATATTCGAGCGTCTTCTCGGACGCGCGGATGGAGTCGCGGATGAGGCCGGTGCCGACCATGACCTCCACCGCGGGAACGCGCCCCTTGCCGTCGGCGCGCACGACGAGGCGCTGGGAGACGATGCCCTGCATCACGGAGGCGAGCTGGTCGCGAATCTGGTCCTCCTGATGCGGCGGGAAGGTCGAGATGATCCGGTTGATGGTCTCGGTCGCGTTCAAGGTGTGCAGCGTGGACAGGACGAGGTGGCCCGTCTCCGCCGCGTGCAGCGCCACCTCCATGGTCTCGGCATCGCGCATCTCACCGACGAGGATGATGTCGGGATCCTCGCGGAGCGCGGCGCGCAGCGCGGTGGCGAAGCTCACCGAGTCCTGGCCGATCTCGCGCTGGCTGATCACGCACTTGTTGTCCTCGTGCACGAACTCGATGGGGTCCTCGATGGTGAGGATGTGGTCGTTGCGGTTCTTGTTCACGAAGTCGACGATGGCGGCGAGCGTGGTCGACTTGCCCGAGCCCGTGATGCCCGTGACCAGGATCAGGCCCCGCCGCTCCATGCAGAGGCGCTCGAGGACCTTCGGCATGTGCAATTCCTGGAAGGCCGGGATGCGCTCGGGGACGTGCCGGAACACGCCGCGCACCTCGCCCTGGGACAGGAACATGTTCACGCGGAAGCGGCCGAGGCCCGGGCAAGCAGATAGCCGACGTCCATCTCCTTGCCTTCCATCAGCATGCCGAAGCGCTGCTCACCCAGGAGGGTCATGGCGGTGCGCCGCACGAAGTCGTGGCTGACCGGCGCCAGGTCGTCCTGCACCTCGAGGTGACCGTGAATGCGCAGGATCGGGCGCGACCCCGCCTTGAGGTGCAGATCGGACGCCTTGCGCTTCGCGCACTCGGCCAAGAGCTCCTGGAGTTCCACCTGAGGCTCCTACTTGACGCGCCTTGTCGGCCGCCTTCTCGGTCCCGCCGGCGCGACGGCGGGTCCAGACGGCTTCAGGCCCATTGCCGCGCGCACCTTGGCTTCGATCTCGACCAGCAGCTTGGGGTTCTCTTTGAGATAGCGCTTGGCGTTCTCGCGTCCCTGCCCGATGCGCTCGGTCTTGTGCGTGTACCAGGTGCCGGATTTCTCCACGACATTGTGCTCGGCGGCGGCGTCCAGCACGGAGCCTTCCTTGGAGATGCCCTCGCCGTAGATCACGTCGAACTCGGCCTCGCGGAACGGCGGGGCCAGCTTGTTCTTCACGACCTTGACCTTGGTGTGGACGCCGATCGCCTCGGTGCCGTTCTTGATGGTGTCCTGGCGCCGGATGTCGAGGCGGATCGAGGCGTAGAACTTGAGCGCCCGCCCGCCCGTGGTCGTCTCGGGCGATCCGAACATGACCCCGATCTTCTCGCGGATCTGGTTGATGAAGATGACGCTGCCGCCGGACCGGGAGATGGCCGCGGTGAGCTTGCGCAGCGCCTGCGACATGAGGCGCGCCTGCAAGCCCGGGAGCGAGTCACCCATGTCGCCGTCGAGCTCGGCGCGCGGGCACGAGCGCCGCCACCGAGTCGATGACGATCACGTCGACGGCATTGGAGCGCACCAGCGTCTCGGCGATCTCGAGCGCCTGCTCGCCCGTGTCGGGCTGGGAGATCAGGAGCTCGTCGGTGTTCACGCCGAGGTTCTTCGCGTAGATGGGATCCAGGGCGTGCTCGGCGTCGATGAAGGCCGCGCGTCCCGCCCATGCGCTGCGCCTCGGCGATGACGTGGAGCGCGAGCGTGGTCTTGCCCGACGACTCCGGGCCGTAGATCTCGGTGACACGGCCGCGGGGATGCCACCGATACCCAGCGCGGCGTCCAGCGACAGGGCGCCGGTCGGGATGACCGAGATCTCGTCCAGGGCGCCGTTCTGGCCCAGGCGCATGATCGCGCCCTTGCCGAATTGGCGATCGATGGACGCGAGAGCCAGATCGAGGGCCTGGCGGCGGTCGCTTTTCACATCAGCCATAGGAATCTCCTCACAGCGTTCAGGAAGGACTCGTTGCTCGGTGGACCGAAAGACCGCGCAACCTCGGCGATAGTTCAGTCAGTGTATGAGGGCCACTTCTGCAAAGTCAATTCACGGTCTCTCCGGCTTGGGTCGAGTGTGAGATCGGTCGCCCGGCCTGTCAATGTCCCGGGATGGATACGGATCGCAATCCTTACCGGGTCCTCGGAACCTCTTGCCGTGCCCGCGCACCAGGCCGGGTCAATGGCGATGACAACGACATCAGCTACTTGCAATCGGAAGCCTCCCTGGCACGAGTCATGCGGTCGACTCACTACGACCGAGCGCCGAGGCGCTCCAGACTGAAAGGGGAGCCACCGATGACACACGACGAAATGCGCTTGCGGGAACCCGATCACGCACGCCCACGGGGCGCTCGGCTGCATTCAGTGCGGGCAACCATGCTGCCACGCCTGCGGCGCCTCCCTCGAATCTGTCATGTACTGCGACCGATGTGCCGGCGCGCTCCTGGGCCTCGAGGTGATCGGTCATATCGGGCTCGCGAGGACGAGCCGGATGGCGGCAAGCTGATCGCGAGTCTGCCGACCGAAACTAGAGAATACTGGGGAGGCCGGGTGTCAACTCGGCCGACGCCAATTCGCGGTAGCGGGCGCCCTGCGGGGACAGATCGCTTCGCATCAGCGCGATGCGGGACACCGCGAGAGTACCGAAGCTCCGGCGGGCTGCCGCCGCGAGGGGCCTGCCGCAGGGGAGGCCCGCTTCCCGACGCCAGGCGCGCTCGTCGAAGACCCGGCCGATCGTGAGATGGGGATGCCAGGCCTGGCGCTCGCGGGGAATACCGCGGCGCTCGAGCGCGGCCTCGACGCGGGCCTGAACCTCGCGGGCCGGGAGCGCGCCCTCCGCGATGCCCACCCAGAGGATGCGCGGTCGCTCGAGGCCGGGGAAGGCGCCGAGACCGTGAAGGGTGAGCGCGAAGGGGGCGGTGACCGCCGCCGCCTCGACGAGCGCCGCCTCGACCTCGCCGAGCTGCTCATCGGATCGCTCTCCGAGAAACCTGAGCGTCAGGTGGAGGTTGGCGGTGGGCACCCACGCGACAGCCCGGCTCAGCGGCCGGAGGCGCTCGATCTCGGCGCCCACGGACGCCCGCATCGCCTCATCCAGGAGTAGGGCGACGAACGCCCGCGTCACGGCTGCGGCCTTCACCGCGGCAGGTCCACCAGCGCGCGGGAGATCGCGATGAGGGCGAGGGCATAGGCGCCGGCGATGAGGTCGTCGAGCATGACGCCGAGGCCCCCGTGCAGCTCCTGAAGCTGCCGCGCGGGGAACGGCTTCCAGATGTCGAAGAGGCGAAACAGCAGGAAGGCCGTGACGAGCACCGGGATGGTCCGCGGCAGGAACAGCACCGACACCAGCATGCCCGCGACCTCGTCGATCACGATGATCCCGGGGTCCTTCGCGTCGATCGCCATCTCCACGCGCGAGCCCGCCCAGATCCCGACGAGCGTCACGACGGCGAGCGTGACGAGGAGGGCGAGCGTCGTGAACGGGATGAGCCAGAGGGCGATCAGGGTCACGAAGCTGCCGACCGTGCCCGACGCCACCGGCGAGTATCCCGCGCCGCCGACGGTCGCGACGGCGAGCGCGAGCCGGTCGACGGGCCCGAGCTTACTCGCTCTCGCCGACCAGCTCGTAGCCGTCGACCTCGGCGATCGACACGTCCGCGAAGCGCCCCGGCGTGAGCCGGCGGTCGCGCAGCAGCACGACACCGTCGATCTCGGGCGCCTGGCCAGCCAGCCGCCCCTCGAAGGGAAAGGCGCGGTCCGCGCTCGGCCCGTCCACCAGCACGGTCTGGCGCGTGCCGTAGAGCGCCTTCTGGCGCGGCCAGGCGAGCCGGTCCTGCGTCTCCTGGACGAGGGCCGCGCGCTCGGCCATCACCTCGGCGGGCACCTGATCCGCCATGTCCGCCGCCGGCGTGCCCTCCTCGACCGAGTACGTGAACACGCCGAGGCGGTCGAAGGCCACGTCCTCCACGAAGGCCAGGAGATTGTCGAAGGCGCGCTCGGTCTCGCCGGGGAAGCCGACGAGCACGGTGGTGCGAAGTGTCAGGCCCGGGATCGCCTCGCGGAAGCCCGCGATGACGTCCTTCATCCGGCGAGCGGTGATCGCGCGCCGCATCGCCTTCAGCACGCCGTCGTCGCCGTGCTGGACGGGCATGTCGAGGTACGGCACCACGCGCGCCTGCCGCCACTTGTCGATCAGGCGGTCATTGACGTGCGCGGGGTGCAGGTACATCGGCCGGATCCACGGCATCGTCGTGTCGGACAGCGCGAGCAGCAGATCGCCGATATCGCCGTTGCCGGGCAGGTCCCGGCCATAGGCGAGCGTGTCCTGGGAGACGAGGATCGCCTCCTGGATGCCCGCGCGGCCAGCCCCTCGACCTCGGCGACGATGTCCTTCTGCGGGCGGCTCCGGTGCTTGCCGCGGAATTGCGGGATCGCGCAGAAGGTGCAGCCCATGTCGCAGCCCTCGGCGATCTTCACGTACGCGTAGGGCAGGCGCGCGGTCAAGAGGCGCGGCGTCTTGGCGTCGTAGAGGTAGCCCGGCGGCGCGCTCGTCACCCAGTCGCGGCGGCCGTCCGCCTGATTCACGAGCGCGACGATCCGGTCGAGCTCGGAGGTGCCGAGGATGGCGTTGACCTCGGGGATCTCCTTCAGGATCTCGCCGCCGTAGCGCTGGGTGAGGCAGCCGGTCACGATGAGCGAGCGCGCCCGGCCCCGCTCCTTGAGCTGCGCCAGCTCGAGGATGGTATTGACCGACTCCTCGCGCGCCCGGTCGATGAAGGCGCACGTATTGACCACGAGGCACTCGGCGCCTTCCGCGGCGTCGACGATCTCGTGGCCGGCCCGGGTGAGCATGCCCAGCATCAGCTCGGAGTCGACCTGGTTCTTCGGGCAGCCGAGGGTCGTGAAGTGGACTTTCATGGCGAGCGTTGATGATCACATACGGAAGGGGCGAGGGTCAAACACCCGCGCCGGCATCTTCCTCCGGACGGGCCCGGACCGGGTAACGTGGGCGCATGGCCTACGCCGTCACACCGCGATCGCCGCGTGCTGCTGTCCTGGAGCTCGGGCAAGGACAGCGCGTGGACCCTGCACGTCCTCCGCCAGCAAGGCGATGGACGTGGTGGGTCTCTTGACCTCCTTCAACGAGGCGGTCGGGCGCGTGTCGATGCACGCCGTCCGCCAGGCCCTGGTCGAGGCGCAGGCGTCCGCCGCGGGACTCCCGCTCTGGCCGCTCTACCTGCCCTGGCCCTGCTCCAATGACCAGTACGAGGAGCGGATGCGGGCCGTCATCGACCGGGCGCGCGAGGACGGCATCACCCACGTGGCGTTCGGCGATCTGTTCCTCGAGGACATCCGGGACTACCGCATCCGCCAGCTCTCCGGCACCGGGATCGAGCCGATGTTTCCCCTGTGGTGCTCGGCGGAGGACACCCCCGGCCTGGCCCGCCGGCTCCTCGACGGCGGGGTGCGCGCCGTCTTGACCTGCGTCGATCCCCGGCAGCTCCCGGAGTCGTTCGTCGGCCGCGCGTACGACGAGGCGTTCCTGGCCGACTTGCCGCCGGGCGTCGACCCGTGCGGCGAGCGCGGCGAGTTCCACACCTTCTGCACCGCCGGGCCGATGTTCGCCCGCGAGATCGCCGTAGAGGTCGGCGAGCGAGTCACCCGGGACGGCTTCTGCTTCGCCGACCCTCCTGCCCATGGGCTAGGAGCGATGAGAGGGCCCATCTGCGCGTAGGCGCCCTCGACCGCACGCTCAACGTACAGCGAGTACGCCTCGCGTGCGGCCATCGGGCGCACGCCTCGCAGCTGAACCTTCTCATCGCTCTAGCCGGGCTTCTCCGACAGGCTCCTGGCAGGCAGGGAACGCTTCTTGACCAGGGGAGTTGAGTCGTTACCGTGTTACCCATGCCGTTGCGCCGGCTCTTCGTCACGCTGCTCCTCGTCGCTCGCGGTGCTCTGGGATGCTAGGCCCTCGCGGGCCGGCATGGGCGCATTCGCCGTTCGAGCCCGGGGCCGAGGTCGCCTCGGAGATCGTGGCCCGGCCCACGGGAGCGACGGGCGCAGCGACGGAGACGATCTGCCCGGCTGGGCGCTCGCGGCGGCGCCCGAGATGCCAGGATTTCCATGGCCGGCACTCGCCATCGTCGCCGCGGCGATGGCGCTCGGATGGTGGCGGCCGCGGCGCGCCGCCGCCCTCGCGCTCGTCCTGCTCCTCGGCGGTGTTCGCCTTCGAGGACGGGCTGCACTCCGTCCACCACGGCATGGACCAGGCGCAGGCGTCGTCGTGCCCGGTCGCCGCCGCCGGCGCGCACCTCAACGCCACCCCGGTCGACGGCGTCGCTCCGTGTGACGTGATCCTGCCCGTGGTCGCCCTCGCCGTCGAGACGTCGCCGTCGGACCCGATCGCGCACCTCGCGAGCCCCGAACAGGGCGCGCTCCTCCGTGCTCGCTCGTCTAGTCGCACCGTAACCGCCGCGGCACCGCGCACCGGAGTGTCCTCTCGCGCTCCCGGACTCGGCCCCGCGGATCTCGGCTTCACCACCTGGAGGGACACGCGCATCTCATGCTGAGCCGGCTCGTCCACTGGCGCACGCTGACGTTCGGCGTCTCATGCCTGCTGCATCTGGGGCTGATCGCCGTCGTCCTGCTCGCCGAGCAGGCGCTGTGGGCTCACGCCTCGCGGCCGCTGCCCGTGCTGCCGGTCGAGCTGGTCACGGCCGCCGACCCGCCGCAACCGGAGCCGCCACCTCGGGTGATCGAGCGGCCCAAGCCGGTTCCGCCTCGGCCCCTCAAGCTACCGAAGCCGATCGAGACACCGCTGCCCGCGATGACCGACGCGTGAGCGACGCGGCCCCTGAGCCCGTCCGGGCACCCGAGCCTCCCCGCCGGCGCCCGCGACTCCTGCGCCCGCGCCACCCGCGACTCGCCGCCGCCTGCGGCTCCGTCAGCCCCCGGCGCCCGCGGCGACGGCGATGAGCCCGGCCACCTCGACCGATCGCGAGCCGGGCCCGCCGGTGCGGCCGGGCCCGCGGTGACCGCACCCCGCGCGCCGCCCGCGACGGGCTCGGGGGACGGCATTCCGCTCGGGCGCCCGTCTCCCTCGCCGGGGTCCGGCCAGACCGGCACGGGCAGCGTCGCCTCGGCGCCGGGCCGCGATGCGGGGTCAACCGGCGCGATCACGCAATACGCGCGGCCGCAGGGCGGCTATCAGGTCCGCCCGGGGTATCCCGCCACCGCGCGGCGCCTCGGCATCCAGGGCACGACCATGCTGCGAGTCCACGTCCTCGTCGACGGCCGTGTGGGGACGTGCTCGTGCAGGAAACCGCCGGACACCCCGATCTCGACCAGGCCGCCGCCGAGGCCGTGCGCCGCTGGCGCTTCGACCCCGCGCGGCGCGGCAATGACCCGGTGGCCATGTGGGTCCTGCTCCCCGTCGAGTTCCGACTCAAGTGAACGCACAGGCCTGCTGAAAAGAGGCCCATCGCGCTCTCGTTCGCGCTCCCGGCTAGCCTGGCTCACCTGCAGCTAGGAGATCACGCGCATGACCTTCTTCCCGCTTGCTTTGCTGCATCGCCGGAGCGGCCGTCCTCGCCGTGGCCGCCACCGCCTTCGCGCAAGCTCCTGGCTCCCTCCCAAGCTCGCTCCGGTGGTCGTCGAGTCGAGCGTCCTGCCCTCCGAGCGCACGCGCACGGAAGAACAGGCGCGCGAGGACATCGACCGCACGCCGGGCGGCGTCGAGCTGGTCCCGCAGAAGACCATCGAGGACTCGCGCGCGGCCAACCTGAAGGACGTGCTCGACTTCGTGCCCGGCGTGCTGATCCGGCCGCGCTTCGGCGCCGCCGACGAGAGCCAGCTCTCGATCCGCGGCTCGGGCCTGCGCAATAATTTCCACCTGCGCGGCATCAACGTGCTCATCGATGGCTTCCCCTACGGCAATGCCGACGGCTTCAGCGACTTCGAATCGCTCGAGCTCCTGAACACCCGGTACATCGAGGTCTTCAAGGGCGCGAACGCGCTCCGCTTCGGCGGCAATACCATGGGCGGCGCCATCAACCTCGTCAGCAAGACCGGCTCGACGGCCGGCCTCATCGAGAGCCGCGTCGAGGGCGGCTCCTACGGCTTCTTCAAGGGCTATCTCGCCACGGGGCAGGTCTACGGCCCGCTCGATCTCTACGCGAGCTTCAGCGACACGGAGCTGCAGGGGTACCGCGAGCACAGCGAGCAGACGCGGTACCGCGCGTTCGGCACCGCCGGCTACACGCTGCCCGGCGGCACCACGCTGCGCTTCGACCTCGGCTTCACGCACAACGAGGAGCAGCTCCCGGGCGCGCTCACACCTGACGCAGTTCGCACCAGAACCCGCAGCAGCAGAATCCGGCCACGAAGTTCGCCAAGGAAGCGCGCAACTACGACTACACGCGCGGCGCCCTCACGCTGCGCACGCCGCTCGGAGACAACCAGGTCTTCGAGTGGTCGACCCAGCTCAACTACCAGGACCTCGACCACCCGCTGTCCTTCGCCGTCATCGACGACACGACGTACAGCCTACAGCACCGAGCTGCGCTATATCCGGGCCGCGCCGCTCTTCGGCCGCGGCAATCGCTTCACCGCGGGCTTCCAGTTCTTCGGCACGCGGCAGAACGACGCCCAGTTCCAGAACGTCAACGGCGACCGCGGCAGCATGATCAAGAACCAGGTGAACATCGCCAACACGTACGGGATGTACGCCGAGGACCAGCACGACGTCGTGCCCACCGTGTCGCTCGTGGCGGGCGGGCGGCTCCAGGTGAGCCACGACGCCGTGCGGGACCGCTTCCTGGCCGACGGCAACCAGTCGGACTCGACCGGCTTCTTCGGCGCCACGCCCAAGGTCGGCTTCGTCTGGCGGGCGGCGCCCACCGTCCAGGTCTTCGGCAATGCCAGCCGCGCCTACGAGCCGCCGCTGCTCCTCGAGCTGACCGCGCCCGGCCAGATCGGCGGCGACCTCTCCCAGCTCGCAGGCGCAGACGTCGTGGCAGTTCGAGGTGGGCACGCGCGGCCGGTGGGGCGAGCGGCTCGGCTGGGACGTCGTCCGTCTACGACATCGAGCTGTGGGACGAGATCCAGAACGTGAACGTCCAGCCCTTCCCCGGCGCGCCCTTCACCATCCCGCGCTTCCAGAACATCCCGCGCTCGCGCCACACGGGCGTCGAGGTGGGCGGCGACCTCCTGCTCGTCAAGGACCTCGCGCCGCGCATCGGCCTCGGCGGCATCGGCGACGCCCTCCGGGCGCGCGTGGCCTATACCTGGTCGCACTTCGTCTTCGTCAACAACCCGACGTTCGGCAACAATGACCTGCCCGGGGCGCCCGCGCACTTCATCAACGCCGAGCTGCGCTACGACCACGCCTCGGGCTTCTGGTTCGCGCCGGGCGTGGAGATCGTGCCGAAGGGCTACTTCGTCAACAGCGCCAACACGGTGCGCACGCCGGCCTACACCCTCGCTCAACGTGAAGGTCGGCTTCGACTACAAGCCGTGGAACCTCGGGATCTTCTTCGAGGGACGGAACCTCACCGACAAGCGCTTCGTCTCGGCCGTCAACGTGGACGACGCCAACGGCAACTACTTCTTCCCGGGCGACCAGCGGGGCGTTCTACGGCTCGGTCGCGTGGAGGTGGCAATGAGCGCACTGCGATCGATGCCACGGCCTCGCGGCGCGTCGCGCTGCGTCCTGCGCCGCGGCGACCGCCGCGAGCCCCGCGCCGGACGGCATCGCGCTCGGTCCCCGGGTCGAGCTGAAGCATCCGGCCACGGGCCACGAGGCGCATCTCTCCGGCGCCGCCCTGGCCGTCGCGTCGGACGGCGTGCCCATCATCGCGTGGGGCGCCCAGGAAGGGCCGATCAATCACCTCTACGTCGCGCGCATGAGCGGTGAGCCCGCGCCGGTGCGCGTGAGCTCGCCCGATCTGACGGTCGAGGCCCTCCACCATCCCCGCGCCTCGCGGCGGCGCCGGCCGGCCTCGTCTATCTCTCGTGGTCCTCGGTGAAGCCCAAGCCCGAGGGGACCCTGTTCGCGTCGGACCTGCGCCTGTCGCGCTCCCAGGACGGCGGCAAGACCTTCACCGGGCACCTGCGGGTCAACGAGGACCGCCCGATCTCGCATTCCTTCGACGGGCTCGCGGTGGCGTCCGACGGCACCGTGCTCGTCTCCTGGCTCGACAGCCGCGCGGGCGGCGCCAATGCCGGGACCTATCTGGCGCGGGTCGCGGATCGAGGCGCGCGCGTGGACGGCATCGTCCAGGTCGGCGAGGACACCTGCGTGTGCTGCCGCGTGGACATGGCGACGGGGCCCGGCGACGCCGTGGCGATCCTCTGGCGCAAGGTCTTCCCCGGCGACGTCCGCGACATGGTGCTGAGCGCCTCGCGCGACGGCGGGCGCGCCTTCGCAGCGCCGGCGCTGGTCCACGACGACGGCTGGAAGATCGCCGCGTGCCCGCATCGCGGCGGCGCGGTGGGCATCGACGGCCGCGGGCGGATCTACGCAAGCTGGTACACTGAGGGCAAGCAGGCGCGGCCGGATCTCTACTTCGCCACCTCGGAAGACGGCCGCCGATTCGGCGCCGCCGCGGCGACTGCACACGTCGGCCACATCGATCCCGGACCACGCGCGCATGGCGGTGGACCGGGAGGGACGGGCCGTCATCGTCTGGGAGGACTCGACGGCGGTGCGCCGGCGGATCCTGCTGCGCTACACGACCGACGGAGGACGCACGCTGAGCCCGATCCACACGCTGTCGACCGCCATCAAGGCGTGGGAGCCGGACATCGCCGCGGGGCGAGATGGGAGCTTCATGGTCGCGTGGCACGAGGAGCAGTTTCCATCCGTGAAGACCGTGGTCCAGACCGTCCGCCTCACCCCGCGCGCGCGAAGTGAGCGCGGCGCGCTGCGAGCTCATGAAGGCGCGCCTGCTGCCCATCGCCGCCGCGCTGCTCGTCGCCGCCGCGGGCGGCAGCGGGCCCGCGCGCGGACAGGGCCATGCGGGCCACGGCGCGGCGCCGGCGGCACCCGGGGCCCCGGCGACACCGGGACGCGCATCACCATGGACGCGCTTCACGCGGCGGGCGGCGTGCCGCCGGGCTGGCGCTTCACCCTGCCTCCCGGCGACCCGGCGGCGGGCCGGCAGGCTTTACGTAGACCTCAAGTGCTATGCCTGCCACGCGATCAAGGGCGAGCAGTTTCCGCTCAAGCCGGGCGAGGCGGCCGTGGCGGGTCCCGACCTCACGGGCATGGGGCGGCATCATCCGACGGAGTACCTCGTCGAATCCCTCGTGAACCCGAGCGCCGTGGCTGATCGACGGCCCGGGCTATGTCGGGGGCGACGGGCGCTCGATCATGCCGGCGACGCCCGCCATGACGCTGGCGCAGCTCATCGACCTCGTCGCGTATCTCAAGAGCCAGGGAGGCGACGCGGGCCACGCGCAGGACCAGCCGCGCGAGCAGACCGCGGGCGGCTACCGCGTCAGGCTCGCCTTCCTCCCGATCGCCGCGGAGGGCCACGGCGATCACGCGCATCACCAGCACGGCAGCGCGCCGGCGGGCAGGGTCAGCCTGGGCAAGGGCCGGCTCGTCGCCTTCATCGCGGACGCCGCGTCCGGTCAGGCCATTCCCTATGCGCCGGTGACGGCGCGCATCGAGGCGGCGGGCAAGCCCGCGCGGACCGTGAAGCTCGCGCCCGCCTTCGGCGCGGAGGGCTTCCACTACGCTGCTGACGTGACGCTGCCCGCCGGCACCCGCAAGGTCACCGTGTCCGTCGGCCCCGCCGCATTGAAGGTCGGCGCGGGCGCGCCGGCGCAGCTCACCCGTGCCCAGACCATCGTCTTCGACTGGAAGTAGGCCGTCGAGATATGAGGAGAGACCGCTGCATGATCCGCACCGCCCGCCTCGTCGTCCTCGCCGCGTTCGTCCTCGCCGCCTTCGCGAGGCCCGGGCACGGCGAGGGACACGGCATCGTCGTCGACTCGAGCCCCAAGCATCAGGAGACCGTCCCCGCCCCCAAGCGGCTCGTGATTCGCTTCAATAGCCGGCTCGAGAAGCGCCTCTGCTCGGTCACGCTCGTGGGACCGCAGCAGGGCGGCGTCCTGCTCGTGCGCCAGGAAGACGATGCGCCGCCGGACACGCTGATCTATCCGCTCCCCGCTCTGAAGCCCGGCCCGTACCGCGCAAAGTGGAAAGTGCTGGCGGCCGACGGCCACGTCACCGAGGGCGCGATCGTCTTCACCGTGGAGGCCGGGGCCGCCGCCAAATGACGCGGCGGGCGCGCGCCGCCGCGGCCCGGCGTCTCATCGCATCGCTCGCCGCCGCCGTCCTGCTCGCGACCGCCTGGACGCCGCCCGCGGGCGCCCACGCGGTGCTCGTCCGGTCCACGCCGCCGGGCCGCGCGACGCTCGCGGAGAAGCCGGACCGCGTCCAGCTCTGGTTCAACGAGCGCCTCGAGCCGGCCTTCTCGAGCGTGAGCGTGTGGAGCTCGGCGGGCACCCAGGTGGATGCGGGGGACGCACGCGTGGGTCCGGACGACGCCAAGCGCCTGTCCGTGACGCTCCCGCCGCTGCCGCCCGGCGCCTACAGCGTCCGCTACCGCGTCCTCTCGGTGGACGGCCACGTGGTCGACTCGAGCTTCTCGTTCACGATCCGCGACAAGCCGCCCGCCAAGTGAATCGCCGCGGTCAGTCCGCCACACCCCCGGACAGATGGCGGCGGTAGCCTGATCGGGCAAGGGACGCCCGGGTAGTGTGCGCCACGAGCCTTGCCGCCACGACCCGGCGCTGACTATCAGCCCGATCGGCGACGGGCTGCGCTGATCTGCTGCAGGCGCGAGGAGCCGTCCCCGGACTGCCCGGGCGCTACAATGACAGCCTCCTCGGCATGACGGAGCCGAGGCCCTGCCCTGCGCCGCGTCCATCGCCGATCAGCACGAGCCCGCCGCAGTCGAGGCGAGTGCTGGTATCCGGAGTGGGAGCGGCGCGGCTATTCCGCGCCGAGCCGGACCATCCGGGCCCGCCCTACTGCATCGTGATCCCGCCGCCCAACGTCACCGGCTCGCTCCCACCTGGGCCACGCACTGGTCAACACGCTGCAGGACATCCTGATCCGCGCTGCAAGCGGATGGACGGCTTCAACGACGCTGTGGGTGCCCGGCACCGACCACGCCGGGATCGCCACGCAGATGGTCGTCGAGCGCCAGCTGCAGCCGCGGAGGGCAAGACGCGGCAGGACCTCGGGCGCGAGGCGTTCGTCGCAGCGCGCCTGGGAGTGGAAGGAGAGAGTCGGGCGGCACCATCATCCGGCAGCTCCGGCGCCTGGGCGCCTCGCTGCGACTGGACGCGCGAGCGCTTCACGATGGACGCCGGGCTCTCGCGCGCGGTGCGCGAGGTGTTCGTCCGGCTCTGACGAGGAGGGCCTCATCTACCGCGGACGACTACATCGTCAACTGGTGCCCGCGCTGCCAGACCGTGCTCGCCGACCTCGAGGTCGAGCGCGAGGAGCGCGACGCCGAGTTCGTCTACATCAAGTACGGCCCGCTGACGCTCGGGCACCGTGCGCCCGGAGACGAAGCTCGGCGACACCGGCGCTGGCCGTCCATCCCGAGCGATCGCGCGCTACGCGCAGTACGTGGGCCAGCACACTGCGAGATCCCGTCGGTCGATGGGGAGATCGACATCACGGTCGTCGCCGACGAGGCGGTCGACCCGGCGTTCGGCGACGGGCGTCATCAAGGTCACGCCCGGCCACGACCCGATCGACTTCGAGATCGGGCGGCGCCACAGCCTGCCGAGTCCGGCACGGTGATCGGCTTCGACGGCCGGATGACGGCGCAGGCGGGCGCAGTACGCCGGGCTGGACCGCTTCGAGTGCGCGCAGGCGCATCGTCGAGGACATGCAGGCGCTCGGCCTCATCGAGCGCATCGAGCCCTACCGGCACGCGGTCGGCGTCTGCTATCGCTGCAAGACGGTCGTGGAGCCGCTGGTCTCCAAGCAGTGGTACGTCGAACGTGAAGCCGCTGGCCGAGCGCGGCGATCGCGGCCGTGCGCGAGGACGCGATCCGCGATCGCTGCCGCGCAGCTGGAGCAAGACGTACTTCCACTGGATGGAGAACATCCGCGACTGGTGCATCTCCCGCCAGCTCTGGTGGGGCCACCGCATTCCCGGCCTGGTACTGCGACGCCGACGGCTCGGTCACGTCGCCGCGCACCGATCCGTCGCGCGTGCCCGAGCTGCGCGCGGCCGGTCGCGCCAGGACGCCGACGTCCTCGACACCTGGTTCTCGCTCGGGCTCTGGCCGTTCTCGACGCTGGGCTGGCCGGAGGACACGCCGGACCTCGCGCACTTCTACCCGACCGACCGTGCTGGTCACCGGCTACGACATCCTCTTCTTCTGGGTCGCGCGGATGATCGATGATGGGCCTGCACTTCATGGGCGAGGTCCCGTTCCGCGACGTCTACCTCCACGCGCCTGGTGCGCGACGCCGACAGGGCCAGAAGATGTCGAAGATCGAAGGGCAACGTCATCGATCCGCTCGGCGTGATCGAACGAGTTCGGCACCGACGCCTTCCGGTTCACGCTGGCGATCCTGGCCGTGCCCGGGTGCGCGACATCCGCATCGCCGACGACGCGCATCGAGGCGCACCGCAACTTCGCCAACAAGCTGTGGAACGCCGTCGCGCCTGGTGCTGTCGAATCTCGACGGCTACGACCCGGCGGCCGACGCGGGCCAGCCGGACTGCCGGGACGCTGGATCGAGAGCCGGCTGCAGGCGACGGTGACAGAGCGTGCGCGGCGCCCTCGACGCTCTACCGGTTCAAGCGACGCGGCGGCCGCGATCCACCAAAGTTCCTCGGAACGACTTCTGCGACTGGTACCTGAGATCGCCAAGATCTCGCTCTTACCACGCCGCCGACCCGGCCGATGCAGTCGGCGCGGTGCAGCAGACGCTCGTCACCGTGCTCGAAAGCGGACCGCCGCGCCATGCTGCACCCGCCCGCGCCGTTCATCACCGAGGAGCTGTGGCAGCGGCTGCCGCACGAGGGGCGCATCCATCGCTGGTCCGCGCCCCATCCCGCGGCCTCGGCGCCGCCCGACGCGACCGCCGAGCGCGAGATGGGGCCGCTGATGCAGGCGATCAGCGTCTATCCGCAACATCCGCGGCGAGATGCGCTGCAGGTCCTCGGCCCGACGCTCACCGTCACCGTGTGAAGGCGGTCGGCCGGGGACTGACGCGTTGCTGCGCGCGCACCGCGCGCTGGTCGAGACGCGCTGGCCCGCGCGCGCGCCTACCATCGACCCGGGGGCGCGGCCACGCGCCTTCCGCGCCGGGGTCGTCGGCGGGTCGGAGATCTACGTGGAGCTGGGAGGGGCTGGTGGACCTCGCCCGCGGAGCGCCAGCGCTGGCGGGGCGTGAGATCATGCGCAACGACCGAGGCCATGGCGTTCGGGTCGCAGGCAACCGTCTTCGACCGGATCTTCACCAGAGCGGGCCCTGCCGAGGTCGTCGACAAGGAGCGGGAGAAGCTCGCTGAACAGGCGGCCCTGCACGCCAAGCTGGTGGCCAGCCTGAGCTGGGTGGGATGACGACGGGCTGCCACCAAGCTGGCCGCGTCGTCCGCGCTCTCTCCCTCGGCGCTCTTTACGCTACACGCGGGCTGGGACCGCGCGCCAGGGCCTGCAGCGGTCAGCAGCGAGGGCAAGGCGATGAAGCGCCAGATCAATACTCGTCTGGATCCCAGCGGGCGAATGGGGGTCGTGTGCAACCTGCGGCGCGCAGTGTCCGCACCGTGCGGCGCTCGCCACCACGACCATCGCGCTCAGCGCGAGCGACCACTGCACGCTGATGAGCGCGCCCAGCACGCCCACGGTGAGACCGCTGCCCGCCCGGAGGCCGAGCATCGCCGTGTTGAAGAGCCCGACCACGGCCCCGCGCACGCGCGGCGGCGCCAGGAGCTGGACCAGGGTCTGGGCCATCGACGCGAACGCGATGTTGAACGCGCCGGCGATCACGAGCAGCGTCACCGCGACAGGATAGTTGGGCGCGGCGGGGAAGAGGCCGATCGCGAGGCCCCACACCCCGGCGCACGCGATCGCGGAGCGGACACTCGGGCGCAGCACGTTCGAGCTCTCGAGGAGCACGGTGCCGAGGATGGCGCCCGTCGCATTCGCGGCGAGGAGCAGGCTGTACCAGCCGCCCGCCTCGTCGGTGCCCAGGTGATGCGCGTACTCCGGCATCTGGGCCTGGAACGCATTGCCGACGAAGAACGACGTCACGCCGCCGAGCACGATCATGACGACGATCCGCCGATCGCCGCGGACCTCTCCGAACACCCGCAGCGCGTCGCCGGAGCCGAGGCGCGCCGCGGGCCGCGCCACGACGCCGTCGCGCAGGTGGCCCGTATAGGGGATGGTCCAGAGGAAGATCGAGAACGGCGCATAGATCAGGCACGTTGGCGAGGAGCCCCCACGCCGGGCCCGAGCAGCAGCATGAGCCCACCGCCGACGGCCGGCCCCAGCAGGATGGCGAGGTAGCGGGCCGTGGCGTTCAGACGGATCGCGCTCTGAAGCTGCGCGGGCCCGACCATGTCGTGGAGGATGAGCTGCGTGGCGGGCACCGACCGTCACGCCGGCCGCGCCGTGGAGCAGGAGGATCACCACCGCGTGCCACATCCGGAGCGTCCCGGTGAGGAAGAGCAGCCCCCACGACAGCGACGCCACCATGAACAGGATCTGGCCCGCCTGGATCAGCTTCCGGCAGTCGTAGCGGTCGGCGAGCGCGCCCGAGTACACGGAGAAGAGCAGGAACGGCATCCAGTGGCTGATGACGGCAAAGCCCGCGAGCATGGGCGAGTGAAACGCCTGGTAGATGACCCAGTAGCTGATGACGTGCTCGATATTGTCGGCCGTCATCGCGGTCAGGCTCAGCGCGAAGTAGCGCCGGTAGTCCCGCGTGTGAAGCGCCGCGAATCGGGGAGCGGGCGGCGGGGTGGAGGCGGGCCGGGCCGGAGGAATCACCGCCAGATCCTACCACCTGGACGGAACACGCGCGGGTGCGCGGCCGCCCGAGCAGCGGCCAGAACGAGTATGATCCCCATCGGCCCAAGATGCTGAACGCGGAACCCCGTGCGGAGAAGGACGCCAGTTGCCGGAGAAACTCGAAGGGTTGACGGCCCGTCAGCGGGCACTGCTCGTGGCCTTGCTGAGCGCGGTCTCGATCGTGTACACGATGCCCATCGGCACTCGCCCTCTTTGGAACCAGGACGAGGCTCGAGTGGTCTTGCTCGCGGAGGACACGCGCTTCGCCACGGGCCCCGACTGCCTGCCCGAGTGCGCGATGCGCCGTACCTCAACAAGCCGCCATTGTTCTTCTGGACTGTTGCGCTGGGCGCCTGGCCCACCGGGCGCGTGTCAGATCGCGAGGCCCCGATCCCCTCGATCGCCGCGGCGCTGGCAACATTGCTCGGCGTGTTCGCCATCGGGCGGCGCCTCTCCGGGGCCCACGCCGGATTCATCGCGCTCGTCGTGCTGGCCACCAGTCCGGGCTTCTTCTTCCTCAGCCACGAGGTCTTGCCCGACATGATGTTCACCGCGTGGCTGACCTGGGCGCTCTACTTCCTCCTGCGCGGGCTGAGTGCCCTGCCGCCCCGTCCCGCCCATCTGGTGGGCTTCTACGTCTGCGTCGCCGGCGCCCTGTGGACCAAGGGACTCCCGGCCCTCGATGGTGATCCCGGCAACCGTCGCGGCCTGCCTCGCTTCTGGAGCCATCCGGCGGCTGCCCTCGCTGCGCCCGTGGACGGGCCTGGGTCTCGTGGCGCTGACGGCGCTGCCGTGGGCAATCCCCATGCCCTGACGCCGGAGCACGCGAGCAGCCAGGCCATCGGTGCGAGTCACGCCGTGACCTGGTACTTCGACCGTTACCGGACCCCCTCGTCCATCCCCTCGCCGGCGGCCTCGGTGACGTTCCTGCCGTGGGCATTGTGGCTGATCCCGGTCGCCGTGTGGTGGCGCCTCTCGCCGGATCGCCAGGCCTATCGACCGGTGCTGGCCTGGATGCTCGTCTTCGTCGTCCTGGTGGGGCTGAGCGTCCAGCAGCGCGCGCGCTACCTGCTCCCCGTCTATCCGATCCTGGCGCTGTTCGTGGCCGCGGCGGTGACCGCGGGCGCATCTCGCGCGCGAGCCATGATCCGGCTCCAACACCATCATCCTCGTCGCCATGCTCGCCGGGGCGCTGGCCACGGCAGGATGGCTCCTCCTCGCGAATCCGCAGATCTCGGGGACGCCGATCGCCGTCTTCGTCTCCACCGCGACATGGGAGCACGCGCTCCTCGCGGGGCTCGGCATCGCGGGGCCCGCCATCGCCCTCCGAGATTCGGACGCGCCGCTCACCGAGCCGCGCACTCTGCTGGGTCGCAGGCGCCTTGGCCCTCGTCCTCGCTATTCGAGGCGACCACGTATTCCGGCCGCCTGGAGACGACGTACCGCGATCCGCTCGTTCGCCGACCGCGTCCGTCCCTCTCTCGACCGCAACGCGCCGCTGCTGGCGTACCCCGATGCGAGCCTGGCCTTCGACTTCTACCTCGATCATCCGATCGCAGAGGTGTCCGCTCGTCAGACGATCGCCGGTCATCTTCAGAGCCCGGCCGCCGGCGCATTGCTCCTTCGAGACGTCCACTGGGAGGACTTGCGTCGGACCACTCATCCCAGCTGGTGCCCCATCGATCGGGTGAACCTCGGATACCGCTCGTTCGTACTCCTCGGGGCGTGTCGATGAGTCACGCGACACCGCCGGCCCCGGCCGACGCGCCCGAGATCACGGTCATCCTCCCCGCGTTCAACGAAGCGCCGAGCCTCGCCTTATGCTGCGGCCACCGCGTGCTCCGGTATTCCGGTCGAGCCGGAGGCGTAGCAGAGGTCGCGTCCCGCTACAGCTCGACGCGGCGGAGGCGGAGGGCGTTGCCGATGACGGACACCGAGCTGAGGCTCATCGCCGCGCTGGCGATCATCGGGCTGAGCAGGATGCCGAAGAACGGATAGAGCACACCGGCGGCGATCGGCACGCCGAGGACGTTGTAGACGAAGGCCCAGATCAGGTTCTCGCGGATATTGCGCATGGTGGCGCGCGACAGCCGGCGCGCGCGCACGAGGCCGCGGAGATCGCCCTTGACGAGCGTGATGCCGGCGCTCTCCATCGCCACGTCGGTGCCCGTGCCCATGGCGATGCCCACGTGCGCCTGGGCCAGCGCGGGGGCATCGTTCACGCCGTCGCCCGCCATGGCCACCACGCGGCCCTCGGCCTGCAGGCGCTTGATGACCAGGGCCTTGCCGGCGGGCTCGACCTCGGCGATGACGTCGTCGAGGCCCAGCGTGCGCGCCACCGCTCGGGCGGTGGTGCGGCTGTCGCCGGTGAGCATGATCACGCGGAGGCCCTCGGCGTGAAGCAGGCGCACGGCCTCGGGGGTGGACGCCTTGATGGGATCGGCCACGCCCAAGAGGCCGGCGAGGGCGCCGTCGACGGCGAGGTACATCACGGTCTGGCCGTCGCGGCGCAATTCCTCGGCACGCGCGGCGAGCGCCGTCGCGTCGGCCGCCTCGGCGCCCAGCAGGCGCACGTTGCCGAGCGCCACGCGCCGGCCCTTGGCGAGCCCGGTCACGCCCTGCCCGGTCACCGACTGGAAGCTCTCGACGCGCGCGGGCGTCACCCCGCGCTCGGCTGCGCCCGCGAGCACGGCGGCGGCGAGCGGGTGCTCGCTCCCCTGCTCGAGCCCCGCGGCGAGCGCGAGCACCTCGTCTTCCGAGAAGCCGGCGCGCCGCCACCACCGCGACGAGGCGCGGCTTGCCCTCGGTCAGCGTGCCGGTCTTGTCGACGACGACGGTGTCGACCTTCTCCAGGACCTCGAGCGCCTCGGCGCTCTTGATCAAGACGCCCGCCTGGGCGCCGCGGCCGGTGGCCACCATGATCGAGACCGGCGTGGCGAGGCCGAGCGCACACGGGCAGGCGATGATCAGCACGGCGACGGCGTTCACCAGGGCATAGGCCAGGCGCGGCTCGGGGCCCCAGAGGCTCCACGCGAGCGCCGTCACCACCGCCGCCGCCACCACGGCCGGCACGAACCACGAGGCGACGACGTCGGCGAGGCGCTGGATGGGCGCGCGGGTGCGCTGCGCCTCGGAGACCATCCGGACGATCTGGGCGAGGAGCGTGTCGGCGCCGACGCGCTCCGCGCGCATCACGAAGCCGCCCGTGCCGTTCACGGTGCCGCCCGTGACCCGGCTGCCCGGCGCCTTCGCCACCGGGATGGACTCGCCCGTCACCATCGATTCGTCGACGGCGCTCCGGCCCTCGAGCACCACGCCGTCGACGGGCACGCGCTCGCCGGGCCGCACGCGCAGGCGATCGCCCGGGCGCACGTCGGCGAGCGGCACGTCCTCCTCGCTGCCGTCCTCGCGCAGGCGGCGCGCGGTCTTCGGCGCCAGGCCCAGCAGCGCGCGGATGGCGCCCGACGTGGCGCTGCGCGCGCGCAGCTCGAGCACCTGGCCGAGGAGGACGAGCGTGACGATCACCGCGGCGGCCTCGAAGTACACCGGCGGCGCGCCGCCGTGGCGCACGCCGTGGGGCAAGGCACCGGGGGCGAGCATGGCGAAGACGCTCCAGCCGAATGCCGCCGCCGTGCCGAGGGCGATCAGCGTGAACATGTTCAGGTTGCGCGTCACGAGGGACTGCCAGCCGCGCACGAAGAAGGGCCAGCCGCCCCAGAGCACCACCGGCGCCGCCAGCAGGAGCTGAATCCAGAGCGCCGCCGCCGGGTCGATCCGCCGCGTCAGGGCGGGCGCGATCATCTCGCCCATGGAAAACGCAAAGACGGGGATGGTCAGGATCAGGCTCACCCAGAACCGCCGGGTCATGTCGACCAGCTCGGCGCTCGGCCCCTCGTCGGCGGCGAGCGGATCGAGCGGCTCCAGCGCCATTCCGCACTTGGGGCAAGCGCCGGGTCCGACCTGGCGGATCTCCGGGTGCATGGGACACGTGTAGATCCGCGTGTCGGCATGGCCGCCGGCGGGCGGCGCGGCGGGCGGCGGGACCAGGAATTTCGCCGGGTCGGCGACGAATCGCTCGCGGCAGCTCGGGTTGCAGAACCAGTACGTGGTGCCCGCGTGCTCGGCGCTGCCGCCCTCCGCCTCCCCGGGCGTCACGTCCATGCCGCAGACCGGATCGACCACGGTCGCGGCGGCGGCATGCGCGCTTCCGCCGTGAACGTGCTCGTCCGGCGCGTGTCTGTCGTCGTGGCTCATCGGTGGCGCCTCTGCCCTTGAGATGATAGCAGGCAGGGGCGCGGTTCCGTCCCGCGGCAGAAAGGACGGAGCGCCCCGGGGCGACGACCCGCGTGGTTCGAGCAGGCGTCAGGGCACGAGGATCTCGCCGCGCAACGAGTTGTGCAGCTCGGAGAGGTAGGGGTCGGTGCCGGATTCCTCGAGCTCGACGCCAGCTGTGGCGCCCTTGCCGGCGAGCTGCGCGCTGAAGCGGCCGTCGCTTCTCGAGCGTCCCCGAGGTCACCGTATGCGTGATGTCGTCCTGGTTCGTCCCCGTGATCCGGCTGGTGATAGCCTGCGGCGCGCTCCGCCGCGGCGCGGAGGCCGGCGAGCCCGGTCACGGAAACGGCGGCGATCAGTACCACCCGGTGGATCGAGCGCTTCCCCATCTCCGCCTCCCTTGTCCCCCTCGCTGGTGGTCGGTCACTCTTGTCTACGAGTCCCGGAGCACGTTGGATTCTGCAGGATGGGGAAACGGATGCCGCAGCGGGCGACGAGGTGACTCGGCCCGGCGGGGTACACGGGTGGAGGCGGACGGGCGGATCTGCGGGAGCGAGCGGGACGTCAGAATTCGAAGCGGTGACGCGGAGGCGCGGACGGCTTATGTCGAGCGGTAGTTCGTGAACTGCAGCGCGATCCCCAGCTCCTTGCCCTTGACCAGGGCGATGATCGCCTGCAGGTCGTCCCGGTTCTTGCCGGACACGCGCACCTGGTTCTCCTGGATCGAGGCCTGCACCCGGATCTTGCTGTCCTTGATGAGGCGCACGATCTCTCGGGCCTTCTCCTGCGGCACGCCGTCCTGCAGGGTGATGGTTTGCCGCACGGTGCCGCCCGCGGCCGACTCGGGATCGCCGATGGTGAGCGCCTTCAGGTCGATGCCGCGGCGGTGCAGCTTCGACTGCAGGATGTCGAGGACGGCCTTGAGCTTCATGTCGTCGCCCGAGGTGATGGTGATCACCATCTTTTCCTGCTTGATCTCGTTCTTCGACCCCTTGAGATCGTAGCGGGTCTCGATCTCGCGCTGCGCCTGGTTGATGGCGTTGGCGACCTCCTGCATGTCGAGCTTGCACGCGATGTCGAAGCTGTTTTCGGCGGCCATGGCGGGACATCATAGCGCCAATGCGCCTCGGAGCCAATCGGTCCTGCGAGCCGCGACGGCCCGGCTCAGCGGATCTCGAGCGGGACCACCGCGGCGCCGGCGGGCGGCGTGAAGACGAAGAGCGAATCCTGGAGCCCGGCATTGGGCGTGACCTTCGTGAAGGTCATGGTCACGGTGTTCTGGAGCTGATCGTAGAGCACGGCCTGCCGGACGATGTAGTCCTTCGGGTCGATCGACAGGACGAGGCGCGTGAGGAGCGGCGTGGGCGCCTTCGGGACGAGGTCCAGCACGTACCGGCCGGCGCCGTCCGCCTTCTGCGCGGGGTTCAGGAAGCGCACGGTGAACTCCTCGCGCACGCGCCCGAGGCCGGCGAGAAAGCTGCCCGCGGGCCGGCCAGCGCCTTCGGCGCGCTGCCCTTGTTCACCTGGTTCAGCTCGGGCGTGTAGACCCAGAGCGACGTCCCGTCGGAGACGATCTGCTGCGGCGCCGGGCTCTTGTAGTCCCAGCGCATCTTGCCGCCCTTCTTCAGATGGACCGTTCCCTCCGCCTTGATGTCCTGCCCGAGGCTCTTGTTGTTCGCGACCTGGGTGAACTCCGCGCGCAGGTCGGTGATCTTCCCATACGTCGCCTCGAGCCCCGCCACGACCTGGTCCAGCTCCTGCGCACGAGCCGGTGACGCTCCAGTGCGCCGCGGCGAGCACGACGGCCGCGAGCATCACGAGGAGTGATCGTCGCATGCGCCGGGTCACTTGCCCCTCCGCTCGAGGTATTCGGGGCCGACGAGGATCTCGCGCGGCTTGGCCCCCTGCCCGGGCCCGATGATGCGGTCCTGCTCCATCATGTCGATGAAGCGCGCCGCCTTGGGATAGCCCAGACCGAGCCGGCGCTGCAGGAAGGAGATCGACCCCGACGCGCTGGGCGATGACGAGGCCCACCGCGTCCCAGTACACGTCGTCGCGGTCCGCGTCGCCCCCGCCACCCGGCCCGTCGTCGATGGGCAGCTCGACCTTCTCGTACACCGCCGAGCCCTGCTTGCGGAGGAACTCGCAGATCGCCTTCACCTCGTTGTCGGCCACCCAGCAGCCGTGCACGCGCGTGGCGCGCCCGCTGCCCGGCGGCAGGAAGATCATGTCGCCGCGGCCCAGGAGCTGCTCGGCGCCATTGGCGTCCAGCACGGTGCGCGAGTCCACCTTGGACGCCACCTGGAAGGCGATGCGCGTCGGGAAGTTGGCCTTGATCAGCCCGGTCACCACGTCGACCGAGGGGCGCTGGGTCGCGATGATGAGATGGATGCCGACGGCGCGCGCGATCTGCGCGAGGCGCACGAGCGAGTTCTGCACCTCGCCCGCCGAGACCATCATGAGGTCGGCCAGCTCGTCGACCACCACCACCCAGTACGGCAGCTTCTCCTCGGCGGGCACCTCGCGGTTATAGCCCTCGATGTTCCGCACCTGCTTCAGCTGGAGCTGCTTGTAGCGCTCGTCCATCTTCCCCACGATCCACTTGAGCCGCGCCGACGCTTCCTTCGCGTCGGTGACCACGGGCGCGAGCAGATGCGGGATGCCCTCGTACATGCCCAGCTCGAGGCGCTTGGGATCGATGAGGAGGAAGCGCACCTCGGCGGGCGTGGCCTTGTACAGGAGCGAGCAGATCATGGTATTGAGGCCCACGCTCTTGCCGCTGCCCGTCGAGCCCGCGATGAGCAGGTGCGGCATCGCCGCGAGATCGGAGACCACCGGGTTGCCCGTCGTGTCCTTGCCGAGGGCCAGCGGGCAGCCGGCTCTTGGCCTCGACGAACTCGGCGGAGACGAGGATCTCGCGCAGGTACACCGTCGCGGTCTCCGGGTTCGGCACTTCCACGGCCACCGTGCCGCGCCCGGGAATCGGCCCGATGATGCGCACGGCCGCCGCCTTCATGGCGAGCGCCAGATCGTCGGAGAGGTTCACCACCTGGCTGACCTTGACGCCCGCCGCCGGCTCGAACTCGTACGAGGTGATGACGGGCCCCGGGCTCGCCTGCACGATGTGCCCGTCCACGCCGAAGTCCTGGAGCTTGCGCTTGAGCGTGCTGGCATTGGCCTCGAGCTCCTCGCGCGTGCGCTTGAGCTCGGAGGCGGGCGGCGGGGCGAGCAGGCCCACCGCCGGGAGCTGGAAGGCCTGGGCGCCGCCCTTGCCGAAGTCGAACGGTCTCCTGCCAGGCGAGGCCCTTGTCGACGAGCGTCGATTTCAGCTTGGTCGGCTCCTTCACGACGAGCGGCGGCGGCCCGGCGGCCTCGTCGACCTCGTCGACCAGGGCCACGCGCCGGGCGGCGCCGCGGCGGCGAGCGGCAGACCGGCAGGCGTCCCCGCACGGCCCATGGCCCGCGCGGGCGGGCGCATGCGACGGACCCGCACTCCGAGGGCGCGCGACAGCACCGTATACGGGATCTGCGTGACGAAGAGCACCCCGAGCGGCACGAGGGCGAGCAGGATGATCCACGTCCCGATCGCGCCCACCGTGATGCCGGAGCGCCTCGGACACGCTCCATCCCAGGAGGCCGCCCTTGTCGACCCGGATGCCGGAGACGACCTCGGAGGCGCGCGCGAGGATGCCCGTCGCGCTCACCAGCAGGAGGACGAGCCCGGCCAGCGCGGGCCAGCCGGTCGCGAGGCGCGGGCGGATGAACGCCGCGATGCCGTAGAGCGCGGCGAGCGCCGGGAGGAGGTAGGCGGCATAGCCGAACGCCCAGAAGAAGCCGCCGCCGAGCCAGGCGCCGATCGGGCCCACGGGACTCGACTGGTCCAGCGGCTGCCGCCTCGGGTCATACGCATAGAGCGCAACGACGGCGAAGCCGGCGAAGGCCAGGGCGAGAATCCCCTTGGCCTCGCGCACCCAGCGGCGGGCCTCGCGCCTGGACTGCTTCTGCGGGCGCTTCTTCGCGCCGGCGTCGCGCGCCGACCCGCGCGTGTCGTCCGTCTTGACCGCCACCGCCCTGTCCGCCATCAATAATCCGCCATCAGAGGGTCAGCACCAGGGGCAGCACGACGGGCTTCCGCTGGAATCGCTGGTTGATGAAGCGGCGCACGGCGCTGCGCACGGTGGCCCCGATCAGCTCCTTGTCGATCACGTCCGGCTCCTTGCGCGCGGCGAGCGCCTCGCGCACCGCGCCCTTGACCTCTTCCATCAGCTCGTCGGCCTCCTTCATGTAGACGAACCCGCGAGAGGCGATCTCGGGTCCCGCGACGATGGACCCCGTCGTCGCGTCGACGGTGAGCGCCACGATCACCATGCCCGCCTCGCTCAGGAGCTGCCGGTCGCGCAGGACCACCGCGCCGACGTCGCCGACGACCTTGCCCTGGACGAGCACGCGGCCGGCGGGATAGCCCCCGAGGACGCGCGCGCCGGCCTTCGTCATCTCGAGCCCGAGGCCGTCCTCGACGAGGAAGATCCGCTCGGCCGGGATGCCCACGCTCTCGGCCAGGCGCGCGTGCTGCAGCAGGTGGCGATACTCGCCGTGCACCGGCATGAAGTAGCTGCGGCCGCGTCAGCGCCAGCATGTGCTTCAAGTCCTCCTGGCTCGCGTGCCCGGAGACGTGGACGAACGCCACGTCCTCCCACAGGACCTCCGCGCCGCGGCGGAGCAAGGCGTTGATGGCGCGGCCGATCACCCGCTCGTTCCCCGGGATCACGCGCGAGGAGAAGATCACGAGGTCGCCCGGGCCCGCGTCGACGTACTTGTGCTCGCCCGCCGCGATGAGCGAGATGGCGGAGTGCGTCTCGCCCTGGCTCCCCGTCGAGAGGATCATCTGGCGCGCGGCGGGCAGATCGCCGAGCTCGTCGAGCGGGACGATGAGCCCCTCGGCCACCCGGAGGTAGCCCAGCTCCGCGGCGACCGCGACGTTGGCCATCATGCTCCTGCCGAGGAGCCCGACCCGGCGCTCGTAGCGGATGGCCAGGTCGAGGAGCTGCTGGATGCGGTGGATGTGCGAGGCGAAGGTCGCCACGATGATGCGTCCCGGCGCCTCGGCAAACCGCCCGTCGAGGGCCGCGCCCACCTCGGTCTCCGAGCCCGTATGCCCCGGCCGGCCGACATTGGTCGAGTCCGAGCAGAGGGCCAGCACGCCGCGCTCGCCCAGCGCGGCGAACGCCGCGTAGTCCGCCTGCTGGTCGTCGACGGGGTGCTGGTCGAGCTTGAAATCCCCGGTGTGGACGATCGTGCCCACCGCCGTCTCGATCGCGAGACCGATGCCGTCGGCGATCGAGTGGGTCACGCGGATGGGCGAGACGGTGAAGCCGCCCAGCACGATCTCGTCCCCGGCCCGTAGGCGCGCAGGTCGGCGCCCTCGAGCACGCCATGCTCGGCGAGGCGATGCTTGGCGATGGCGAGCGTCAGCGGCGTGCCGTACACGGGCACGTCGAAGTCGCGCAGGAGATACGACAGCGCCCCGATGTGGTCCTCGTGGCCGTGGGTCAGGACCACGCCGCGGAAGCGCCGCGCGGCGATCGCGGAGATACGAGAAGTCGGGGATCACGTAGTCCACCCCGGGCATCTCGTCGTCCGGGAACAAGAGCCCGCAGTCGACGGCGATCACGTCGTCGCCCGACTCGACCAGCATCATGTTGAGCCCGATCTCGCCCAGCCCCCGAGCGGGATCAGGCGCACCGCGGGCGCGGACGGCACATCGATCGGGACGGGCGCAGGGCGGTAGATGGTACTCACGGCGGCGTGGCCATGGTACCACCCGCCCTCGGAGCGACCAAGAAACAGGACGCGGGCACTGGGGCAATTTGCTTCGCCATGATCAACTCAGCCTCGCCCGCAGCCGAGCTGCTCAGCTCGAACTGCCACGTTGCGAGCGGCCTCGTCTGGCTCGCAACTTGCCCCAGTGCCAGGGCCGGCGCCGAATCGCGATCGGACGGCTACTGCTTCGGGGTCAGTCGGGGTCGAGGCGGTAGGCGGACGCGTCGGGCTTGAAGGAGCGGGGGAGCCAGAGGGGGCGGCGGAGGTTGCCCGGGCCGGGGGCGGGGCGGGCCAGCTTGAGCCACTCGCGGAAGATCTCGTGCGACTTGGCGGTGTCGACGACGATGTCGCCGTAGCGGTCGTCGGGGCCGGCCTTCGTCACGCGCACCTTCTGGTGCCAGCAGTGCTGGCCGGAGATGGGATCGGGCTGGACGGGGAACGTGAGGTTCTGGTTGACGCCGGCCTCTTCCCACCAGATGCGGCTCGTGTCGGGGTCCTCGCTCTCGAAGGCGCGGATGCCGTGGATCTGGCGCATCCGCCACCGCCCCGGCGCCTCGTTCTTCAGATCGACCAGGGCGGTCGACCACCGCGCGCCGCCGCTCGTCTCCGCGAGCCGCCAGCGGCCGATGTGATGGGAGCACGCGATGATGCCGGGGCGCAGGCCCTCGGTCACCCACGCGCGGTCCACGAAGGCGCCGATGGCCGTCTCGACCTTGAGCAGATCGCCGGTCTCGACGCCGAGCCGGCGCGCATCCTGTGGATGCACCCAGATCGGATTGGTGTGCGACAGCTCCGTCAGCCACTTGGCATTGCCGGACCGCGTGTGGATGAGCGTGGGCAGCCGGAAGGTCGGGCAAGAGCGCCATCTCGCCCTTGTCGCGGTCGAGGTTCGCCCAGTGCACCTGGCTCCGCACGTACCCCGGCACGGCCTGCTCGGGCCACTTCCAGTCCTTGAGCGTCTTCGAGAAGAACTCGAGCTTGCGCGAGGGCGTGGGAAAGCCCGCGCGCACGACGCCGTCGATCTCGACGCCGATCTCTTGCCCGCCCTGCTTCACCAGCCTCGTGATGGGGTCGACGGAGGCGCCCTCGAGGTCCTTCACCGCGACCGGCTTGTCGTGCGTCTCGTACACGTCGTCCTCGATGAGGAAGCAGCCGTACTTGCGCATGTACGCGAGCGGCGTGAGCCCCTCCTTCTGCGCGGCCTCGGGCAGGCCGGGCACGGAGTGCTCGAAGATCCACCGGTACAGCTCCTCGATCCGGAGCTTCTCGCCGGGCCGGTAGGGCGACTCGAAGTACTTGCGGATGCCGAGGCTGCCGTCGGGATCGATGCGCCACGACAGCTCGATCCAGAGCTCGTCCTCCTCCCACACCTGGCCGATGCCCGCCGCCTCGTGCGCCTGCCACGTCCACTCGAACTCGCGGCCCTGCCGCCGCAGCACCTCGCGCAGCACCGGCTGGCGGAAGCCGATCCAGCGCGCGGCGTGCGTTTCCTGCGACATGAGGTCGTGGCGCTCGGAGGCATGGCCCATCGGCAGGACGTAGTCGGCGAACCAGCGCCGTCTCGCTCCAGATCGGCGTGAGGCAGGCGTGGCGCTCCACCACGGCCTCGTTCGGTCGAGCATCTCCACCCACGACAGCCCGTCGGGATTGGTCCACACCGGGTTGTAGACGCGGGTGAAGTACATGGCGAGCTTGCCGCGCCCTTCCTTCAGGAAGTGCGGCAGGAGGAACGACATCTCGAAGAACGCGAGCGGGTACTCGCGCGGCATCAGCAGCTCGCTCCACACGCGCCCCGGCGCGGGCATCATGGGCGGCGCGGGCACGGCCTTGTTGAAGGCGCCGGGCGCGGTGCCGCCGGGCGTCGCCACGGCGCCCATGAGGACGACGAGGAACTGCAGCGCGCGGGCCACCTGCCAGCCGCCCAGGTTGCCCGCCGCGGTATTGCGCCAGACGTGCGTGGCGAGCGCCGAGCCCGACCGGGCGATCTCGCCCGCGATCTCGACGATGGTGGCGGCGGGGATGCCGCTCTCGCGCTCGGCGAACTCCGGCGTATAGGACGCGTAGAGCTCCTCGAGCGCGCGCTCGAAGCCCTCGTACGTGCCGGGAAGATCGGGCCGCTCCTCGCGCAGGTACTCCTCCCAGTTGACCCAGCGGCGCACGAAGTCGCGGTCGTAGCGGCGCTCGAGCACGAGCAGGCGCGCGATCGCGAGGAGCAGCGCCGCTTCCGAGCCCGGCCATGGCGACAGCCACCAGTCGGCCATCGACGCCGTATTGGACAGGCGCGTGTCGATCACGCAGATCTTGGCGCCCTGCATCTTGCCCTCGATGATCCGCTGCGCGTGCGGGTTGAAGTAGTGCCCGCTCTCGAGGTGGGACGACAGGAGCAGCATGAAGCGCGCATTGGCGTGGTCCGGCGACGGCCGGTCGAACCCCATCCAGAACGCGTAGCCCGCCCGGGCGCCCGCCGAGCAGACGTTCGTGTGGCTATTGTGGCCGTCGATGCCCCAGGCGTGAAACACGCGCTGCAGATAGATCAGCTCGTGCCCCGGCCGGCCCAGGTGATACATGACCTCCTGCGGCCGGCCGTCGACCAGCGCGCTCCGGATGCGGCCGGCGATGTCGTCGAGCGCCTCGTCCCACGTCACGCGCTCCCACTCGCCGCCGCCGCGCGCGCCCTTGCGCCGCAGCGGATAGCGGATGCGCTCCGGGTCGTTCACCTGGTTGAGCGTGGCCGGGCCCTTGGCGCAGTTCCGCCCGCGGCTGCCGGGATGCACGGGATTGCCCTCGAACTTCTCGATGCGGCCCGTGGACTTGTCGACGTAGGCGAGGAGCCCGCACGCCGCCTCGCAGTTGAAGCAGATCGTCGGGATCAGGGCGAAGCGCCGCTTGACCTTCTTCGGCCAGGCCGCCGCGTCGTAGGTCTCCCAGTCGTCCCATCGCTCGACCGGCGGATACGAGGCGAGCGAGCCGGCGGGCGCGGCGAGGCCGCGCGCGACGGGATGGAGCGGTTCGGGCATCGAGCTCATGCGGCACCTCATGACAGGGGATCGATTGGCTGATCAGGGCGATGATTTGCTCGAGGCATCGTATGACGATGTGTGCCTGATGGCAACAGGGTGGAACTGTCGACCGGCCTGTGCTAGGAGCCTGTCGGAGAAACCCAGCTAGAGCGATGAGAAGGGTCCAGATGCGAGGCGGCGCCCGATGGCCGCACGCGAGGCGTACTCTCTGTACGTTGAGCGTGCGGTCGAGGGCGCCATACCTCCGCAGATGGGCCCTTGTCATCGCCTCTAGGGTTGGCAAAACTTTCCGCCATACGCGGCCGGAGGGAACACATGCCCGAATCATCCGCGCGCCTCACCCTGATCACGGCGGCTCGCCTGCTCGACGGAACCGGGGCGACGCCCGTCGACCAGGCGGCCGTGCTCATCGAAGCCGGCCGCATCGTCAGCCTGGGCCGCGCCGCCGACATTCCGATTCCGGCCGGCGCATCCGTGGACCGGAGAGACTACGGCGCGGCAACGATCCTCCCCGGCCTCGTGGACGCCCACACGCACCTGGTGGCGCCGGGCGACGGCACGCTCGGCGACGACGTCGCAAAGGAAGACGACGACATCCTGCTGCTCCAGGCCGCCAAGAACGCGCGCACCCTGCTCCACTCGGGTGTGACCACGCTCCGCGAGAACGGCGCCAAGGGCAGGGTGGCCTTCTCGCTGCGCGAGGGCATCCGCCGCAAGCTCGCACCGGGGCCGCGGATGGTCATCTGCGGGCGGCCGATCACGATCACGGGCGGGCACATGGGCTACTTCGGCTCCGAGGCCGACGGCGAGACGGCCGTGCGCGCCGAGGTCCGCAAGCTCCTCAAGGAGGGCGCCGACTACATCAAGATCGTGGCGAGCGGCGGCTCGACGCGCACCTCGGATCCCAACCGCGCCTCGTACACCGTCGGCCGAGCTCGCGGCGATGACCGACGAGGCTCACCGGCACGGCAAGCTCACCGCGGCCCACTGCACCTCGGCGCAGTCCGTCCAGAACTGCCTCGACGCCGAGCGTGGACATGATCATCCACTGCATCTTCACCGAGCCCGACGGCACCTACCGCTTCCGCCCCGACCTCGTCGAGCGGCTGGCCGCCGCCAAGGCGTGGGTCAACCCGACGCTCTACGTGATGCAGGCCGGGATCGACCGGCTTGCGCGAAGCGCGCGAGCGCGAGGGGCGGCTGACGCCGGAGCTCGTGGCGCAGCTCGAGCGAGTCCCGGCGGGCGCTCGACGTGCGGGTGGAGGCCGTGCGCCGGATGAGCGAGGCCGGCGTGCGGATGACCGCGGGGTCCGACTCACCCTGGGGCTGGTACGCGCCCGGCGAGTTCGTCCACGAGATCCACATGATGGCGCAAGCCGGGCTCTCGTACTCGGACGCCATCGTGACCGGCACCGCGGGCGCGGCGGATTCGATCGGCGCCGGCGGCGTAGCCGGGCGTCTCGCGCCGGGCCGGCTCGCCGACGTGCTCGTGGTGCGCGGGGATCCCACGCGCGAGATCACCGCGCTGTGGGACGTCCTCGACGTCTATCAGGCGGGCCGCCGCATCGACCGCGAAGTGACGTAGCGAGCGTTCAATAGAGATGGCAGGCGGCCTCATGACCCGCGCCGACGGCGCGAGGCAGGGGCGCTCGACACGGCAGCGGTCGAAGGCGAAGGGGCAGCGCGGGTGGAAGCGGCAGCCGGTGGGCACGTCGAGCGCGCTTGCCACCTCTCCCCTGGGCACGATGTGCTCGCGGCGCCGCGTGGGATCGGCGACGGGAATGGCCGAGAGCAGCGCCTGCGTGTACGGATGCTTCGGCTCGCGGTGAACCGCCTCCCGTGAGCCAATCTCCACGATCTCGCCGAGATACATCACCGCCACTCGGTCCGACATGTGGAGGACCACGTGGAGATCGTGGGAGATGAAGAGGTAGGTGAGGCCGAAGCGGTGGCGAAGATCCATCAGGAGGTTCAGCACCTGGGCCTGGATCGACACGTCGAGCGCCGAGACAGGCTCGTCGGCCACGATGAGGCTCGGCTGGAGCGCCAGCGCGCGCTGCGATCCCGATGCGCTGGCGCTGGCCGCCGGAGAGCTCGTGCGGGTAGCGCTGGGCGAACGCAGGATCGAGCCCCACCACCTCGAGCAGCTCGGCCGTGCGGCGGTGCCGGCCCGCGGCGTCCGTCCGGCCATAGATCGCGAGCGGCTCGGCGATGATGCGCCCCACCCGCATCCGCGGGTTGAGCGAGCCGAACGGATCCTGGAAGACGATCTGCATGCGCTGCCGGGCGGCCCAGAGCTCCCGCGCGGACAGTGCGACCAGGTCACGGCCCTCGAAGCGGACATGCCCGGCGCTGGGCTCGATCAATCGCAAGATGAGCCGGCCTGTCGTGGACTTGCCGCAGCCCGACTCGCCCACCAGGCCCAGCGTCTCTCCGCGCGCGATCGCGAAGCTCACGCCGTCGACGGCGCGAGATCACGCGACGGCGCCGCGCGATCCACGCGCCGCCCACGTCGAACCGCTTGACGAGGCCCTCGACCTCGAGCAGCGGGCCGGCCATCATGCCACCACCGGGCAGGCCACGAAGTGTCCGGGCTCCCGCTCCACGAGCCCGGGCTCGTCGCGGCGGCAGCTCGGGATGGCGTGGGCGCAGCGCGGGGCGAAGCGGCAGCCGGCGCTGGGCTGGCGGAGGTCCGGTGGCACGCCCTCGATGGAGACGAGCGGCTGCCCGAAGCGGCTCGGGTGCGGCAGGCACTCGAGGAGGCCCCGCGTATAGGGATGAATCGGCCGCGCGAAGAGAGCCTCACGGGAGCCAGCTCGACGATGCGGCCGCCATAGATGACCGCGACGCGGTGGCAGAGCTCGGCGACAACCCCCAGATCGTGGGTGATGAGGAGCACCGCCATGCCGCGCTCCGCCTGGAGCCGTCGGAGGAGATCGAGGATCTGCGCCTGGATCGTGACGTCGAGCGCCGTGGTCGGCTCGTCGGCGATCAGCAGCGCGGGCCCCGAGGCCAGCGCCATCGCGATCATGGCGCGCTGGCGCAGGCCGCCCGAGAGCTGGTGCGGGTAGTCGCGGGCGCGCTGGCGCGGCGACGGGATCTGAACCAGGTCGAGCATCGTGTGCGTGCGCTCCCAGGCCTCGTGGCGGCCGCCGCCTCCATGCGCGAGCACGGCCGAGGCGATCTGGTCGCCGATCGAGAAGACGGGGTTGAGCGAGGTCATCGGCTCCTGGAAGACCATGGCGATCCTGGCGCCCCGCACGCGGCGCATGGCCTCGGCATCCTTGGCGAGCAGATCCTCGCCCTCGAAGAGGACGCGTCCCGCCGCGATGCGACCGGGCGGCGGCACGAGCCGCATGATGGACAGCGAGGTGACGCTCTTCCCGCACCCGCTCTCGCCCACGAGCCCGAGCACCTCGCCCCGGTCGATCGTGAAGCTCACCCCGTCCACCGCGCGGAGCACGCCCCGGCTCGTGGGGAAGTGGGTCTCGCAGGCCCTCGACGGAGAGAAGCGGCGGCATCCTAGACTTTGAGGCGCGGATCGAGCGTGTCGCGCAGCCAGTCGCCCAGGAGGTTCACGGCGAGCACGGTCAGCATGATCGCGAGTCCCGGGAAGGTGGCGAGCCACCAGGCCGTCGCGACGTAGTTCCGCCCGTCGGAGAGCATCCAGCCCCAGGTCGGCGTGGGCGGCTGGACCCCGAGCCCGAGGAAGGACAGCGCCGACTCGTAGATGATCATGAACGCGAGCTCGAGCGTGGCCACGACGATGATCGGGGTCAACGCATTCGGCAGGACATGGCGGAGCAGCAGGCGCATCGACCGGTTGCCGCGCGCGCGGGCGCCGCTCACGAACTCGCGCTCGCGGATCGACAGCACGTCGGCGCGGACGATGCGGGCGAACTGCACCCAGCGGGTGGCCGCCATCACCAGGATCACGTTGAGGAGGCTCGGGCCGAGCGCAAAGACCACTCCCATCGCGAGCAGGATGTAGGGGATCGCGAGGAAGACGTCCACCACGCGCATGATGAAGGCATCCGTGCGCCCTCCGTGGAAGCCGGCGAGGAGGCCGAGCGTGACGCCGATCAGGCAGGACAGCGTGACGGCGGAGAGGCCGACGCCGAGGGAGATCCGGCCGCCGTACAGGATGCGGCTCAGGATGTCCCGCCCGAGGTGGTCGGTGCCGAGCGGATGCTCTCGCGAGCCCCGCGCCTGCCACGCGGGGGCCGGAGCCGCTTGACGAGCATCTGGCGCCCCGGATCCCACGGGGCGATCTGCGGGGCCGCCAGCGCCGCGCCGCCCATGCAGGAGAAGCACCGAGATCCCGAACACGGCGCGGAAGCTCATCCGGCGGCGGGCGGGCGTGGCGACGGGCGATGATCGGCCACGGCCGCCGGGCTCGCGGCTTCGCTCACTGCTTGCTCCGCACGAAGACGATCCGCGGGTCGAGATAGGTGTAGACGAGGTCCATCGCCAGGTTGATCAGGACGAAGAGCGTGGCGAGCATGGCGACGATCGCCTGCACCAGCGGGTAGTCGCGGCTGAAGATCGCGTCCACCGCGAGCCGGCCGACGCCCGGCCATGCAAAGATCGTCTCCGTGATCACGGCGCCGCCCAGGAGAATGCCGAACTCGAGGCCCACGATGGTGACGAGCGGGATGGCCGCGTTCTTGAGCGCGTACTTGTACGTCACCACGAAGGTGCGCAGGCCTGCGGCGCGCGCGGTGCGGACATAGTCCTGCGCGAGCACCTCGAGCATGCCCGAGCGCGCCATCCGCGCGATGCGCGCCATCGAGAAGGCCCCGAGCGCGGTGGCCGGCAGCACCAGTGACGCAAGGCCCGTCGCGGCCCGCCGCCGGGAACCACCCGAGCCAGACGGCGAAGACGAGGATGAGCAAGAGCCCGAGCCAGTACACGGGCATGGCCTGCCCCAGCAGCACGCCGACGGAGCAGACGGCATCGAGGAGCGAATTGCGGCGGAGAGCGGCCAGGATGCCGGCCGGCACCGCCACCACCAGGGCCAGCGCCAGGCCCGCCGCCGTCAGCTCGAGCGTCGCGGGCAGCGTCTGGCGGATCAGGGCGAGGGCGGGCACCTGATGCTTGAAGGAGAGCCCGAAGTCTCCGCGGACGGCGCGGAAGAGAAAGCGCAGGTACTGGACCCAGAGCGGATCATCGAGTCCCAGCAGCGCGCGGAGCTGCCGGACATCCTCCTCGCGGGCTTCGAGCGGCAGGAGCAGCCGCGTCGGATCACCGGTGAGGTGCAAGAGCCCGAAGACGATCACCGAGACGCCGAGAAGAACCAGCACACTTTGCAGGAGCCGGCGCAGGACGTAGGCGAGCATGTGAGCGCGCGGCCGAGGACGCCGCCCTCCGGAGATGGGCCTTCTCAGCGAGCCTGCTAGAACCCGATCTCGGTCAGCCGTATCGACTCATCACCCCGCGGCGTCCACTTGAGGCGATTGCTGACGCCGTAGATGTCCATCTGCTGGTACCCGAAGAGCCATGGCGCGTCGTCGCGGATCAGCAGGAGCAGCTGGCTGTAGAGCTGCTTCCGCTTCTCCGTGTTCATCTCCGCGCGGGCCTGCTCCATGAGCTTGTCGACCTCGGGGTTCGAGTACTGGGAGACCGGCTCCCCGGTGTGGAGATTCGGCGTCACCCAGTGGTCCGGCTCGAGGCTCGGCAGGCACCACCCGTTCATGAAGATGTCCTCGGTCTTGTGGTCCAGCACCGAGCGGACGTAGCTCCCCCACTCGCCGATGATCTTGATGTTGGTCTTGATGCCGTTCTCCGTGAGCTGGCCGGCCACCGCCTGGGCGATGTCCTTGTCCATGGCCCAGCGCCCGTTCGGGGCCTGGAGCGTGAGCTGGAGGTTCGTCTGGCCCGCGGCCGCCAGGAGCTCCTTGGCCTTCTTGGGGTTGTAGTCGTAGAGCGGAATGGACGGATCGTAACCCCACACATTGGGGGGCATGGACGAGTTGATCCGCTTGCCATTGCCCTGGAGCACGCTGTCGAGGATGCCCTGGACGTCCACCGCGTGGTTGATCGCCTGGCGCACCCGCCGGTCGGCGAGCGGCCCGCCCTTGATCTGCGCGATGCCGAAGTAGATGATGCGGCAGCTCGGTATCTTCTCGACCCGGACGCTCTTGGTGGCGGTGAGCGTCTGGAGCTGGTCGGGCGGGACGTTCACGATCAGGTCAGCCTGGCCCGTCTGGAGCGCCGCGATCCGCGCGCCAAGCTCGGGGATCGGCCTCCACGTCGCCCGCCGCACCGCCGGCTTGCCGCTCCAGTGCGCGTCGTTGGCCTCGACCACGATGCGGTCGTTCTTGGTCCACTCGACGAACTTGAACGGGCCCGTACCCACGGGCTTGAGGTTAGCCTGCACATCGCCGACCTGCGCCACGTACTTGGGCGCCAGCTGGTACATGAGGGTCATGCGCGCCGGCATCGCGGGGTCTGGCACCTTGGTGTGGAAGCGCACCGTGTAGGGATCGACGATCTCCACGCGCTCGATCGTGCTGAACCAGCCCTTCTGCGGCGACTTGAAGTCCGCGCGGTAGATGCGCTCGAAGGAGAACTTGACCGCATTCGCGTCGAAGGGCTCGCCATTGTGGAACTTCACGCCCTGGCGGAGCTTGACCTCCCACACCTTCTCGCTCACGAGCTTGTGCGAGGTCGCGAGCGAGGAACGAGCTGGAGCTGCTTGTCACGCGTGAGGAGTGTGTCGTAGATCGACGTGTTGATGATGAGCGTCACGATGTTGTTCGTCATCTGCACGTCGAGGAACTCGGCGTCGATGCCCTGGGCGACGGTGATATCGCGCTCGCCCGCTGTCCACGCCGGGTCGGGCGCTGCGCCGACCATCGTCGCGAGGACGGCCAGGATGATCGCCAGGGACTGGAGAGATCTCCGCATAAAGCCCTCCTTCACTGAGTGGTCTGCGCTTGCCGCCAGGTCAGGAGCGAGCCTGAGGAGCGGGCTGATGGTATGTCCCGGGAGCAAGCGTGTCAAGGATGCGGCGTGTCGTCCTGCGCGTCGCGAACGCTGATGCCGAGCAGCGCCGCCAGCGTGCGGGCGACCGCGACGAGCTGCACCGGGTCGATGACCGCGCCGGTCAGGTCGGTCGCGCGCATCCGGAGATCGTCCAGGATCGAGCCGCGCAGGTCAGCCCCCTTCAGGTTCGCCCCGTACACTGACGCGCCTCGTAGATCGGACCCCGCACGATGATGCCGGGGAGCTGGGCGTCCTGGAAGTCCGCCTCCGTCAACGAACAGTCCTCCAGCCGGCTGTTCTTGAGCGTCGCCGAGCGAAACGAGATCAGCGCGCCCTGGCACTCGCGCATGAGCACGTGCCTCAACGAGGCGTCGGCGATGTCGAAGCCGGTGAGCCGGCACCCGATGAACTCGGTCCGGTCGATCGTGGCGTTGCGCCACAAGCCGTTGGCCAGGTCGCAGCGCCTCGAGTCTCACGTCGGCGAGGGTGAGCCGCTCGAGGCGCGCCTGACTCAGGTCGGTGTCGCGCAGGCAGGCCCGCTCGATTCGCACGTTCCTGGCCACGGTGTTCGCCAGCCGGCCCTGCACGACGTCCAGGTCGGTGTACACGCCGTCATCGCCGATCTCGAGGTCCCGTAGGACGGGAACGGCGCGCCCGGTCGGCAATCGCGGAGCGTCGATCACGGGTCCCTTCCGAGCTCGACTCACGCCCCGCTCCGACGGTGGTCCACGTGGGCACTCTACACTGTGGGATCGAATCCCTGCCACGTCGTGGCGATCCCGAACATGGGGCCTCAGGGCTTCCGCCGCTGACTGGCGTGGTGCTAGACTCCTCGCGACCTCGCGCCGGCGCGAGGAGCGACCTCCGACGAATCCGGGAGAGGTGTGGTCGGCGTAGACAAGACAGGGGACGGGCCCGCGCGGATGCGCAATACCCCGCCCTCGGTCGATCACCCCTCTCCTGAGGAGGACAGCCGATGACGTGGCGCCAGACACTTGGAATGCTCGGAACGGTCCTGGTACTCGCGGCCGGCTGCGCGAGCCGCGACTCCGCGATGACGGAGAAGAAGCCCCTCTACGACCGGCTCGGCGGCAAGCCCGCGATCACGGCAGTCGTCGATGATTTCATCGGCAACGTCGCGGGTGACGCGCGCATCAACAAGCGCTTCGCGGACGCGAACATCCCGCAGCTCAAGACCATGCTCGTGGACCAGATCTGTCAGGCCACCGGCGGCCCCTGCACGTACAAGGGCCAGACCATGCAGGCCGCCCACAAGGGCATGAAGATCACCGATGCGGAGTTCACCGCCCTCGTGGAGGATCTGGTCAAGAGCCTGGACAAGTTCAAGGTGGGGGCCCCGGAGAAGAATGAGCTGCTCAGCGCTCTGGGCGGCATGAAGGGGGATATCGTCGGCCAGTAGCCGCGTGAGTCGAACCCAAGGAGGCCATCCATGACACGACCCGTACGGATCCTGGTCGCGCTCGCCGTGCTCGCCGCGGCGGCGGTGAGCCCCGCGCTCGCCTGGCAATGCCCGACCCAATGGAGGGCCGCCGAGGAGGCCATCAAGAACGCGGAGGCCATGAACATCCCGCCCGAGGCCAAGGCCATGCTCGAGGATGCCAAGCGGTTCGTGGCCGAGTCCAAGAAGCACCACAGCGAAGGCACCACCAAGGTCGAGCACGCGCGCTCGATGTGGAAGGCCAAGGCCGCGCTGGCCATCGCCGACTCTGTCATCACGATCTCGAAACCCTAGCTAGAGCGATGAGAAGGGCCCATCTGCTTCGTTGGCGCCCTCGGCAGCCGGCTCACGCTGGGCGAGCCGAAGCCAGAGGCGAGGCGAGCGAATCCGAGATCCTGGCGAGCGCGAGCGAGCCCAGAAAGTACGCCTCGCCGGCTGCCATCGGGCGCCGCCTCGCAGCTGGACCCTTCTCATCGCTCTAGCCGGGTTTCTCCGACAGGCTCCTAGACGCGAAGCATGCTCACCGGGCCGGGGCTCCGCATCGTCGCCGGGCTCGCGCTCTGCGCTCGCCGCCCAGGCGCCTCCGAAGGCCTGGGCGGCGGAGACGATGTCGCTGCAGGAGATCGTCCTCCGGGCCAAGCCGGCCACGGTGCTCGTCGTCTCCGAGGTCGCCACGGAGGTCGCCCTCGACTGCGGCGCGGGCCCGCGGAAGGTCACGCCGACTCCATTCCGCGAGACGGGCACCGGCTGGTTCGTCGACTCCAACGGATGGGTCGTCACCAACGCCCACGTCGTCCAGCCCGCGCATCAGCCGCCGACGTGGCTGATCAACCAGCAGGCCCAGAAGGCCATCGTCGCGGCCTGCGTGTACGAAGAGCTGGCCAGGCAGGGCTTCGCGCCCGGTGAGCGCCCGGACATCGAGGATGAGCTCAGACGGACCGCCATGGCCCGCGCCTACGCCAGCGCCCGGGTGGAGGCCAAGCCATCGATCTTCATCCTCATGGCCAATGGCTTCCGGCTGGTGGCCAAGATCGAAAAGTACAGCCCGCCGGTCAGCACCCAGACCGGAGCGGGCGTCATGTCGGGACGGGACCTCGCCCTGCTCTCGGTCGAGGCCTCGGAGATGCCGGCCTTCAAGCTCGCCGAGTCGAAGAACGTGAAGATCGGAGACCCGATCCACATCCTCGGCTTCCCGGGGTGGTGCTCTCGCACGAGCTCCTCAACGCGACGGCGAAGGTCGAGGCCTCGGTCACGAACGGCGCCATCTCCAGCTTCAAGCAGGACGTGCAGGATCAATCGGTCATCCAGACGGACGCGCCGGCGGCGTGGGGAAACTCCGGCGGCCCCGCCGTGAACGCCCGGGGGACATCGTCGGCGTCCTGACCTTCGTCTCCCTCTCGCCGGGCGCGGAGGGAAGCATCGTCCAGGGCTTCAACTTCATCATCCCCGCGGACGCGGTCAAGGAGTTTCTCAAAGGGACCAAGGTCGACCTCGCCGACCAGAGCCCGTTCAACGAGAAGTGGTTCTCGGGTCTTCAGAAGTTCTTCGCCGACGACTGGAAGGGGGCGCTCCAGGACATCCAGGCCGCGGATCGCCTGCAGCCCGAGTTCCCCGACCTGCGACGCCTCATGGCCGAGGCCGAGGACAAGGTCAAGCACCCGCCGCCGCGGCCCTTCCCTGGCGGCCGGTGGGAGGCGCCGTCGCGCTCGTGATCGTGGGGGCGGCGGGCGCGGTCGGCGCGCAGCGCCTGCGCTGGAACCGCTTGCGGATGAGCCCGGCCGATCTCCTCCGCCTCTCGAGCGCCGGGACTCCGCCCGTGCTCCTCGACGTCCGCGATCCCGTGCTCTACTCGGCCAGCCCGTATCGGATCCCGGGCGCCGTGCGCGTGGATCTCGAGCAGCTCGAGGCCGAGCTGGCCGCACAGGGGATCGACCGGGCGCGCCCGGTGGTGACGTGCTGCATCGCCGACGAGCGGAACAGCGCGCGGGCGGCGCGCCGGCTGCTCGCCCTCGGCTACCGGGATGTCCGCGTCCTGAAGGGCGGCCTCAGCGGGTGGACGCTGGCCGGATTGCCGCTGGAGACCAAGCGGTAGACGACGTCACCTTCCGGGGTCGTCGGGCCTCGCGCGGCGCGACGGATCGATGAGCCGGCGCGGATGCATGCCGTCGACGTAGCCCATGAACGGCGGGTGAATGCTGTAGCCGAGTAGCGCCTGGACGCGCGGCGAGTACCGCGCCGCCATGTCGCGCGGGACCGCGAGCACCTGGTTCTCGATCTGGCGCAGCCAGGGCTCGCAGTACTGGGGGTGATGGCCAGGCGTGGCGCGGCACTCTGGTTGGCGCCCCGCGATGCCAGAGCGTGCCCATGAACACGATGACCGATCCGGCCGGCATGATCACGGACTCGATCCGAGGGTCGTCCTCGGCCGGGCGCCCGTCGCCCCAGAGGTGGCTTCCCGGGATGATCTCGGTCGCGCCGTTGTCGCCGGTGAACGCGTCGATCGCCCAGATCGTGCTGATGCCGAAGGCTCTGCGCGGTCGCGGGACCTTGTAGAAGCCATCGTCGAAGTGGAGCGGCTGGCGGGTCTCGCCGGGATAGAGCTGGATGGCGAGGTTGGCCGAGAGCAGGTAGTTGGGCGCGAGCAGCCCGTCCAGGATCGGCAGGATGCGAGGGTGCTCGACCAGCTCGGCGATGACCGGCGCCTTGGCCAGGAGCGCGTAGACCCGCTCGGTGTCGAAGCCCTCGAAGTCGTTCCGGCCGCGCAGTGTCCCGCGCAGGTACGGCGCGAGCTCCGCTTTGATGCGGTCGATCTGCTCTCGGGAGAGCAGACTCGGGACGACGACATAGCCCTGCTGGTGCAGGTGGTCCAGGTCCGAGTCGATCGAGGTGCCCGCGGTGGCGCTCATCGGATTCGAATCTACCCCGAGTGACGCCACTACACCACCGCCCAGTAGGGACGGAGAAGGCCTAGTTGCCCAATCGCATCCGCCTCGTGCGCGGGATGGCCGAGGCGATCATGGAGGTTCGGGCTGGGCAGGAGGGAATAATCGGTGAAGTGGTGCTCGGCGAACCAGCACTCGCCGAATCCCAGCGTCTCAGCCAGGGCGATCTCGTCGAGCATCTCGTGATATGCCTGGTCGTGAGGGATGCCGCGCCCCTGGCAGTAGTAGAAGAGTCCGAAGTCCATGGGTCGCTCGGCGGCCATCATAGCAAGAGATCAGTCGAAGGCCCTGCGCCGCCTCATGTCCCGAAGTACAATCGCCGGGTCAACCCCAACATGCCGGGCGGGAGCGCCGGCGGAAAAGAGAGCGACGTGGCCAAGATCCCCAAGGCCCTGCACGAGCACATCAACACCGCGTTTCCCGCCCACGTGTGCCTCGTGGGCACCGTGCTTCCCAGCGGATTTGCCCAGGTCAGCCCGCGCGGAAGCACGATGGTGTACGACGACGAGCATCTCGCGCTCTGGGAGCGCGGCAAGGGCTCGACCAGCGACAATCTCCGAGACGGCACCAAGGTCACGGTGTTCCTGAGGAAACCGACGCTCCGCGAATCGGGCCTCTTGCCCAAAGGCGGCATCGCCCGCTTCTACGGCATCGCGCAGATCCACAAGTCGGGAGCGGCGTACGAGAAGGTCTGGCAACGCCTGGTCCAGCCCGAGAAGGACCGCGACCCCGACAAGAAGGGATTCGCCGTGCTCATCAAGGTCGAGCGCGCGGAAGATCTGGACGGAAAGCCGCTCGACCTCGCCTGACGACGCGGCAGGGGCCGCGGGGCCCCGCCGATGTCGAATCGGAGACCCGCCGGGCGTGACGCGATTTGCGCTTGACCGGTTGATCGACCGATGGCTATCCTCCCGGTAAGTCCCCTCACGGACCGACCCGGCTCGTTGGAGGCTCGGCCATGCAGCGTCCCAGGGACCAGGCGGACGTCGCGAAACACATCGGAACGGTGCCAAGCGCTGGCAAAGGCGCACGCACGCCGGCGCCCGTCAACCACATCCGGATCCCCGGGCGTTTTCGGCCGGAATACCCTCGCCATTCGATCCCGCTTGCCGGCCATGCGTTCCTGGGGCGGCCACCCGGCCACACAGGAGGTGCAGCATGAGCATCGTGGCGATTTCCGAGACGGCAGGGAGCCTGGGTAACGAGATCGGCCGTCGGCTGGCGGAGCGCCTGGGCTATCGGTTCGCCGATCGAGAGATCATCGCAAAAGCGTCCGAGCGGTTCGGCGAGAACGTCACCGACCTCCGGCACGCAGCCGAGGAGAAGCCGACGCTCTGGGAGCGCCTGACCGACACGCAGCAACGGTACAAGCTCTTCGTTGAAGCAATCATTCTCGAGATGGCCGGCGGCGACAATGTCGTGCTGGCGGGACTCGCCTCGGCAATCGTCCTGCGTCCCGTCTCGCACGCGCTGCGGGTCCGCGCCAATGCTCCGGAGCGGATCCGGGCCGACCGCGTGGAGCAACAGCAAGGGCTGACGCGCGAGGCGGCCCTCGACCACGTCCGCCAGACGGACCACGAGCGCGCCGCGCGCGTGAAGTTCCTGTACAACGTGAGCGTCGACGATCCCTTCCTCTATGACGTCGTGGTCAACACGGAGCGCCTGACGGCGGACGAGGGGGCCCGGCTCCTTCACGAAGCGGTGCAGCAGCCGCGGTTCCAGACCTCGGCGGACTCGCAGCGCCAGATCATCGACCTCGGCATCGTGGCGGGGGCGAAGGCCGCCTTCAGGGCGAGCCCGATGATCGACCCCGCGAGGTGTTCGTCTCCGCCAACGGCGGCTACGTCTCCCTGAGCGGTGCTGTCGATGAGGAGGAGGGGCGGCAGCTCGCCCAGGAGATGGTCGAGAAGATTCCCGGGGTCACCGGTGTCCTGAACGAGATCATCGCCATTCCGCGAGGCCGGAGGACCATCGGCTGGTAAAGCTCCAGAGCGCGGGGAGACGGCGATGCCCCTGCTCCGGGTCCCGTCATACCGTTTCGTCAGCCTCGCCGACCTCGTCGATGGCCGGCGCAGGTACTACCGTGCCCGCGCCCCGCCCGACACGCTGCAGCCCTTCACGTCTGCGACGAGATCGGCATCAATACCAGGAGGATCGCCATGGGAGCGTACTGCACGCTCGATTCCATTCGTCGGCATCCCGCCAGACTCGGCGAGATCATGGAGGTCAGGCGCATCTCGACCTACTACGACGTCGCCGTTTTCGGTGATCGAGGCGAGATCGCCTGCATCCCGCACAAAGGCTGTTTGCTCGAGGTCGTGGCCTCCGGTGAGGCGACGCATCCCGAGGTGAACCAGCTCCCTGCCCGGGCAGGTGATCCGGTACATGCGATCGTTCTTCTTCTTCGACCGGTTCGAGCTTCCGAGCGGCACCAAAGTGGGACTCGCGCGACTTGTCGGCTTCAAGCTGCAGCTCGCGCCCCCAGGAGGGCTCCACTGCCCGAGGAAGACGCCGTCGTTCGCCGTGTGATGCGCGAGAAGCTCGACGTGGCCGAGACGGTCACGGACACTGCCGTCGCATCGCCGGGCTGACCGCGCGCGCCGAGCCATGAGGCGAGAACGAAGCCCAGCCACGCAAGAAGCGAAATTCGGGCGGACACGCGGGAGGGAACCGATGCCCACATACGAGTTCATGTGCGAGGCCTGCAAGCAGAGCTTTGAGGTTGTGCTGACTGCCGCGGAACGGGGCGCCGCGAGCGTTCAGTGTCCGGCATGCGGCAGCGCGACCGTCACGCCCCGCATGTCCATGTTCACCGCGAAGACCTCTCGAAAGAGCTAAGGATCGAAACGTCCGGGGTTCGGACAGACACGAGCGTGGAGTCGGTCCGGGCCCCGGTGGGCGGTAGGAGGTACGAGGGACGGTCCGCCGACCCGCGATCGCCTACCCCTTGACAGCGCCCGTGAGGGCCGTGACGTAGTGCTCGACGAAGAAGGAGTAGACGAGCGCGACCGGGATCGAGCCGAGCAGGGCTCCGGCCATCAGCGGCCCCCAGTAGAACACGTCGCCGCGGACGAGCTCGGTGAAGACCCCGATCGGGATCGTCTTCTGCTGCGGCGAGGACAAGAAGACGAGCGCATAGAGGAACTCGTTCCAGGACAGGGTGAAGGCGAAGATCCCCGCGGAGAGGATCCCGGGACGGCGAGCGGGAAGGTGATGCGGACCATGGCCTGAATCCGGCTCGCCCCGTCGATCCGCGCGCAGTCCTCGATCTCCCGCGGAATGGTCTTGAAGTACCCCATCAAGAGCCAGGTGCAGAACGGGATCAGGAACGTCGGGTAGGTGAGGATCACGGCCCAGGGCGTGTCGCCGATCCCGAAGGTCTTGACGACGTCGCCAAGCGGGATGAAGAGCAGCGTCGGCGGGACCAGGTAGGTGACGAAGATCAGCGTCCCGAGCGGCGCGGCCCAGCGGAACTCCAGGCGCGCCAGGGCGTAGCCGGCGAGCAGGCCGCAGAAGAGCGAGATCGCCGTCGACACGGTCGCGATGAAAATGGTGTTCCAGGCCCAGCGGGCGAACATGGTCAGCTCGAACAGGTCCTGGAAGTGCTTGAAGGTCGGGTGGAAGCGTGAAGAAGGGATTCATCTGGACGTTGTACAGCTCGCGATCGGGCCGGACGGAGGTGATCACCATCCAGTAGAACGGGAACAGGGTCGCCCCGACCATGAGCACCAGCGGGATGTGGAACGTGACGGCGCGCTTGAGCGGGCTCCCGTACCGGACCGCCATCGTCAGTCGCTCCGCCGGATGTACCAGAGCTGGAACACGATGACGGCGAGGAGGAACGGGAAGAGGGAGAGCGAGATCGAGGCGCCCTGCCCGAGCTTGGCCGCCCGCATCGCGATCTCGTAGGCGTAGGTCCCGAACACGTGCGTGCTGCTGTAGGGTCCGCCGCGGGTGAGGACGTAGATGAGCTGGAAGTCGGCGAAGGTCGCGATCATCGAGAAGAGGACGACCACGAGCATGATCGGCTTGATCAGCGGGAGGGTGACCCGCCAGAACCTCTGCCAGGCGTTGGCCCCGTCGATCTCCGCCGCCTCGTGCAGGTCGGGATTGACGGTCTGGAGTCCGGCCAGGAGGGTGATGGCGAAGAACGGCATGCCTCGCCAGACGTTGACCGCGATGAGACAGCCCATCGCCAGCGTCCCGTCGCCCAGCCACAGGATGCGCTTCGAGATCAGACCCGGCGTTCATGAGCATCCAGTTGAACACGCTGAACGTCGCGTCGAACATCCACTGCCAGGCGAGCGTGCTCAGGACCGTGGGGACGATCCACGGGAGGAGCATGGACGCGCGGACGATCCGCTTGAACCGGAAGTGGTGGTTCAGGAGCAGCGCCGCCAGCATGCCCAGCGCCAGCTTGAGGACGGTGGCGATGAAGGTGTAGACGAACGTGTTCTGGAACGCGCGGAGGAAGATCGAGTCGTTCAGGTTCACCCGGAAGTTCTCGAGCCCGACGAAGGCGCCGGGCCGCCCGACCACCTTGTCGCTGACCGCCAGCCAGATGCCGAGGACGAACGGGTAGGCGATGAAGAGGGTCAGGATCGCGAGGGTGGGCGCGAGGAGGACGACCGGCCAGGACGTCCTGTCGCTCGAGGAGCTGGCCCAGCCGCCTCGGGCGACGGAACCCTGGGACCGACCACGGCAACGGGCGCGGGGATCGGCGACGCGCGGTCGGTCTCGCGCTCTCGGCCAGGATCGGCTCGATGCGTTGGTCAGCCATCGGCGCTTCCCGAGCCGCTATCCTCACGCGTACGCCTTCTTCAGCTCCGCTTCGGCCCACTTCACCGCGTCCTCGGGCTTCATGCCCTTGATGGCCTGGGCGTACATGTCCACGAGGATGTACTTGACCAGGGCCTCGGACGCCTTCCGGCTGGGCGACCCGGGGTAGCCGGGCCAGCGGCCGAACTTGACCGCCTCCTTGAAGGGAACGAGCTTGGGGTCCCGCTCCCACAGGGTATGCTTCTCCCAGTAGGGCGTCGGGCCGACGACGTAGCCGTCGTTTGCCGCCATCCACTTGTCGTACTGCGGCCGGTCCATGAACCAGCGGAGGAACTCCTTCGCCACCTGCTGGTTCTTCGAGTACTTCATGACGGCACGTCCCTGCCCGCCGATCGCGTAGAAGCGCCCGCCCGGCCCCTTCGGCATGTGGCCGTGGCTGGTGACCTTGGCGATGTCGGGGAACTGCCGCTTGGCCACGAAGTAGATGCTCGCCCCGTTGATCGTCGCCGAGATCGTCCCGGCCAGGTAGGCGCGGTTGTTGCTGCTGTCGTCCCAGGCCAGCCCGCCCTCGTCGAGGCAGTCCTTCCAGAAGGCGACGGTGAACTTCACGGCCTCGAGCGTCTCCTTGCTGTTGATCGACGACCTTCCCGCTCTGATCGACCTCGGCGCCCCCGAAGCCCCAGGTCACCGAGTAGGCCCAGTTGTTGGGATCGCCCAGGCTGTGGCCGAAGGCCTGGCCCGATCGGTCGGTTCTTCTTCTTGAGCTCGATCCCGACCTTGCGGAGCTCGTCCCAGGTGTCCGGGCAACTTGCCGGCGCCGGCTTCCTTGAACCAGTCCTCGCGATACGCCCACGTCGAGGGAACCGAGCAGAGCGGCACCGCCTTCCAGCGCTTGCCGACGACGCTGACCGTGCTGGTTGTGCTCGTAGTAGGCGCCGTCCCGCTTGGCGATCTCCTCGGCCACGTCGTCCACGTCGGCGAGGCCGTCGGCGTAGAGGTGCGGCCAGTTGGACATCATCATGATGATGTCGGGTCCGGCCTTGGTCTCGATGGCCGAGGCGATCCGGGGATTCAGGTCGTTCATGTTGATCAGATCGACGGTGACGTCGACCCCGGCCAGCTTCCCGAACTCGCGCCGCGAGCCGCTTGAACTCGACGTCGGAGGCCGGAACGAAGCTCACCCACTCGAGGATGTTGAGCTTCGTTCCCTTCGGGAAGCGAGGGCGCCTTCTGCGCCGCGACGATCGCCGGGATCCCGCCGACCACGGCGGCTCCGGTTGCCGCGCCGGCCGCCTTGAGGAACACCCGCCGGTTGATGCTCCGCGCACCCTCGCGCTGTGCCATAGATCGCTCCATGCGCCCCGAGTTCACGGTGGCGCGCCGCGCCGTTGCGGTCCGAGCGAAAGGCCCGCATCCCCGATCGGGTGCCAGGCCGAAACTCCACGAGAGATACGAGATCAAAGCACCGCCGCGTGGACCGTGTCAAGGCCTTTGCAACATGCTCGGCGATGCGCTCCGCGACCTGCGCGATCCGCGCTTGAAGGGCGGCTGATCCGGGGCACGCCATAGGCCCAGCCGAAACCCAGCTTGACCCGCTCGATCCAGAGAAGATCGGCCCGCTTCTGCGCCCTCCGCATCGCCGAGCTGGCGTCGAGGTGCCCGTTCTCATCGGCCTGGTGCCGGACCGGCAGGATGCGCAGCACGTCGACGACGCGGCGACGCTTCACCTCGACCACGACTTACGACAGTCGAGGCGCGCGAGAGCGGTGATGCGTCGGCGAGGTGCCACAGACGCCGAATGTGGTCTCTGTCCGCGCCGCCCGTGAACTGTATCCCTTCTGATGCAGCCAACGACATTCATCGAGGACCGTGATTTGCCTTGCACCCTTCGGCCCGCTCGGCTATGTTCGGGGCCCAGGAACAAACGAGGCCTCGAGCGCATGGGCATGGTCACCTCTCGGCAGAGTCATCCGATCTCGTATCCCGCGTCGCCGGAAGGCGCGTTCACCGCGCTGGCCGTCCGTGAAGTAGGCCCGGCCGGCGCACCGAAGCCTCGACTCCTCGACCGAGTCCGCGCGGCCATCCGCGCCCGGCACTACAGCCGCCGCACCGAGAAGGCCTACGTCGCGTGGATCCGCCGGTACATCCTCTTCCATGGCAAGCGTCACCCGCTCGAGATGGGTGGGCCCGAGGTGACGCGGTTCTTGACCTCGCTGGCCGTCGAGGGCCATGTCGCCGGTTCCACCCAAAACCAGGCGCTGAGCGCGCTGCTCTTCCTCTACCGCGAGGTGCTCGCGCAGGAGTTGCCCTGGCTCGACGACATCGTCCGTGCCAAGCGGACCGCCCGCCTGCCCGTGGTGCTGACCCGTGACGAAGTCCGCGCCGTCATCCGTCAGCTCCGCGGCGTTCACCGGCTGATGGCGATCTTGCTCTACGGAGCTGGCCTTCGTCTCCTCGAGGCCGCGCGCGTGCGGGTGAAGGACGTCGATTTCGCGCGCAACCAGATCATGGTGCGCGGGGAAAGGGCGACAAAGATCGGGCCACGCCGCTGCCCGCGGTCGTGATCGCCGACCTGGCCAAGCATCTGGAAGTCGTCAAGCGTCAGCACGACGCCGACCTGCGACACGGCGCGGGATGGGTCGAGCTGCCGTGGGCGCTGGCCCGCAAGTACCCCAACGCCGGCCGCGAGTGGGCCTGGCAATGGGTGTTCCCCGCCACACGCATCTACGTTGACCGGGAGACCGGTCAACGCCGCCGCCACCACCTCCACGAGTCCGTGCTCCAGCGCGCCGTGAAGGACGCTGTCCGGCGCGCCGAGATCCCAAAGCCCGCCACGTGCCACACCCTGCGGCACTCGTTCGCCACGCACCTGCTCGAGGCCGGCCGCGACATCCGCACGGTGCAAGAGCTCCTCGGCCACCGCGACGTCAGCACGACGCAGATCTACACCCATGTCCTCAACCAGGGGCCGGCCGGCGTCCGAAGCCCCGCCGACCAGCTCGACCTGTGACCACACGACCCGCGCGGCGCCAACTCCAGCGAGGGAAGCCGTATATTCTCGAACTGCTTAGCAAGTCCGGCATGAGGTCGGGAATGGGCGCCAAGGGGCTGCCGGACAACGTCAATCTCGGCGGCGGCCTGGGACTGGTAGCCCGATTATCCCGCAAGGGCCGCTCGGTCCGTCGCGCTACATGGTTTCAAGATACTTATAGTTCGCCCGACGGGTCGGAGCATTGAGCCCTAGCGACGACGACGAGCCGTTCGCTGGGGCTGCAAGGCCAGGTGCGGTCGTGTGGTTGGACGACGTGGTCCTCAACATTAGCGACCCGCTGGCGGTCGGGTCGCTATCTGTACCCGTGGCGTATGGGGTGATGTCATGACCGACCGACGCAAGTTCATTGCGAAGGCGGGCGGTGCGCTGGCCGCCGCCGCCACTGCCGCCATCGTCGATGCCACGAACGTCATCGACGCAGCCGAAGGTCCAGTGGCGGATGTCCACGGCCTGCACCGCGGCGCTCGACATGCACCAAGGCGCGGCCCAGCGGCTGGCGAAGGTCGTCGAGGAGATGAGCGGCGGGCGGTTCCGGATCGAGGTCTTCCCGGGCGGCCAGATCATGCCGCCGTTCGCACTGCTTCGACGCCGCCTCGCAAGGGCACGATCGAGGCGTTCATGGGTTCGGGGCAATACTGGACCGACAAAGGAGCCCGCGCTCGAGTGGTTCGCGACCATCCCGTTCGGCATGAACCCCGAGGGCATGGCGGCCTGGTATCTACCAGGGCGACGGGCTCAAGCTCTGGGAGGAGACCTACGCCGCCTTCAACCTCGTGCCGCGCCCCGCTCTGGCGGTGGCCCCGCAGATGGCCGGATGGTTCCGGAAGAAGATCAACACGATCGGCGACTACAAGGGGCTCAAGATGCGGATTCGCCGGCCTCGGCGGCAAGGTCGTTGCCAGGGCGGGCGGCACGGTGGTCCTCATCCCGGGCGCCGACATCTACGCCGCCCTCGAGCGGGGCGTGATCGACGCCGCCGAATGGATCGGGCCGCACGACGACATGAAGCTCGGGCCTCCACAGGACCGCGCGTTACTACTACTACCCGGGCTGGCACGAGCCCGGCACCGTGAATGAGTTCGGCTTCAACAAGAAGGCGTACGAGGCGCTCCCGGTCGATCTCCGGCGGATGCTCGACCATGCCGCCGCGGCGGTGCAAGTCTATGGCCTCACGGACTTCCACGCGAAGAACGCGATCGCGCTCGAGCGGCTCAAGACGGAGTTCAAGGGCAAGGTCGAGATGCTCCAGCTCCCGGTGCCGGTGCTGCGCGATCTCAAGAAGCTGTCGGCCGAGGTCGTCAGGGACGAATCGAGAAGACCCCATGGCCCGGAAGGTGCACGCGTCGTTCACGAAGTTCCAGGCGCTGGTGGGCCCCTGGGACCACGTCGCCGAAGGCGCCTACCATCAATTCGTGGCCGTGTGAGGCGCATCGCATGATGCGACGGCCCGGCGCGTGGGTTCCACCGACATAGGGTCCCCGGCGACTAGGTCATGCGTTGAGCATTCACGCGGTCGAACCACGCAGTAGAGCAGACCGCTGGCTCGCATTCGCTCGCCCGCGGCTGCTCGCCGCGGCGTTAGACATACGAGGGAAATGTATGGTTCGAGGTCACCATCGATACCGGCCCATGGTTGGATTTGCTGGACCGGCGCGGCTGCGTGGCTGGATGGAACAGATCCTGCAGTTGGCACAAGTCCGGGACGGTTCGTGTGTTCGCCTCCATGCCGGGTTTTCGATCCGGACACGGATGCCATGTACCCTCACCAGAGATCAGCGCTCCGATCACTACTGGAAGATCACGTTGTGGAGATTGCCGGGGCGCCATTTCGTCTCGGCGTTTCGCGTTTGGGTGGACCAGACCCTCTCGGCGGGCAGCCGACAGCCCTTTCCCCGGAGGACCTCAAGCGCTTCACCGGGGTCGTCGGGCCAGACCCGTCAACCTTGCCGGCCAGTGCCGTTGGCAAGGCATTCGGCCGCAAGGTCGGCGACTACGACGCTTTGCACACGCACTTTGCCACCGGGAACGATGTCTTCGTGACTCTGGACACCAAAGGACTATCTTCACACCTCACGGCGGGGCAAAGTACGCCGCGAAGTTGAGCCTGATCGTTCAGTCCCCGGCCGGGTTCGTCGCCGCCCATGCTGGCAGCGTCCGTGAGCGCCTGCCCCAGGTACTTGGCGATGTCTAACTTCCCAGTCGACCGGACCGCTGGCTCGCATTCGCTCGCCGCGGCCGGTCACCGGGAGCGTTCGCCGCACAGGGGAGCAACAAGTCGTTGATGGGTTTCGTGCGTCGGCGGCGAGTCTGGAGATGTGTCACGTCCCTATACGCCACCGCGTTCATCGCCGCTCTCATGCTGGCTCTCACTGATCCTGGTTGCGCCGCTTGCCCCGGAGGCGCAGCAAGGGAAGGCCTACCGGATCGGCTATGTGGGGAACTCTTCGCCATCGCTTGAGCCGAAGCTGCTCGGCGCGTTTCGTGACGGCCTGCGCGATCTGGGTTACGTGGAAGGCCAGAATATCCGCATCGAGTACCGGTGGGCCGAGGGGCAGTACGAGCGCTTCCCTGCCTTCATGGCAGAGCTGGTCCGGCTGAAGGTCGACCTCATCGTCGTGGCCGGCACGCCGGCGACCCTGGCCGCCAAGCAGGCGACGAGCACCATCCCGATCGTCATGGCCGTTATCGGGGACGCGTTAGAGCCTGGCGTGGTGCCCAGTCTCGCACGCCCCGGTGGCAACGTGACCGGTCTGTCCATGGTCGGGCCGGAACTGGAAGGCAAGCGACTGGAGCTCCTCAAGCAAGCGCTACCGAAGCTCTCGCGCCTGGCCGTCCTCGCAAATCCGGCGAATCCCTTCGTGGAGGTGGCCTTCAAAAATACTGAGCGCGCCGCCGAGGAGTTGCACGTCAAGCTACAACGCGTCGACGTGCGGCGCCCCGAGCAGTTCGGCAACGCCTTCACCGTCATCGCCAACGAGCACCCGGACGCGCTCATCGTCATCGCGGATCGCTTCATGCTGACTCACCGAGCGGAGATCATCGCCTTTGAGACCAAGAGCCGACTGCCGGGGATGTTCCCGTACTGGGAATTCGTCGAAGAGGGTGGGCTCATGGCGTACGGCCCGAGCTATGCGGACATGTTCCGGAGGTCGGCCACCTACGTGGACAAGATCCTCAAGGGTGCGAAGCCTGCCGATCTTCCCGTGGAGCAACCCAACAAGTTCGAACTCATGATCAACCTGAAGACGGCCAAGGCGCTCGGGCTCACGATCCCGCCGTCGCTCCTGCTGCGCGCGGCTCAGATTGTTGAATGATGACGGGGGTCGTCGAACTTCGCGCTTCAACGGACCGAAGCTCGCGTTGCTCGCTCCGGCCGCTGAGCGCGGGCGTTCGGCGACTCGGAGTTGGCTCGTGGAGCAAACCAGGACCGAGACAGGAGGCTATGACATCGATCCGAAATTGGCCGGTTCTCGGCCGGTGGGTCGAACAATGACGCGACGACTACTTATTCTCACGATCATCCTGCTGGTCGCGCTCTTCGCGATGGCGCCGCTCCTTGCGGATGCGCAGCGGTCGAGCGTGCCGCGTGTCGGTGTCCTCTCGCCGGGAAAGTCGCCGCCAGGCGATGCCTTTCGCCAACGCGAATGGTTCGAAGCAGGGCTCCGCGACCTGGGCTGGACGCCCGGATCGAATGTCCTGATCGACTATCGCTACGCGGAGGGCAACCTCGATCGTTTGCCCGCCCTCGTTGCAGAGCTGGTTCGCACCCCCGTGAACGTCATCATCGCGCGCGGCCTGACCATCGCGGCCGCGCGGGACGCGACGGCGACGATTCCGATCGTGATGGCGGCCGATCCGGATCCGGTGCGCAGCGGGTTCGTCGCGAGCCTGGCGCGCCCAGGCGGGAACATCACCGGGCTTTCCACACAAGCGCCCGATCTGGAAGCCAAGCAACTCGAGTTGTTGCGCCTGGCCCTCCCCTCGCTGGCGAGGGTGGGCGTGCTGGAAAACGCGAACTCCCCGAAGAACGAAGAGACGGCGCGACTTGAGGCAGCGCGAGGCGTTGCAGCTCACGCTCACAGAATCGCGCATCAACAAGGGCGAGCAACTGACCCCGGCTTTCGCGGCGATGAAGCAGGCCGGGATAGGTGGCGATCCTGTTCCGCTACGATCTCTGGTTCATCGACCCGAAAGAGGTCGCGGTGCTCGTACGTCAATATCGTCTGCCGACGATTCACAATCTGCGCCAATTCGTGGAAGCCGGGGCATTGGTCTCGTACGGCGTCGACTTTGCCCATCTCCACCGGCGTTCTGCCACTTATGTCGATAAGATCCTCAAAGGCGCGAAGGCCGCCGATCTCCCCGTCGAACAGCCAACAAAGTTTGAGCTCGTCATCAATCTCAAGACCGCCAAGGCCCTCGGCCTCACGATCCCCCAATCCGTCCTGGCGCGTGCGGACGAGGTTATTCAGTGAACGGGCGCGCTGTCAGACCCGCCCTAACGCTCCACCAGACTGCAGGAGATGGACAGACCACTGAACGTCCAGGCCAACGAGATCGCCGAACCTCGGCATGCAGCCGACGGCCTTCGGCCGCGGCTGATACCGGCGTTAGGCGGCCACGTCGAGCTATGGGAAGACGGCTACCGCTTCGGATCGTCCTCCAGTTCAAGGGTACCGGCCGAAAGCTTTGCATGCTCCACGTTGGCCACGACAATTCCTTTTGCATTCATTCCTATCGACCGCCAGGAGAGCCCTGGCGCATTCCCGGCGGCGGCGGCGAGAAGGACGACGCCGGAAGAGTTCGGCTTGACCTCAAAGACTTCATTTCGCCTCCATTCAATCTCCACAAGCTCAGCTACCACCAGAGCGGCTTCATTCATCTGACGAACACCAAGGTCGAGGCGTCGTCGAGACGGGACCCGCGGTCCAACCTTCTCAGAAATGAAGCTCCCTACGACTTCTGCGTTCTCGTGCCCTGTGACCCGGCCTTGCTACCTGTGCACTCTGCCGACCGAAGCCTTGTCACTCGAATTTACCTGCCCGATGAGATCGGGCCGTTCTATGTCACGCTCGCGATCATTGACAGCATCGCGCCCCCTCCACCCTCGCAGGGGCCGCTGATTATGCAGCCCGTGAACTTCGTCTTCGAAGGATGCGCCTTCAGCATTGCCCTTACAATGTGGCCCGTGAAGGGCACAACAGAGGAGATCGTGCCGGTTTGGCCACCGTTTCCTTTCTTCCTCTTCCGCACAGCCGCCTAACTACAGCTTCCAGCGGCCGGCGACTCGCCTTGCTCGCCGCCGCCGCTGAAGCTGAGCGTTCGCCCGATTGCGGATCGTGAAATATGACGACACCGACACCTAGGCGTGAGAAGACAAATGCGGGTTCCAAGCCAAGCCTGAAGCCCGTCGTGGGCGACACTACGTACGGGGTCTGGCTGGCTATGCTCAAGGTGCTTGTGCCTGGCGGCAGAACGCACCGCATAGCGCCAATCCTCGCCGGCATGCTCCGATACGCTGCCGAGCAGTCAGCTACGAATGCGCGGCGGCGTCCGCCGAAGAATGCGCTCGCGGACGCTCTCGTCGCGCTGGACGAAGGTGACGACGATGCTGCGTTCCTCGTCACTGCCGCAGTTCAACGGCTACTCCGCGACGCGGGCGTCCGCGCGACACGCGCCACCAGTCGTGGCAAGCCGTCCAGCATCATCGATGCCGCGATTCACGAATTCCAACAGTGGGGCGCCATGCCATGGGAATGAAGTTCCGCGTCGATACGTGCGACGGTCGAACTTCCGGCTGCAGCCGACCGCGACTCGCTTCGCTCGCTGCGTCGGCTGAACCGGCGCGTTTGACGCAAGGGAGGAAGTCGCATGGTAGATAACGGATTGATCCTCGTCACCGGGGCAGCCGGTCAACTCGGGGCGGTCGGGCGCACCGTGACCGGCCTGCTCCTCGATCGCGGGCTGCCGGTGCGCGCCATGGTCCGCCGCGAGGACGACCGGGCGGCGGCCTTGCGGGCCGCTGGCGCCGAGGTGGTGGTCGGAGACCTCCTCGAACCGGCCGACGTCTCTCGGGTCGTCAGCGGCTGTCGGCGGGTCTACTTCGGCATGTCCGTGTCCGCCGGGTACCTGGAGGCGACCGTGACCATGGCGGCGGTCGCCCGGGACGTCGGGGTGGACGCGCTGGTCAACATGTCCCAGATGACCGTCTCCCAGATGAGCATCCAGCACACCACCCCGAGTCCGCAGCAGCGGCAGCACTGGCTCAGCGAGCAGGCGCTCGCGTGGTCCGGCCTGCCGGTCGTCACCATCCGGCCGACGGTCTTCCTGGAGGGCTTCTTCCTCCGCTTCGCCGGTCCGACCGTCCGCGACCGAGGCCGCATTGAACTGCCGTTCGGGCGGGGCAAGACCTCGCCGGTGGCCGCGGCGGATGTCGCGCGGGTCGTCGCGGCCGTCCTCGCCGACCCTGGGCCGCACCTGGGCCGGATATACGAACTCACCGGTCCGCGGTCGCAGGACATGCACGGGGTCGCCCGGGAATTCTCGGACGCGCTGCACCGTGAGGTCACGTACGCGGACATCCCCCCGAGGAGTGGGAACGGGAGCTGCAAAGGGCGGGGTTGCCGGAGCACCTGACCCGGCATCTGGTGACGATGGCCGCGTTGCACCGGGCGGGTCGGTATGACCGGCTGGCGGACGGCGTGGAGCGGGTGACCGGCCGGCCGGCGATGAGCGTCCGGGAATTTGTGTCGCTTCACGCGGAGGAGTTCGGCGGTCGTCGATCGTAAAGGTCCGCCACGCCGAACATCGCAGTGGAGCCGACGCCCAATAGCGTCCGCTCCTGCGTCGCTCCCGCTATCGGGCGCGGCTCACCGCGGGCGTTCGGCTGCCGTGGTCGGAACAGGGTCGTCACCACCGGGTGAGGCCTGTTCTAAAGTGGTGATGCAACACTAGGGCTCGGAGGAGAAATGGCGATGGGTGCACAAGGGGTCGTTGTACTGCCGGGACAGGGCTCGGTCTGGAACATATCGCATGACCGATCGCTGGTGCTCAAGCTCTTGGGCGGAGCGACCGGAGGCAGCATCATGCTGTTCGAGGAGACCGTTCCCGCAGGGACGAAGAGCTGGTTCCATCTGCATCATGACAGCGACGAGGTGGCCTACGTCCTGAGCGGCGAGGTCACATTCAAGATCGGCGACGAGGTCACCGCCGGTGGTCCCGGCACATGCGCCTTCGTGCCGCGCGGCGTCCAGCATGCCTGGAAGAACAGCGGCGCGGAATCCGGACGGGTGCTGTTCCTCTACACCCCGGCCGCAGCGGGTGGGCTGGTTGAGGAGCAACAGCGGACGCATGAGCGCGCGGGGACCGAGTTGCTCCAGCGTCACGGCTGGGAGATCGTCGGACCCAATCCGCTCTAACCAGAGGGAGGATGCGAATTGATGCCGCCGAACACCGCATTGCACCTGGCGCGCGGGCTCGCGTTCGCTCGCCCGCCCGCAGGTGAATGCGAGCGTTATGTCGCGGTGAAATCATGCCGATGAACCCGTGGATCACGAATAGTTTCTTGGATTCGTGCGCCTTCGACCCGAAGTATCGTCCTGAGGACGAAGCCGCGAACGAGGTGTTTCGGCTGCACCAGGCCAAGCACCTCGGGATCCTCCTGGCGCACTCGAACCAGCGGGAGGTCGACCACCCCAACACTCCGGCCTGGGTGAAGGCGAAGGCAGCCGGGTTGATTTACACCACCAGCGTGACGCTTACCCCGGCGAAAGAACCTGCCTAAGCAGGATTCAAGCTATCCTCGCCGGCAACGGGAAGCCCGAGAATGTTGTAGACGATGCGCGCCACGTCTTCGAGGCACAGAAGTATGGGTCCTACTTCGTAACTACGGACGAGAAGCTTCTGAACCGAGCCGGGGCGATACGGATGGAACGTGGGGTCGACATCTTGCGCCCAAGCCAGTTTCTTGAGCTCGTGCACAACTACGTTCGGCCCGACAAACGTTGAGAGAACATAACTCCGCACTCCAGCGGACGGGCTTCGTCCGCCGCTGACTGCAACGTTAGGCGGCCCGAGACGAAAGATTCGAAAGACGAAGGAGAGATCATGACGCGGGTTCTTCTGCTCGGCTACGACCCGGACACCGTGGATTTTTCCGACCCTGCACTGCCGCCAGGCATGACGGCCGAGAAGGTTCACGCCGGTATCGAGGTTGCGATGAAGCAGTTTGCCTCGCGCGGATGGGAGGCGGACCTCTGCTTTATTAGGCCCGATGAAACCGCCGGGCCGACAGTGGAGCGGCAGCTCGCCTCGGCAAGCTATGACTGCGTCGTAATCGGCGCTGGCGTCCGGCTGCCGCCTCGTCTCCTGTCAATCTTCGAGGCTGTCATCAACGCGGTTCGCAAGGCAGCCCCGCGCGCGGCGATTGCCTTCAACACGCGGCCCGACGACAGCGCCGATGCGGCCGCACGATGGTTGCCGACTGGCGGGGCCGCCTAACAATGCGTTGCAGCCGACGACGCCTCACGGCGCGGCTGAACGCAGACGTTGGGCGTCAGCAGTTATGGTGGCGGTATGCAAACTGCCAAGGAGGCGGAATGTATGCAAGACTCCGTTGAGAATCTCGTCACTCTGTTCGAGAACGGCACGCTGAACCGACAGCAATTGATTCAAGGCCTGCTCGCTGTTATGGCACCGATCAGCATGGTGGCTCATGCGCATGCCGACACGTCAACCACTTCCACCTTTCGCGGTCGCTCGCTGAATCACGTGACGCTGAGCGTTACCGACGTCGAAAGATCGCAGGAGTTTTATTCCCGGCTGCTCGGTGGAACGATCTCCTGTAGATCGATTGAAACGGACAAGGGGGCGAAAGTCGAAAGTGCAACTCTTGCCCTCCCGGACTGCTTCATAGCACTCTTCAAGCTCGGGGAGCCGCGGGTTCACCACTTTTGCGTCGGTGTTGAGAACTTCTCAATCGACGCGGCTCTCGAGAAACTGAAGAGCGATTTCCCGGAATCCAAGCCGATCACCTACCGGGGCGAGGAACTCTACTTTCGCGATCCCGACGGGATTCTGGGTCAGATTTCTGGGATGGATTATCGTGGGCAGCGTAGGACACCATGAGTGACGCCCAACAAGGGCTTGCACCTGACTGCCTACAGCGTGCGCTGCGCTCCCGCTTCCGGCAGCAGGTGAAGCCCGGCGTTGGGCCGACAAGGCCAAGGTGCACAGGCGTGGCAGACAAGCCGAACTGGATCAACCTCAGTAGCGACCAGCAGGACGAGCTTGGCCGATTTGTGCACGCTCCCGGCTGGCGCGTCGTCGCCGGCAGCGAGCTGCCGAGCGTCTTTCCAGAGAGGTTTCGCGCAAAGATCGACTCGGCTCTCATCGTTGCTGCCCCCACGTCCACCGGTGGTACCTACCTGGCGTTCAGCGCGAACCGCGTCGACCTGAAGGCGAGGGCCCTCGACATCGAGCCTTTCGGCGTGATCGTTCACTCCACGGGCCCAGGCCCGTCCGGCGTTTTCATCCATCACGGCACCTGGGAAGACAGGACCCAATACCCGCCGGATGCGTTCTGGACGGGAGTCTCGCAGAGCGGGGTCGCTCAATACTTTCTCATAAGCCCCCTGCGAATCGCAGCGCGGGACTCCTCACGGGCCTGCCGAGAGGTCACGCTGGGTCCTTTGAAGCAATCGTCCGCCAGATTCGCGCGCGTGAGGATGGACGCGCAGCGCATGAGGGAAGAGGCATCCGCGGGGCAGCCCAACAACACGTTCGGCGGCATGAAATCATGACTGCCCTGCGCACGACAGCCATCATGAAGACTGACATAAGTGGTTCAACGCTACGGTTCCGCGCGCTGGCCGAGGAGGATTTGCATGCGGCCCTCGTTGAGCACAGCCAGTTCCTGAGCCGTCACGCGACCGCTCACGACGGCCGAATCGTCAAGCCCGAGGGCGACGGATATTGGCTGGTATTTCCGAGCGTCACCGCAGCGGCCCTGGCGGCGATGGCTATGCAGGAAGCGCTCAGGTTCGCTCAGCCGAACAAGGGCGAGGATCGCCTCGCCATGCGTATCGTCATCACGCTCGGTGATGTGTTGCACGAGGAGGGCGCCCTCGTCGGCGATGCTGTCGTCCTAGCGACCCGCATCGAGGCGATGACGCCACCCGATGAGATCTATCTCTCAGCGACCGCCTGGCTCGCCGTGAATCAGGCGGAGATCCGCACCGCTTTCGTCAACAGTATTCCCTTGAAGGGCTTCCCCGAGTCGGTGCCGCTCTACCGCGTCGAGCAGACACATCGCACCCGTGTCATCGCGAACGAGTACGTCGTGGTCGCGGACCTACGTGGCTTCGGTCACGCCGTCGAGGCCGCACCTGTAACGACCATCGAGAAGATTCTGGAAGCACTTTTCGGGCTGACTAGAAGGGTCGCCGGAGAGTTCAGCGGTACGGTCCGGTTCAGTTCCGGAGATGCGTACTTCCTGACGTTCACAGACGCTAGCCTTGCCATGGCAGCCGCGGAACACCTCAGCGTGAGCTGGGACGCGTTCGCCCGCCAAGACAAACTTCCCTGTGCCCTGAACGTGGCGGTCCATCACGGAACGTTCTACGCGTTTCGTTCGTATTTGTACGGACCGGGGATCGATATTGCGTCCAACGTCGAAGCGGCCTCAAAAGACGTGTTAGGGCCGCATGAGGGCTCAGTATTCGTTACCGGAGAGATGCGGACCGAACTCGCCAAAACTGTTTGGCAGACTCGGCTCACGCGGACAGATGTCCGGCTGCGCCGGTACCCTTGATCGAGGTGTTTCGCCTGGAAAAGACGGCGTCCGAATCGACTCCTTTATGACAAACAACGACCGTTGTGGCTCTCACGCGCCGAACCACCGTATCCAGCGGACAGCACTCCGTGCCGCCGCTGATACGCAACGTTAGCCACGTGGTAGCGACTTGATGCAGATTCGGCGCGCCGAGGCCGCTGACGAGGAAGCGCTCGCAAGTATACGGCGTCGTGCCATTCTCGCGCTGGCTGTACCAGCGATGTCGAGGGAACAAGCCGAAGGATGGGCCACGCGAGGGGCAGCAGATCGCGTGGCGCGGGCGATGCGGGAACATGACGTGTGGGTGGCCGTGGAAGGGGCCGCGATCGGCTGGCTAGAAGTGGACCGAGACCGCGTCGCGGCGCTGTATGTCTCGCCGTCTTGCTCCCGCCGCGGGGTCGGCTCGGTCCTTCTGACATTCGCCGAAACCTCCATACGGAACTCCGGCTACACGACTGCGCGTCTCGAGTCCAGCCAGAACGCGCTCGACTACTACCTTCGGAGGGGTTACCTACGATGTGGCCCGGCAGATTCTGATGGGGCATGGCCGTTGCGCAAAGATCTGGCCGCAGCTACGCCTAACCAAGGCATGGAGCCGACGCGCTGAAGCGCGCGGCTGATGCCGGCGTTGTACGGACCAGGAATGCGAAGACCAGGGACAAGGGAAATGCCGGCGAGGGTAGGAGCGAGACCGCAGCCCGCGCACATCGAGCATCTCAGTGCCGGTGACGGAGAGCGACTGCGCGCGATACGGCTTCGTGCCTCCGAGATGCCCCGGATGCCTTCGGGACAACCTTGGATGAGGCCGCAGCCCGACCTCCCGAAAGCTGGGACCGCCAGCTAGAGCAGCTTGCCACGTTTGTTGCGACCGCCAGCGGCTGCGACCTGGGACTTGTGCGGGCACGCCCCACGATCATTTCCCGGACGCTGGCTACTTGATCTCCATGTGGGTGGCACCCGGAAGCACGCCGCCAGGGCATTGGCTCAGCCCTGGTTGACGCCGTCGTCCATTGGGCCAGGACTCAAGGGTTGAATCGCTTACTCCCGGACGTGGGCGAGAGGAACACGCCCGCGATCGCTCTCTATACTGCAAGGGATTCGTTCTTAACGGCGCAGTCGGCGCGCTGCCACCGCCCCGGGACCACGTTCGTGAACTCCAGCTGGTCATGGAGGCTCTGACGTGTCCGGACCCGAGTCATTGCGTCTCCGGGGAAAGCCGCGCAACAACTATAGTTAGCCGTACATCGAGAGCGTCGTGCGGCACCTTCGGCGTCGATGTAGGAGACGGTCAACGACCTCCACCGGGGACCGTATACTCGGTGTGCCGATCCAGTGAGTGATCACGCCGGCGCCGGACGGTGGTGCGGCGCGCAGTTTCTGGTACTGGAGGTCCGCCTCGCGAGCGGGGGACGGCTCTGCAGCCTCGTGGACTGGCTTCAGAACGCGGACCACGGGTGTTACCTCGCGTCGACTGCGGCTTATGACAGCCCCCGGTGTCGATGTCCCGCTTCGCCACCGACCCCGGAGCCATCGACGCCGTGCTGATCACGCACCTCTTCACGGCGACCACTACGGCGGGCTGCTGCCGATGATCCCCGAGGCGTGCCGGCATCAATGCGCACGAAGCTGTCTCGACGTGACGTCCACCCGCGGCATCGCGCCCTCACGTCGCTCGCTGGTCCTGCCGAGACCGAGCGCGCGCAGGCCAAGTGCTCGACTGATTCAGCTGGCCTCGCTCCGTTCGGCGACGCTGAAGGACGTAACGCTCCCTTGGAGTTCATCACCTCGAAACCGCGCCGCGGAACTACGCCATCCATGGACTCACCCGTCACTCGGGCGCTTCCCGTCCTTCACTACACGCCCGGAAGCAACGGCGCCGCGCATTACCGTGGGCGGAAAGACGATCGCGTACTCCGGTGACACCGGTTGGACCGACACGCTGCTGGAGGTCGCTGCGGAAGCTGACCTTTTCATCTGCCAGACCTACACGATTGACATTCCCCCAATGGGGTCTACTCAACTACCGTACCCTGCAAGCGCGTCGTGACCAGCTGACCTGCAAGCGGCTCGTCCTCACACACGTCGGCGCACAGATGCAGAATCGCCTGGCGGAGGTGGAAGAGGAGGTCGCCGGTGATGGTTTGGTCATCACTCTGTAGCGGGTCACCATGTTATCGAGGGCGTTCACGTGAAAGAGATCTGGGGGATAACATCCTGCAGGAGCAGTTGGCCTACTACCGCGCGAGAGCGCTGGAGTATGACGAGAGTCTCCAGGGTCGGAGGCGGGTCCTAGGCGATCAGGCCGAGATACAGGTTCGCGACGAGATCGCCCGGGCCCGGGATGCGTTGCGCCGCCTGGGACGCTTCGAGGAAGTTCTTGAACTGGCGTGTGGGACGGGAAGCTGGACACGGGACCTACTCGGGATGGCGCGGAGAATCACCGCCGTGGATGGCGCACCGGAGATGCTGGCGATGGCTCGCGCCAGGTGTCGCCGACGCAGCAGCCGTGGACTCTCGTCTGCGCCGATCTCTTCGGCTGGGTGCCGACCAGCCAGTATGACTTGGTGATGTTCGCAGCCTGATCTCACACATCCCGCCGCACAGGCTCGATGGGTTCTGGACAAGGTGCGCGACGCTGTCCGCCCTGGCGGATACGTCTTCATCGTTGATGAGCCCGCCGGAGGGCGGAGTTTTCGGCCCGCTCGCTGGGGGATGTATCAGACGCGCCCCTTGCGTGATGGGCGCACGTTCAAGATCGTGAAGGTCTACTACGAGAGTGATCTCATTTGTGAAACGCTCCGGGCGCGCGGCTTTGGAAACCGTCAAAGCGGAGACTGGCCAATACTTCTTTCACGCTCACTGGGACTCGCCTGTGAACAGCTGTGATGCCCGCGTGGCGATCCAGCCCAACAACATGGTGAGCGGACTGGCCTGAGCGGCCGGCCGCTCACCATGATCGTTAAGAACAGATACGCCCTCTGCGGAGCGCAGATCGTGGCACGAACGATCCCGCTCTCGGCCCTCCGTCCGTTGAAACGGGAGAGGACATGGACGCCCTCGATGTAATTAGACATGTGACGAAGCGAGCTCGGGATTGGTTGAGTACACCGTTGTCCGCGACATCACTGAGGAGCAGGCGAACTGGGAGGCCACCAGGCACGGCGAACACGATCGGCGCAACGTGCGCACACACCATCGTGTGCGCGGACGAGGACATCAACCGCGTGATGTATGGTCGACCGACTCTGCTTGAGAGTCGCTGGAACGGTCAAGCAGGGCTTGGCAAGGAGTACCGATTCGGTGAGTGGAACGCTTTCGATCCCAAGGTCGGGGTGGAATGGGGGCACGCTGCGACAGTATGCGCGCGACGTCCACGCTTGGCTCCTTGAGTCTGTCGGCTCTCTCACCGAGCCTGACCTCCAGATGCCAGTTGACATGTCGCGGTCGCCCGGAGGATCAAGCCTGGGGCAGTGGAAAGGCATCGACGTCTACTTCCTGCACGGTACCGGCCACATCTATATCCACGGAGGGGAAATTGCTTGCCTCAAAGGCATGCAAGGCCAGCGAGGGTACGTCGGGGGTTTCGCCCTGGTGAGCTCTTTCCATGACGATCCCGAGGCCTCGGGTGCGCCCTGGCCGGAGGGACGAGGAGTAAGGCATGAACATGGCCGATCGCAGCGGTGTGGTCCGTTTTGCCGAGGCCCAAGCGTCCATCCCGGGTCGAGGCGGCGAGCGCTCCGTCCTCGTTCTGCAGCGTGGCACCCTTGACGTGAAGCTCTCACTCCCCGTGCCCCCGAACGAACAGACGCCGCACGCGCAGGACGAGATTTACGTCATCATTCGCGGTCGAGGCGTTCTCATTCACGATGGCAAGCGAGACCCATTCGAGTCAGGTGACCTCCTGTTCGTGGCCGCGGGGTGTGAGCATCATTACGAAGACTTTACCGAGGATCTCGCGCTGTGGCGTGTGTTCTACGGGCCCCGAGGCGGTGAAGTACCCGAGTAGCCCGCCTTCGCAATGCCCGCGTGCCGTCACCGAGCGGTCGACGCGTGGCTGGCTCTCTTTCCGCGGAGGCGGCGTCACGGGGTTGACCGACCTCGAGCAAGCAGAGTACCAACGAGGGAAGAATCTGAGAGAGGAGGGGGTGTCAGCGCCGATCACGCGGAGTTCGAAGTGCACCGGGACGCACGGTCTGGCTGGACAAGTAGCGGCGGGTCCAGGGGCCGGGAAGGAGTCACGTCATGCGCTCGAGTCGTCTCCTGCTCGGAATGACGGCAGCTCTGGCCGTCGCGATCGTCTTCTCCGACGTCACGAGCGGCCGGCGCGCAGAAGCGCGGCGGCACGCTCAGGGTCGCCTACGGCAACGAGATCGCGGGTCTCGACTTTCACACCACGCCCGGCTACGAAATGGTCTGGGTCGCGACGAACATCGGGTGCGGGCTCGTCGGCATCACCCCCGACGGGAAGTTCATCCCGGAGGCCGCCGAATCGTGGCAGATCTCGCCCGACGGTCTCCTCTACACGTTCAAGCTCAGGAAGAACGTCCTCTTCCACGACGGCACCAAGGTCGACGCCGCGGCCGTCAAGTTCACCATCGACCGACTCATGGACCCCGCGACCAGGTCCAGCATGCGGTCATTCCTCGAGGCGGTGCACTCGGTCGAGGTGATCGATCCCCACACCGTGCAGATCAGGCTCAAGCAACCGTACGCGTTCATGCTGCACATGCTCGCCGCGTACCGCATGGGGCTCGTCCTCGCCTCGCCCACCGCCACGCAGAAGTACTCTCCTGACGACCGGAGGGCGGGAAAGCCCGAGGCCGTCGTCGGATGCGGGCCCTTCCGCCTCGTCGAGTGGGTGAAGGGAAGCCATCTGGTCATGGACCGCTTCGACAAGTACTTCGAGCCCGGGCTCCCCTACCTGGATCGCGTGATGATCCGCACGATCAAGGATCCGGTCACGCAGATGGCCGCGTTCAAGGCCGGCGAGATCGACTTCATCGCCGACTTCTCGGCCGACCACGTCGACACGCTCCGGGCGCAGAACCCGCGCGCCCAGATCATGACCGGAAAAGAGACGACGCCGATGGTCGCGATGATGAAGGTCACCGTGCCCGCGGACGGCAAGCCCATGTCGAAGGACCGCGGACCGCATGCGATCTTCAACGACCTCAGGGTTCGCAAGGCCATCGGGTGCTACGGGATCGATCGCAAGGAGATCGTCAAGATCGCCTTCAAGGGCCAGGCCACGCCGTGGGTCGGGATCATCCCGCCGGGCACCCTGGACACCGTGGACGTCACTCACATGTGCCCGTACGACCCGGCCCGCGCGAAAGCGCTGCTGGCCGAGGCCGGCTACGGCCCGCAGAAGCCGCTGACCTTCGAGCTGATGACCAACACCGAGAAATCCGTGTTCAACGTGATCGCCACGGTGATCAAGGAACAGATGGCGCGGATCGGCGTGACCGCGAACCTCCGGCTCGTCGACAAGGTGAGCTGGATGAACACGGCCACGCAGGACGGGCCGTTCGACATGTACGTCGAGGACCTGGCGTCGCTGATGACCCTCGACCAGAACACCTTCCTGTCGGCCAGCACGGCGTCCTGGAACAGCGCGCGCCACACCGATCCCAAGGTCGACGAGTACTACGCCCGCTACGCCCGGGAGATGGATCCGGCGAAGCGCAAGGCCATCGCGAAGGAGTTCCAGGAGTTCTCGGCCGACAAGCTCTACTGGAACACGATCTCCGGCTCGCCCTTCTACCAGGTCGCGCAGTCGTGGATGAAGGACTACGTCTATCAGGCCGAGTTCAAGGTCCTCTACAAGAAGGTGTGGCTGGACAAGTAAGGCGCGCTACGAGGGACGGTCGCGGGGGACGATGAGCGCGTCGACCACCGCGCAGCCGCGCGCGCTCACGACGATGGGATTCACGTCGATCTCGGCGAGGTGGTGGCGCTCCGCCCACGCGAAGTCGGCGAGCGCGGTCAGGCAGCGGGCGAGGGCCGCGAGGTCGCCGGGCGGGCGCCCGCGGTAGCCCGCGAGCAGCGCCCCGGCGCGGGTCTCGGCGATCATGGCCTCCGCGTCGCCGTCGCGAAGCGGCAGCGGCCGGAGGGCGACGTCGCCGAGCGCCTCGACCAGCACGCCGCCGGCGCCGAACGCGAGGACAGGGCCCCAGTCCGGGTCGGTGTTCACCCCGGCGAAGACCTCGAGTCCGTCGTGGGCCATTTCCTGGACCAGGAAGCCGGCGATGACGCCGCGCTTGCCTGTCTCGTCGAGGCGGCGAGACATCCGCTCCCATGCGCCGGTCAGGTCACGCTCGTCGGCGAGCCCGACCGCGACGAGCCCGAGCTCGGAGCGGTGAGGGATGTCGTCGGACACGGCCTTGAGAACGATCGGGTAGCCGAGGGCCGCGGCGGCCGCTCGGGCCTCGAGCAGCTCGGTGACGAGGCGCTCGCCGACGACGGGCAAGCCGGCCTCCGCGAGCACGCGCTTGGCATCGTGCTCGTGAATGGTGGGGCGCGGGCCCCCGGCGAGCAGAGCGCGCGAGCCGCCCGGCGCGACCGGACCCGGGCGGAGCGCGCCGGCGGCTCGGTCCAGCGCGCGAGGCGATCGATCGCGCCGAGGCCCTGTCGCGTCCCGCCGATCACGGGAATGCCGCGCTCGCGGAGGAAGGCCAGCACGTCGCGGCGGAAGATGCCGGAGCGCGTCGTCATGTAGTAGAAGGGCTTCGGCGACTCGGCGGCGCCCTCGGCCAGCAGCCGCGCGTACGCCATGAGGCGCTCGGGCGTGCCGAACGGCTGATCGTCGAAGCTGTCGCTGCAGAAGGTCACCGCGTCGTAGCCGGGATCGGCGCCGAGCAGCGAGATGGCGCGGGGAAAGTTCGTGGCGTAGTCGCCGTTGCCCCAGGCGTCGAGCGGATTGCCGTCGCCGGTGAGCGTGCCGATCGACCGCTGCATCGCGCCGCGCGCGGCGTCGGACAGCGGCGGCAGATGGAGACCCGCCGCGGTCGCCAGGTCCAGGATCAGCTCGGCCTGGCCGCCGGAGGCGGTCATCACCGCGAGCCGCCGCCCGGTCGGCCAGCGCGGGCCCTGACAGCACGCGAGCACCTCGACCATCTCGTCCAGCTCCGCTGACCTCGATGGCGCGGTGGGCGCGGAGCACCGCCGAGAACACGCGCGCCTCGCCGGCGAGTCCGCCCGTGTGGCTGGTGATCGCCCGTCGCGCGCGCTCGGACCGGCCGACCTTGAGGACGACCACCGGCTTGCCTCGATCGGCCGCGCGGTCGAGCGCCGCGACGAACCGCTCGGGCTCGCGCACGGTCTCGAGGAACAGGGCGATGACCCGCGTGGCGGGATCGTCGATGAGGTACTCGAGGTAGTCCACGGCGGGCAGCACCGCCTCGTTGCCCGACGAGATCACGTGGCTCCACCCGAAGCGCCGGCAGTCGGCGAGGAGCCCGATGCAGATGGAGCCGCTCTGCGAGATCAGCCCGACGTTGCCGGCCAGGAGCGCGGGATCGGCGAGCGTCTGGATGTAGATGGAGCTCCGCGCGTGCGGGTTCACGACGCCCATGCAGTTGGGTCCGCAGAGCGCGATGCCGGCCTCGCGACAGATGCCGACCAGCTCGTCCTGGCGGCGCCGGCCCTCGTCCCCGCGCTCGGCGAAGCCGCCGTCGAAGATGATGGCGGCGCGCACACCGCGCCGGGCGGCGGGGCGCATGTGCTCGAGCACGCGCGCGTGGTTCACGCACACGGCGAGCAGGTCGACCGCCTCCGGCAGGTCGGCGATCGAGGGGTAGCACGGGCGCCCGAAGAGCGTCTCGTACTTCGGGTTCACGGGGTAGATCTGGCCCGGGAAGCCGATGCGATCCAGGCTCTCGATGATCATGCGGCCCGGCGAGGGCGGTCGGAGGCCCCGAGCACGGCCACCGAGCGCGGGCGCAGGAGCGGCTCGAGGTCGATCGCGCGCCGCGCCGACGCAGGCAGCGGCTCAGCGTCGATGGCCCGTCCTCCGGACGTCACCCCAGACGACGTAGCGGCGGTGCGTGCGGCGCTCCAGCCCTTCCGCGACCATCCGCTGCTCCTGGGCCGCCACGAGATCGAGCAGCGGGTCGCTGCTCACGTCCACGAGGCCATGGGCCCTCAGCAGTGCTTCGATCTCCTCCCGCGGCCGGCCGCCGAGGAACGGGAGCTGGTCGCCGATCGCCGCGTACTCGTTGCTCGCTCGGGCACCACCGCGCGGACCCCGCCAGGGCGCCGGCGTCGAACTGCCCGTCGACGATGACCAGGCGCGCGCCCGGCCGGAGGACCCGGATCCACTCGTCGATCGCCGCCTCCGGGTGCGGGAGCGTCCAGAGCACGTGGCGGCTGATGACGAGGTCGAAGCTGCCGGGCGCAAATGGGAGCTGCTCGGCGTCGGCCTCCTCGAGCCGGATCGGCACGCCGCGCGCCGCCGCCTTGCGCCGCGCCTCGGCGACCATCGCGGGCGCGAAGTCCACGCCGGTGACGCGATGGCCCCGGGCCGCCAGCTCGAAGCTGAGAAAGCCGGTGCCGCAGCCGGCATCGAGCGCATCGAGCTGGCCGCGCCCCGCGAGGACGAGATCGAGGATGCGGTCCCAGGCAGCGCGCTCCGCGGCAGTGCGGATGCTGTGGCCGAAGTCCTCGTCGAAGTGCGATGCCCGCCGATCCCAGTGGGCGGCGACCTGCTGCTTGACCGCGTCTGCTTGGCCTGAGGTCACTTGGTGTCTCTCCCTCCTCTTGAACCCGGCAATCGTGAGCCCGCTGGGCTGCCACAGTCAATGCCTTGACTCTGCCCGGGCGGCGGCCTAGTCTCGCCGCGATGAAGCCGCCCCGTTTCAGCTATCACGACCCCACCACGGTCGAGGAGGCGCTGGGGCTCCTGACCCGCCACGGCGACGCGGCGAAGATCCTGGCCGGCGGCCAGAGCCTGATGCCCATGCTCAACTTCCGCCTCGTCCGGCCGGGCCACGTGATCGACATCAATCGCCTGGCCGATCTCGCCACCGTGGTCCCCGGCCCCGACGGCGGATTGCAGATCGGCGCCCTCGTCCGCCAGCGCGCGCTGGAGCGGTCCGCGCTGATTCGCGAGCGCTGCCCCCTGATGGCCCTGGCGCTGCCCTTCGTCGGCCATGCGCAGATCCGCGCGCGCGGCACGCTCGGCGGGAGCCTCGCGCATGGCGATCCGGCCGCCGAGCTGCCGGCGGTGATGGTGGCGCTGGGCGCCCGGCTCACGCTGCGGAGCGCCCGCGGCCGGCGCACCGTCGCGGCCGAGGACTTCTTCCTCTCCTCCTCGCCACCGCGCTGGCGCCCGACGAGCTGCTGACGGAGATCGCGCTTCCGCCGTGGCCGGCGCGCACGGGATCGAGCCTGCAAGAAGTGGCGATCCGGCGTGGCGACTTCGCGCTGGGCGGCGTCGCCGCCACACTGACCCTCGATGCGCAGGGGCGCGTGGGGGACGCGCGCGTCGTCTGCTTCGGCGTCGGGCCGCGTCCGGTGCGCGTGACCGCCGCCGAGCGCTCGCTCGTGGGCGGCGCGCCGTCGGCGCCGGCCCTCGCCGAGGCCGGCCGGCTCGCCAGCGCCTCGGTCGAGCCGTCCGACGACATCCACGCCAGCGGCGCCTACCGCAAGCGCCTGGCCGGGGTCTTGACCACGCGCGCCCTCGCCACCGCGCTCGAGTCGGCCGCCGCGCTCGCCGCATGACCGAGACGCGCGACATCTCCTCATCGTGAACGGCCAGCCCCGCCGGGCGACGGTGGAGACCCGCACCACGCTGGTCGATGTCCTTCGCGAAGAGTTTCGATTGACGGGCACCCACGTCGGCTGCGAGCACGGCGTCTGCGGGGCGTGCACCGTGCTGGTGGACGGCGAGGCCGTCCGCGGCTGCCTGCTGCTGGCCGTGCAGGCGGACGGCGCTCGCGTCGAGACGGTCGAGAGCCTGGCGCCCGGACCCCGAGCACCTCAATCCTCTTCAGGCCGAGTTCGTCCGGCACCACGGTGTCCAGTGCGGCTTCTGCACCGGCGGCATCCTCATGTCGCTCACCGCCGCGCTCCGCGACAACCCGCGGCCCACCGAGGCCGAGATCCGCGACACCCTGGCCGGACACCTGTGTCGCTGCACCGGCTACCAGGGCATGGTCGACGCCGTCCTGGCCCTGGTCGGATCGAGCTAAGAGCCGGTCGGAGAAACGCAGCTAGAGCGATGAGAAGGGTCCAGCTGCGAGGCGGCGCCCGAGGCAGCCGGCGAGGCGTACTTTCTGTACGTTGAGCCGGCTGTCGAGGGCGCCAACGCAGCAGATGGGCCCTTATCGTCGCTCTCAGCCTAGGCGCGGCGCTCACCGCCCTCTGGCCGCCGCGTCGCGTCGCGCGAGGGGTAGATGACGCTCTCCGCGTGGCGGTACATCCAGTCGACGGCATCGGGTGCCAGGTAGTGGACCTTCGTCCCCGCCCCGGCGGCGAGCCGCTCCGCCAGCACGGTGCGCCGCACCTCGGAGGTGAGCGTGTTCAACCGGTGGTACGCCTCCGAGACCGTCCGTCCCAGCGTCGTGACGCCGTGGTTCTCCATGATCACGGAGTTGGTGTCCTGGATGAAGCCGGCGACGGGGCCGACGTCCTGCTCCACGTCGAGGTGCGAGGCGACGACGTGCGGTGGCTTCGCCATGACGTACGGGAACTCGAGCGAGAGGACCCGCAGCTCCTTGACCGCGCCCGAGGCGAAGAGCGCAATCGTCTCGTCGTGGTGGACGTGGATGACGGCGCCGATGTCGGGGCGCAGGCGCAGGATCTCGCGGTTGAGGTTGTGGCCCACGCTCGTCGGCACCGTGCCGTGGAGCAGTGCCGGCGTCGGGATGTCGGTGATGACCACGTGGTCGAGCGTCATCTCCTCGAGCGAGATCTCCGCGTGCTTCGTGTAGGCCACCCCGTGCTCGAAGTCGGAGTGGGGAACGCGGATGGCGATGTTGCCGAGCGAGTTGTGGATGTACCCGCGACCCACGACGAGTCGCGCGTATTTCAGGAGCAGGGAGCCAACGGACTCGTCCAGGGAAACGGCGGGCATGGTTTCCTCCTCCGTTCAGCGACGTTCGGTCGGTAGCTGCAGTCTACCGCGGAGCTCGCCCACGTCCGCCTTGACTCTTCCCCGGCGGCAGCCTAGGCTCGCCGCACGATGAAGCAGACTCGCCGCGTCGAGGTGCGCCGCATGACCGGCCCGCCGCCGCTCGCACGCCCGAAGGCGGCTATATCGGCGCGCCGATCCCGCGCCGGGAGGACGCGCGCTTGCTCACCGGCCGCGGCACCTTCGTCGACGACCTCGAGATGCCGGGCGTGGCGCACGCCGCCATGGTGCGGAGCCCCACGCCCACGCCCGCGTGCGGCGCATCGACGCCGACCGCCGCGCTGGCGCTGCCCGGCGTGCTGGCCGTGGTGACGGCTGCCGACATCGCCGACATCCAGAAGCCGTGGCCGGCCCGCATGCCGAGCCCCGTCCCCGGCACCACCGTCCGCCACGGCGTGCGCCACACCCTGCCCGTCGCGAAGGTCCGCCACGTCGGCGAGGTGGTCGCGGCCGTGGTGGCCGAGTCGCGCGCGCTCGCCGAGGACGCGCGCGACCTCGTCGAGGTGGACTACGAAACCCTGCCCGTCGTCGCCACCGCGGCGGCCGCGCTCGCCCCCGGCGCCCCGCTGGTCTATGACGAGCTGGGCGACAACATCGCGGCGCACATCGTCCAGCGCGTCGGCCAGCCCGAGCGGGCGTTCGCCGCGGCCGACCACACGCTCCGCGAGACCTTTCGCGTGATGCGCGGCGGCAGCCACACGATGGAGGGCCGCGGCCTCGTCGCGCGCTACGACGAGGCGCTGGATGCCTTCACCGTCTGGGACGCCACCCAGACACCGCACGCCATCCGCGCCATGCTCGCCTATCTCTTCGACCTGCCCGAGCACCGCGTGCGCGTGATCGCGCCCCCGGACGTGGGCGGCGGCCTCGGGCCCAAGGCGAGCTTCTATCCCGAGGAGGCGCTCGTCTGCTGGCTGGCCCGTCGCCTGCGCCGCCCCGTCAAGTGGATCGAGGATCGCCTCGAGCACTTCCTGTCCGCCGCCCAGGAGCGCGAGCAGATCCACACCATCGAGATCGCCTTCACCAAGGACGGCACCCTCCTCGCGCTCCGCGACGTCTTCACCCACGACATCGGCATGTACGGCGCCCTCGTCTCCCCGGTCATCACCGCCTGCACCGTGCCCGGCCCCTATCGCATCCCGAACATCCACTCCGAGCTCCGCGCGGCCTACACGAATCTCCAGCCCACCGGGGCGGTGCGCGGCGCCGGCCGCCCCCAGGGCGTCCTCGTGATGGAGCGGATGATGGACCGCATGGCCGAGACCCTCGGCCTCGACCCCGCCGACGTCCGCTTCCGCAACCTGATCCCCGCCGACGCGTTTCCCTACGCCGTCGGCATGTGGTTCCGCGACGCCGCGCCGCTCACCTACGACAGCGGCGACTACCCCGAGCTGCTGCGGCGGGCCCTCGCGCTCGCCGACTATGCCGGGGCGCGCCGCGAGCAGGCGCGGCTCCGCGCCGAGGGCCGCTATCGCGGCATCGGCGTGGCCATCTGCGTCGAGGGCGTCGGCCTCGGGCCCTTCGAGGGCGCCATCCTGCGGCTCGACGCCCGCGGGCGCGTCGTCGTGACCAGCGGTGCGCCGCCACAAGGACAGGGCTACCAGACCACCTTCGCCCAGATCGCCGCCGATGCGGTCGGCGTCCGCTACGAGGACGTCGACGTGGTGACCGGCGACACCGGCGCCATCCCCTACGGCGTCGGCAGCTTCGCCAGCCGCGTCACCGCCAATGCCGGGCCCGCCATCCTCGAGGCCGGCGGCGCGCTCCGCGAGAAGATCCTCGCCGTGGCCGCGCATCTGCTCGAGGCCGCGGCGGCGGACCTCGACATCGCCGACGGCGCCGTCCACGTGCGCGGGCTGCCCGACCGCGGCGTGCCCCTCGCCCAGGTCGCGCGCCTCGGCAATGGCGGCGTGGCCTTCGGCATGGTCATGCCCGGCGGGCTCGCGGTCGGCCTCGAGGCCTCCGCGTACTTCACGCCGTCGCAGGCCGGCTATTCATCCAGCGCCCACGTCTGCATCCTCGACGTCGACCCCGACACCGGCGAGGTCCAGATCGTCCGCTACGTCGTCGGCCACGACTGCGGCAACGTCATCAACCCGCTCCTCGTCGAGGGCCAGATCCTGGGCGGCGTGGCCCACGGGCTCTCCAACGCCCTCTACGAGGAGGCGTTCTACGACGAGCAGGGCCAGAACCTGGCGGCGAGCTTCCTCGACTACCCGCTGCCCTCGGCCCGCGAGATGCCGCGCATCGAGCTGTTCCACCTGACGACGCCGAGCCCCATCAATCCCCTCGGCGTCAAGGGGGCGGGCGAAGCCGGCACGCTCCCCGTCCCCGCCGCGGTGGCCAACGCCGTCGAGGACGCCCTCCGCCCCTTCGGCGCGCGCGTCAATCGCATGCCCCTGAACCCGGCGCGCATCAGCGACCTGGTGCATGGGCCCTGAGCAGAGGGGGCTGTAGTGTCCGACAAGCGAACCGAGTAAGCAGCCGCGCGGGTGTGCCGCGCCCACGGCCGTGACCGAGCCGGCCTGAGCCCGTCCGCACGAGCGAGACGAGGTTTGACAAGGGAAGCGTCCTTGATAGAGTAAGGACTATGGCCCAAGGTCACCAGCAAGCTACAGGTCACGGTGCCCAAGGTCCCTGGCCAACCAGTACGGAATTCGACCGGGTGTCGAGATCGAGTGGGAGCCGGCCGGGGACACCATCCGGGTGATTCCCCCGGCCAGACTTCTCGCACCGTGGATCTCGGTGCCCGATTGCGCCCCTCTTCGACGCCGCCACGGAGCGCCAGAAGACGCGGCAGAGGACAGGGGCCTGCGAAAAGGGGCTCCGAAAGGGCGCGGCTGGCGACGGGAGGAGCTGTACGACCGTGGCCGCGCTCGTTGACACCAACGTTCTCGTCTACCGTTTCGACCCGCGCTTTCCCGAGAAACAGTCTCTGGCCCGCCAGCTCCTGCGTCGCGGGCTGTCTGACGACAGCGTGCGCGTGCCGCATCAGGCGGTGGTGGAGTTCGTAACCGCCACGACCCGATCGATGCCCGGCCTCGGCCCGCTCCTCTCCTCCGACGACGCCCGCCCGCGAGGCGAGGAGCTCCTTGGCCAGTTCGTCATTCTGTACCCCTCTGCTGCGGTGGTGAGGACGGCCATCCGCGGCTGGGCCACCTATGGATTGAGCTGGTTCGACGCGCATCTCTGGGCCTATGCGGAGACCTTCGGACTGACCAGAGATCTACCCGAGGATTTTCAGCACGATCGCCTGTACAGGACAGTGCGCGCCGTCGATCCGTTCCGGGTCCGCTGACCCTCCGCCAGGCCCGGCCTTGCCCGCCCAGTCTTACATGGCGGGTCAGCCGAGCATCCACGCATGCCGCGCGGCTCGAGGTGCGCCGACCTGCCCCGGACCGGCGCCAATCTCCCAGCCGAAGCCGGTCACGGCCAGAACCAGCGCAGATGACGAAGTCCGTACCAGAAGCGGTCACCGTACCGAACCGCGAGAACTCCAAAGAGCGGCGCCGAGCCCGCTCCCAACAACACGCACGTAACGAGACCGCCGGCCAACGTGGTCAGCGCTCCCAGCACGCCGAGAATAGCCCCGGCCACGAGCCCGCAACCGAAGCGGATTCCCTCTCCAATTGATCGGGGTGCGCTCGCCAGTCACGGAGCCTGTTCCGCCCCTCCTAACTCCGAGGTTTCACCGACGGCGTCGTCCGACGACGTGCCGAACGAGATCATCGAGCTCCTCGTGTCTTCCGTAGAGGACGGCCAGGTCGTGGCGAGCGTCGCCGGCGCGGGTCAGCCGAGCATCCACTGGCCGCCGTCGACGCTGATGGTCTGGCCGGTGATGTACGCCGCGTCGTCCGAGACGAAGAAGACGACGGCGCGGGCGATCTCCTCGGGCGTTCCGAGGCGGTGCAGCGCGATCGACTCGACGAGGCGCGCCTGCCCGTCGGCGCCCATCGCGTCCCATTGCCGCTCCGTCGCCGGATTGGAGCGGATGAATCCCGGCGCCACCGAGTTCACGCGGATGCCGTGGCGGCCCAGCTCGCGCGCCGTCTGCCGGGTGAAGCCGATGAGGCCGGCCTTGGCGCTGGCGTACGCCTGGATCCCGGTCAGGCTGTAGGAGCGCCCCGCGCCGGAGGAGATGTTGACGATGGCGCCGCGCCCGGCGCGCTTCATCACGGGCGCCGCCGCGCGCGTGAAGTGAAACGCGCCGTCGAGGTTGACCGCGAAGATCTCTCGCCAGTCGGCGTCGGACACCTCCTCGACGGGGCGCATGATCTGCCCCGCCACGCCGCCCGCGGTGTTGACGAGGGCGTCGATGCGCCCGCTCGACGCGTCCACGCGCGCGACGAAGGCGGCGACCGCCGCCGCGTCGCGCACATCCACGACGGCCGTGCGGCACGCGCCCGCCGCGACGGCATCTCCACCGCGGCGCGCGTCCCTTCGAGCTCGGGCGCGCGCATGTCGCACGCCCACACCGCCGCGCCCTCGCGGGCCAGCTCGACGCAGATGGCGCGGCCGATGCCGTGCGCGGCGCCCGTCACGATGGCGACCCGCCCCTCGAGGCGCATAGCTGGTAGGGTACTTACCTTCTCGCAGGATGCTCGAAAGGTCCAGATGCGAGGCGGCGCCCGACGGCCGCACGCGAGGCGTAGTCTCTCTACGTTGAGCGTGCGGCCGAGGGACGCCGTACCTCCGCAGATGGGCCTTTTTCAGCATCCTGCTAGAGCTGACCCCTGAGGCGCGGGTCGAGGGCGTCACGCAGCCCATCGCCCAGCAGGTTGAACCCCAGCACCGCGACCATGATGGCGAGCCCCGGCACCGTGGCGATGTGCGGGGCGACGAGGAGGAAGTCGCGCCCGCTCGAGACCATGAGCCCCCACGACGGCGTCGGCGGCTGGGCGCCGAGCCCCAGGAAGGACAGAGCCGCCTCGACCAGGATGGCGTTGGCCATGAAGAGCGTCGAGTACACCAGCACGGTGGGCAAGATGTTCCGGAGCACGTGGCGCGTGAGCACGCGCCCCGCCGACGCCCCGAGGCGCGCGCCGCGCGAACGTACTCGGACTCGCGCGCGGTCAGCACGGCGCTGCGCACGAGGCGGGTGGCGGTGGGCATCCCCAGATGCCGACGGCAATCGTCGTGTTGAGGACACTCGGGCCGAGCGCCGAGACCACGGCGATGGCCAGCAGGAGGTAGGGAAAGGCCAGCAGGACGTCGACCACCCGCATGATCAGCGCGTCAACCCAGCCGCCCGCGAAGCCGGCCAGGCAGCCGAGGGTAAGCGCCAAGCCGAGCGCGATGGCGACGGAGAGCAGCCCTACGAGCAGCGCCACGCGGCTCCCGAAGATGATGCGGGAGAGGATGTCGCGGCCGAACTCGTCGGCGCCGAGGAGGAACTTGCCGCCCGGCCGCGCCCGCTTCTCGATCAGGCTCTGCTTGGCGGGATCGGCCGGCGCCAGCCACGGGCGCCCGCGGCCGTCACCACCAGGAGCGCCACGAGGGCGAGCCCGGCCATCGACAGGCGGCTCCGGCGGAAGCGGTACCAGGCATCCGCGGACAGAGTCGCCCGCGCGGCCGGTGCCGCCTCCACCGCGATCGACCCGTGCCCGCGCCGATGGCCACTCTTAGGAGCCTGTCGGAGAAACCGGGCTAGAGCGATGAGAAGGGTCCAGCTGCGAGGCGGCGCCCGAAGGCAGCCGGCGAGGCGTACTTGCTGTACGTTGAGCCGGCTGTCGAGGGCGCCAACGAAGCAGATGGGCCCTTATCATCGCTCTAGCCGGGCGATGCGCGGGTCCAGCGCCCCGTAGGCGAGGTCCACCGCGAGGTTGATCAGCACGAAGGCCACCGCGAACACCAGCACCGCGCCCTGGAGCAAGACGTAGTCGCGCGCGAAGATCGCCTTGACCATGAGGCGGCCCAGGCCGGGCCAGGCGAAGACCGTCTCGGTCAGCACGGCGCCGCCCATGAGCTGGCCGGCCTGCAGCCCGACCAGCGTCAAGATGGGGATCGCCGCGTTGCGCAGGGCGTGCTTGGTGACGACGAGGCGCTCGGCCACGCCCTTGGCGCGCGCGGTGCGCACGTAGTCCTCGCGGAGCACCTCGAGCACGCTCGAGCGCGTCATGCGCGCCACCATCGCCACCGACGGCAGCGCGAGCGTCACCGCGGGGAGGACGAGATGGCTCGGCGACCCCATCCCGCCGACGGGCAGCCACGGCAGCCAGAGCGCGAAGACGACGATCAGCACCAGCCCTGTCCAGAACACCGGCATGGAGAGGCCGAAGAGCGAGCCCACCCGCGCGAAGGCGTCGAAGAGCCGAGTTGGGCCAGACGGCGGAGATCACGCCCGCGGCCACGCCGGCGACGGCGGCCAGCACGAGGGCGGCCGCCGTCAGCTCGAGGGTGGCGGGCCACGCGCCGGCCAGCTCGTCGACGACGGGGCGGTTCTGCTGGATGGAGCGGCCGAGGTCGCCGTGCGCCACCCGGCCCACATAGGCGACATAGCGGACGAGCATCGGCTTGTCCAGACCCAGGTAGTCGCGCAGCCTGGCCACCGCCTCGGGCGTGGCGTGCTCGCCCAGCATGAGGGCGACGGCGTCGCCCGGGATCAGCTCGACGGTGAGCATGACCGCGAAGACCACGCCGAGCAGCACGGGCACGGCCAGGAGCAGCCGGCGCGCGACGAACGTCAGCATGACCGCCGCGCGAGAGGGATCATGGGCGGCCGGGCGCTACTTGTCGAGCCACACCTTTCCGAGCCAGAGGTTGTACTCGACCGGGTGCACCGTGAAGCCCTTGACGCCGGCGCGGGTGACGACGATCTCCTTGGTGTTGTAGACGGGAATCCACACCATCTCCTTGGCGAGGATGTCCTGACCTCGCCGTAGAGCTTCTCGCGCTCCGTCTGGTTCATGCTCCGGCGCGCCTGCTCGACGAGCGTGTCCACGCGCGCGTTGGCGTAGCGCGACGTGTTCCAGCCGGTGGGCGGGATCTGCTTGCTGTGGAAGAGCGCGTACAGGGAGTAATCGGCGTCGGCGTTCGAGGTCACCCAGCCGAGCGTGAACATCTGGTGGTTGAACGAGGCCGAGCGGAACTGGGTGAAGACGGTCGCCCACTCGAGGAACTGCACCTTGGCCTCGACGCCGACCTCCTTGAACATGGCCTGGATGGCCTCGGTGATCTCGCCGTCCTTGGGATAGCGGCCGCGGGCGGCCAGCCACGACAGCGACAGGCGCTGCCCGCCCTTGGTCAGCACGCCGTCGGGCCCGGGCGTCCAGCCCGCCTGGGCGAGGAGCGCCTTCGCCTTGGCCCGGTCGAAGGGATAGAGCTGGTCGAGGTGCATGTCCTTGAAGCCGAAGACGCTCGGCGCCAGCACGCCGCGGGCGGGGATCGCCGAGCCCTCCAGGATGTTCTCGAGGATGGCCTTCCGGTCGACGGCGTGCAGGAGCGCGGTGCGCACGCGCACGTCGTCGAGCGGCGGCGTGCTCGCGTTCATGCCCGCGAAGACCACGCGCCCGCCCACCACCTCGTGCACGGTGAACTTGGGGTCGCGCTTCAGGGCCGGGAGCTGGGCCGGCGCGGGGATCAGCACCATGTCGGCATCGCCGGTCTGGAGCGCGATCATGCGCGCGCCTTCCTCGGGCACCACCTTGAAGATCACGCGGTCGAGGAGCGCCTTGTCGCCCCAATAGGTCGGGTTCCGCTCGAGGATCACGTGGGTATTGGTCTTCCACTCGACGAAGCGGAACGGCCCGGTGCCGACGGGCGCGCGGCTGAAGTTCTCGCCCATCTTCTGCACGGCGGTGGGCGAGACGATGCCCGCGACGTACATGGCGAGCGTGCGGAGGATCGGGCCATAGGGCTCCCGCGTCGTCACGTCCACCGTGAGGTCGTCCACCACCTCGGCGCCGGAGAGCGAGCCGGCCAGGCTCGCCCAGCGCGCCGGCGGGGTGCCGCGCAGCGCGCGGTCGAAGGTGAACTTCACCGCGGCCGCGTTGAACGGGGTGCCGTCGTGGAACTTGACGCCCGGTCGCAGCTTGAAGCGCACCTTGGTCGGCGACATCACCTCCCACGACGTCGCCAGCGCCGGCCGGAGCTGCATCTTCTCGTCGATGGTCACCAGCGGCTCGAGCATGTTGAAGTACACCCAGGCGCCGGGGGCGGTGGTCTCGAGCTGGGGATCGAGCGACACGGGGTCGGTGGGCCGCACGATGGTGAGGGTGCCGCCGGACTTCTGCGCCGCCGCCGGCGCCGGGGCGGTGAGACAGGCCGCGCCGGCCAGGGCGAGAGCGAGGAGGAGGACAAGCGCGGTGCGGGCTCGGGTCATGGGTAGCTCTCCTTCTCTGCGAGGGTCACGAGCAGATCGCCAGGGCAGCGGTGCCTCAAATCGCGGCCGTGCCGCGGATTGCGATCACCATTGCGTTCCTCAAGTACCACACGCCCCGCGGGGCGTCAACGCGGCACTGGGTCAATTTGCTTCGCCATACTTCGTTGCGAGCGCCCTGGCAGCCCTCAACGTACACCCACGTACGCCTCGGGCTGCCACGGCGCTCGCGCCTCGTCTGGCTCGCAACTTGCCCCAGTGCCAGGCGCCAAATTGACCTCCGGCCTCGAGGCTGGCGGAAGTCGGTAGCCCCTAGTCTAGGAGCCTATCGGAGAAACCCGGCTAGAGCGATGAGAAGGGTCCAGCTGCGAGGCGGCGCCCGATGGCAGGCAACGCGAGGCGTACTCGCGTAGGGGAGTGCGGGGCCATGTCTGGGCCCCGCAGACGAAAGTTCGTCGGCCCGATTGTCTCGCGCGTTACGTGGCACGGCGGTCGAGGGCGCCGTACCTCCGCAGATGGGCCCTTATCATCGCTCTAGCTGCCCTCGACCAAGGTCCACCCGACCAAGGTCCAATTGACCCCCTCCGGAATCGGGTAATCCTGGCTCGACATCATGATCACGTGGCTCGTCCTTCTCGCATCGCTCACGGTCACGGCTCCGCCGCCCGCCACCACCGGCGTGCTCATCGCGAGCGGTCCCGACCAGCGCATCCTCGTGTGGAAATCTGCGGCGGCGATGACGGAGGGGCGGTCGCTGCTCCAGGCCCAGATGGACGTGGAGCGGATCATTCCCTCGTGGCCTGCGCGCCTCTGTCCGGGACGGCTGTGGTCGAAGCGGCCGATGAGCCCGGCCATGCCCTCCGCGCCGTGCTCGTCACTCAGGGGAATGGGCCGGATGCCGCGGGGTTGTGGAGGGCGAGTACTTCCGGCGACTGTAGTCCGTGGTAATCCCCGTCTACGTGGTCGCGGTCCCGATGGCCCCCGACGCCGACCTCGACACGATCGTCACCAGAGAGGAGCCATCCGCATGATCGAGGGGTTTGCCACAGCCGGCTACTTCAACATCCGATGTGCGAAGTGCAAGCGCGAGACGCAGAACGAGTATCTCGGCTATGATCCATCGATGCCGGTCTTCCGTACCACCTGCTCGACGTGCAAGACGACCCACGACTACAAGGTCCACACCGGTAACTGGCGCGGACTCCCCGCAAGGCCGAGCCCGTCTCCTAAAGGGAATCTCTCGATCGAGAGCTAATTAGCCGCTTCCCCGGAGGTCTCCGATGCTCGATCTGATCATCAAGGGTGGCCAGGTGGTGACGCCTCAGGACGCGGCCGTCATGGACGTCGGCGTGCAAGGCGACAAGATTGTCGCGGTCGGCTGGCCGGGCACGCTGGCGGCCGACGCGGCGCGGGTGATCGACGCCACCGGGAAGATCGTCGTGCCGGGCGGCATCGAGCCCCACGCGCACATCGGCATTCCCGTCCCCGAGCACTGGGCGGGCACGCCCGACGTCTTCACGCAGCCACCGGAGGCGGCGACCCGCGCCGCTGCCTTCGGCGGCGTCACCACCGTCATCGACTTCGCGGGCACGCTGGCGCTCGATCCCGCGAAGGCCGCGCGGCGGGAGTCGATCCTCGACGTGCTCGAGACCCGGCGCGCGATGTTCCGCGGTCACAGCTATACCGACTTCGCCTTCCACTACATCCTGGCCGGCGAGGTCCCTGCCGCCACCGTCGGCCAGATCGGCGAGGCGATCCAGGAGGGCGTGGCCAGCTTCAAGATCTTCACCACGTTCCGGCCGATCCGCGTGCCGTACGGTCACCTGTGGAGCATCTTCGCCGAGGTGGCCAAGCACGGCGGCATCATGGCGGTGCACGCGGAGGAAGACGACATCGTTGCGTTCATGACGGAAAAGCTCAAGGCCGAGGGCCGCGCGCAGGGCTACAACCTGCACCTCGTGCACAACAACCTGTCCGAGGATCTCGCCTTCCGCCACATCATCCGACTCGCCGGTCACACGGGCGCCGCCGTGTACTTCGTGCACACCACGGCCAGGGAAGGGGTCGCCGCCGTCGCCGAGGCACGGGCCCAGGGGCAGCCGGTGTACGGCGAGGCGCTCCACCACTATCTCCAGTTCACGTGCGAGGACTACAAGAAGCCGGGCGGCACGGCCATTCACACGTACCCGGCGCTGAAGTTCGCCGAGGACCGCGATGCGCTGATCGCGGGCCTGATGGACGGGCGGCTCGCCACCACCGCCACCGACGAGTACACCACGCACAAGGCGTACAAGCTCGCCGGCGACACCATCGAGACCGTGTGCGGCGGACACAACGGCATCGAGACGCGGCTGCCCGTGGCCTTCACGAAGTTCGTGGCCGAGCGCAACGTGCCGCTCACCCGCTTCGTGGACATCACCTCGGCCAATGCCGCCCGCATCCTGGGGTGCTATCCGCAGAAGGGCGCCATCCAGCCCGGCAGCGACGCGGATCTGGTCTTGATCGATCCCGCGTTGAAGAAGACCATCCGCCTCGACGATCTGCACGCCGACTCGGACTACAGCATCTGGGACGGCTTCGAGTGCAAGGGCTATCCGGTGATGACGATCCTGCGCGGTCAGGTCATCGTCGACCACGGCGCCCTGGTGGGAAGTCCGACGCCGGCCGCTGGCTGCGGCGGCGGGTAGCGGGTGACGTGCTGGGGCGGCCGGCCGTATGAGTGCCGCTAGAGCGATGATAGGGCCCATCTGCTTCGTTGGCGCCCTCGACTGCACGCTCAACGTAGAGAGACTACGCCTCGCGTGCAGCCTTCGGGCGCCGCCTCGCAGCTGGACCCTTCTCCTCGCTCTAGCCGCCGTTTCTCCGACAGGCTCCTCGTCTAGCGTAGCGAAAACTCGGAGGCCACGATGATCGACTTGGTGATTCGCGGTGGACAGGTCGTCACGCCGGACGGCGTCGGGCTCTGGGACGTGGCGGTCGAAGGCGAGCGCATCGCCGCCATCGCCGCGCCCGACACCCTGCCCCGTGAGGTCGGCCGGGTGATCGACGCGACGGGCAAGCTCGTCATCCCGGGCGGCATCGATCCCCACGTCCACACCCACTGGCCCATCCCCGCGATCGGCGGAGGCGTCACCGCAGAGCGCGCCGCCCGAGTCAGGTCAGCCGCGCCGCGATCCAGGGCGGGACGACGACGCTCGTCGACTTCGCGGTCTGGGAGCCGGGCATGACGATCGCGAAGGCCATCGCCGACAAGGAGCAGGTCTGGCGCGAGGGCTACACGGACTACGGCCTTCACGTGATGCTCCAGGGCGCGGTGCCGCCCGAGGTCATCGACCAGATTCCCGAGGCGATCCAGGCCGGCTTTCCGAGCATCAAGATCTTCACGACCGACGTGCGGCCGATCGGCAAGGGCCGCATGATCCGCATGGGTCACCTGTGGGCCATCATGGAGACCGCGGCCAGGCACGGCGGCATCCTCGCCATCCACGCCGAGGACGACGACCTCGTGATGTACATGTACGAGCGGCTCGAGCGCGAGGGCCGCACGGACATCCGGAACATGCCGCTGGTCCACAGCGCCATGTCCGAGGACATCGCCTTCCACCGCGTGCTGCGACTGGCGCGCTACGTCGAGGGCGCCGCCGTCTACTTCGTGCACGTGAGCGCCCGCGCCGGCGTGGACGCCATCGCCGAGGCGCGCGGCCGAGGCCTCGCCGTCTACGGCGAGACGCTCCACCACTATGCGAGCTTCACCGCCGATGCCTATCTCCGGCCCGACGGGGTGATCTTCCACACGTACCCCTCGCTCAAGTCCGAGGAGGATCGCCAGCGGCTCTGGAGCGGGCTCCGGGCGGGGACGCTCAGCACCGTCGCCACGGACGAGCTCTGCACGCCGCGGGCGATCAAGGTGCGGAGCCGGCACGTCGCGGACGCGACGGGCGGCCACGTCGGCGTCGAGACGCGCGTGCCCATCATCTACACGGAGGGGTGTCGAAGCGCGGGATGCCGCTCGAGCGCTTCGTCGCCGTGACGTCCAGCAATGCGGCGAAGATCCTCGGGCTCTATCCGAAGAAAGGCGCCATCGCCGTGGGCAGCGACGCCGATCTGGTCGTCTTCGACCCGACCGTGCGCCGGACACTGCGGTCGGAGGATCTCCACGGATCCGACTACAGCGCCTGGGAGGGCTGGGAGGTGCACGGCTGGCCTCAGCAGGTGCTGCTCCGCGGCAAGGTCGCGGTGGAGAACGGCAAGCTCCTCGGTCAAGCGGGCGACGGCCGCCGCGTCCCCGGCAAGCTCGCCGCCGCGATCCAGGACGGCCCCACGGTCTGAGTGGGGGCCCCGACATGGCCCCCACACTCCCAGACGCTCGGAAACGCCGCGGCAAAGCCGTGGCGCTCCTCGACCGCCCGATCCGTTCACGGGCTCTGAGCTGTCGTGAGCCCGGTGCCCCGTGACGCCCTCCTCACCATCCGGGGCGTGAGGAAGCGCTTTGGCGGCCTCCATGCCCTCGACGGAGTCAGCCTCGACGTCGGCGATGGCAGCATCACCGGTCTCATCGGACCCAACGGCGCCGGGAAGACCACGCTCTTCGAGGTGGTGAGCGGCCTCCTCGCGGCCGACTCCGGTGAGATCCGCCTCGGCTCGGTGCGCCTGGACGGCGTGCCGGCCCACGAGATCGCCCGCCACGGCCTGGCGCGGACGTTTCAGATCCCGCGGCCGCTGGCGCGGTTGACCGTGCTGGAAAATCTCCTCGCTCTACGCCAAGGACCAGCCGGCAGAGCGGCTGCGCGGCCTCGTCACCCGGCGCGCCGCCATCGCGCGTCAGGAGTCCCTGCTCGAGTCACGGGCCCGGGAGATCCTCGCGCTGACCGACCTCGACGGCCTCCGCGATGCGCCGGCGGGGACGCTCTCAGGCGGCCAGAAGAAGCTCCTCGAGCTGGCGCGCACTCTGATGGCTCGACCGTCCCTCATCCTCCTCGACGAGCCGGGGGCGGGCGTCAATCCGACGCTGATGCGGTCACTCGTGTCGGCCATCCGCGCGCTCCACGAGCGCGGAATGAGCTTCCTGGTGATCGAGCACGACATGGACCTCGTCGCGGAGCTGTGCGATCCGGTCATCGTGCTGGCCGCGGGGCGCACGCTGGCGGAGGGGCCGTTCGCCGAGATCCGGCGCGACCCGCGCGTGCTCGAGGCCTATCTGGGGCACGCCGGCGTGAGCGCTCTCCTCGAGATCGAGGGCCTGCACGCGGGCTACGGGGACCACGAGATCCTGCGCGGCGTCGGGCTGCGCGTGGAGGCCGGAGAGATCGTCGCGATCATCGGGCCGAACGGCGCCGGCAAGTCGACACTGCTCAAGACGATCGCCGGGCTTCTGCCCCCGCGCGAGGGTGCAGTGCGGTTCCGCGGTGAGCCGATCGGCGGCACGCCGCCCGAGACCATCATCCGCCGCGGCCTCTGCTACGTCCCGCAGGAGGCCAACGTGTTCCCCGGCCTCTCCGTCGAGGACAACCTCGTGATCGGCGGCTGGGCGGCGACGGGCGCGCGCCTCCCGCGCGCAGCGGCGGTCAGCGCGCTCTTCCCGGTCCTCGCCGAGCGCCGGCGCCAGCGCGCGGGCTCGCTCTCGGGCGGCGAGCGCCAGATGCTGGCGATCGCCATGGCGCTCATGGTCGAGCCCGTCCTCCTGCTGCTGGACGAGCCGTCGGCGGGCTGGCGCCGGCGCTCCAGCGGCTGATCTTCGACCGGATCCGCGACATCAACGCGCGCGGCGTCGGCATCGTGCTGGTCGAGCAGAACGCGCGGGAGTCGCTCCGCCTGTGTCGGCGCGGGTACGTCCTCGTCATGGGGCAGACGCGCGCGGAGGGGCCGGGCGACGAGTTGCTCGCCGATCCCGAGATCCGGCGCGCGTACCTCGGCGGCTAGCGTTCCTGCCTGCCGGCTGCATGGTCGACGATCAGGTAAAGCTACGCCTGTCGGAGAAAGCCAGCTAGAGCGAGGAGAAGGGTCCAGCTGCGAGGCGGCGCCCGAAGGCAGCCGGCGAGGCGTACTTTCTGTACGTTGAGCCGGCTGTCGAGGGCGCCAACGAAGCAGATGGGCCCTTATCCTCGCTCTAGCAGATAATCGAGATGGAGGCGGGCAGATGTCGACGGGAAGTCCGTGCCAGGCGGAGATGTCAAGGGAAGACGTGGATGTGCTCCGGCGTGCCAAAGACATCCTCGAACACCCAGGGCTGGCGGCGCAGCTCGCGAACGTGATCGGCGTACCTCTGGAGAAGGCGATGAAGAGTCTTCCACAGAAATGGTCCGCGGTCATTCAGCGGGCGACCGAGAGATCGTTGATGGCGGCTCTGGAGACCGCCGTGGCAAGCGTGGAGACGCAACGGCGGGTCCCAAAGAGAAACGGATTGCACCGGGTACTCGTCGCGGGCAGCGGTGCGGTTGGCGGAGTGTTTCAGCCTCGCGGCGCTCCCGATCGAGTTGCCGGTGTCGACGATGATAATGCTCAGATCGATCGCCGACATCGCGAGGAGCGAGGAGAGGCTCCGCACGATCGACGCCAAGCTTGCATGCATTCAGGTGTTCGCGCTAGGTGGCCGATCCGGTTCGGACGATGCGAGTGAATCTGGCTACTTCGCAGTTCGTGCGGCCCTCGCCGGGGCGATAGCCGAGGCGGCGAAGCATTTTGCGGCAAGAGGCGGAGCCAGGGAGGGAGCGCCGGCGATTGTCCGACTCATTGCGCAGATTGCCACCCGCTTCGGCGCCACGGTCACGCAGAAAGCTGCGGCCCAGGCCGTGCCGGTCGTCGGAGCGGTTGGCGGCGCGACGGTCAACCTTCTTTTATCAAGCATTTTCAGGATATCGCTTGGGCTCACTTCACGATGCGACGGCTGGAGAGGGAATACGGGCGTGAGCTGGTCGAGTGCGCGTATCACGAAGTATGACCAAAGGGCGGGCGGGCGCGGCACGACGGGTCCGTCGATTGACTGGCGCGGGTCGCCTTGCTAGTGTCGCGACTCACGACTCGAGAACCCGCCGTGCGGCGGATCGGGAAAGGACGATGCCATGGCTCACGTGACTCGGCGGGAGGTGCTCAAGACGGGGGCGGCGGCCGCCGCGGCCCTGATAGCCAACCAGCCCGTTCCTCGCGCGCGCAGTCGAAGGAGCCGATCCCCATCGGGACCCTCTGCCCTTGACGGGCGCAGGCGGGGCCTACGGGCCCGACATGCAGAAGGCCATCGTGTCGGTGGCCGAGCGCATCAACAAGGGCGGCGGCATCCACGGGCGCCCGATCCAGCTCTTCCACGAGGACAGCCAGACCAACCCCGAGGCCGCCGTGCGCGCCGCCCGCAAGCTGATCGACGTCAACAAGGTCGTCGCCCTCATGTCCACGTTCGCCTCGGCCGTGACCCTGGCCGTGAAGCCGCTCGCCGTCGAGTCGAAGGTCTTCTACATCAGCGTGTCCGGCGCCGATGCCGTCACCGAGGGCAACCACGGCGGCTACATCGCGCGCACCCAGCCCAACACCAAGCTCCAGGGCCAGGTCTACGGCAAGTGGGTCGTCTCGCGGAAGGAGTGGAAGCGCGTCGCCCTGATGACGCTCCAGACCCCGTTCGCGGTGCCGTTCGGCGACAACTTCACGGCCACCGTCAAGTCGGCCGGGCTCACCGTCACCGACAGCCTGATCTACGAGGACAAGAAGGCTTCCTACCGGAGCGAGATCACGCGCGTGCTGGCCACCAATCCCGAGCTCATCATGCTCCTCGGCTACACGCCGGACTCCGTGGTGATGGCGAAGGAGCTGTACCGGGCGGCCTACAAGGGCGCCGTCCTCGGCCCGGCCTTCGCCATCAACGCCAAGTTCGTGGAGGGCGCCGGCGCCGAGGTCGCCGAAGGCGTGTGGGCCATCGATCCCGCGCCGTCGTTCGACTCGCCGGCCTACAAGCAGTTCGCCGCCGCCGTCCCCCAGGCCGACAAGAACCCCTACGCGCCCCAGTCGTGGGATCACATGACCCTGGTCGGCCTCGCCCTGGCCGCCCGCCGCGGCGAGGCGTCGGGCACCGTCATCAAGGACAATCTCCGGACGATCTCGAATCCGCCGGGCACCGTCGTCACCTCCTACGAGGACGGCGCGCGCCTCCTGGCCGAGGGCAAGAAGATCAACTACGAGGGGGCGTCGGGCTCGTGCGACTTCGACGCCATCGGCGACATCCTGTCGCGCCCCTTCGGCGTCTACCAGGTCCGGAAAGGCAAGATCGAGCAAGCGGCGATCATCAATCCCTGAGCGGATGCCGCCGATCGCGCAGTACCTGTTCAACGGGCTCGTGACCGGCGGCATTCTGGCATTGCCCGCCGTCGCCTTCTCCGTCCTGTGGAAGCTCCTGCGCTTCCCCAACTTCGCCGTCAGCACCTATCTCACCATCGGCGCCTTCGCCGCCTTCGCCGTGAATCACGGCGCGGGCTGGCGGATCGCGTGGGCGTGGCTGTTCGCCCTCGCCGTGACGGGGACCATCGCGTGGGCGGTGGACCGCGTGGCGTTTCGCCCCATGCGCGACCGCCGGCCCTTCGCCCTGGCCATCGCGTCGATCGGCGTGTCCTTCGTCCTCGAGAACGCCATCCGCTTCATCTGGGGCAACGACTACCGGAGCTACGACGTGCCCGTCACGCGCGCGCTCGTCTGGCACGGCCTGCGGGTCGGGCGCGAGCAGCTCGCGATCCTGGGGGTGACGGTGGCGCTCCTCGGCCTGGTGCAGATCTTCCTCGACCGCACGCGGCTCGGCATCGCCATGCGCGCCACCGCCGACAACCCGTTCCTGGCCCGGGTCAAGGGCCTGCCCACCGAGCGCATCGCCGGCCTCGCGACCCTCGGCGGCGGCGCGCTCGCCGGCGGCGCCGGCGTCTTCCTCGGGCTCGACACGACCATCGACCCGCTGCTGGGCACCGGCCTCATCATCGCGGTGTTCGCGGCGGCGATCCTCGGCGGGATCGGCTCGGCGCCGGGCGCGCTCCTGGGCGCCCTCGTCGTGGGGATCGCGGAGGAGATGAGCACGCTCGCGATCCCGCCCACCTACAAGTCGGCCGTCGGCTTCGCCATCATGCTGGTCGTGCTGCTCGTGCGGCCGCATGGGCTCCTGGGGTCGCGCGCGTGACCGGCTACCTCGTGGCCATCGCCACCCTCGTCGGGATCCGCGCCCTGCTGGCCCTCGGGCTCAACGTGCAGTGGGGGCTGACGGGGCTCGTGAACCTCGGCGTGGTGGCCTTCTTCGGGATCGGCGCCTACACCTCGGGCCTGCTCGCCGTCGCCGGGGTCGCTCTGCCGCTCGCGTGGGCCGCCGCCCTCGTGACGAGCGGCGTGGCCGGGGCCGCGCTCGCCCTCGCCGCGCTCAGGCTCCGCGAGGACTATCTCGCCATCGTCACGCTGGGCGGCGCCGAAGTGGTACGCCTCTTTCTTCTGAACGAGACGTGGCTCACCCGCGGCGCCAACGGCATCACCGGGATCCCGCGCCCGCTCTCCGCGTGGTTCCCCGCCCACTACGACCTCTTCTACCTCGGCCTCGTCGCCCTCGCCGTCGGCGTGGTCTACGCCGTCCTCGAGCGCGTGCGCCGCTCGCCGTTCGGCCGCGTGCTCCGCGCCATCCGCGAGGACGAGACGGTGGCCGCCGTGGCGGGCAAGACGGTCGTGCGCTTCAAGGTGCAGGCCTTCGTCATCGGCGCCGTCATCGCCGGCCTCGCCGGCATCCTCTTCGGCCACTACCTCGCGTACATCGAGCCCAACATGTTCCTGCCCCAGGAGACGCTCTTCGTCTGGCTCGCCCCTCATCCTGGGCGGCAGCGGCAACAACCGCGGCGCCATCGCCGGCGCCGTGCTCCTCCTCGGCCTCCTCGAGGGCAGCCGCTTCGCCAAGGACCTGATCCCCTTCCTCACCGGCGTCCGCCTGGCCGCCGCCCAGCAGATGCTCGTCGGCCTGCTCCTCGTGGTGCTGATGATCAAGCGGCCGGAGGGGCTGTTGCCGGAGGTGCTCGGCGACGGGCGCGCCACGCCGGCCACCGCCCTCGAGGCGGCTCGCCGCTCCCAGAAGTTCTAGCAGTTTCTGAAAAACTCGCAGGATGCTCAAAAAGGTCCAGATGCGAGGCGGCGCCCGACGGCCGCACGCGAGGCGTAGTCTCGTCAGGGAGTGCGGGGCCATGTCTGGGCCCCGCAGACGAAAGTGCGTCCGTCCGATGATCTCGCGCGTTACGCGGCATGGCGGCCGAGGGCGCCGTACCTCCGCAGATGGGCCTTTTTCAGCATCCTGCAGCCATCACCGGCACAGCCGCCGGTAGAGTGCTTCGTAGCGCGGCACGATGACCTCGGCCGAAAACAACTCGCGCGCGCGCGCCTGCGCGGCCCGGCCCAGAGCGCTCCGGCGCGGCCTGTCGTGGATCAGGGCCTCCAGCGCGTTCGCGAGGGCACCGGCGTCGCCGGCAGGAACCAGCACGCCGCTCACGTTGTCCTCGACGACTTCCGGGATTCCGCCGACGCGGGTCGAGACGCTCGGGCAGCCGAAGCACATGGCCTCCAGAATGCTCAGGCAAAAACTCTCCGTGTCAGAGGTGAACAGCCCGATGTCGGCGACCTGGAGGTACTCCTCGATGTCGTTGACCTTCTCGCGGACGATCACCCGGTCGGCGAGGCCGAGCCGCCGCACGCGCTCGATGAACGGCGCAAACGATTCTCCCGCGAGCACGAGGAGCTTGAAGGCGTCGCGCGGGCGGACGCGGGACACGCTCTCCAGCAGGAGATCGATGCGCTTGCCCGGGCGGAGATTGGAGGAGTGGACGACGACGACTTCCCGCCCCAGGCCGAGCTCCCGGCGCACCTCTTCGGCCGAGCGGCGCGGCGAGCGCGGGACGAAGAAATTGTGGATGACCTCGATCGAGCCGCCGAAGTCGAGCACTCGCTGTGTCTCGCGCTTCAGGGACTCGGACACCGCGGTGACCGCGTCCGAGCGCGTCAGGGCGTGCCGGATGGCCGGCGCGTACCCGGGATCGTGGCCGAGCAGCGTCGTGTCCGTGCCGTGCAACGTCGTGATCACGCGAGGCTGCTGTTGGCGCGGGAGCATCGAGCGGGCGAGGACGGCTGCCGTCGCGTGCGGCACGGCATAGTGGACGTGAAGCAGGTCCAGCCGATGATCCCGACTCACCTCGGCCATGCGCACCGACAGCGGCAAGGTGTAGTCGGGAAATCTGAGCACCTCGTAGTCGTTGACGACGACGGGATGGAAGCGCAGCCGCGGCCCATCCGCGAGCAAGCGGAACGGCCGCTCGTAACAGATGAAATGCACCTCGTGTCCTCGGACCGCCAGATCCTCTCCGAGCGCGGTGGCCAGGGTGCCGCTCCCCCACGGAGGGAAAGCAGCTGATGCCGATACGGAGAGGGTCGCCGCGAGCCATGTCAACCACGACGCGCGTGGCTCTGCGGTCGGTCAGGCGGGAAGCTCGGTGCAGGCCTCATCCGATCGGTCGATCTCGTCCCGGCCCACGAAGGTGATGTCCGGCGCTTCCTCCTGCCTGAGATAGGCGTGCTCGCCCGCGCCGGCCACGTAGTGGGTGCATTGTATGACCGACTGCATCCACCGGAGCCGGGTATCCCGGGTGGGGCTGATCTGCTCCTTGGCGAAGGCGGTCGCGGGCAGGGTCAGGAAGGCGTTCCCGCCCTCGTGTAGCTCGAGCGCACCGTCGCGCACGCGCGCGCGGACGATCTCGCCCTCGTACGGCACGTCCACGAAGAATTCGCGCACGGGGCAGGCGCGGCGCCGCAGCGCCGGATCGCTCGAGAGCACGACCTCGATCCCATCGAGCCACCCCAGGCGTCGATACATGGCCAGGCAGAAGTCCGACACCGTCTCGGCCGACGTCTTCCGGAACACGTCGATCACCCGACCCTCCACGTAGTTGGGGAGCTGGAGCAACGTCCGGCCCTGCCAGTCCGGGGCGATGCGCTTCGCGTAGAGGGGCGAGAACTTTCTCTGGAGCTTGCTCGCGACCACGAAGTTGAGCTTGGCCGTCTCTCCGGTCGTGCGATGGCGCAGGATCGTCCGCGTCTCGCGCGGATCATGGTCGCTGTCATGGCAGAAGAAGACGATGCGCCCGCCCATCTCCGCCTGCAGCCGCCGGGCCGTCCGGATCTTGGCCACGAGAAAGCGCCGCGGGAAGAACCCGCACGGTTGCTGGCCGAACGCGATGACCGGCTCCCCGGTCATGCCGAACGGCCTACATCGCTGGGGGCGCGCGGACCCAGGGCCGCCTGCAGCGACACGCTCAGGGCGATGCACACCGCGCAGCCGATCACGTTGTACCAGAGGTAGCCGAGGTTCAAGGACAGGTACATCGCGATCACGATGGCCTGGGCCGTCACCGCGGCGAAGAAGACCGCGCTGCCGCCCACCCGCCGGAAGAAGAACGCCACCAGGAAGATCCCCAGGATGACACCGTAGAAGATCGACCCGAGAATGTTGATCGCCTCGATGAGGTTCTCGGCGAAGCCGGCGAAGAGCGCGAAGGAGACGGCGACGACACCCCAGAGCGCGGTGAACCGCTTGGCCACCCGCACGTTGCGCGCCTCGTCGGCGGCGGCGAGCGGGCGGAGCTGCCGCCAGAGGTCGATGGTGGTGGTGGTGCCCAGCGCGTTGAGCTCGGCCGCCTTGGATCCCAATGCCGCGGCGAACATCACCGCGACGAGCAGACCGATCGCCCCGTGCGGGAGCTCGGTGACGATGAAGGTGATGAACACGTAATCGGAGTCCTTCGTCTTCGCGCGCGGATCGGCGGCGGCGAGGGCGGATTTGGCCTCCGCGCGAACGGCATTGGTGCGGTGGTTGGCCTCGACCATGGCGGCGCGTGCGGCGGCTTCGGCGGCGGCGTCCTCGGACGCGCGGGCGCCGAGCCAGGCGCGGATGGCCTCCCGCGTCGAGGCGGCGGCGGCGGCGTGCCGCTCTTCGAGGGCGAGGAACGTCTCGGCCCCTCCACCCCGCGCGTGGCGTCGCCACTCGGATTGATTGAAGAACACCGGGGAGGGTGCGAACTGGTAAAAGACGAACAGGAGCGCGCCGAGCAGGAGGATGAGGAACTGCATGGGGACCTTCAGGAGGGCATTGAACATCAGCCCGAGGCGGCTTTCGCGCAAGGAGGGGCCGGCGATGTAGCGTTGGACCTGGGACTGGTCGGTGCCGAAATAGGAAAGGGAGAGAAACAGACCACCGAGGAGGCCCGTCCACAGCGTGTAGCGCCGGCTCGGATCGAGCGACACATCGACCGCCTCCAACTTGCCCAAGGCGCCGGCAATGTGCGCGGCGCCGCTGAAGCCGAGCCCGTCGGGCAGCTTGGCCAGCAGCACGACCGCGGCCGTCACCATGCCGCCGAAGATCACCGCCATCTGCCACTTCTGGGTCAGGCTGACCGCTTCGCTGCCGCCCGTCACGGTGTAGATGACCACGAGCAGCCCCGTGCACACGATGACGAGATCCAGGCGCCAGCCCAGCACGGTGGAGAGGATGATGGCGGGCGCGTAGATGGTCACCCCGGCGGCGAGGCCACGCTGGAGCAGGAAGAGCCCCGCGCAGAGCAGACGCGTCTTCCCGTCGAAGCGCCGGCCGAGGTACTCGTAGGCGGTGAACACACCGAGCCGCCGGTAGATGGGCAGGAACACGGCGGACACGATGATGAGGGCGAGGGGCAACCCGAAGTAGTTTTGCACGAATCCGATCCCGCTCTCGAATCCCTGCCCCGGGATGGAAAGGAAGGTGATCGCGCTCGCCTGCGTGGCCATCACGGACAGGCCTATCGTCCCCCAGCCGATGGACTGGCTGCCCCTGAGGTACGTGTTGAGGCTCCCCACATGGCGCGTGCGCCAGGACCCGTAGGCGGCGATGCCGAGCATGGTGCCGAGCAACACCACCCAGTCGGCGGGGTTCACGAGAAGATCCGGCTGAAGCTCGCAAGCAGGATCACCACGAGCACGAACCATCCCAACACGAACAGGTAGACGCCGCGCCATGTGCGGAATCCGGGCAGCCCGGGCAGCTCGGCGTCGGATCGCTGGTCGGGCGGCGGTGGTCGGGTCACTGGCCGAGCGAGACGAGATTTGCGAACAGCCGATACGCTCCGGGCACTCCTTCAGGGAGCTGGCGAAACCACGCGAGGCTCGTGTACACGAAATAGCCCTTCCCATGCCGGGCCACGAGCAGGCCGCCCCGAAGCGGCGTCTCACCGGGATCGCCGGAGGCGAGGATCGCGGTGAAGCGTTCGTCCCATTGATCCGGAAAGTACAGGCCGCGCTCCTGTACCCATCCGTCGAAATCCGCGGCCGTGATGCGGTTCGGCGTGGTCAAGGCCGGATGATCGGGCGCCAGCACCGTCACCGGCGCGTCCTCATCCGTGACGCGGTCTCGCGAAATGCGCAGCCGGAAGGGGGCCAGCCAGTTCGGGTCCAGTCCGTCGGACTGGTTGTACTGCGAGATGAGGTTCCCGCCTCCTTCGACATAGGTGAACAGCGCCGGGAGATGTCCGGCGAGATCCTTCCGGGTATTGAAGGCCCGGATGCCGATGACCACCGCATCGAAGGTGCGCAGCGTGTCCGGGGTCAGATCAGCGCCGGTCAGGGTCGTGACCGCATACCCCATCTGTGCGAGGCTGTCCGCCACGTCGTCGCCCGCGCCAGGCAGGTAGCCGACCCGACGGCCTCGAATCGCCAGCTCGAGTGCCACCGCTTTCATGGTGGCCGCCGGCTGAAGAACCTGGAACGGAATATGGTCGTAGCGAATCTCGACGCGCTGATTGTTGAACCGGACGCCGTTGATCCTCGCGCTCGCCTCGAGCTTCGCCGTGGCGAGCTCAGGCGGTGCCGTCACGGTGAAGGTGAACCGGGCGCGCTCGCCTGGGCTTCCCAGTCGAAATCGCTGCGAGGAGGGGGCGACTCTCCAGCCGGCGGGCGCCTCCAGCCGCACGGTGCCGGCGGCGCGCGGGCGGGCGGCGGTGAGCTCCATCGTCACCGGTCGCGCGGCGCCGGGCGCGAAGAGCTGCACACCCGACGTGAAGCGAAGCGAGACCGGCGGAACGACGATCCAGCCGGCGGCGCACGGCTGGATCCGCGGACTCCGTCGCCGCCACCGGCTCAGTCGAGACGACGAGCGTCTGGCCGCCGACGTCGAAGACGTACTCGATCGGGAACGCGGGCGGGTTCTCGGGGCGCCCGATGAGTGCGGGATCATTCACGTGAAACAGGCCGGCCGTGCCCTCCTCGCGGAGCCAGTACGGTTGGCTCGGCGGCGTGGAGGCCGGCAGGACTTGGGAGGCGCGACGGACGACCGGCTGGTTCGCGTGCAGCTCGAGGACCTTGGTGCTTGCGCGCCGGATACCCGGGTACCGTACCGCCGCCCAGCGAACAGGAAAGCGTGCTCGCACCACGGCGGTGTGACGCATCTTCAACGTCTCGCCGGGCACGACCTCGGGCTGGTCCACCACCGTCTCGACCTCCAGACCGAGGCAGGCCCGGATGATGCCGTCGAGCTGCTGCCGCTTGTCGCTCACCACGGGGTCCGCGGGCAACGCGGAAACCCGGCGGCGAATCGCCAGCAGCACGGGCACGCTGGCCGCGGGATCGTCCACGTTGAATTGCGTGATCGCGTGCTCGGTCAAGCGTTCGATCTCGGCGCCACCCGGCACGCGGCTCCACGTCGTGTCCACTCCGTCGAGGAGATCCCGCGTGGCGGGCTCGCCCCGAGCGGCCGAAAGGTCTCGATCTTCGGCCCCGCGGCCACCACGAGAGGGCCCACGCCAAATCCCTGCGTCTTGTGCATGGCGCGGCTGCGGGCGGCGATCGAGGCAAACGATTCGCCCGATACCGGATCGTCGCCGCCGACGTCGAGCTTCAACACGCCGATCTCGCTGCCTCCGGCGACGCCGGCTCCCGCCCCGCCGGGGCCGACGTTGTGAAGAATGCGTCTGGGTTGCCACGGCGTCAGCTCACCGAGTTGTTCGGGAAATGCCTGGGCGTTACCGGCGAGCTTGAAGGCTTCGACGGCGAGGACGACGGATGCGGTGTGATGGCCGTGCGTGGGGCCCGGCTCCGGAGCGAACCGCGTCACGATCACGTCCGGGCGGAACGCGCGGATCACGCGGACGATGTCGGCGAGGACGGCCTCCCGGTCCCAGATCCGTAGCGTCTCCTGGTAGTCCTTCGAATACCCGAAGTCTTTCGCGCGCGTGAAATATTGCCGCCCCCCATCCAGGCGCCGGGCCACGAGCAGCTCCTGGGTGCGGGCCACACCCAGCTGCTCGCGGAACTGGGGGCCGAGCAGATTCTGGCCGCCGTCGCCGCGCGTGAGCGAGAGATAGGCCGTACGGTATCCACGACCGCGCGCCAGGTAGGTGATGGCCTGCGTGTTCTCATCGTCCGGATGCGCCGCGATGTAGAGCACGCTGCCCAGCGTGTCGAAGCTGCGCAGTTGCTGGCGGATGGCGGGACCGGTCGGGAGATCGGCGGCGTGGCTCACCCGGAGCAGCCGGCCAGCACGCTTGCCACGAGGGCGCCCCGCCACATCATCCGGCGGGAGCGCCCGCCCTGCCTTCCGACGCGAGATTCGAGCGATCGTCAATTGCGAGCAGCGCTCCGCGGGGGCACCAGTCCGTTGAGGCGGACGTACACGACCAGGTTGCCGTAGTGGTTCATGTTGTCCTGGATCGCCACGAGAATGAACGACCAGCGCTGGACTCGCTGGCCGCCCCGCCCTTCCACCAGTTCCAGGGCCTTTTCCTCCGTGAGCCCGGCCCACACCTTCGAGCCGTAGTCGTAGCTTTCCCGGAGCGCCTTCACGATCTCGTCGCGGCTCTTGAGCGTATCGAAGCGAGCGTTGCTCGGCAGGGTCTCGCCGGAGACCCTGCCGAAGAACGTGTAGTTTTCCCCGATCAGGTGAATGACGTTTTCCCGGAACGTTCGCACGGCGGGAGTCGGCTTGAAGTCATACTTGTCCTCGGGCATGATCTCGACGATTCCGAGCACCAGGGTGCGGGTGCTTTCCCACGTGGCCTTGGTCGGCGTCAGGAAGCTCGTGGCAGGGAAGCCTGGCCCGGCGCGTGCCGTCGGGCGTCTGAGCAGGCCGGGTTGGTCCCCAGAAGCACAAGCACGGTGACAACAACACTCCATCTGAACGAATCCTTGGTCATAGGTTCCTCCTGGTAACAGTGTGGCGTTGTGCACGGGCTCCTCCGGGGCGTGCACCGGAGGACGGAGCTGGCGGCCATCGATGAACGCGCGGAGTCGCCGGACGCCAAGCTCATGCGCACCTCATGACAGTGGAATCGACTGCCCCGCGCGGATCCACGTGTCCTCCCAGATCCACAGTCCGACGAGGGCGAGGACCGCGCCCGGCACGGCGGCCACGGGGCCGATGGCGATGAGCGCGATCGGCAGGAGCGTGCCCCCGCGATGACGCCCCACCAGAAGCGCGTGCGGTAAATGTCCCCGCGTGATGAGCTTGGCCGCCCGTCCGGCGTCGAGGCTTCGCGTGCCGGCCGCCCAGCTCGGCCAGCAGCATGATCGCGTTCAGCACGAGCGCCGCCCCGAGCACCAGGGCGAAGTCGGCGCGCGCGCCGAGCTGGGCGCGCATGACCGCGTCGACCGAGGAGCAGGCTCGCCGAGCCGCCGATCAGCGCGGCGATCAGCAGATGGGGCAGGAGCAGCGGCGATTGCCAGAAGTCGCGGCCCTCGGCCTGCCCGAAGAGATAGGCGCTGTAGCCGGCGGTGGCGGCGGCGAGCGCGCCCGTGGGCAACGCGAGGACCAGGAGCCACGACGCGCGACCGGTCACGACGGCGCCCAGCCACAGGGTGCCGAGCGCGCCATAGGCCATGAGGATCCACCCGCCGATGACCAGCCACGAGCTCGGGTTGCCCTTGGTCAGGAGGAAGAAGAAGCGATCCGGCCGCTTCAGGTCCCCGACCAGCAGGACCGTCGTGAGCGCCAGGAAGACGAGCGCGAGGAGCGGGGCGGCGGGCGCCTGCGGCCATGCCGGCAATCCGCCCGTCGCTCCGCCGAGCAGGACGCCGAGCGCGGCGAGCAGCAGCGAGCCCGCGGCGATCGACTTCGTCCAGAGATAGGCGCCGACCTTCCAGCCCCACGGCAGGACGGCGTGCGGGGCATCGTAGACGGGGCGCGCCATGGCGCCCGCGGCGCCGTCCTTCTTGTCGCCGAGCGCCGTCAGCATGTTGACGAGGGAGACCTCCGCCGCCGGCCGCTGCGCCCACATGTAGGTCGGCTCGGGCGTCTGCAGCGACGGCGTGAGCGCGGCGGTATCGGCGCCCACGTAGAACACCTTCGGGCGCGTGCCCTGCTCGGCCTTGCGCACCTGGACCTGCTCGCCCGCCACGATGCGCGCGATCGGGCTCTGCGGATCGTCGAGGTCGCCGGAGATGATCGCCTGCTCCGGGCAGACGACGACGCACGCGGGCTCGAGCCCGCTCTCGACGCGATGCGCGCAGTAGTGGCACTTCGCCGCGGTATTCGTGTCGGGGTCGATGTACAGCGCGTCGTACGGGCAGCCCTGCATGCAGGCCTTGCAGCCGATGCACCGGTCGCGGTCGAAGTCGACGATGCCGTCGTCGCGCGTGTAGAGGGCGCGCGTGGGGCAGATCGTCACGCACGGGGCGCTCTCGCAGTGGTTGCAGCGGAGGACGGCGAAGTACCGCCGCGTGCTCGGCCACTCGCCGCGCTCGACGTACTTCACCCAGGTGCGGAACGCCCCGACGGGGACGTGGTTCTCCTCCTTGCACGCCACCGTGCAGGCGTGGCAGCCGATGCACTTGCGCTGGTCGATGACGAATCCGTAACGCACGCGGTCTGGCCTTCCGTATACGCTGACGTGAATTCGCGCCCGGTCAAAGCGCGTGGAGAGTGTACCAAGATCGCCGTGGTTTTCGCGGGCGATCTTCCCGCGCCCACCCCACCGGCCTTGACGCTCGATCACGGGATGCGCGCTCATGAATGCGGCATCTGATCCCAGGTGCGGCCGTCGAGCGTCCGGCCGCCGGACTTGGACGTCCGCCCGCCCCACTGCTTGAAGAAGAACGGGACACCCTTCGCCACGCACTGGTCGCGGATCAGGCGCGCCCAGTCCGGGGACAGCTCGCGCCGCTCATGGCCGCTCTCACCGCCGCAGATCACCCAGTGGATGCCCGCGAGGGGCAGGTCCGGAATCGGGACCGAGCAGCGGCTCGACGGAGAGGAACCGCACGGCGGCGGGGACTTTGCCCAGGTCGGCGATCCGCGTCACGTAGTCGGCGTTCTCCACCGAGACGCCTTGCCAGACATTGGGCGGCCACGGCAATCGGCCGGCGATCTCGGGCAGCCGCTCGCTGCGCTTGGTGAGCACCTGGAAGACGTGCTGCTCGGCGCGCACCATCACCTCGAACACCCGCTGGATGTACTCGTCCGGCACCGCCTCGTGGTAGAGATCGCTCATGCTGTTGACGAAGATGCGCCGCGGCCGGCGCCAGCGCAGCGGCAGCTCGATCTGGTCGGGATGCAGCGTGACGTCGAAGGCGTTCCGATAGCGCGGATTGCCCATCGCCTGGAGGCGGACGGCGAGCCGCTCCGCATAGCAGTGCTTGCATCCCGGGCTGATCTTGGTGCAGCCCGTGACGGGATTCCACGTCGCATCCGTCCACTCGATGGCGCTCTTGTCGCCCATCCCGTTCGTCCCTCAGCCTGCCGGCCCTCAGCCGGCGAGCGCCTCGGCGAGGCGCGCGAACTCGGCGAGCGAGAGCGTCTCGGCGCGGCGGCCGGGGTCGATGCCGGCCGCGGCGACGCGGAGGCGAGCGCGCTCGGCGCCGCCGCCGAGGCCAGCGCGCAAGCGCATTGGCGAGGTTCTTCCGCCGCTGCGCGAAGGCCGCGCGCACGACGGCGCGGAAGCGCGCGGGCTCGGCGATCGGCACGGGGGCGCGGCGCGACGGCGCAGATGGATCACCGCCGACTCCACCTGGGGGGCGGGCTGAAGGCGCCGGGCGGCACGCCGAAGGCCAGGCGCACGTCGCAGGCGACCTGGGTCAGGACCGACATGCTGCCGTAGACGCGCGAGCCGGGCGCCGCCGCGACGCGCTCGGCGACCTCGCGCTGGAGCATGAGCGCCATCTCGTCGATCGCGCCGCCCGCCTCGACGAGCGCCATCAGGATGGGCTTGCCCACGCTGTACGGCAGGTTCCCGACGGCGAGGACGCGGCCGAGGGGATCCGGCTTGAGCGCGGCGAGCGAGGGCGTAGTCGAAGCTCCGCGCATCGGCGTCGGCGATGTCGACGTGCGGCGAGCCGGCGAAGCGCTCGCGCAGGCGCGCGGCGAGCGCCAGGTCCACCTCGAGCGCCACGAGCCGCCCGGCCGCGGATGCCAGGAGCCCGGTCAGCGCGCCCTGCCCGGGCCCGATCTCCACGACGCACGTCGCGCGCCGTGGGCGCCACGAGCTCGACGATCCGGTACGCCATGCCCGTGTCGCGGAGAAAGTGCTGGCCGAGGGCGCGCGTCTTGCCGCGCGCGGCCGGGCGGCGGACCTCGGTCGCGCGCGCGTTTCGCCGCGGGCTCATCGCCCGGCGGCGCGCGCCGTCTTCAGGTCGGCGAGGAGCTGCTTGTACACCGTCGCGCACCTGGCGCTCGGTCTCGGCGCGCGTGCCCGAGTTGTCGATCACGTAGTCGGCGAGCTTCGCCTTGTCCGCCACCGGCATCTGCGTCGCGATGCGCCCGCGCGCCTCCTCGTCGCCCATGCCGTCGCGCGCCATGAGCCGACGCGAGCTCCGTCGCGGGATCGGTGAGCACCACGACCAGCTTGTCCATGCGCTTGGCCCCGCCCGACTCGATCAGGACGGCGGCATCCCAGAGCACGACGCCCTCGAAGGCCTCCTCCTCGTAGACGGACAGGACGCGCTGCTGGCGCACGTAGATGGCCGGATGGGTGATCTGCTCGAGGCGCTTTCTGCGCTCGGGGTCGCTGAAGACGATGGCGCCGAGGCGCTTTCGGTCCAGGTGGCCGTCGGGCTGCAGCACATCCGCCCCGAACTCGGCGGCGATCTCGGCGAGCGCGGGCTGGCCGGGCATCACCACCTCGCGGGCGAGGAGGTCCGCGTCGACCACCTTCGCGCCGAGGTGGGCGAACATCTGGCTCACCGTGCTCTTGCCGGTGGCGATGCCGCCGGTCAGGCCGACGAGGAGGAAGCGCCTCATCGCGCGCTCGCGCCCTCGCCCCGCGCCGCGGTGGTACCAACGGACGCCGGTCCCTCGTGGAGGAAGCGCCCTCATCGCGCGCTCGCGGCCCTCGCCCCGCGCCGCGGTGGTGCCCAACGGACGCCGGTCCCTCGTGGAGGAAGCGCCTCATCGCGCGCTCGCGCGCCTCGCCCCGCGCCGCGGTGGGTACCAACGGACGCCGGTCCTCGTGGAGGAAGCGCCTCACGTCTCGGCCCAGTCGGCCCCGGACTTGCACGTCGACCTTGAGGGGCACGGACAGCTCGAGGGCGGACTCCATCACCTCGACGGCGAGGGCCTCGAGCGCGCCCAGCTCGCCGTCCGGCACCTCGAAGAGCAGCTCGTCGTGCACCTGCAGCAGCATCCGGCTCCGGAGGCCGCGCGCGGACAGCTCGCGGGCGACGCGGACCATCGCGATCTTCACGAGATCGGCGGCGGTGCCCTGGATGGGCGCATTGGTCGCCATGCGCTCGCCGAAGCCGCGCAGATTGGGGTTGCCGCTCCGCAGCTCGGGGAGATAGCGCCGGCGGCCGAGCAGCGTCGAGACGTAGCCGCGCTCGCGGCCCTCCGCCACCGTGCGCGTCGAGATAGCGCCTTCACCTTCGGATGCCGGGCGAAGAACTGGTTGAGGTACTCCTGCGCCTGCTTCTGCGTCATGTCGAGCCCGCGCGACAGCCCGAACGCGGTGACGCCGTAGATGACCGCGAAGTTCGTGGTCTTCGCGACGTCGCGCTGCTGGGACGTCACCTGGTCGAGCGGGACGCCGAACACCTCGGCCGCCGTGCGCCGGTGGATGTCCTCGCCGCGCCGGAAGGCCTCGACGCAGGCTCTCCTCGCCCGAGACGTGGGCGAGGATGCGCAGCTCGATCTGCGAGTAGTCGGCGGCGAGGAAGCGGTGCCCCGCCTCCGCGCACGAACGCCGCGCGGATGCGCCGGCCCAGCTCGGTGCGGATCGGGATGTTCTGCAGCGTTCGGATTGCTCGACGACAGCCGCCCCGTCGCCGCCACGAGCTGGTTGAACGACGGGTGAATGCGGCCCGTGCGCGGCGTTGATCAGCGTCGGCAGCGAGTCGGCATAGGTCGACTTGAGCTTGGCGAGCGTCCGGTGCTCGATGATCTTGGCGGGCAGCTCGTGGCCGAGGGCGAGCTGCTCGAGCACGTCGGCGTCGGTCGAGTAGCCGGTCTTGGTCTTCCGGAGCGGCGGCAGCTTGAGCTTCTCGAACAGGATGGTGGCGAGCTGCTTGGGCGAGCCGATGTTGAACTCGCCGCCCGCGAGCACGTAGATGTCCCGGGTCGCCCGCTCGAGCGCCAGCTCGAGCTCGCGCGAGAACTCGTCGAGGCGCTGCTGGTCGACGCGGATGCCGTCGCGCTCCATGTCGGCGAGGACGGGGACGAGCGGCCGCTCGATGGTTTCGTAGAGCTCGAGGAGCCCGACTTCTCTGAGCGCCCGCGGGGCCATCGCCCACAGCTCCCAGATCCATCGCGCGCGGCTGCCCGGCGGCGCGAGGCCCGGCCCCTCGCCGAGCAGCTCGCCCGCCACTTCCTCCAGCCGGTAGTTGGTCTTCGCCGGATTGAGCAGATAGGCGACGAGGGCGGTATCCTCGACCGCCGGCGGCGTGCCGCCGCGGCTGATCCACCACTCGACCAGATGCTTGGCGTCATGCCCGATCAGCGGCCGCCCGCCGAAGTCGGGAAGCGCGTCGCTCCCGGCCGGCGGCACCGTAGACGAGCGTGGCGGCGCCCGCCGCCGGATGAAAGAGGCCGAGCGCCGCCGGCGTCGGATCGGGAGGGCCGCCCTCGCCCGCCCACTCGACGGCGATCGCGTCACCCGCGGGGATTTTCTCGAGATAGGCCGCGAGCGCCTCGGGGCCGGCGAGCACCGGCGCGGCCTCGGCGGCCGACCGCGGCCGCGGGCGCGGACGGAAGCTGGCGCAGCAAGCTGGTGAACTCGAGCTCGGTCCAGAGCGCCCGCAGCTTGTCCCAGTCCGGCTCCTGACGGCGCAGGCTCTCGAGGTCGCCGGTGAGGGGCACGCGCGTGCTCACCGTCGCGAGCTCGCGCGAGAGCAGCGCCTGGGCGCGATGGGTGGCGAGCACCTCGCGCAGCTTGCCCGGCACCAGGTGCAGGTTCTCGTACAGGCGCTCGACGCTGCCGAACTGGCCGATGAGCTTCGCCGCCGTCTTCTCGCCGACGCCGGGCACGCCGGGGATATTGTCGATGGAGTCGCCCATCAGCGCGAGGAGGTCCGGGATCTGCTCGGGGCTCACCCCCATCTTCACCTTCACCGCCGCCTCGTCGAGCACCACGCGCTCGCCGCCGCGCCCGGTCGTCGTGAAGACGCGGACCCGAGGGCTCACGAGCTGGAGCATGTCCTTGTCGGCGGTGACGAGGACGACGTCGACGGGGAATCCCGCACGCGGTCGACCAGCGTGCCCAGCACGTCGTCGGCCTCGAAGCCCGGGACCTCGAGCAGGGGCATCCGCAGCGCCTCGAACAGCCGCCGCACGTAGGGAATCTGAACGCGCAGGTCGTCCGGGGTGGACGGGCGCGTCTCCTTGTAGGCGGCGAACTTCGCCTCGCGAAAGCTCGGCCCCGGCGGATCCCATGCGGCCACGAAGTACTCCGGCGTCTCCTCCGCAGGAGCTTCCAGACCATGGTGGACGTGCCGAGCATGACGTGACTCGGCAGGCCCTTCGAGGTGGAGAGATAGGGCAGCGCGTGGTAGGCGCGATACACGTAGCCCGGGGTGTCGAGGATGAACAGGCGCTCGGTCATGGCGACATCCGATTGTGACACAGGAATCGAGCGCGCGCCCGGGCCCCGACTCTCGCATCCAGACGGCTCGACGACCGGGCCCCGTGCTACAGTGCGCCGTCGGCGCTCGCAGCGCGCGGCGAAGAATGGCAGACATGCGACATACGTTGCCTGACCGCGTCCGAAGCGTCGCCGCGCCCGCCGACCTGCACCTCGTCATCGACGGCGCGTCAGCGCCCGGGTTCCCGGCCCTCGCCCCGTGAGCGCACCCCCGGACCCGACCGTCCGCCTCGGCTGGCGCGCGCGTCTCGCCGATCCCATGGCCACCGCCGTCCTCGCGCTCGGCATCACGCAGATCACCGCGTGGGGGACGAGCTACTACTGCCTCGGCGTCCTGGCGGGGCCGATCACCAGGGACACCGGCTGGAGCCGGGGCTTCGTGTTCCTCGGCTTCACCGTCGCCCTGCTCGTCATGGGCATCGTGTCGAACGCGGTGGGCCGCGCCATCGACCGGCACGGCGGGCGCGCGGTGATGACGCTCGGCACCGTGCTCGTGTCGGCCGGCCTGTTCGCGCTCGCCCACGTCCGGAGCGAGGCCGCCTACCTGGCGGTGTGGGCGTTCCTCGGCCTCGGCATGCGCCTGTGCCTGTACGACGCCGCGTTCGCCGCCCTGGTGCAGGTCGCGCCCTCGCGCGGTCGGCAGGCGATCTCCTACCTCACCCTGTTCGGCGCGTTCGCCTCGTCGGTGTTCTGGGTGGTCGGGCACGCGCTGGAGGAGCAGGTCGGCTGGCGGCAGACCCTCGTCCTGTTCGCCCTCATCAACCTGGTGGTGTGCCTGCCGCTGCACTGGCTCGGTCTCGCCCGGCGCGAGCCGCGCGGAGGGCGCCGGCGGCCCGGCGGGCGCCGCCGCCGCGTCTCCGGACGGGCCGCCGCTCGAGGGGCGCGGCGCGCTCGGTCGCCATCGTGCTCTTCGCCCTCATCATGTCGCTCAACGGGTTCGTGTTCGGCGTCATCTCGGTGCAGCTCGTCCCGCTGCTCGAGGCCGCGGGCCTGGCGACGGCGGCGGCGGTGTGGGTCGCCTCGATGAAGGGCGTGGCCCAGTTCGGCGGGCGGGTGGTCGAGATCGTCTTCGGCCGCAACCTCCGGGCCATCACCGTGGGCCGCATCGCCGTCGGCATCCTGCCGCCCTCGCTGCTCCTGCTGCTGGTCGGCACGGGGAGCCTGCCGCTGGTCGTCGCGTTCACGCTGCTCATGGGCGCCTCCCAGGGCGTCATCACCATCGTCCGGGGCGCGGTGCCGCTCGCGCTGTTCGGCGCGAAGGGCTATGGCGCGGTGCTCGGGGTCATCGCCACGCCGGTGCTCGTCGTCAATGCCGGCGTCGCCCACCGCTCTTCGCGTGGATCGTGGACCGCTGGGGATGGGGGCCGGCGCGCGTGTCGCTCCTGGTGAGCTGCTCGGCGGCGTGGCTCGCCATGGAGCTCATGTCGAGGTGGTACGAGCGCCGCCGGGCAGCCGCGCGCTGGCGGCGCACCGGCCGGCGCGGCTGGTGCCGCCAGACGCCACGCGCGCAGCCGCTAGTCTAGTACTACTGTGTTAGAAAAGTTAGGGGAGTCATGGGGTACGCTGGCAGTCTCGACGTATGCCCACCTCCGAGACCGCTCGCGCCGACCGCTTCGCCGCGTATGTGGATCGTCTCGCCACCACCCTCGGCCATCGGGATCGCGATGAGCCCTTGCGGGCCTACGTCACCGGCCTGTGTCTGCCGGGCGACCGCAAGAGCATCGAGCCCATGGCGGCGCGGGTGGACCCGCGGCATGTGCGGTCGCCGCCATCAGTCGATGCATCACTTCATCGCGGACGCGCCATGGGATGCGGCCGCCGTGCTGCAGGTCGCCCGCGAGTGGGTGCTGGAGCCGATGGGCCGGCATGGGCCGGTGGCGGCGTGGATCGTGGATGACACCGCCTTTCCCAAGAAAGGCCAGCACTCGGTGGGCGTGGCCCGCCAGTACTGCGGGGTGCTGGGCAAGCAGGAGAACTGCCAAGTGGCGGTGAGCGTGTCGGTGGCGAACGACGCCGTCAGCCTGCCCGTGGCGTATCAACTGTACCTGCCGGAGAGCTGGGCCCGCGATCGCCGCCGCCGGCGGGCGGTGGGCGTCCCGGACCCCGTCGCATTTCAGCCGAAATGGCAGATCGCCCTGGGGCAGATCCGTGGCTTGCAGGCCGAGGCCCTGCCGGCGGCCCCCGTGGTGGCGGACGCGGGCTATGGGGACACGACGGAGTTTCGCGACGCGCTGACGACCGCGGCGATCCCGTATGCGGTGGGCGTCAAAGGCGACACCACGGTGTGGCGGCCCGGCGCCGCCCCGTGCGCCGCCCCGCGCTGGGGCGGGCGCGGCCGGCCGCCGACGCGCGTGCGCCGCACCGCGACCCATCGCCCGGTCAAGCTCAAGACGCTCGCGACCGAGCTGCCGCCCGCGGCGTGGCGGCGGGTGACATGGCGCGAAGGCACCCGCGGGGCCATGCGGTCGCGCTTTGCGCGCGTGCGGGTGCGGCCCGCCCATCGGGACGAGAATCGATCGGCCCCCGCCCGGAAGAGTGGCTGCTCATCGAGTGGCCGGCCGGGGCACCCGAACCGACGAAATATTGGCTCTCGACCCTGCCGGAGACGACCCCGATCGCGGACGCTCGTCCGCCTCGCGAAGCTGCGGTGGCGGATCGAACGCGACTATCAGGAGCTCAAAGACGAACTGGGCCTGGATCACTTCGAGGGGCGCGGCTGGCGTGGCTTTCATCATCATGGCGCGTTATGCATCGCGGCGTATGCCTTCCTCGCCGCCGAGCGCGCGAGGCTTTCCCCCAGCGCCTCTGGCCTTCCTCCGCCCCGCTCCCATTCCCAAAGGTTTCACGCCGCGGGGCGCGCCCGGTGCGGCCTGAACGCCACGTGCCCACCTCGATCTCGACCGCCTACGCGCAGCTCGCCCGCGCGTTGCTCCAGCACCAGCGAATGTCCCTGGTGCGGCCGTACCCCGGCGCGACGATGACTCTTTCTAACACAGTAGTACTAGAGCCTGTCGGAGAAACCCGGCTAGAGCGATGAGAAGGGTCCAGCTGCGAGGCGGCGCCCGATGACCGCACGCGAGGCGTACTCTCTGTACGTTGAGCGTGCGGTCGAGGGCGCCAACGAAGCAGATGGGCCCTTATCATCGCTCTAGCCAGAGAAGTCGCGAGGCCAGCGGTAGGTGTGGGGTTGCTGCCGGGCGCTGCGCGCCGCCGCGGTGAGAGGGATCAGCTCCACGGGATCGCCCACGCGGATCGCCCCGCCGCGAAGCACCCGAGCGTAGACGCGGCTTTCGCCCGGGTGCCGGGACTGGCTCATCCGGTCGGCGTCGCCGTCCCGGAACCACCGGGCATTCTTCCAGCAGGGCGTGGCGTACGCGGTGACCTCGAGCAGCACCTCGTTGCCCAGCCGCATCTCGACGCCGGGGACGACCGAGGGACCAGTCGAGAGCGCCCACCGTCACGTTCTCGCCCGTCGCCCCTGGCCCGATCGGATGCCCCTCCGCGCGCAGCTTCTCGATCACCTCGAACGAGTAGAGGCACACGGCTCGCGCCGGTCCCCCGTGCGCGCGCAGATCGGCCTGGCGATCGCCCTGCAAGCCCTCCTCCCAGACGATGCCCCTGTCGATGGCGCGCTTGGGGACCCCGCCGTTCGACAGGCTGATCTGGAGAATCACGCCCGTCATGGCGGCGCGCCTCACGCACAGCGCTCCCGCAGATCGGCCACCATCCCGTCGACGTAGAGGATGCGCAGGGCCTGCACGAGCGTGCGCGTCACCGTGTCAACGGCCGGAGACGGCCCGGCGTCGCCCGCGGAGCGGCGCCGCTCAGCGCGGTGGCGAGCTCGGCGATCGTGCGCCGGCCGTCGCACAGCTCGACGAGGCGCCGGATGAGGGAGCTGACCTCGATGCCCTCCGGCCGATGCGGGGCGCTCAGCACGTGCCCCCAGGCGAAGACTCCTCGGCGAGGACGGCCTTGCGCTCCACCACGGTGGCGGCGGCCAGCACCGGCACCAGATCGCCGGCGCGCGGCGAGGCCAGCAGCTCCCGGGCGCGCTGCGCGCGATCGCTCTGCGCCTGCTCCAGGGCGCGGACGGCCTCGAGGAAGTCGGGCGGCAGCTCGCCGCGCTCGAGCACCACCCGCTCGTAGCCCTTGACGGACTGGCCGGCCGTGGCGCGCACGAAGGCCTCGCGGGGCGTGAGGGAATCGTCGCGTAGGACCCGGCGCACCTCCCAGAAGTAGGACTCGATCGTGCGGTTGCTGGCGTAGAAGAGCCGCGCCAGCTCACGGAAGTGCGAGTACTGCTTGGAGTAGAGGCTCTGGTACTCGGGCCCTGCGGCGGCGGCCAGCTCGCCGTCGGCGAGGGCCGTGGCCACGTACGCCGCCGCCATGAGGCCCGAGGACAGCGCCAGGTGGACGCCCGTCGAGAACAGCGGATCGATGAAGCACGCGGCATCGCCGCAGAGGATGCAGCCCGGGCCGACGACGCGGTCGGACACGTAGGACCAGTCGCGGATGACGGCGGGCCCCTGCACGCGACGGGCGCTCTCGAGCATGGCCTTCGTGCGCGGCGCCGCGTCGATCTGCCGGTCGAGGAAGGCCGCCGCGCCCACGCGGGCGATGCCCTCCTGCCCGTAGCGGGCGTCCACGACGGCCCCCACGCTCATCCAGCCGGTGTGCAGCGGGATGTTCCAGAACCACCCGTGCTCGAAGGATTCGATGAAGATGTTGGTGTCGTCCGGCTCGGGCAGCCGTCGGGCGCCCTCGTAATAGCCGTAGACGGCCAGGTTGCGGAAGTGCGGGTCGACGCGGCGAAGGCCGAGCGCGCGGCCGATGAGCCCGGCCTGGCCGCTGGCGTCCACGACGTGCCGGGCCTCGAGCCGCCGCTCCCGCCCGGCCTCGTCGGCGAAGCGCACGCCGGCGGCGCGGTCGCCCTCGAACAGCACGCTCAGCACGCGGCACCCTTCGCGGACCTCGGCTCCCGACGCCGCGGCGTTCTCGAGCAGCATCTGGTCGAAGGCCGGTCGCCACACCTGGTAGGCGTGGGGAAACTGCGTGTTGGTCTCGCGGAAGTGCCAGCTCCAGGGCTCGGGCGTGGTGCCCCAGACCATCGTGGCGCCCCACTTCTTCAAGTAGCCCTCGGCCTCGAGGCGCGGCAGCACGCCCAGCGCGTCCAGGATGGGCATCGACGCGGGCAGGAGCGACTCGCCGATGTGGTCGCGGGGAAACCGCTCCCGCTCGAGCAGCGTCACGGCCAGGCCCCGTCGGGCGAGGAGGGTGGCCGCCGTCGAGCCAGCCGGTCCTCCCCCGACGACGACGACGTCCGGCCCGCTCACCCCCGGTCTTGACGGACGGCTCGGCCGGCTTCGGGTCGAGCTTCTTGTTGGTGGCCGGGTCGATGTCGAAGGGCCCGGGCAGGTCCAGCTCCTTGGCCATCTCGCGGCAGGCGGGAATGACTTCCTCGCCCATGAGGCGCAGGGAGCGCATCGCGTCGTTGTGGTCCATCGCCCCGTCGCCGTCCCAGAAGAAGATCGAGCCCGGGCGCAGCGTCTCGAGCACCGTGCGGATCTTGGGGATGACCGTCTTCGGCGTGCCGCTGATGATGGACATCTTCTCGATCTGCTGCTCGTAGGAGCCGTTGATGTCGGCCGGCTTGACCGTGCCGTCCGCGTTGATGCGGTCCCTGCCGCGCGCCGCGGCGGCGAAGGTGTTGACGGTCGGCAGGAGCTGGGTGCGCGACGTCAGGCCCGGCAGGTTCTGGATGAAGTTCTTGACGTTGCCCTGGTTGCCCTCCAGGAACGGGTTGGACGGACCCTCGACGTAGCGGCGCCCGGCCTGCTCGGCCAGCTCCTCGGTCTCGTCCACGTGCACCTTGAACAGATAGCCGTGGTGCTGGGACCCGGCCTCGTAGCCGTGCTCCGCAGCGCACTGGTCGTAGTAGAGGAACGACTGCCGTGTGGGCTCGAGCTCGGTGGCGAGCATGATGTACGGGTACCGGTGCTTGGCCGACCACGCCACCGTGTTGCGCGACATGACGCCGGGAATCCAGATGGGCGGGTGCGGGTCCTGGTACGGCCGCGCCCACGGATTCACGTAGCGGTAGTGGAAGTGCTCGCCCTCCCAGCGGAACGGGCCCGGCTTGGTCCACGCCGTCACGACGAAGTCGTGCGCCTCCTGGAAGCGCTCCCAGTTGAAGGGCGGCTGCGCGTTGTGGGCCACGCTCTCGCGGCCGGTGCCGCGCACCCAGCCGGACACCAGGCGCCCGCGCGAGATCATGTCGATCTCGGCCAGCATCTCGGCCAGCCACAGCGGGTCGTCCCAGATGGGCAGGATGTTGCCGAGGAGCACGATCTTGGCGCGCTTGGTGATGCGCGCGAGGATCGCCGCCTCGACGTTCATGACCCCGCCCATGCAGAACGGCGTGCTGTGATGCTCGTTCAGCATCAGGCCGTCGAACCCCATCTCCTCGGCGTAGACCTTCTCGTCGAGGTAGCGGTTGTAGAGATCGGCCCCGAGCGCGGCATCGTACGAGCGGTTGCTCATCGACAGGTCGGTGATGTCACGCCCGGCGAGGCCGAAGTATCCCGATTGCCTGTCCTGGTACGGCCGTTCCGTGAAGTAGCCGATGAACATGGAGATGCCTCCGAGAGTCGTCGATCAGCCTGCGAGGGCAAACCGGGCGATGCGCTCGCTGATGGCTCCTGGGTCTTCGTATTCCACCAGGTGCCCGCCGTTCGGCACCACGTCCAGCCGAGCGTTCGGCAGCGCCTCCGCGTATTGCCTGGCCACGTCGACGGGAACGATCGCGTCCTCGGCGCCGTGGAGGACGAGGGCGGGCGTGCGCACCTCGCGCAGCAGCGGGGCCAGGCGGCGGCTGAACATGTAGGGCTTCCAGGTGAGCCGCGCCGGTCATCTCCCGGCTGTAGTCCCACAGGTCCTTGAAGGTCCGCCGGGCGTCGTCGCCGAAGGCCTTCCGGAACCCGTCCTCGTCGCGGAAGCCGGCCGTGACGTACTCGTGGAAGTCGACCATCATCTGGTCCAGGATCTCGCCCTCGCGCGGCTGGTGGCCGGGCGCGCCGACGAGCACGAGCCGGCCGATGCGCTCCTGGCACATCGTCGCCATCTCGGCGGCCACGAACCCCCGAAGCCGAGCCCCACGAGCGTCGGGCTCTCGAGCCCGAGCCGGCGCAGGGCCTGCAGGAGCAGGATGGCCAGATCGCGCGGCTCGCGCGCCCACTCCGCCCGCGCCGATTGGCCGTAGCCAGGCATGTCGGGCACGTACACGCTGGCCCGCTCGGCGAGCCGCTCGTAGAAGGGAATCCACCCGGGGTTCCCCGTCGAGTGGTGCAGGACGACCACCGGCGTCCCCGCCCCGCCCTTCAGATAGCGGAGGGCAAGGCCCGCCACCTCGATCGTGTGCTCGGTGTGGCTCTCGGTCGCCGTCGTCACGCGCGCTCCTCTCGAGGCAGGCTCCCGGCCCGGGGCGCCCCTACTCTACATGAGAGCGCCCTCGCGTGTCGTCGGCGCGTGGGTGCCCACCACTTACGGGCTCGGCGTGACGGACAGGTACCCGATGCCCTCGCCGAACACGACCGCCGCCGCGTCGGGGATGTAGGCGTTCCCGCCCGGATAGCGCGACTCGATCCAGCCAAGGGTGTCAGGGTCGAACCCGTACACCACGTTGCCGTCGAAGATCGCACCGGGAGCGAACGCCTCGAGCGCGGCGGTGCCGGACCCCACACCGCTGCCGTACATTCCGTACAATCCGTAAGACAGGATGTTGTTGCGGACCACCAACCCACGCGCCGGCGGCTGCTGATCGAACATCACGAACGTGTTGGGTGAAGAGCCGTGAACGACCGTGTTGTCCTCGATCGTGACGTCCGGCGGCCCGGCGAGCAGCTGGAAGGCCCGTCCCGTCCCGGGGTCATGCCGACCCCGGCGAACAGGTTGTTCCGGATCAGCACCCTGGCCAGCGTCACGTCCGGGTGCCGGTCGTCGAACGCCGAGATGTTCACGCCGCTGTCGATGTCGCGGACCTCGTTGTCGATAAACGAGACGTCCTCGACTCTGGACCAGGGCGCGCCCCCTCCTGATTGCGCGGCGTGAGCACGATCGAGAAGCCCTGCTGCCCGTCAGCCCAGTTGCGCGCGAAGCGATTGCCCTGGATCAGAACGCGGCGGGCGTTCTTGAGCTCCAGCAGGTTCTTGATCGTCCACCGCGTGCCGTCGTAGTCCGGGTGCTGGCGCCACCACGACCAGGGCCGGGCGATATCGTTGTCCCGAATCTCGATGTCGGACGGCACGAGACCGTGGAGCCACGGATCCGCCCCACCGAACATCACGTTCTCGCCGGCCGCCTCGAGATAGTTGTTCACGATCTTGAACGGTCCCGGGCCACTCCAGCCAACAATTGCCTGGGAGTCGTTGTCCACTTCCTTCAGGTCGGCGAGGTACGAGTCGATGACGGCGACGTGCGCGCCGTTCATGGCCACCGCCCGCCGCGCTCCCTGGCCGCTGTCGCCGTGCAGATAGCACCGATCGAAGATCAGATGGTGCGGGACGTCGTCGGGGGTGCGCGCATCGCTGCCCACGTCCGTGATGTTGAACATGAACGTACCCGCCGGCAGGCCGGATCTCCAGGCCCACGAACCGGTAATGGTGAGCGCCGGGCTCCGTCAGCAGCACCGAGGGCTGCCCCCTTCGAGCACCGCCATCTTCGGCGCATCCGAGGGCAGCACCCGTTGACCGGCCTCGAACTCGAGGACTCGGGACGACACCACTGCGATCCACCCGTCGCCGGTCTTGCGGGGAGCGTGAACGGCCCCTGGTAGACGCCGCCCGCCTCGAGAAGGATGACGTCACCAGGCTGTGCGTCGTTCAGCGCCTGTTGCAGGTCGCCGCCAATCGGCACGATGATCGCGGCCCCGGTTGGTATGACAAGGCTCGTATCGACGTAGACGCGAGGGAGCTCGGGCAGCTCAGCGGCCGCGGGCGCCGCGACCAGGAACAGCAGGAGGATCAGCGCTGCCCGGAAGATCCGGCCGCCGGACGTGCGCGATGCACCTCGTTGGTCATCCACAGCCACCCCTTTCATGAGGCCGGAAACATCGGTTCCGGCCGGCTTCGTGCTGGTTGACGACGCATTCCCGAGCTACTCGACAAGAGCTGTGCCATAGGCTCCGGTTCCCTGATATCGATGCAGGGCTACCAACCGAGGCCAACCGGCGGCGGATGACGGCAACCCGCGTCCCTCGCGCGGATCTTGCTACGCGGGCTTGTCTTCTACTAGTGGAGCTCGCGCCTCGAGGGTTGTGGAATCGTTGGAACCGCGCCGTGGGACGTCATGCCCACTGCCTCGGCCAGGCTCTTCGAGGCGCATGCAACGCATATCCGGCGCGTCTCGACGGGGATCATATCGCGTCTTATGGCGTCCGGTCCCGGATTTTTCACGGCCGCCTTTCGAGGTCGGCGTGACGGAATCGGCGATCGCGCCGCCACGGCCCCTCCGGCCAGACACGGGCCTGGTTTCGTTGCCGGGCGCGGTTGGCTGTGGCATGGTGCTGGCCGTGTCGTCCAGCTCCCCTCCTGCGGCCAGATGGCGCGCGCTGGTCTCCCTGTCCGTCGCGGAGCTGCTGGCGCTTTCGCTCTGGTTCAGCGCGTCGGCCGTCCTGCCCGCGCTGGCGCGCGAGTGGCGTCTCGGTGATGCGGGCGCCGCCGCGCTGACCATCGCCGTCCAGCTCGGATTCATCCTGGGCACGCTCGGGAGCGCGCTCGGGAATCTGCCCGACGTGTGGTCACCCCGTTCGCTCATGGTGGCGAGCTGCGCGCTCGGCGCGGTCGCCAATGCCGCCGTCGCGCTCTGGGTCGACAGCCTCGGGCCCGCTCTGATCCTGCGATTCGTCACCGGCATCGCCATGGCGGGCGCCTACCCACCCGCGATGAAGATCATGGCGACGTGGTTTCGCGAGGGCCGCGGCCTCGCCATCGGCATCCTGATCGGCGCCCTCACCGTGGGCTCGGCGGTGCCCTACCTGATCCGCGGCCTCACCGACCTGGCGTGGCGGCACGTCTTGCTCGCGGCCTCGCTCCTGGCCGATCGCCGGCGGCGCGGTCGTCTGGGCCTTCGTCAGGGAGGGCCCGCACCGGTTCCCCTCGGCGCGCTTCGACGTGCGCATGGCGGGCGCGGTCTTCCGCGATCGCGGCGCGCGCCTGGCCTGCTTCGGCTATCTCGGCCACATGTGGGAGCTGTACGCCATGTGGGCGTGGATCGGCCCGTTCCTCGCGGCGAGCCTGGAGGCGCGCGGCGGAGGCTCCTACGCCGGGCTCAATGCCAGCGCCGCCACGTTCCTGGTCATCGCCATCGGCGCGCTCGGCTGCTGGATCGGGGCTGGGCCTCCGATCGGTGGGGCCGCACCGCGCTGACCATGATCGCCATGGCGGCGAGCGGCACCTGCGCGCTCGGCATCGGCTTCACGTTCGCCGCCGCGCCCGCCCTCACCTTGCTCGTCGCCGGCGTCTGGGGCATCACCGTCATCGCCGACTCGGCGCAGTTCTCGACGGCGGTGACCGAGCTGTCGCCGCCCGCCTATGTCGGCACCGCACTCACCACGCAGACGTGCGCCGGCTTCGCGCTCACCATGCTGAGCATCTGGATGATCCCGCCCGCGGTCCGCCTGCTCGGCTGGCGATGGGCGTTCGCCACGCTCGCCATCGGCCCCTTCCTCGGCGTGCTCGCCATGGGGCGCCTGCGCCTCTTGCCCGAGGCCTCGCGCATGGCGAGCGGCCGCCGCTGACGGCAAATCCCGGCGCGATCGCCGCGTGCGACGCGGCCCAACGCCGCTCATGCGCCTGGCCCCATGTGATATCGTCGCCGGGGAAATCCGCTGCGCCTTCGGGAGGAGAGCATGCCAACCGTACGACTGAGATCCGCCGCCGAGTATCCCCTCGCCGCACAGAGGCTCTTCGAGGCGAGCCGCTCCTGGTTCAATCACGACTTCGCCGAGCCGCCCGCCATGAGCCGGGTCATGGCCTGGGATGTCGACTTCGGCAGTCCCCATGGACGGGCCATGAAGCGCGCCATGGCGCCCGGAGAGTTCACTCGCGGCGAAAGGAGATGGTGGCGGCGGCGGTGAGCGGTGCCAATAGCTGCGAGTACTGAGTCACGGCGCACACTGCAGCCGGGAAGCTGCAGGGAATGACGGGGATGCCCTCTGGTACGAGGCGGCGCAGGTGGTGGGTATCACCAATGCGCTCAACGTGGCCGCGGACACGCTCGGCGTCCTCGGCGCGGTCGATGAGGTTGCCGCATCGGTCGAGACCGGGCGCTCTTTGCTGAGATCCGTGCCTTCTACGGCAGTGCCGACGTGCCACAGTCCTTCCGCTTCATTGCCCATGACCCGCTGTACGCGGCCGACGTCTGGGCGGCGGCGGAGCACGCTTTCGCGGACAACCGCCTCACCCGCCGCTTCAAGGAGGCCCTGGCCTTCGCCGTGTCCGTGTCGACCCGCTCCACCTCGGGCGCGGCCTGGCATCTCACCCAGATGCGGCGCGTGGGGGTGGGCCCGCGAGGTGTCATGGAGATCGTCGGCGTGACGCAGATGTTCTCGAGCTACACCAAGATCGCCGACATGCTTCAACTCGAGCCCGACATGGGCAATATCGCCCCGCCGGACCCGAGCCCCGCGCCCGGCGGGCCCTCGCGGTGAGCGGGGTAGGCCGAGTTCGTGGCGACCGTCGCCGAGACCCGTCCCGGCGCCGGAGTGTGACCGGCGCGACGACGGGCGGCGGCGCCCCGGGGACAGCTCGGGCCGAGCGGAGCCCCTGCGGTCACTCCCGCGCGCGCCCGCAGACGATGTTGACGACCGCCTGACGGCCCTCGCGCACGGCGGCGAGAGCCCGGCGAAGCGCCGGCTCGACCTCCGACGGCGTCTCGGCGCGCTCGCCGTGGCCGTCGAACGCGCGGACGATCTCCTCGTAGCGCGGCGCGGGGCTGAGCTCGCTCAGCGGGTAGCGCCCGGTCGACTTCGCCCAGCCGTCCGGATGCACGGCGAGCGCGCTCTGCTTCACCGCCTCCCACTGCTGGTTATTGAAGATCACGGTGAGGACGGGCAGCCCGTGCTGGCGCGACGGCCATGTGGCAGGCCGCCGGCTCATTGAAGAGATAGGAGCCGTCGCCCAGCGCGGCGATCACCGTCTTGTCCGGCGCGGCGAGCTTGAGGCCGAGCGCGGCGGGCAAGCCCCAGCCGAGCCCGCTCGAGTGCGGCTGGCCGAAGAAGCTCCGCGGCCGGTCGAAGGCCAGGTAGCGGCGGTCGATCGGGTACTCGTTCACGACCACCGTCGAGTCGTCGAGCAAATCTTGCAGACACCGCGTGACCCAGGCGAAGCCCGGGCGCGGCCATCCGCCCTGCGCGTCGGCGTCCGCCGCCCAGCGTGCGCGCCGCTCGCGGTGCATCTCCTCGACGCGCGCCCGCCGCTCGGCCACCGCCGCGGGATCGGCGAGGCGGCGCACGGCGTCCGCGAGGAGCGGCAGCGCCGCCGCGGGATGCGCGGCGATCGGCACGTCGCACGGGAAGCTCCGCATGGGATAGCGCGAGAACGCGGGATCGACGGCCAGGTGGATCACCGCGGCGCCGGCCTCGGGCTTGGCGAGCGAGGGATACCACGGCACGTCGGCGTCGACGACGAGGATGACGTCGGCGAGGCCGAGCGCGGGATCGGTGCCCGACGGCTGCGTGAAGCCGACGTGGAGCGGATGGCTCTGCGGGAAGTTCACGTGCGTCGGATCCACCTCGACGACGCCGATGCCGCCCGCTTCCGCGAGCGCCACCAGCGCGGGCACCGCCGCGGGATCGCGCCCGGCCCCCGAGACCAGGATGAGCGGGCGGCGGGCGTGGGCGAGGAGGCGCGCCGCTTCCTCGACCCGCGCCGGGATCCGGCAGCCGCAGCGCGGCCACCTGGCGGCGGGCGGGCGAGGCGATGTCGAGCGACGGCAGCGGCGCGGCCAGCACCTCGCGCGGCAGCGTGAGGTAGACGGGCCCGCGCGGCTCCGACAGCATCAGCTCGAAGGCGCGATCCACCACCGCCTCGACCTGCGACGGGACGCGGAGCTCGTAGTCCCACTTCACGTACTCGCGGAGCATGGCGCCCTGGTCGAAGCTCTCCTGCGCCCAGTGGATGTAGAGGTCGCGCGTGCCCGGCGGGCCCTCCTCGGTGATCGGCGTGCGCCCCGCGCTCATCAGGATGGGCACCTGCGAGCGCGCCGCCGTGATGATGCCGCAGGCGGCGTTCGCCGTGCCCACCGTCACGTGGACCATGACCGCCTGCGGGCGTCCGGTGGCGAGCCAGGCGCCATGCGCCATGCCCACGGCCACCGACTCGTGCGGGACCACCATGGGACGCGGGGCGCGCTTGCCCTCGGCCTCGCGCCGCGCGAAGGCGTCGACGAGCGTCGCGAAGTCGGTCCCGGCATTCGCGAGGAAGAAGTCCACGCCCCGGTCCTCGAGCAGATCGAGATATGCCTGGGCGACATTGTCCACCTTGAGCGTCTTCATGCGGGGCTCCTCCGATCTCGCTCGGCGGCGAGCGCTTCGTCTTGAACCGCCCGGGCCAAGCGGGCGCCATCCTACCAGATCGCATCCGGTCCACGCGCGCTGCTAGCGGCGCGGATACGCTTGCGGGATCACTTCTCGCCCCCTACACTCGGCCCATGAGTCTCATCCATGTCTCCGGTAAGGTCGCGCGGTCTGGGGCCCGCAGGGCCATTGCCGTGCGCTTCCTCGTGGACACGGGCGCCGTCTTCACCGTGCTCCCGGAGGCCATCTGGCGCCGCTTGCGGCTGACCTCCGAGCGCACCGCCGAGTTCACGCTGGCGGACGGGACGACCATCACTCGGGGCGTGTCCGAGTGCCGCTTCACCGTCGCGGGGCGGACCGCCACCTCCCCGGTGGTGCTCGGCGGCCCCGGTGACGCCGCCCTCCTCGGCGCCGTCACGCTCGAGACGCTCGGTCTGATGCTGAACCCGCTGAGTCGTGAGCTGCTGCCGATGCGCCTCCTGCTGAGCAGCGCGCGGGCCTGACGCTTCACGACGGCGCGTTGCAGATTCCGCGCGATCATGAAGCCGGCGAATCCGCGGGTCCCGCGCGGCCGTGGAAGTTCGGGCTAGCCTGACTCCGCCCGCATGACCTGCCCGCGCTGCCAGACCGAGAACCCGCCACAGGCGAAGTTCTGCCTGGAATGCGCGGCGCCGCTCGTCGCCCGTTGCGCGAGCTGCGGCACCCAGCTACCCGCGTCCGCGAAGTTCTGCCTGGAGTGCGCGCATCCCGTCGGCGGGGCGACTGCCGGCCCGACGCGCTTCGCCTCGCCCGAGTCCTACACCCTCAAGCACCTGGCCGAGAAGATCCTGACCTCGAAGGCCGCGCTCGAGGGCGAGCGCAAGCAGGTCACCGTGCTCTTCGCCGACCTCAAGGGCTCGATGGAGCTGCTCGCCGACCGCGATCCCGAGGAGGCGCGCAAGCTGCTCGATCCCGTGCTCGAGCACATGATGGAGGCCGTCCACCGCTACGAGGGCACCGTCAACCAGGTGATGGGCGACGGCATCATGGCGCTCTTCGGCGCGCCGCTCGCCCACGAGGACCACGCGGTGCGCGCGTGCTATGCGGCGCTGCGGATGCAGGAGTCGGTGAAGCGGTACGCCGAGGGCGTGCGACGGGAGCAGGGCGTCACGATCCGCATCCGCGTGGGCCTGAACTCGGGCGAGGTGGTCGTGCGCGCGATCGGCTCCGACCTGCACATGGACTACACCGCGGTGGGCCAGACCACCCATCTCGCCGCGCGCATGGAGCAGCTCGCCGATCCCGGCGCGATCCTCCTGACCCCGAGACCCTCGCGCTCGCCGAGGGCTTCGTGCAGGTGACTTCCCTCGGGCCCATGGCGGTGAAGGGCCTGGCCGCCCCCGTCGAGGTGTACGAGCTGACCGGGATCAGCGCCGCGCGCTCACGACTTCAAGCGGCTGCCACCCGCGGGCTCTCGCGCTTCGTGGGTCGGGACGCCGAGATCGAGCAGCTCCACCGCGCTGTCGACCAGGCGCGGCAGGGGCGCGGCCAGGTGGCCGCCGTCGTGGGGGCCCGGCGTGGGTAAGTCGCGCCTCACCTTCGAGCTGACTCACTCCCACCGCCTCGAGGGCTGGCTGATTCTCCAGGCCGGCGCGGTGTCCTACGGCAAGGCCACGAGCTACCTGCCCGTGATCGACCTGCTCAAGAACTATTTCCGTATCGGCGACCGCGAGAGCCCCCGCGAGATCCGGGAAAAGGTGACGGGAAGGCTCCTCATGTTGGACCGCGCCCTTGAGGCGACGCTCCCGGCGCTCCTCGCCCTCCTGGACGTGTCCGGCGATGATCCCCAGTGGCAGGCCCTCGACCCGCCCCAACGCCGGCAGCGGACGTTGGACGCGGTCAAGCGCCTGCTCCTGCGCGAGGCCCAGGTCCAGCCGCTCTTGGTGGTCTTCGAGGACCTCCACTGGATCGACTCCGAGACCCAGGCGCTGCTGGACAGCCTCGTCGAAAGCCTGCCGCCGGCGCGGCTCCTGCTCTTCGTCAACTACCGGCCCGAGTACGAGCACCACTGGGGCAGCAAGACCTCCTACACCCAGCTCCGGCTCGATCCGCTGCCTCCCGAGAGTGCGTTCGAGCTGCTCCACGGCCTCCTTGGAGAGGACGGGACGATCGAGCCCCTCACGCCGATCCTGATCGAGCGGACCGAGGGCAATCCCTTCTTCCTGGAGGAGACTGTTCGGGCGCTGGTTGAAACCAGGGCGCTCGTGGGCGAGCGCGGCGCGTACCGGCTGGCGAAGGTCCTCACCGACATCCAGGTGCCGCCCACGGTCCAGGCCATCCTGGCCGCCCGGATCGACCGCCTCTCGCCAGAGGACAAGCGCCTGCTCCAGTCGGCCGCGGTCATCGGCAAGGACGTGCCCTTCGCCCTGCTGGCGGCGATCGCCGAGGAGCGCGAGGAGGAGCTGCGCCGAGGGCTCGCCCATCTCCAGGCGGCCGAGTTCCTCTACGAGGTGAGCCTCTTCCCGGACCTCGAGTACACGTTCAAGCACGCGCTGACCCACGAGGTGGCCTACGGAAGCGTCCTACACGAGCGGCGGCGCGCCCTCCACGCGCGGATCGTGGAGGTGATCGAGACGCTCTATGGAGATCGCCTGGCCGAGCATGTGGAACAACTCGCTCACCACGCCTTCCTGGCCGAAGTCTGGCCGAAGGCGGCGACGTATCTGCGCGAGGCAGGCCACCAAGGCAAACGGTCGCTGCGCCTATCGTCAGGCTGCCGGGTGGTTCGAGCAGGCCCTGGGAGCAGTGGCGAAACTACCGGACAGCCGCGCCAAGGCCGAGCAGTCGATCGACATCATGTGTCGGATCCGAGGCACTCTCTTGCCGCTGGGCGAAGCCAGTAGAGCCTTCGGCCACCTGCGCGAGGCGGAGCGGCTGGCCAGGGATCATCGATGATCGACGCCGGCTCGCCATGGTGCTTGGGGCGATGTCTCACCACTACTGGATCGAAGGCGACCCCGCTGAGACCAGGCGATCCGGCGAGGAGGCGCTGGAGATCGCGACGGCCGTGGGAGACCTCTCGATTCAGATTTCGGTGAGCAACCGTCTTGGGATGGCCCACATGTTCTGGGGCGAGGCACGCCCCGCCCAACTCCTTCTGCGAAAGCGTCGTAGATCTTGCTCGGCGAGGACACCGTCCTCAACCTCATCGATAAACACCGAGCGAGTCACCTGCCGCGCCGTTGCTCGCAAGCACGCTGGCACACATCGGCGAATTTCGGAAAGGAGCTGGATTACGGCGAGGAGGCGCTGCGGATCGCCGAACACTTCGACCACCCCAATAGCGTGGCCCATGCGCTCCTTCACCTTTCCTGGCTATGCGATCTTCAAGGCAACCTATCTGCGAGCGCTCAGCCTCGGGCAGCGAGGGATCTCGATCTGCCGCGAGCTGAATATCTCATTCTTCCTGGTGAGCCTGCTGGCGATCGTGGGCCATGCGCAGGTCCGCTCCGGCCGGCCAGATGAAGCGCTCCTCGGACTCAAGGAGGGCCTGGCGATACAGGAGGCGATGGGATACCGAAGCACGATGTCCGCCATGGTGTCGATGCTCGCGGAGGCGTACCTGGCCGCCGGGCAGTTGCCGGCCGCGTCAGACGCAAGCTCGACGCGCCCTCGCCCTGGCGCGCGAGTGCGGCGAACGTTTCGAAGAGGCGCGAGGCATTGTGGGTTCTCGGGCACGTTCATGCCCACCCGGACCATCTCGATCTTGATACCTGCCGACCAGGCTTACCAGCAGTCACTCGTGCTCGCCACCGCACTCGACATGCGCCCACTCGTCGCTCAATGCCATCTGGGCCTCGCCAAGCTGTCCCGCCTCACCGGGAACCGACACCAGGCCGAGGAGCACCTTGCCACCGCGACGACGATGTTCCGCGAGATGGACATGCCGAGTTCTGGCTGGAGAGAGGCGGCCGCCGAGCTGGCGGCGCTCCGGTGATGCGCTGTTTGTCACTTCGGCCACGACGCGCAGGTCCGCCGCCACTCGGATCCGCACGGTCGCTCCCTATGCTCCACTCCATCACGCAGATGGGGTCGGTCAGGGACTCGAGAATGCTCGCCTCCCGGCTGGTGAACGCGGGCGCAGACAGAGGAACGCGCCGGCGGGTGGATGCGTCAAGTCGAGCCATCTTGAGTGCGAGTAAGGATGGTGGTGACGTGTTTACCGTTCGCGGCAACCGAATCCGTGTGATCTCGGCGTGGACAATGAGCAAGACGGAGCGGAGAGTGTATGGCCAAGCGGAAGCGAAGCCCGAAGCCGATTCCTGAGTTCGCGAGCGAAGCCGAGAGCGTCACTTCTGGGAGACGCACGACTCGGCGGCGTACGTGGATTGGTCGTCGGCCAGATTCGTGCGCTTTCGAATCTGCAGCCGACGGCTCGCGCCCAGCGGAAAGCGCCTGTCGCCAAAGCCGTCACGCGCGGCTCGCGGCTGAACCGCCGGCCGGGAGGATTCAGGTGACGAGTACGCTCCCGTCGTGAACACCGCAAACCTGCTCCAGTTCCTCTTCTCGGGCCTCATGGTGGGGGCGATCTACGGCCTCGTCGCGCTCGGGCTCAATATCGTCTTCAACGCGACGGGCGCGGTGAACTTCGCCCAGGGCGAGTTCGCCATGCTCGGCGGCATGCTCGGCGCGTCGATCCTCTCGGCGACGGGCCTGCCCCTGGCGCTGGTCGTCGTCCTCACCATCGCCGCGGTGACCGCGGTGGGCATCCTGATGGAGCGCCTGATCATCCGGCCCATCGTGCACGCCGACGTGCTGAACCTCATCATCGTGACCATCGGCGCGTCGATCCTGATCAAGGGCGGCGTCATGGTCTCGCTCGGCAAGAATGCGGCGGGGCTCCCCGCCTTCACGGGCGAGCGGCCCATCCACGTGCTCGGCGCCACCTTCGTGCCCCAGGCCCTCTGGATCGTCGGCGTGGCCTGCGCCATCGTGGTGGTCCTCCACCTGTTCTTCGACCGGACGCTCCTCGGCAAGGCCATGCGCGCGGTGGCGAGCGACCGGGAAGCGGCCCGGCTCGATGGGCATCGACACGAGCCGCATCGTCATGCTGTCCTTCGCCCTCGGCGCCGCGGTGGGCGCGATCGGCGGCCTCATTGTGACGCCGGTGACGCTGACGATCTACGACGCCGGCACGCTGCTCGGCCTCAAGGGATTCGCGGCGGCGGTGACGGGCGGGCTCGGCAATACCTTCGGCGGCATCGCCGGCGGACTGGTCCTGGGCCTGCTCGAGGCCTTCGGCGGCGGCCTCATCGGCTCGGAGTTCAAGGACGTGGCGGCGTTTCTGCTCCTCCTGCTGCTCCTCTTCGTCCGCCCGCGCGGCCTCTTCGCGCGCGGCGAGAGCGAGCGCGTATGAACGATCAACCTCGATCGGCGCGCCGTGACCGCGGCGCCGCAGGGAGATCCCATGCTCACGCGACGGCAGTTCACCACGACGATCGGCGGCGGCCTCGCGGCCGGCCTCCTCAGCGCCTGGCCTCGGCCGCGCCCAGGGCGGCTCCATCAGGATCGGCAGCATCTTCTCCTACACCGGGCCGGCGGCCTTCCTCGGCGACCGGATGAAGCGCTCCGGTCGAGCTCTTCGTCGAGGAGGCCAACAAGAAGGGCGGCATCGGCGGCGCGACGCATCGAGCTCACCCTCTACGACGCGGGCAGCGAGTCGACGAAGGCCGTGCTCGCGGCCAAGCGCCTCATCGAGCAGGACAAGGTCGACGTGATCGTCGGCGACGGCAACCGGAGCGACATCGGCCTGGCCCTGGTCCCGAGCGTTCAGCGCGCCGAGGTGCCGCTCATGAGCGTGTCCGGCGCCACGGCGCTCGTCGAGCCGGTGAAGGACCGCGCGTGGGTGTTCAAGTCCACCGTGAACGACACCGAGGTCATCGCGCGGCTCCTCGACTTCTTCAAGAAGCGGAACATCAAGGACGTGGCGATGCTGAACGACACCGGCGCCTTCGGGGTGAGCGCGCGCGATCAGCTCCGCGCGCAGGCGCCCGCCGCAGGCGTCAACGTGGTCTACGAGGAGTTCGGCCCCGGCGACAATGACCTCACCACCCAGCTCACGCGCATCCGCGGCACCAATGCCCAGGCCATCATCTGCTGGACGGTGACGCCGGCCGGCGTGGTCTTCCTCAAGAACGCGCAGCAGCTCGGCCTCAAGCAGATGCTCGTCCACGGCTTCGGCTTCGTGGCCGACCGCTACATGCAGCTCGCCGGCGACGCCGCCGAGGGCCTCTATCTCACCTCGCTCAAGTTCCCCGTGGCCGAGCAGCTCCCCGACACCGATCCCATCAAGGCCACCATCCTCGACTACAAGGCGCGCTACCGCGCCAAGTACAACGAGGACACCGACGTCTATGGCGGTCAGGCCTGGGATGGCATCGGCATGGTCGCTGCCGCCATCGCCCGCTCGGGCAGCAGCGAGCGCGGCAAGATCCGCTCCGGCCTCGAGGAGTCCATCAAGGAGTACAAGGGAGTGGGCGGCGTCTTCACCTTCTCGCCGCAGAAGCACTGGGGGCTCGCCAAGAGCGACGTCGTGATCATCGAGTGGCGCCAGGGCAAGTTCCGCCTGGTCGATCTCTAGTCGCAGAGGCCGCGACGGCCCTCCGAACCTCCCCGAGAACTGGGTTGCGCCGGAAGCCGCTGACCGAAGGGGGCCGCGACGGCCCTCCGAACCTCCCGAGAGTTGCGCCGGCGAAGCCGGCGCTCGAAAGGTGATGATGTCGCAGGTTCTACCGACAGCCTCTGAGCCGTCGAAGGAGACGGCCGTGATGAACGGCTGCCCGGCCGGGTGTCCGGCCGGGCGCTCGTGGCCTTCCTGGCGGCAGTGGCCGTGGTGCCGTGGCTCCTGCCCAACCAGTACCTCGTCCACGTCGTGGTCCTGGCGGGGATCTACGTCATCCTCGCCGTCGGCCTGAATCTCTTGATGGGCTATGCGGGGCAGGTCTCGCTCGGACATGCCGGCTTCTACGGGCTCGGCGCCTACGTGTCGGCGGTGCTCTCGGTGCGCTACGGGCTCACGCCGTGGCTCGGCATGCCGATTGCCGCCCTCGCCACCGGCGCCCTCGCCTACGTCGTCGGCATCCCGACACTGCGGCTCAAGTCGTACTACCTCGGCATGGCCACGCTCGGCATCGGCGCGGTGCTGAACCTGGCCTTCGTCCAGCTCCACCGCATCACCGGCGGGTCATCCGGGCTCGCGGGCATCCTGCCCTGGGATCTCGGCCCGCTCCGCTTCACCACCGCGACCGAGCACTACGTGCTCGTGTGGGCCTTCGCGGCGGTCGCTCTCTGGGTCGCGCGCAACCTCGTCAACGCGCGCGTCGGCCGCGTGCTGCGCGCGCTCCGCGAGAGCGAGGCCGCGGCGGAGGCGATGGGCGTCGACACCGCGGCGGAGAAGCGGCGTGTCTTCGTGCTGTCCGCGGTGTACGCGTCGGTGGCGGGCAGCCTCTACGCGCACTACATCACGGTGATCAGCCCGGAGATCTACTCGTTCCTGTTCTCGGTCGTCCTCGTCCTGATGGTGGCGATCGGCGGCATCGGGCTGTACTGGGGCGCGGTGGTGGGGGCGGTGCTGCTGACCGTCTTGCCCGAGGCCCTGCGCCGCTTCGGCGACTGGGAGGTGCCGCTCTACGGCCTGGCCCTCATCGTCGTGATCCTGTTCCTGCCGCGCGGCATTGCCGGGCTCTTCGCGCGCGAGGGGCGGGCGCTCGCACCCGCCCGCTCGTCCACGCCGCCGTCCGTACCCGCGCAGTCCGTACGGGCATCCGCGCCCTCGAGCGCAGGGCCACTCTCCGCCGCTCGCGCGCACACGGGCCCGCTGCTCGAGATCCGCGGCGTCACCAAGCAGTTCGGCGGCGTGCGCGCGGTGTACGACTGCTCCTTCGGCGTCGCCGACGGCGAGATCAAGGCGGTGATCGGCCCGAACGGCGCGGGCAAGACCACGCTGTTCAACGTGATCACCGGCTTCTACGCGCCGACGGCGGGCGAGGTCCGGCTGCGCGGAGTGCCGGTCGCGGGGCTGCCCGCCCATCGCCTGGCGCGGCTCGGCCTGTCGCGCACGTTCCAGAACCTCCAGCTCTTCCCCGGCCTCACCGTGATCGAGAACGTGATGATCGGCTGCGAGCGCGACGCGCCCGGCGGCTTCCTCGGCGCAGCACTCGCCCTGCCCGGGCCGCGCCGGCGCATGCGCGTCGAACGGGCGCGCGCCGAGCGCGCCCCTCGCCACCGTGGGCCTCGAGCACGCGGCGCTGGCACCCGCGGGCAGCCTCGCCTTCGGCCAGCAAAAGCTCGTCGAGGTGGCGCGCGCGCTCGCCGCCGAGCCGACCCTGCTCCTGCTCGACGAGCCCGCGGCCGGGCTCAATACCACCGAGAAGGTCGGAGATGATGCGGCTCATCGCGCGCGTGCGCGCCGGCGGCATCACGCTGCTCATCATCGAGCACGACATGCGCCTCGTGATGGGGGTCTCCGATCGCGTGGTGGTGCTGGACCACGGCGAGAAGATCGCGGAAGGGCCGCCCGCCGAGGTGCAGCGGGACCCCGCGGTGATCCGCGTCTACCTCGGCGAGGACGCGGCCGCCATTGCTTGAGGTCCGCGGACTGTCCGCGCGCTACGGTGCCGTCGCCGCGCTCCGCGACGTCTCCCTCGACGTGCGCGCGGGCGAGCTGGTGGCCCTGATCGGCGCCAACGGCGCGGGCAAGTCGACGCTGCTCCGCACCATCGCCGGGCTCATGCCGCCGGCGGCGGGCCGCGTGGCGCTCGAAGGGCGCGACGTGACCGGCCGGCCGCCCGAGGCCATCCTCCGCGCGGGCATCGCGCTGGTGCCGGAGCGGCGCCGCGTCTTCGCCGACCTCACCGTGCTCGACAACCTCGAGCTGGGCGGCTATGCTCTGCCCCGCGGCGGCGATTTCCGGCGCCGGCTCGACGCGGCGTGGATGATGCCTATCGCCTGTTTCCCGTGCTGCACCGGCGGCGCGAGCAGCTCGCGGGCACGCTGTCGGGCGGCGAGCAGCAGATGCTCGCCATCGGCCGCGCGCTGATGAGCCGGCCGCGGCTGCTCCTGTGCGACGAGCCGTCGCTCGGCCTGGCGCCCCTCATCGTGCAGGAGATCATGCGGCTCCTCGCGGCGCTCCGCGAGGCGGGCACGACCATTCTCCTCGTCGAGCAGAACGCGCGCATGGCGCTCCGCGCCGCGGACCGCGCCTACGTGCTCGAGACGGGCAGCGTGGTGCTCGCAGGATCGGCGAGCGGAGCTGCTCGACAACGACGAACTCAAGGCCGCCTACCTCGGCGGGTAGGCGCGGCGGGAAGGGCGTTCACGGCATGTCAGAGACGAGCGACGAGCTGCTGCGGGGATTTCAGGCCCAGGAGAAGCGCTTCGTGGAGCGGCGCTTCCCGCTGCGCTTCGCACCCGAGAGCCCGGCCCTGCGCGAGCTGTACGCGCAGGCCAAGGGGCTGCGCTGGAACCCCGAGACGGACATCGCGTGGGGCCGCTTCGATCCCGCGGCGTATGAGCATCCCGTGCGCGAGGCGGCGCGCCTGGTGTGGAGCCGGCGGGCCTGGGGCACCTACCCCGGGCTCGGCGAGAACACGGCGCTCCTGATTCGCTTCTGCCTCGACTCCGGGGCCGCGGGCATGGATGCCAAGCTCTTCCTGTCCTTCCGCCCCGCCGAGGAGGCCAAGCACCTCGAGGCGTGCTTCCTCTTCGCCAAGCTTCTCGGCGGCTACGAGTCCGTTCCGGGCGAGGCCGTCGCGCGGGCGAGCAATCATCCCTTCGCCCAGATGGCCCTCGATCCCGACCTGCCGGTGGAGGCGGTGGTGGCCGCGCTCGGCTGCCTCGACGATCAGCTCGATCTGAACCTCTGCCTGAGCCATCTGCAGAAGAGCCGCGACGAGACCGCCCGGCAGGTGCTGAGGCTGATCGCGGGGGACAAGCAGCGCCACGTGCTCTTCGCGTGGACCCTCCTCGCCGACCGGATGCCGCGGCTCGATGGCAAGAGCCGCGCCGCCGTGGCGGAGGCCGTCCGCGATATGCTGGAGCGCGTGATCCTCGCCGGCTATCGCAATACCTGGCTCTTGCCCGCTGGCGCGCCCGATCGGCTCCTGGCCGCCGAGGCGCTCACGGCCGAGCACGGCCTGGGCGCCTCCACCGCCGCACAGGAGAAGACGGTGGTCCGCGCCACGCTCGCCCAGGTGCGCGAACGGCTCGCCACCTGGGACATCGCGCTGCCGCACGTGGATCATCCGGAGCTCGGGCGCGCATGAGACGCGCGCCCGATCGCCCGACGCACAAGGAGACCGTCATGAGCACGTATCTCGCCGAGGCCCGCTACCCGCTCGAGCTCGCCCCGCCATGCCCGACGTCTGGGAGCTGTGGCAGCGCGCCAAGACCCTCGAGTGGGATCCCGAGATGGACATCCCGTGGGCGGAGCTGCACCCGGAGCGCTATACCGAGGAGCAGATCATGGCGGCGCGGCTGCACTGGAGCCGCCGGACCTGGGGCGAGTACGGCGCCATCTCCGAGAGCCCGGCCTTGCTCCTGCGCTTCTGCCTCGAGAACCGGCTGCCCGACCTGCGCTTCTTCTTCACCATGCGCACGCAGGAGGAAGGCCGGCACGCCGAGGCCTCGTGGCTGATGGCCGAGCGCCTGGGCGGCTACTTCCCGCAGCCCCAGAACCCGCCGACGGTGAGCGCGGTCGGCACGCATGGCGTGCGCCGCATGGCCTTCGATCCGGAGACCTCGCTCGAGGGGATCTTCGCGAGCCTGGTCTGCGCCGCCGAGGAGATCCTGATCGACGCCTTCAAGGCCACGGTGCACAAGGCGACCAACCCCGCGGTGCGGCGGCTCATGGAGCTGATCCTGCGCGACGAGGTGCGCCACATCGCCTTCGGCTGGCAGTGTCTCGACGCGTGGGCGCCGACGTTCACGCCGGAGACGGTGAAGAACATCGAGGAGGCCGTGACGCAGATGATCCGGAACGTCGAGTTCAACGGCTACCGCAACCTGTGGCTCGCCGGTGGAGGGGGCAGCGCGACGCCGCTCGAGATCGACGCCGACCGCGTGGCGTGCGAGGCGGGCCTCGGTGGCACGACGCCCGAGGACGAGATGCGCGTCGTGCCCACAGTTCATCGCGAAGATCCGGGCGCGCATGGCGCCGTGGGGCGTGGCGCTGCCGATGTTCGACCATCCGAAGCTGGGGCGCGTCTAGAGCGATGATGAAGGGCCCATCGTCAGCTTGCCGTTGGCGCCCTCGACCGCACCGCTCAACGCTACAGAGAGTACGCCTCGCGTGCGGCCATCGGGCGCCGCCTCGCAGCTGGACCCTTCTCATCGCTCTAGCCGGGTTTCTGCGACAGGCGTCTAGAGTGGCGCAGAGCGCGTGCCGGCAAAGCGCCGGGAAGGGCGGGGGCCTCCCCGCGGGACACGCTGACTCGCAACCCTGTCCACCACTCGCATGGGGCCACGAGATCGGAGCTTGCGCCTTCGTCGGCGCGCAGAAGACACGGTCCCGCGGGAGGCCCCCCGCCCCTTCCCAGCGCCGTGTGGTGACTCGATACCAGGGCCCCGGACTCGGCGCGTCCTGGATTCAGGGTGCATTACCGCGCCGGTTACGTTGGCATGCGGCAGCGGCGGCTGCGCGCGGACTCGGTAGGGGCTGGCGTGAGGGCGGCTGCGTTCGAGTACTTTGCGCCGCGGACTGTCGAGGAGGTGCTGGATCTCCTGGCGCGGTATGGGGAGACGCCAAGGTGCTCGCTGGTGGGCAGAGCTTGGTGCCGATGATGAACATGCGCCTGGTGCGGCCGGCCGTCGTGGTGGATCTGAACCGCGTTGCGGGTCTCGGGGGCGTGAGGGACGACGGAGGGGTCTTCGGCTGGGCGCGCTCGTGCGGCAGCACGCGCTCGAGCGCGACGGGCGCATCGGAGCTGCCGCGCCCATGCTTGCCGAGGCGGCGCCCGTCATCGGGCATTTGCAGACGCGGGCGCGCGGGACGATTGGGGGCAGCGTCGTCCACGCGGATCCGGCGGCCGAGCTTCCCGCCTGCATGATCGCGCTCGACGCGGTCCTGCATCTGCGGAGCGCGCGGGCTGAGCGCGCGTGCCGGGCCGAGGACTTCTTCCGCGGCCTTCTCGCGACGGCGCTCGAGCCGGACGAAGTGCTCGCGGAGATCGAGGTGCCCGCGCGACCGGAGCCCCGCACCGGTCACGGCTTCGCCGAGGTGGCGCGACGGCACGGGGACTTCGCGCTGGTCGGCGCATGCGCCGTCGTCGCGCTCGACGCGGCGGGTGTGTGCCGCCATGCGCGGCTCGTGATCTTCGGGGCGGGCGACGCGCCTCGGCTGGCTCGTGCCACCGTCGCGCTGGTCGGCGAGCGGCCGTCGGCGTCGCGGCTGGCCGAGCTGGGGCGGGCGGCCGCCGACGAGATCGACGCGCGCGGCGATCTGCACGCGACCTCCGAGTACCGCCGCCGGGTGGCCGCGGGGCTCGCGGCGCAGGTCCTCGGCAGCGCGACCGCGCGGGCGGAGGCGGCGTGATGGCGGGGCACGCGCGGCATGACATCGCGGTCGTCGTGAACGGCGCCGAGCGGCGGGCACGCGTGATCCCGCGCATGCTCCTCGCGGATGTGCTGCGCGAGGACTTCGGCCTCACCGGCACGCACCTGGGCTGCGAGCACGGCGCCTGCGGGGCCTGCACGGTGCTGGTCGACGGCGAGCCCACGCGCGCCTGCCTGGTCTTCGCCGTGCAGGCCGACGGCTGCCGGGTGGACACCGTCGAGGGACTGGCGGGCGACGGTCCGGGCCTGCACCCGCTGCAGGACGCCTTCCGGACCCGCCACGCGCTGCAGTGCGGATTCTGCACGCCCGGCATCCTCATGACGCTCGGGGCATATCTGCGCGAGCATCCCGAGCCGTCCGAGACGGACATCCGCGAGGCACTGTCGGGGAACCTCTGCCGCTGCACGGGCTATCAGAACATCGTGCTCGCCGCGCTCGATGCCGCGGCGGTCCTGCGCGGGGCGGGAGATCCGGCGTGAAGTTCGTCGGGGACCGGCATCTGCGCAAGGAAGACCCGCGGCTCCTCACCGGGCCGCGGGCGCTACGTGGGCGACATCACCCTGCCCGGCATGCTGCACGTCGTGCTCCTGCGCAGCCCGCACGCTCATGCGCGCATCCGTCGCGTGGACGCCGCGCGCGCCCGCGAGCATCCGGGAGTCGCGGACGTGGTCACATTCGGCGATCTCGGGCCCTACGACGAGGCGGGCCAACTCCAGGCCGGCAGCTACTTGGACTATCTCCTGCCCACGCCACCGACTCGAAGATCGCTCATGTCCTGTTGGCGCGCGGTGCGAATCTGGAGAGGCGCGCACCGCGTGGGGATGGACGCCGCTAGAAACGGCGGAGAAATCGAACACGGCTTACATGGTAAAGCTGCTGAGGGAGCATGATTGAGGCGCCGTCTAACTTCACGTTCGCCCTTGAAGGGCCAGACTGTGACGGATGCCACCGAGAAGATGAGCGAGACGCTTACCCGGATCGTCGATCTCGTCCGTGTCGGTTCGAGATCTCCGCGCACGGCTACGATGAGATCCGCTGAGGACGGTATGCTTGCCGGTGAGGTAATCGATGGTATCGAGGCCGCACTCGTGATTGAGGACTAGCCGACCTATCCCAGAGGCCCTTGAGTTCTTGTCTTTCAGCGGGATGGAGGAGGAAGGCCGATTCACGTAGTGTGTGGGATCACCTCGGGGGCAGACATCACCGGCGGTGCTGGTGACCGCCTATCGGCCGGATCCGGAACGGTGGACCGATGATTTCCTGCGGAGGAGGCAATGAACGCGAGGCGTCATACCAGGTTCGTCCGTGAGGGCTCGTACGCAGCAGATGTCGAAGTCGAGCTCATCGAAGAGGCCAACGGCTGGTCGCCGTATCTTTCTCTCGACGATGCCCGCAAGGTCGACAACGTCCGTGAAGCACTGCGGCGAGGGGACCTTGAGGCAGCATCCCGACTAGCCCGTGTGTTTAGTCTCACGCCCGTCCAGCATTGAGCCGCGGGGCGAGCAAGCGCATTCAGCGGACGCGGCTGCGCCGCTGATTACGCAGCGGTCGGCCCCATGGGGAGTAACGAGCCGTTGGAGGTTCACTGTCGGGTGGACACCGTCGAGGCACTGGCGGGCGACGGGCCGGGCCTGCACCCGCTGCAGGACGCCTTCCGGACCCGCCACGCGCTGCAGTGCGGATTCTGCACGCCCGGGATCCTCATGACGCTCGAGGCATATCTGCGCGCAGCATCCCGAGCCGTCCGAGACGGACATCCGCGAGGCGCTGTCGAGGGAACCTCTGCCGCTGCACGGGCTATCAGAACATCGTGCTCGCCGCGCTCGATGCCGCGGCGGTCCTGCGCGGGGCGGGAGATCCGGCGTGAAGTTCGTCGGGGACCGGCATCTGCGCAAGGAAGACCCGCGGCTCCTCACCGGGCGCGGGCGCTACGTGGGCGACATCACCCTGCCCGGCATGCTGCACGTCGTGCTCCTGCGCAGCCCGCACGCTCATGCGCGCATCCGTCGCGTGGACGCCGCGCGCGCCCGCGAGCATCCGGGAGTCGCGGACGTGGTCACGTTCGCCGATCTCGGCCCCGCCGCCCGTCCGCTCGCCATGGTGCCGCCGCATGCCGAGCTTCGCGGCCGCAACTTCTCCTCGCTCGCCGGCGATCGAGCGCGGTTCGTCGGCGAGGCGGTGGCCGCCGTCGTGGCGGACAGCCGCTATGCCGCCGAGGACGCGCGCGAGCTGGTCGAGGTCGAGTACGAGCCGCTCGCCTCCGCCCAGACGCTCGCGCCCGGAGCGCCCGCCGTCCACGACGACATCCCCGACAACGTGGCCGGACGGGTCACGTTGATCCGCGGGGACGTCGAGGCCGCGCTGAGCACCGCGCCGCGCGTCGCCTCGCTCACGCTTCGCATCGGCCGCGGCGGGGGCCAGCCCATGGAGACGCGCGGGCTCGTGGCGGACTGGAATGCCGCGCTCGGCCAGCTCACGGTGTGGGCGTCCTCCCAGGTGCCGCACCAGATCCGCCAGTTCGTCGCCGATCTCCTCGACCTGGCGCCCCACCAGGTGCGCGTGATCGCGCCCGACGTCGGCGGGGGCTTCGGCGCCAAGCTCATCGTCTATCCGGAGGACGTCCTGATCCCGTTCATCGCGCGGCGCGTGGCGCGACCCGTGCGCTGGCTCGAGGACCGCCTCGAGCACATGCTCGCCGCGACGCAGGAGCGCGAGCAGGAGCACGAGGTCACGGTGGGCTTCGACGACGAGGGCCGCCTCCTGGCATTGCGCGACCGCTTCGTCCACGACACCGGCGCGTACACACCGCGTGGCCTCGTCGTGCCGCTGCTCACCGCGTCCATGCTGACGGGTCCGTACAAGATTCCCGCCGTCGAGTCGACCTTCGTCAGCCGCTACACCCACCGCGTGCCCGTCACCCCGTACCGCGGCGCCGGCCAGCCGCAGGCCGTCTTCGTGATCGAGCGCGTGCTGGACCTGGTGGCGCGCGAGACCGGACGCGACCGCGCGGACGTGCGCCTCGCCAACCTGGTGCGGGCCGAGGACATGCCGTGGGACACGGGGCTGCCGAACTACCGCGGCAGCGGCCACGTGATTCTCGACAGCGGCGACGTGCCGTCCGTGCTGCGCCGCGCGCTCGAGAGCGGGCGCTACGAGACGCTGTGCGCCGAGGCCGCCGTCGCGCGCGCCGCGGGACGCCTGGTCGGCGTCGGCGTCGCCTGCTACGTGGAGCTGACCGGCGTCGGCCCCTTCGAGAGTGCGCGCGTGCGGGTGGACGCGGCGGGGCGCATCACCGCGTGGAGCGGCGTGACGACACAGGGCCAGGGCCTCGAGACGACGCTCGCCCAGATCGCCGCCGACGAGCTGGGCGTCACGCCGGAGGACGTCACCGTCATCACGGGCGACACCGCGGGCGTCGAGCACGGCACGGGTCCTTCGCGAGCCGCGCCGCCGTGGTGGGCGGCAGCGCCGTGGCCCTGGCCGCGCGCGACGTGCGCGACAAGGCCCGCCTGCTCGCGTCCCGCGCCCTCGGCTGCGCGGAGGCCGATCTCGAGCAATCCGATGCAGCGTTCACCGATCGCGGGCGCCCCGAGCGGCGCGTGTCCTTCGCCGACCTGGCGCGACTGGCGGGCGCGGCGACGGCGGCCCTCGGCGCCGATCCCGGCCTCGAGAGCACGCGCTTCTTCCAGCCCACCGACATGACGTATTCGTCGGGCGCCCACGTCGCCCTCGTCGAGGTGAATGCGCTCTCCGCGCTCGTCCGCATCCTCGGCTACTGGACCAGCCACGACTCGGGGAGGCTCATCAACCCGATGGTCGTCGAGGGCCAGATCCAGGGCGCGGTGGCGCTGGGCATCGGCAGTGCACTGCTGGAAGAGATCGTCTACGACGAGGCGGGCCAGCTCCAGGCGGGCACCTACATGGACTATCTGTTGCCGACCGCCACCGACGTGCCGAGCATGACCATCGACCATCTCGAGACGCTGTCGCCGCTGAATCCGCTGGGCATGAAGGGCGTGGGCGAGTCCGGCGCGCTCCCCGTCCCCGCGGTGCTCGCCTCGGCGATCGAGGACGCCGTCGGCCCGCGCGGGGGCCGCGTCACGCGCATGCCGCTCGGGCCCGCGCGGCTACTCGAGCTGCTGCCGCCAGCTTGACGACGTTAAACACGCATCCAGATTGACGCGATGAATGACATGGCCAGCCCAGAGCCGTATTCGTTGGTGACCAATGTCCCGAGACATCGTGTGATCAGGCTCGCCGAGTGCACGTGGCCGAAGGCGCAGCAGCTCGCGCGGGACGAGCGCGCCCTCGTCATCCTGCCGCTGGGCGCGGTGGAGCAGCACGGGCCGCACCTGCCCGCTGCTCGGTCGACTGGCTGGGCGCCGAGGAGCTCGCGCGGCGCATCGCGCCGCATCTGACGCGCGCGGGGTATCGGGTGGTGCTGGCCCCGTCATTGCCCTACGGGGCGAGCCCGCTCGCCGAGCGGTGGCCCGGCACGGTGTCGCTCTCGCGCGGCACGCTGGTGCGCGTGATCGTCGAGGTGGTCCGCGGCCTCGCGCGCGCCACGGCTTCCGGCGCTTCGTCCTCGCGAACTACCAGGCCGACGGCGAGCACCTGCGCGCGATGGCGGATGCGCGGCGCGCGACTTCGCGGCCTCCAGGTGCTCTTCGCCGGGTTCAGCCCGGACGCCGGACCGCCGTCGCCGATGGTGAACCCGCGCATCCGCGCGCTCATGCGGAGCCCGAAGCCCGATCTCGAGTGGCATTCCGGGGAGCTCGAGACCGCCCTGATGCTGGCGCGCCGGCCGGATCTGGTGCGCCGCGACGCTGGCGCGCACGCTGCCGCCCGCGTGGGTGGACTTCCGCGGGGCGCTCGCGCGGGGCGCCCGGCGCTTCGAGGACATCGCTCCCGGCGGCGCCGGCTACTTCGGCTGGCCCGCGGCGGCGCGGGCGCGGACGGCCGAGCGCGTCATGCGCCTGCGCGGCGAGCTGATCGCCCGCGCGCTGCTCGCGAGCTGGGGCGTCCGCGCGCCGCGGCGCTCCGCCGCGACCGCGCGCGCGGCTGAGCCGCCGCGCGTCGCGATGGCGTCGCCCAGCGTCGTCCTGCCGCGCGCGGCATCCCGCGGCGGTGGTACTGTAGCGCGGTCGGCCGAGGGGCGCGGCGAGAGCGTCGCCCGCGGCCGCGGAAAGGAATGCTCATGACCATCGCGAAATCGGTTCCCGAAGTCTACGCCAAGCTCGGCGTCCGGCCCGTCATCCACGGAGCCGGCACGACCACGCGCTACGGGGGCTCCCTGATGCGGCCGGAGACGATCGAGGCCATGCGCGAGGCCGCGCAGGTCCTCGTGAACCTCGACGAGCTCAACGAGGCGGCGGGCGCCGCCATCGCGCGGATGCTCGGCGCCGAGGCCGCGCTCGTCACGGCCGGCTCGACGGCCGGGCTCGTGCTCCAGGCCGCCGCGTGCATCACCGGCGACAACCCTGCCCACATCGCGCGCCTGCCCGACGTCACCGGGCTGCGCCACGAATTCATCATCCAGCGCGCCCATCGCTTCAGCTATGACCAGGCGTATCGCGTGCCCGGCGGCGTCCTGGTCGAGATCGGGCTCGGGCGGCGCACCATGGCGTGGGAGCTCGAGCACGCCATCGGCGAGCGGACGGCGGGCGTCATCCACCTGGTCTCGCCCTTCACCAGCCCGCCCGGCGTGCTCGGGTTCGAGGAGGTCTGCCGGATCGCGCATGCGCGCGGCGTGCCGGTGCTCGTCGACGCGGCCTCGATGATCCCGCCGCGCGACAACCTCTTCCGCTACCTCCGCGGGGGCGCCGATCTGGTCATCTTCAGCGGCGGCAAGGGCATCCGCGGGCCCCAGAGCACCGGCATCCTCGCGGGCCGGCGGGACCTGATCCGCGCGGCCACGCTGAACGCGAGCCCGAACCAGGCCATCGGCCGGGCGGCGAAGACGTCGAAGGAGGAAGTCGTCGGCCTCGTCACGGCGCTCGAGCTGTTCCTCGCCGAGGACGAGAAGGCGGAGACGGAGCGGTTCCGCGCGGTCTCGGCGAGCATCGTCGACGGGATCGCCGACATCCCGGGCCTCCGGGTGGTGGTCGAGCAGGATCCGGTCAACCGCGTCCTGCCGCAGGCGGTCATCTACTTCGAGCCGTCATGGACGGGACCGTCGGGGCGGGCGGTGCAGCTCGCGCTCGCGGCGGGCGAGCCCCACATCTACGTGCAGCAGGGCCCGCATCAGGGCGGCTATGCCGACGAGATCGCGATCGACCCCATCAACCTGCAGCCCGGGGACGACGCCGTCATCGTCAGGCGGCTGCGCGAGGAGCTCGGCCGGCGCTGACGGCACCGCGGTTCCGCGGCACCGCCTGAACACCCGACCGCCGGGCGATGAGGTCATCGCCCGGCGGTCGGTGCGTTGTCGAGGCGGCGTCAGTTGATCGTGACGGTCGCCGAGTTGCTCGTGGTGGTCAGTGCAGTTGTTGGTCTCCGACCCCTCCGACACGACGTCGGCGGAATCGGCGCAGGCCTGGACGTTGTACGTCCCGACCGGCGTGTCGAGGAAGATCGTCACGACCTTCTGGATCGAGCTCGAGGAGCCGGTGGTCAGGATCGGGTAAGCCTGCGTGCCGTTGAGATTCTTCGTCGCGCCGGTCACCGTGTGGACGAGCAGGTACTTCATCGTCGACGCCGCGGCACTGCCCTCACCCAGGTTCTTCACCGCCGCGGTGATCGTGAGGAGTCCCGCCGCGCGCCACCGTGAGCGGCGCGTTCCGGACCGTCACCTGCGTCACCACGAGATCCGGCGGGCCCACGACCTTGACGATGCCCGACGACGTGAGGCAGTTGTCGTCCTCATTGGACTCGGTCACGTCCTTGCCGCCGTCGGCGCAGGCCTGGACCTTGTACTGGCCGGGCAGGGTCTCGACCCGGACCTCGAGGGACACCAGCAGGCTGAACGTCTGGCCGGCATTGAGCGCCGGAACGGCCTGGCTACCCTTCAGGTCCTGCTTCGTCCCGTCCACGGTCGAGACCAGGTAGTACTTCGTGCTGGTGGCCGCCGCGACGACCGAGCCGGTGTTCCGTACCGAGTTCGTGAAGTTGAACTTCCCGCCGATCGAGGCCGTGCCGGGCGGGTTCGAGATCGAGCTGACCGTGAGGTTCGGCACCTGCTGCACGGTCATGGTGCCCGCGGCGTTGAGACAGTTGTTCGCCTCGACGTCTTCCGACACGCCCTTCGGCCCGTCGGCGCACGCCTGCACGAAGTACGTGCCGGGCAGGGTATCCGAGAACAGCGAGAGCGCGGCGACCGGGCTCGCGCTCGCGCCGGGAACCAGCGCCGGCACGGCCTGACTGCCCTTGAGGTTCTTCTTCGCGCCGGTGCTGGTGTTCACGAGGATAGAAGCTGGTCGTGGACGCGGGCGCCGGGTCGGTCGCCCTGGTTCGCCACGGTCGGCGCGAGGGTGAAGGCGGCGCCCGGCAGGACGCTGCTGGGCGGGTTCGGCAGCGCGGTGACCACGAGGTCGGAGTGGCCCGACCACGATGCCCTGCACGGTCAGCGCGCCGTCGGCGAGCGCGCAGTTATCGCTCTCGAACGTCTCCGATGATGGCCTTCGCGGAATCGGCGCAGGCCTGCACGTTGTACGTGGCCGATGCGGTGTCCGAGTACACCTTGACGGTCTTCTGCACGGTGGCCGACTGGCCCGCCTCGATGATCGGGATGGTGGCCGTGCCGTTCAGGTTCTTCTCCGCACCGCTCGCCGTATTGAGGATCACGTACTTCATCGTCGAGGCCTTGGCCTGGGCCAGACCCGCGTTCGTCACCACCACGGTGATCGCGAGGTCGTCACCGGCCTACCACCGTCTTGGGCAAGCCCGCCACGACCGACGTCACCTTCAGGTTCGGCTGCGGCGTCACCTGGATATTGCCGGACGACGTCCGGCAGTTGTTCTCCTCGTCCACCTCCGGCGCGGTCTTGTCGCTATCCGCGCAGGCCTGCAGCTTGTACTGCCCGGGCGCGGTCTCCGGCCGGATCGTCATCGTCACCTGCTCGGTGAACGTCTGGCCGGGCTTGAGCAGCGGCACGATCTGCTGCGCCCTTCAGGTCATCCTTGGTGCCGTCGGCCGTCGGGACCGAGGTAGTACTTCGTGATCGTCGGATCGGCGTTCCACCGGCCCGATGTTCTTCACGGTGCTCTTGACCGCGATCGGCTGGCCCTGTCCCGCGCTCGACGTCGGGTTGTTGATCGAGGTCACGACGAGATCGGGCGACTCGAGAATGGTGATCGCCCCCACCGCCGTCGTGCAGTTATTGGTCTCGCTCACCTCCGTGACGACCTCGTCCGCGTCAGCGCAGGCCTGCACGCTGTACGTGCCCGGGTTCGTGTCGGAATACACGCTCAACGCCACCGCGGCGCCGTCGCGTCGCGCCGGGCGCCAGCTCGGCGATCGTCTGGACGCCCCTTCAGGTTCTTCCTGGTCGAGCCCGCCACCAGGTAGAACTTGGTCGTCGACGTGCCGGCCACCGCGCCTGGCTCGTGACGCGTTCGTGACCACCGAGGTGAGCGGCAAGGCGGTCCCCGGCCCGCGCGGTCGCGGGCGGATCGCTGAGCGTCGAGACCACCAGATCCGGCTTCGCCGCGGCGAAGGACGCCGCCCCCACGGATTCAAGATCAAGAGACCAAGACCTACCGCGGATCCTACTGCTCTCCAACCTATTGGCAGCACTGGCACAGCCTCCTCATGGCATTTGAGCTCTGTTTGAACTGTTCGACCGTTGCGGTCCGAACCGGCGGCGAGCGGGACCGAGAGCGCCCTCGCCCATCTTCACCTGCCGGCCGGCGACACCACCGCAAGGGCAGTGCCAATCGAAGCGCTCCCTGGAGGCACGCGGCAGAGACGCCACGGCGGACCGTAACCCATTGAGAATGTGTGGGCAGGACTCCTCACGGTCCGGGGAGCCCGCCGGGCATTGTCCTAAGGTCTAGGGTCGGGCGATCAGGGAGTGGAAGGAAGATGCTCCAGATTGGGGAAAGATTCGGAACTCTTACCCATCCCGGAGCAGGTCGCCGAAGATTCGCTTCGCCAGCTTGAAGCCCTCGAAGACGGTGGCGGCGGCCCCGGGCATCTCGAGGTTCCCCTCCCGCCACGCGCGCAGATCCTCTTCCGACCGGAAGAAGTTGAGCTGCGTTCAGAGGAAGTCGGTGGCGCGGCGGTCACCCTCGCCCCGCCGTCCGACCCAGACCATGACGTCCCTGCACTCGGACCCAAGCCCCTCCGGCGTGACCGGCAGCTCGAGCACGCTCCCGCTCTGATGGCAGCCGGCGCGGACCAGCACCGGCTGCCTCACCATCGGCGCGATGCCCAGCGCGTCGATGGCGCAGCAGCAGAAGCGATCGTGGCCGCGGGCCAGCCGAACGACAAACCCGGTGGGACGCGCTGAGAAGGGGTACGCGACCTCCACCCGATCGTCGTCGAGCTGGATCAGGTCGTCCGCGTCGAGCCGGGCGAGCGCGATCCCGCACCGTCCCCGGCGGCTGGTCGGGCAGCGCGGCGAGGATAGTCCCCGACGGAAACCGGACCGGCTCGCTCGACGAACTCCCGAAGCACCGCGCGCAAAACCTCCGCCTCCGGCGTGTTCCGCCGGGCCGCCCACCGGGCCTCGAGCCCGGGATCCGCGAGCTGGTCCGCCGTCTTGATCTCGATCACGGGCGCCCGCCTCGTCACCATGCCTTCGCCGAACACGAACACGGTTCACGATTCGGGCTGAGCGCCGGCGCTCAGCGCGCGGGGACGATCCGGTCGTAGAGCGCGCGGACCCAGGCCGTGCGGCGACGGTAGTCCTCGAGGAACTCCATGCGCGAAGGGTAGTCGAGGCTCTTGGCGATGCGCCCGGGAATGGGGCCGGCGGGCTCGAGCGTGTCGGACGGGCGGGCGCCGAAGAGCCGGAGCGCGCCCGAGACCCGCCGCAGGAAGCGATAGTGCCCGGCGAGCGTATCCGCGTCGTCATCGGACAGGAGCCCCGCGCGCCGGATCGCGGCGATGGCGTGGATGGTATTGGCGCGGCGGATGGCCGGGTGCCGCGCGCCGTGGAGCATCACGAGCGCCTGGGTGATGAACTCGACGTCGACGAGGCCGCCGCGGCCGAACTTGACGTGCAGGCGCCCCGGGGTCTCCTTGCCGAGCTCGCGCTCCATGCGGTGGCGCAGCTCGCGCATCTCCTTCAGGTCCGGCGGGGCCGCCTCGGGACCATAGAGCAGGTCGCGGATCACGCGCCGCACCGCCCGGCCCACGCGCGGATCGCCGCCGACGAGCCGCGCGCGCGTCAGCGTCTGGCGCTCCCAGGGATCCGCCCACTCCCGGTAGTAGCGCCCGACGGCGTCGAGGCTCGTGGCAAAGCCGCTGCCCTTCGAGCCGGGACGCAGCCGCAGGTCGACGGGGAAGACCACGCCGGCCGCCGTGATGTCGCCGAGGATCGAGCCGAGCGCCTCGACGGCGCGATCGTAGAAGACGTGGGCCTCGACCGCCTCGCCCCATCCGTCCGGCCGGGGTCCTCCTGTGATCCCGCGACGCCGTCGCCGTAGACGACGAAGAGGTCGAGATCGGAGCCCGTCGTCAGCTCCCGTCCGCCGAACTTCCCGATCCCCACGATGGCCGCGGTGATCATCCGGCCGCGCCGGTCGCGGGGGACGCCATAGGCCTCGGCGGTCTCCGCGAGCGCCATGAGCCAGCCCGCCGCCAGCGCGGCCTCGCCGAGCGCGGTCACCTCGAGCGAGAACCGCTCGGCATCGGTGACCCCGAGCAGCATGCGCCAGGTGATGCCCAGCTCGAGGCTCTGCTTGATCCGGCGCAGCCGGTCGCGTCGCTCGGATCGGGTCAGCCGGGGCGCGAGGACGGCCGACAGCTCGCTCCGGAACTCCGCCTTGCCCCTCGGCGCGGCGAGGGTCGCAGGATCGGCGAGGATCCCGAGCAGCTCCGGCTGCGCGATGAGCATCTGGGTCACCAGCTCGCCGCGCGCGCAGAGCTTGAGGAGGTTCCTCAGCAGATCGGAGCGCGCGGCGAGCAGCTCGAGATACGCGGTGCGCGGTCCCGCCGCCGCGACGAGGCGCTCGAACTGGTTGAGGGCCTCGTCGGGATCGGGCGTCTGCCAGAGCGCGTCGAGCACCACGGGGAACATGGTGGTGAGCGCCTGGCGCGCCGCCGCGGGATACGGGGTGAGGGGCCGGCCGTCCAGGAGCAGCCGCAAGTTCTGGCGCGCGCGATCGGGATCGGTGAAGCCGGTGGCCTTGAGCGCGGTATAGCTCGGGATGCGGACCGCGGGCCCGGCGGCGGCGGGCGGCGCCGCGAAGAACTCGCGAAACGCCCGGTGCACGCCGCGCGTGATGCGCGCGTGCTCGGCGAGGAAGCGGCGGCGCGCCGCCGCCGGCGGCAGGGCGATGCCCATGCGCCGCGCGAGGCGCCCGAGCTCCTCCTCCCCTTCCGGAAGCATATGCGTCTGGAACTCGTGGAGGATCTGCAGGCGGTGCTCGACCGTGCGCAGGTGGATGAGCGCGTCGCCGAGCAAGCGCCCGAGGCCGGGCGAGAGGTAGCCGCGCTCGGTGAGGCGGAAGATCGCGCGCAGGCTGTTCCTCTCGCGCAGCCAGGGGTCGTCGCCCCCGTAGAGGAGCTGGAGCGCCTGGACGAGGAACTCCACCTCGCGAATGCCGCCCACGCCGAGCTTGACGTTGCGGCGCGAGCTGCCCTTGGCGCGAAGCGACTGGTCGATCGCATCCTTCATCTTCCGCACCTCGCCGACGATCGCGGCGTCGAGGCCCGGCCGGAAGACGAAGGGGCGGACCATCTCGAGGAAGCGCGCGGCCACCGCCGGATCACCCGCACAGAAGCGCGCCTTGATCAGCGCCTGGCGCTCCCAGAGCTCGGCCCGGTCCGCGAGGTAGGCGCGATAGCCGTCGAGCGAGAGCACGAGGGCCCCCATCCGGCCCTCCGGGCGCAATCTCAGATCCACGCGGAAGGCGTGGCCCTCCTCGGTGACCGCCTCGAGCGCGTCCGCGATGAGCCGCACCGCCTCGGCGAAGAAGTCGCCGTTGGCGATCGGCCCATCATGGCCGCCCGCGGTGTCCCCGTCGTCGCCGTAGACGACGATCAGGTCGACGTCGGAGGAATAGTTCAGCTCGTCGCCGCCGAGCTTGCCCATGCCGAACACCGCGAGCCCCGTCGGCGTCCCGTCCGGCGCCCTCGGCGCGCCGTGCGCCGCCGTCAGCGATTCTTCCGCCCATCGCCAGGCCGCCCCGAGACAGACGTCGGCCAGGTGCGACAGCTCCTCGGTGGTCACGGTGAGGTCGGCGTCGCCCAGGATGTCGCGGCAGCCGATGCGGAGCAGGTGGCGGTACTTGAATCGGCGCAGCGCGTTCATGCGCGCCTCGCGGCGCGTGAACGGCTCGAGGCTCGCGGTGAGATCCGCCTCGAGCTCGTCGGCGAGCCACTGGCGCATCGTCCGCGCCTCGAGCAGCCACGGCAAGAGCGTCGGGTGCCGCCGCAGCGTATCCGCGAGGAACTGGCTCGTGCCCGAGAGCCGGGCGAGCAGCAGGGCGCGGCGGGATACGCCGCGAGCAGGCGCAGGAACGCGGCCCGCTCCCCTGGGCGGCGAGGCGCTCGATATTGTTGAGCGCCATGTCGGGGTCCGGCGAAGCCGCCACCTCGGCGAGGAGCCGCGGCAAGGTCGGCTGCAAGAGCTCGACCTCGCGCGGCGTCGGCGCCAGCGCGTGCAAGTTCACCAGCGCCGTCGGGGGATCGGCGAACCCCAGTCGCCCGAGCATCCGCAGCGCCCGCGGATCATCCGGCGCCGCGCTCAACAGATCCGCGCGACGATCGCGACGGCGCGCGTGCTCGAAGGGCGTCGCGAACTGCTCGAAGGGCGTCGGAGGACTCACGGTTCAGCGCGCCTGGGGCTCTGTTTCGGAACACTCACGATCAACGTTGAGAATGTTCCACTCCGAGCGCCGGCTCCGCCGGCGCAACCGTCACGCGTTGCGAGCCGGCGCCCAGAGAAACCACCCCGCGCTGAACGCAGCGCGATCCTCGGGGAGGCATCGGAAGGGGGCGAAGCCCCCTCCGAGGATGTTAGATCGCCGCTTCGCCGGTCTCGCCGGTGCGGATGCGCACCGCCTCGCCCATCGGCAGCACGAAGACCTTGCCGTCGCCGATGGAGCCGGTCTTGGCGGCCGAGCAGATCACGGCCACGACCTTGTCGACCATGGCCTCGGCTACGACAACCTCGACCTTCACCTTGGGCAGGAAGTCGATCGTGTATTCCGAGCCGCGGTACAGCTCGGTATGGCCCTTCTGGCGGCCGAAGCCCTTGACCTCGGTCACCGTCATCCCCACCACGCCCACCTCGTGCAGCGCGTCCTTGACGTCGTCGAGCTTGAACGGCTTGATCACCGCCTCGATCTTCTTCATCCGGGCCTCCGGTTGCTGGGCGCTCCTGGCCTGAGCGCCTTGCCGTACAGCGTGGCGTATTCCCGGGCCGAGGCCTCCCAGGAGAAGTCCTCGGTCATCGCGTTCTTGACGAGCGCTTTCCAGAGCGCGGGCTGCCGATAGGCGGCGGCGGCGCGGCGCACGGCGTCGACGAGTGCTTCCACCGCGAGCGCATCGAAGATGAACCCCGTCCCCGAGCGCCGGGCGGGGTCGAGCTCGGTCACGGTGTCGGCGAGCCCGCCCGTCCGGCGCACGATCGGCACGGTGCCGTAGCGCAGGGCGATGAGCTGGCCGAGGCCGCACGGCTCGTAGCGCGACGGCATGAGGTACGCGTCGGCGCCCGCGTAGATCCGGCGCGCCAGGTCTCCGTCATACCCGATCCGGACGGCGACCTGGGCGGGATGCGCGCGCGCCGCCATCGCGGAGCTCGTCTTCGAGGTGCGCGTCGCCTGCGCCGAGCACCACGAGCTGGCAGCCCTCGGCGAGCAGCGCGGGCAGTGCGCCCAGCACGAGGTCGACGCCCTTTTGCTCGACCAGACGCGTCACGAGGCCGATCACCGGCCCCGGCCCGCGCACGAGCCCGAGCTGGGCGCGCAACCCCTCGCGGCAGGCCGCCTTGCCGTCCGGATCCTCGGAGGAGTACGGCGCGACGATGGCCGGGTCCTTCGCCGGGTTCCACGTGTCGTAGTCGATCCCGTTGACGATACCGTGCAGGTCGTGGCTCCGCTCTTCGAGCACGCCCTCGAGCCCGGCGCCGAACGCCGGCGTGCGGATCTCTCGCGCATAGGTGCGGCTGACCGTGGTGAGCAGATCGGAGAACACGAGCCCGCCCTTCAGGAAATTGAGATTGCCGTAGAACTCGAGCCCGGCGGGCGTGAAGAGGTCCCAGCCGAGCCCGGTCATCGGCATGTCGTAGTGCCAGAACACGCCCTGGTAGGCGAGGTTGTGGATGGTGAAGACGGTCGGGACCTTCGCCAGGGTCGGATGATCGCGGTAGAGCGTGTGGAGATAGATGGGCACGAGGCCCGTCTGCCAGTCATGGGCGTGGACGATCTGCGGGCGCCACGCCGCGCCGCCGTCCCCTTCCCCGAGGCGCGCCACCGCCTCGAGTCCCGCGTGGCAGAAGAAGACGAAGCGCTCGCAGTTGTCCCAGTAGTCGCCGTCGGCGGTGCCGTAGAGCTGCTCGCGATCGTAGTAGTGATCCTGGGCGAGAAAGTACATGGGCACGCCGGAGGGCGCGCGGCCCGCGAGGAGATCGCCCTCCGCCTCGCGGTCGCCGAGGGAGATGCGCACGCCCGGCACCGCCATGTGCACGGACTCGGCCATGTCCTCCACGCCGCGGTACTTCGGCATGAGGATGCGCACGTCGTGGCCGAGGGCGGCAAGCGCCCGCGGCAGCGCACCCGCCACGTCGGCGAGCCCGCCGGTCTTGGCGAAGGGCTCCACCTCCGAGGCCATGAACAAGAATGCGCAATCGGCGGGCCATGGGGGTCTCCCTAGCCGGCGGCCGAAAACGCCGCAGGCATGCTCGAAAGGTCCAGATGCGAGGCGGCGCCCGAAGGTCAGCCGGCGAGGCGTACTCGATCCGCTGTACGTTGAGCGCGGGCGAGCTGCCGAGCCGGCGCCAGCGCGCCGACGCCAGATGGGCCTATTTCAGCATCCTGCGCTAGACCTCCTCCAGAATTGGGAACACCAGCGCGGTGACGTGCGACGAGATCCGCTTCAGATTGGTCAGGACGTCCAGGTGAATCTCCGACGTCTCGAGCGACTCGGCGAGGCCGCGGCGCAGCCGTCCCAGATGGGACTCGCGCAGCTCGCGCTCCCGCTGGCGGACGACGGGCCGCTGGTCGAGCACTTCCTGCGCGAGGCTCCGGTCATTGGCGGCGAAGCCCGCGATGGCCCGCTCGAGGTTCTTCGAGACGAGGCTGTGGAATTCGATGAGCTCCATCTCCCCGCCTCGGAGAAGCGCCGGCCCTGGTAGAGCTTCTTGCGCGCCAGCTCCATGAGGTTCTTGTCGATGATGTCGCCGATGTTCTCGAGATTGCCGATGAAGGAGATCAGCGCGATCTCCTTCTGGGCGAGATCCGCGCTCATGGTCTCACGTCCGAGCCGGGACAGGAAGATCTTGATCTCGCGCTCGAGGTAGTCGAGCTGATCGTCGCGCCGCTCCACGTTCTCCAGCAGCTCCTGGTCGTTGGTCCGGAGCACGACCATCGCGTCCCGCAGCATGGCCTGGGCGACGTCGCCCATGCGCAGGGCCTCGCGCGTGGCCTGCCCGATGGCGAGGGCGGGCTGGTCGAGGTAGCGGTCGTCGAGGTAGCGCGTGCGGTGCGGGTTCTCCGCCTGCGCGTCGTCGGGGACCATCGCGGCGATGGCATCCGCCGCCCACGGGGCGAACGGCAGGAACAGCGCGCTGATCGCGACGTTGAAGAGCGTGTGCGCATTGGCGATCTGGCGCGCGGCGTCCCCGCCGTCTTCGCCACCAGGGACGTGAGCGGATCGATGAACGGGAAGACGAGGGCGACGCCCAGCACCTTGAAGGCGATGTGCGCGAGCGCCACGCGACGGGCATCGGCGGTCGAGCGCAGGCTCGCCGCGAACGCGGTGGCGCAGGTGCCGATATTGGCGCCGAGCACGACGGGAATGGCGCCGTCGAGCGGCAAGAGGCCCTGCTGCACGACCGACAGCATGAGCCCGATGGTCGCCGCGGAGGACGCCATGCCCGCGCTCAGCACGGCGCCGACGAGCAGGCCCATGAACGGGTTGCCCGCCAGGGCCACGAGCACCTGGCGTGTCAGCTCATAGGTGGCGAGCGGAGCCAGGCCGTCGTTCATCACCTTCATGCCGAGGAAGATGAAGCCGAAGCCCAGGAGCGCCTGCCCCAGGTTCTTCACGGTCCCGCGCCGGGCGAAGAAGCCGATCGCGAAGCCGATGCCGATCAGCAAGAGCGAGAACTGCTGCACGTTGAAGGCGAGGAGCTGCACGGTGAAGGTGGTGCCGATGTCGGCGCCGAGGATGACGCCGAGGGATTGGCGGAAGGAGACGAGGCCCGCCGACACGAACCCGATCAGCAGCAGGGTCGTGGCGGACGAGGACTGGGTGAGCGCGGTGACGAGGGCGCCCGAGCCCACGGCGGTGAGGCGGCTCCGCGTCATCGTGGTGACCAGGTGGCGGAGATGCCCGCCGGCGGCGCGCTGCAGGCCCTCGCCGATGAGCTGGACGCCGTAGAGCAGGAGGGCGAGGCCTCCGAAGAGGGCGAGCAGGGTCACCGTGAGCGCTCCATCATGGGTCGAGCGAGGGCGCGCCCGTGCCGACCTCGATCCCCGCCAGATGGCTCACGTCGTTCACCGACAGGACGCGCGGTGGCGACACGGCGGAGAGCGAGCAATTGGCCACGCTCACCCGCCAGATCGAGGACAGCGGCAGGCCGAAGCAATATGCCAGGTAGGCGCTGATCACGCCGCCGTGGCAGACGACGAGCACGTCCTCGCCGTCCGGATGTGCGGCGGCGATGCCCTCGATGGCCTCGACCACGCGCGCCTGCACGCGATCGAGCGGCTCGCCATTGGGCGGGCATGCGCCGACCGGATCGCGCACCCAGCAGGCGTAGGGATCGCCGGGCAGCGCCCGGACCTCCTCCACCGTGCGCCCCTCCCAGTCCCCGAGCGACAGCTCGCGCAGGTCATCCAGGAAGGTGAGCGGCATGCCGTGCTCGGCCACCACCGATTTCCGCCGTCGACCGGGCGCGCTCGAGCGGGCTCGCGTAGACGTGGGCGACCAGGCGGCCGCGGAGCCCGGCGCTCAGGGCGACGGCCTGCCGCCGGCCGAGATCCGACAGCGCGATGTCCTGCGTGCCCTGGAAGCGGCGCACGGCATTGGAGAGGGACTGCCCGTGGCGGGCGAGCCAGAGCGTCTTCACCGCGCCGCCGCCGCGCAGGCGTCGGCCGCCGCCCGGAGCCGCGCGAGCGTCTCCGCCTTGCCGAGGATGCTGATGACCTCGAAGATCGGCGGGCTCGCCGTGCGGCCCGTGAGCGCGATCCGCGTGAGCTGGGCCACGTCGACCAGCTTACAGCCAAGCTCCGCGGCGAGCCCCCGGTAGAGCAGCTCGAGCGAGGCCGGCGTCATGTCCTCGTGGGCCTCGAGCCGCCGGATGAGGAGCGCGTACCGCTCGGGCGCGCCCGGCTTCCAGAACTTCGCCGTCGCCTCGTGCTCGTACGCGGCCGGCGCGCGCAGGTAGAACGCCGCCTGCCGGGCCATCTCCACGAGCGTGGGCGCGCGCTCTTCGAGCGTGTCGACCACGCGCGCGAGCCAGGCCCGATCCGCCGGCACGGGCAGCCCCTCGCGCGCGAGGAACGGCTCGAGGTCGGCGGCAAGCCGCAGCGGCGGCGCGGCCTTGAGCCAGTGATGCGACAGCCACTCGAGCTTGGCCGCGTCGAAGACCGCGCCCGCCTTGCCGATATGGGCCAGGTCGAACTCCCGGATCAGGTCCTCGGCCGAGAAGATCTCCTGGTCGCCGTGCGACCAGCCGAGGCGCGCCAGGTAGTTGACCATCGCCTCGGGCAGGATGCCGGCGTCCCGGTAGGCCTGCACCGACGTGGCCCCGTGGCGCTTGCTGAGGCGGCTCTTGTCGGCGCCGAGGATCATCGGGATATGGGCGAAGCGCGGCGCCGGATAGCCGAAGCGCCTCGTAGCACTGCACCTGCTTCGGGGTATTCGACAGGTGGTCATTGCCCCGGATGACGTGGGTGATCTTCATGCTCACGTCGTCGACGACATTGCAGAAGTTGTAGGTCGGCGTGCCGTCGGTGCGCACGAGGATCCAGTCGTCGAGCAGCGCATTGTCGAAGGCCACGTCGCCGTGGATGACGTCCTGCACCACCGTCTGGCCCTCGCGCGACGTGCGCAGGCGCAGGGCGTGGGGCTCGGACTCGGGCACGGCGGCCTCGCGGCACGTGCCCGGGTAGCGAAAGGTGTCGCCGGCGCGCCGCGCGGCCTCTCGGAGCGCGTCGAGCGTCTCGGGCGTGCAGCGACACCGGTAGGCCCGGCCCTCGGCGAGGAGGCGCTCGGCATGGGCGCGGTAGATCTCGGCGCGCTCCGTCTGCCGATAGCCGGCCGCGGGCGGCCCCTCGTCCCAGTCGAGCCCGAGCCACCGCATCGCCTCGACGATCTGGCCGATGTACTCCTCGGTGGAGCGCGAGCGGTCGGTGTCCTCGATCCTCAGGATGAAGACGCCGCCGTGGTGGCGGGCGAAGGCCCAGTTGAAGAGCGCGGTCCGGGCGCCGCCGACGTGAAGGTGGCCGGTGGGGCTCGGGGCAAAGCGGACGCGAACGGGCTCGGGCATAGACGTGTATTCTACGCCGTTCAGAAGGTGAGGCGCCGCATCAGTGCGCGGGGCAGGCTCCGGATGACGAGCATGATCAGGCGCCAGGCGGGGGCGCGTAGACGGTCGGACGCCCGCGCTCGATGGCCCGCAGCACGGTCCGGGCGACCGCGTCCGGCTCCCCGCGAACGGCGGCACGGGAGGCCCGCGGTCATCCCGGTCTTGACGAAGCCCGGCTTGACGCAGACGACGAGGACGCCACGGCCGGCATAGGCGTGGCCCAGCCCCTCGAGGAAGGCGGAGAGGCCGGCCTTGGAGGCGCCGTAGAGATAATTGCTGCGCCGCGCCCGGTCGCCAGCCACGGAGCTGAACGCGCAGATGGTCCCGCCGCCCCGCGCGGCGAGCCGCTCGGCGACCATCTGGCAGAGCACGACGGTGCCGGTGAAGTTCACGTGCAGCAGCCGCTCGAGCCGGACGGGATCCGCGGCCAGGTCCTCCTGGCGGTCGAAGAGCCCGCCCGTCACCACCAGCGTGTCGAAGCCGTCGAGCCCGCGGTCGGCGGCGTCCAGCGCGGCGCCGAAGCCCGCGGGCAGCGCGAGGTCGAGCGCGGCCTGCCCCACCGCCCCGCCGCGCCCCGCGCCTCGAGGTCACGGGCCGAGGCCTGGAGCTCCGAGGCCTCGCGCCCCAGGAGCCAGAGCGCGTCGCCGCGCTCGGCGAGCGCGCGCGCCAGGGCGCGCCCCATGCCGCGCGTGGCGCCGACCACCACCGCCTTCACGCCGGGTCCCCGAGGACCCGCACGGACAGCGCGGAGCGAAAGCGGCGCGCCGGGTCCCAGCGGTCGCGCACGGCATTCCACTCGCCGAGCCGCGGCATCATGCGCGCGAAGTCCTCGGCGCGCGTCACGGCGTCCTTCGCGAGATAGATGCGCCCGCCGCTCGCGATCACGCAGGCGTCGAGCTCGTGGACGAGGGCCTCCGTCGCGGCGCCGCGATACGGCAGGTCGAGCGCCAGCGTCGTCCCCTCGACGGGAAACGACAGATACGCCTCGGAGGCGGGGCCGCAGTCCTTGATCACCGACAGGAACGAGGCCGCGCCCGCGGCGGCGAGGCGCTCGAGGACCACGCCGACGGCGGCGCGCCCCGCCGCGCGCGGCAGCACGCACTGGTACTGCAGGAAGCCGCGCGGCCCGTAGAGCCGGTTCCAGTCGCGGATCGCGTCGAGCGGGTAGAAGAACCGCTCGTAGGACTGCCGCCGCGCCCGGCGCCCGGCGCCGTGGGCCCGGTAGTACAGGCTGTTGAAGAGCCGCATGAGCATCGGGTTCAGGAGCCACTCCGGCGCATCGATCGGGACGCCGAGGACGCGCCGGGACGGCGGCGGGCGGGCGCCCACCTCGTCCGCCCGGGCGTGGCGCCCGCGGATCAGCACGCCCCGCCCGATATCGCCTGCCGCGCGCGAGGCCGTCGATCCAGCCCACGGTGTACGGCCAGTCCTGCGCGCTCGCCTCGAGGCCCTCCAGCATCGCGTCCAGATCGTGCAGGGCTTCCGTCTCGACGACCATCCACGGGGTCTCGACGGGCTGCAGGCGGAAGGTCACCTCGACGATCAGCGCCGTGAGGCCCATTCCGCCGACGGTGGCGAGGAACAATTCGCGCTCGACGTCGGGCCCGCAGACCACCTCGCCGCCGTCGGCCACGCGCAGGCGGAGCCGCTCGACGAAACCGCCGAACGACCCGTCCCGATGGTGGTTCTTGCCGTGCACGTCCGCGGCGACACAGCCGCCCACGGTGACGAACTTGGTGCCCGGCGTCACCGGCGGAAACCAGCCGCGCGGCAGGAAGAGCCTCAGCACTTCGGCCAGGGAGAGCCCGGCCTCGCACGTCAGCCGGCCCGCGGCGGCGTCGAAGTCGAGGATGCGGTCGGCGCGCGGGGTCGCGACGACATGGGTGTCCGCCCGGGCGGGCACCGCGGCGTCGCCATAGGCCCGTCCGAGCCCTCGCCCGAGGACGGTCGCCGCGCCCGCCGGCAGGCCGAGCCGCTCCGGGCGCTCGACCCGGCCCGACCGCACCGGGTGCCGCCCCCAGCCGGCGACGGGCTCGAGGGGCATCTGCGGCTGCGGCACCGTCGACCCTCCCACGTCAGTACCGCCTGGCCACGTCACTAGCTAGCTAGACTAGGAGCCTGTCGGAGAAACACCGGCTAGAGCGATGAGAAGGGTCCAGCTGCGAGGCGGCGCCCGAAGGCTGCACGCGAGGCGTAGTCTCTCTACGTTGAGCGTGCAGCCGAGGGCGCCAACGCAGCAGATGGGCCCTCATCATCGCTCTCGCCACGTCACCGCCCCCAGGCCGGGTTCCACAGCGGCGCGTAGATGATCACGACGAGGGTGGCCATCCAGAGCAGCGTGTTGGCCAGGAGCGCGCGGTCGCTCAGGAGCAGGTCGGAGGGATTGCCGCCCAGCTCGCGCCGGTAGAGCAGGTAGAGATAGCGGAAGATCCCGTAGAGCACGAAGGGCAGCGTGATCGGCAAGAGGCGCGTGTGGAACTTGCCCACGGTCTCCGGCGACATCGTGTACAGGGCATACGCGGTCACGGTGGACGCGGTGACGACCGCGATCATCTGGTCGAGGAAGCCCTCGCTGTACTCGGCGAGCACCGGCCGATGGGCGGCCGCCGCCCGTGCGAGCGTCAGGTATTCCTGCCGCCGCTTGCCGAGTGCCAGGAACAGGGCGATCAGGATCGTGCAGATCACCAGCCAGCCGGAGATGTCGACGTTCACGGCCTCGGCGCCCGCGACGGCGCGGAGCACGAAGCCGATGGCCACCGTCAACACGTCGAGGATCACGATGTGCTTGAGCCAGAACGAATACGACACGAGGAGCGCGCCGTAGGCGAGCGCGACCAGCCCGAACCGCCGCGACAGGCCGAACGCCGCGCCGAGGCTCACGAGCAGGAGCACGATCGGCGAAGGCCGCCGCCGTCCTGCGCGGCAAGGTGCCCGAGGCGATGGGGCGGTACCGCTTCACGGGGTGCTGCCGGTCCTTGTCCACGTCGGCGAGGTCGTTGACCAGGTAGATCGCGCCGGACAGCGCGCAGAAGATGGCGAAGGCCGCGAGCGCCGGCCAGATGAGCGGGCTGAAGAGGTTCTGCGAGAAGATGACCGCGGCGAAGACGAAGAGGTTCTTCACCCACTGCCGCGGGCGCAGCGAGGCGACGGCCGCGCGGAGCTGATTCAATCAGAGCCCGTGATCGAGGAGCGCCACGGCTGTGCCGGGGCGCTGCCGAGCGGCTGGGGGTGTGGGGGCCATGTCGGGGCCCCCACTCAACGCCCCGCCGCCACCGCCTGGCGCACGGCGCTCACGACCGTGTCGATCTCCTGATCCGTGATCTCCGGGAAGCAGGGCAGGCCGAGCATCTCGGTCGCCGCCTGCGCCGCGTGGGAAAATCGCGCTCGGCGCCGGGGCGGGAGAAGAGCGGCTGGCAGGGCAAGATGGTCGGGTAGTGCACCGAGGTACCCACGCCGAGCGCGGCGAGGGCGGCGGCGAGCGCGTCGCGGCGGGGCGCGCGGACGGCGAACTGATGGTAGACGTGACGCGCGGGCGGCCGTTCGGCGGGCAGGCCGAGGCCGGTGCCGGCAAGGCCGTCGCGGTAGCGCGCGGCGAGGCGGCGGCGGGCGTCCGTCCACTCGGCCAGGTGCGTGAGCTTCACGCGCAGGAGCGCCGCCTGGAGCTCGTCGAGCCGGCTCGAATAGCCGAGCTCGGTGTGCACGTACTTCCTCGAGGAGCCGTGGTCGCGCAGGCGGCGCACGCGCTCCGCGACGTCGTCGCGCGTCGTGAGGACCATGCCGCCGTCGCCGCAGCCGCCGAGGTTCTTCGTCGGGTAGAACGACAGCGTGCTCGCGTCGCCCCACGCGGCGATGGGGCGGCCGCCATAGCTCGCGCCCACCGCCTGGGCGGCGTCGGCGACCACGGCCAGCCCCCGCCGCCGGGCGATGGCCTCGATCTCGTCCATCGCCGCGGGCTGACCGTACAAGTGCACGGGCACCACGGCGCGCGTCCTCGGGGTCACGGCCGCCTCGAGGCGCTGCGGATCGAGGTTGTACGTCTCCGGGTCGATGTCGACGAAGACGGGCACGGCGCCGATCATCACCACGGTGCTCGCGGAGGCGACGAAGGAAAACGCCGACGTGATCACCTCGTCGCCCGGGCCCACGCCCACCGCCTTCAGGGCGAGGAGCAGCGCGTCGGTGCCGGAGTTGAGGCCGATGCCGTGGCGGGCGCCGCCGAGGAGGCCAGCTCCGATTCGAGCGCCTTCACCTCGGGCCGAGGATGAAGCGGCTGCTCGCGAGCACGCGGGCGGTGGCGGCGAGCAATTCGCCGGCGAGCGCCGCGTGCTGGCGCACGAGGTCGATCTGGGGGATCACTTGAACCCGGCCCCGACGCTGGTGCCGAACTGACCGATGCCGAGGAGGCCGATGGCGAACCGGAACTGGCTCTCGTTGTTCTTGCGGTAGACGTAGTCGGCCATGATGGAGAAGCACTGAAAGCGCCACTGGAACCCCACCCGGCCCTCCACGAGCGCTCCCGTCGACACGTCCCAGTTGCTGTTCACGTGGCGCGTCGACATTGGCGAGGATGCGCGCCGTCACCTCGCCGACCACCCAGTTGGCGCCGGCGACCGGGTCGTAGCGCGACCCCACCGTGACCGCCACGTCGCGGTAGCGCGCCGTGAGGTCCGTGGTGGCCGCGCGGAATCCCAGGCCGTACATATTGTAGGCGGTCTCGGCCCGGAAGCGCAGGATGCGGTTGGGGTCGAAGATGAACTCCCTGCAGGTCCCTGAAGGGCTGTCGGTGCGAGATCTCCTTGTCGATGTCGTAGGTCTGCGCGAGCGCGACGCGCACCGCCTCCCACCGCACCGCCTCTCCATCCGCGGGCGCCACCGTCTTGGCATTGAGCCGATTGGTGAGCGAGTACGCTGACCTGCCGTGACGCGGCCGATCCGGTCGATGTCGCGATCGTACTGGGGATTGCTCTTCTGATCGTAGCCCCGGATCATGAGGTACGTGGCGCGCGGCTCGATCACGTGCTGGAGCGCGGAGAGGCCGCCCCAGCCGTTCATGTTGAAGACGCGCGTGGCGCGGGTCTCGACCTCGAAGCCGCCCTCGGCCTGGCGGCGCACATGGGGATCGTAGGTCGTCTCCTCCACGGTCACCCCGGACTGGGTCAACTGCGTGCCGACCACGTGCTGGTTGTAGTACGTGAGGCGGCCGCCCGCGAACGGCGTGACGGTGAACAGCCCGGCGACCGGGATCGGGTAGTAGACGCGCGGGTGCAGATCGATTCGCAGGCCTCCGTCGCCCACGACCCGGTAGAAGTTGGTGAGGGACGCCTCCGTCTCGTACAGGAATCCCGGCAGCCGCGGGATCGGCTGCCGCACGCCGAAGAACTTGATCTCCGGCGCCCGCTGCAGCTCGGTGGCGACCGGCGTCGTGAGGTCCTGGTACCAGAGCCACGTTGGCGGTGAGGCTGAACGCATCCCACCGCTGGCTGAGGAAGACGTTCGTCTGCGCGTACTGGCGGGCCCGATCACCGAGCCTGTCGCCGTACTCCCGGTACACGAGGTCGTCGGTGGTGACGTTGCCGTCGAGCTTGAAGGACAGCCGCGGCGTGATCTGCCAGTCGTGCTTCGCGGACCCGAAGCCGCGCAACAGGGGAATGTCGAGCCGCTCGCGGTCCTGCGAATCGCGCAGGAACTCCGGGATGAGGAAGCCGCTGCGCTGCCGCGGGCGCGCTCGGACATGATGTAGCGGTACTCGCCCTCGACCCCCACGCCCCGCCGGGTATAGGTGTCGAGGGCCACGGTCAGATCCTGGCTGTCGCTGATCGCCCAGAAGAAGGGGATCTTGAGGAACGCTCCCTTCTTGCTCGAGTTGCCGACCTCGGGATACAGGAAGCCCGTCTGCCGCTCGCGCCGGATCGCCGCGCCGAAGAACGGACAGAACGGAATGATCGGGATGTTCCGCACCCAGAACGAGGCGCCGCTGCCGTAGAAGACGTCGTTGAGATCGGCCGTCGAGGAGCCGAACTTGAACGACCAGATCGGATCGTCGCCCTCGCAGGTGGTGAACGTCCCGCGGCGGACCTCGTAGACGCCCTCGCCCACGCGCTCCATCCGCTCGCCGGAGAGGTGATAGTAGGGCGCCGTCGAGGTCGAGCCGTTGTAGACGATCCCGGTGCCGGTCTTGAGGTTGTAGTCCACCCGGTCCCCGACGAGCCGGTCCTGGCCGTCGAAGAAGACGACCTTGCCCTGGGCGACGACTTCACCGGTATCCCGGTTCAGCTCGACGCGATCCGCGAGGAGCCGGGTCGCGCCCTGGGTGATCTCGACATTGCCGGTGGCGACGAGCAGGTCGTTGGGGCCGCCCACTTGCTGGATCTGATCGGCGACGATGCTGCTTTCCTGTCCCCCGTCGCCGATGATCACGGGGCCCCGGGCAGTCTGTGCCCATGCCGCGGGCGCGCCGGACAGGAGCGCCGCGAGGCCGGACAGGAGCACCGAGATCAGGAGCGCAGCCAGGGCCAAGCAGGGCGCGCTAGGACTGGGACGGAGCGAGGGGCTCGGACATGGTCCTTCATGCTATCAGCGGGCCCGAATGCCGCCAAGAAATCTTGTTGTTTTTCAGGAAGTTGAGCGAGAAGCTCGCCGATCAGGAAGAGCGACCCCGCCACACAAATTATGGGGGTGCGCTGGCCGGCGAGCGCCATCACTAGGGCCTCGCGCGGCGAGGACGCGACCTCGACCCGACAATCGCCCGGCGGCAGGTGCCGCGCGAGCTCCGCCGGCGACGCGGCGCGGGCGCTCGAATAGGCGGTGAGAATGAGGCGGACGGCGGACGGCGCCAGCGCCGCGAGGATGGCGCGCTGGTCCTTGTCCGCGGAGATCCCGATCACGAGCGTGACCGCCTGGCCGGGAAAGTACTCGGCGAGCGAGCGCGCCAGCGCGCGGGCGCCGTCGGGATTGTGGGCGCCGTCCAGGATGACGATCGGCTCCCGCGCCACGATCTGAAACCGGCCCGGCCACTCCACCGCCGCGAGCCCGCGCCGGATCGCCGCCTCGTCCGCGCCGACGTGACGCGCCACCGCGGCGGCCAGCACCGCATGGCCGGGCTGGAAAACGCCGAGGAGCCGGCACGGCACGTCGTCGAGGCGCCAGCCGGGCCCGGACAGATCCAGGCGCTGGCCGTCGAGCGTGACTTCGCGCACCGCCGCCGCGAGGTCGCGCCCCTCGACGAGGAGCGGCACTCCCACCTCGCGCGCCCGTCGCTCGACCACCGCCATCGCCTCGGGCTCCTGGCGCGATGAGAACGCCACCCCGCTCCGGATGATGGCCGCCTTCTCCGCGGCGATGGCCGCGAGGGTGGCGCCGAGATAGGCCTGATGGTCGTAGTCGACGTGCGTCACCACCTCGGCCTCGGGCACGCCCACCGTCGTGGAATCGAGGCGGCCGCCCATCCCGACCTCGAGCACCGCGATGTCCACGGCCTCGCGGGCGAAATGATCGAGCGCGAGCGCCGTCACCGCCTCGAACATGGTGGCGTCGAGCCGGGCCACCAGCGTGCCGATGGCCTCGACCCCGTCCACGAGATCGGCCTCGGGAATCGGCCGGCCGTCGACGCGGATCCGCTCGCGCGATATCGACGAGATGAGGGGATGTGTACAGCCCTGCGCGCCAGCCCGCCGCCTGGAGGATCGCCGCCAGCATGGCGCAGACCGAGCCCTTGCCGTTGGTGCCGGCTACCTGGACGATCCGGAACGACCGCTCGGGATTCCCGATGGCGCGACGAGCAGCGCCTCGATCCGCTCGAGGCCCGGGGTCATGCCGGCCATCTCCCCGCCGCGCAGGCCGAGGAGCCGGGCCACCGCCTCGCGGTACGTCATAGGCTTCGCGTGGGTGGCGCAGGCGGCGAAGAAGGCGAGGAGGCGGCGGAGGGTCTCGCGCAGCTCGCGGCGCTCGACGACGAGGTCGACCTGGCCGTGCTCGAGCAGGAACTCCGAGCGCTGGAAGCCCTCGGGCAGCGCCTGGCGAATCGTCTCCGCGATGACGCGCGGCCCGGCGAAGCCGATGAGGGCGCGCGGCTCCGCCACGATGACGTCGCCGAGCATGGCGAAGCTCGCCGTCACGCCGCCCGTGGTCGGATCGGTCAGCAGGGACAGATAGGGCAGCCGCTCCCGGGCCAGGCGCTGCAGCGCCGCCGAGGTCTTGGCCATCTGCATGAGCGACAGGATCCCCTCCTGCATCCGCGCGCCGCCCGACGCCGACACGATCAGCAGGGGCACGCGCTTGGCGATGGCGAGCTCGATCGCGCGCGTGAGCTTCTCGCCCACCACCGAGCCCATGCTACCGCCCATGAACGCGAACTCGAACACCGCGACCGACACCGGGTGTCCCCCGATGCTCCCGAGGCCCGTGATGACGGCCTCCTCGAGACCGGTCTTGCTCCGCGCTTTCTTCAGCCGCTCCGTGTACTTCACCGTGTCCTTGAAGTGGAGCGGATCGCGCGAGCGCAGCCCCGCCTCGCGCTCTTCGAACGAGCCCTCGTCCAGGAGCGAGGTGATGCGCTCGCGCGCGCTGATGCGAAACGGGTAGCGGCACTTGGGGCAGACGCGCCCGGCGCGCTCCACCTCGGCGCGGTAGACGATCTCCTTGCAGGACTCGCACTTGATCCAGAGTCCCTCGGGGATGACCGCCTTCCTCGGCCGCCCGTCCCCGACTCCTTCCGCCGCCAAAACCAGGCCATCTAGCACTCGGAGGGCTCCGCCCCCTTCCGAACCTCCCCGAGAACGGATTGCGCCGGCGTCGCCGGCGCTCGAAACAGCGCATCGGATCGCATGCTCATCATCTCAGGAGATCGCAGGGAGCCTCGACGGCCGCAGCGAGGTCTCCCCAAAGCACCGGATTGCGCCGGCAAAGCCGGCGCTCGAACGCGCGATCTCCCGCGGTGTTCTCCGACGAGCCCATGGCCGAAACGCTAGCAGGATGTCGAGAAAGGTCCAGTTGCGAGGCGGCGCCCGAAGGCAGCCGGCGAGGCGTACTTTCTGTACGTTGAGCCGGCTGCCGAGGGCGCCAACGAAGCCAGATGGGCCTTTATCGGCATCCTGCGCGCGAAGCGGCGCTTTCAGGGCGGCGATGAAGTCGCCGACCTCGGAGACGAGGGCGGGCGAGCCCTGGTGGCGCTCGACCAGGTTCACGATGGCGGAGCCGACGATCACCCCATCCGCGACCCGGCCGACGAGGGCCGCGTGCTCGGGCGTGGCGATGCCGAAGCCCACGCAGATCGGCTTGGTGGTGATGTTCCGGAGCACGCGCAGGTGCTGCATCAGGTCCGGCGGCAGCTCGCTGCGCGCGCCCGTCACCCCGGTGAGCGACACCAGGTAGATGAACGCCGCCGGCTGGCCCGCGCGATCTTCTTCATGCGCTCGGGCGTCGACGTCGGCGCGACGAAGTGCGCGACGTGAAGGCCGACCGGATCCGCCTGGGCGCGAAGCGGGCCGGCTTCCTCCGGAGGCAGGTCGGCGACGAGCACGCCGTCGGCCCCGGCACCGTCCGCGGCACGGCAGAAGGCCTCGAGGCCGAAGGCCAGGATGGGGTTGTAGTAGGTGAGGAACACGATCGGCACCGCCGTCTCGGCGCGCACCTCGCGGACCATCTCGAGGACGCGCGGCAGCGTGACGCCCGCCGCGAGCGCCCGCTGCGTCGCCCGCTGGATCACCGGCCCGTCGGCCACGGGATCGGAGAACGGAATGCCGAGCTCGACGACGTCGGCGCCGCGCTTGGCCGCCTCCACCACGAGACGGCGGGTCGCGTCGAGCGAGGGATCGCCCGCGGTGAAGTACGGCATCAGCGCGCGCTCGCCGCGCCGGCGCAGCGACGCGAAGGTCTCCTCGAGGCGCGTCACGCGCGAGCTCCGTGGCCGTTGGCGGAGCGCAAGCGCCAGGCCGACGGTCTGCACGTCCTTGTCCCCGCGCCCGGACAGCCCCACCACCACCGCCTCGGTCTTCTTCATCCGCGCGGCGGCGCGCACGGCATGGGCGATCGCGTGGGCGGACTCGAGCGCCGGCATGATCCCCTCGAGCCGGGTGAGCGTCTGAAAGGCCTCGAGCGCCTCGGCGTCGGTGACCGACACGTACTCGAAGCGGCCCAGCGTCCTTGTAGTACGCGTGCTCGGGGCCCACGCCGGGATAGTCGAGGCCCGCCGAGATCGAGTGCGCCTCGGCCACCTGCCCGTCGTCGTTCTGGAGGAGATAGCTCATGCTGCCGTGCAGGACCCCGACCGCGCCCGCGCCGATCGCCGCGCCGTGCTTGCCGCTCGCGATGCCGTGGCCGCCCGGCTCCACGCCGACGATGCGCACGCTCCGATCCTTGATGAACGGCCAGAAGAGGCCGATGGCATTGGAGCCGCCGCCGACGCAGGCGACCAGCAGATCGGGCAGCCGGCCGATGAGCTTCCTCGACTGGACGCGCGTCTCCTCCCCGATCACGCGATGGAAGTCGCGCACCATCATGGGATAGGGATGCGGGCCCATCACCGAGCCGAGCACGTAGTACGTCGAGCGCACGTTCGTGACCCAGTCGCGCAGCGCCTCGTTGACCGCGTCCTTGAGCGTCCGCGAGCCGCTCTGCACGGGATGGACCGTGGCGCCGAGCAAGTTCATGCGGAAGACGTTGAGCGCCTGGCGCTCCACGTCGACCTCACCCATGTACACCTCGCACTCGAGGCCGAGCAGCGCGGCGGCGGTGGCGGAGGCGACGCCGTGCTGGCCCGCTCCCGTCTCGGCGATGATGCGCTTCTTGCCCATGCGCACGGCGAGGAGCGCCTGGCCCAGCACGTTGTTGATCTTGTGCGCGCCGGTATGGCACAGGTCCTCGCGCTTCAGGTAGATCCGGGCGCCCCCGCGTGACGCGTCAGCCGCTCGGCGAAGTACAGCGGCGTCGGCCGGCCGGCATAGCTCGACAGGAGCTCGGCGAGGCGGCGCGCGAAAGCGCGCGTCGCGCCACGCCGCGCGGAAGGCCCGCTCGAGCTCGATGAGCGGGCTCATCAGCGTCTCGGGGACGAAGCGCCCGCCGAAGCGGCCGAAGTGGCCGTTGGCGTCCGGCAATCGCGCGGGATCGAGGCGGGCCGGCGTCATGACGTGGCCAGATCCGCGGCGCGGGCGGCCGCGACGAAGCGCCGCACCTTGTCCGCGTCCTTCTTTCCCGGGCTCGCTTCCACGCCCGAGCTCACGTCGACCGCATAGGGCCTGACCGACCGCACCGCGACCTCGACATTGTCGGGAGTGAGGCCGGCGGACAGGATGATGGGCCGCAGTAGAGCCGCGGCGCGGGCCACCTCCCACGAGATGGGGCGCGCGCCTCGCCCTGGCTCCACCGGGCCGGCGAGTCGAGCATCACGGAGGAGCGCCCATACGCGTCCATCCGCGCGAGATCATCATGGCCCGCCACCTTGATGACCTTGATGGTGGGCAGGGAGTGCTCGCCGAGCGCCTCCGGCGTCTCGTCGCCGTGGAACTGCAGCGCCCCGAGCCGGCATTGCTCGGCCACCGCCTTGATGTGTCCGGCGGGGTGGTCCCAGAAGACGCCGACGGGCGTGACGAAGGCGGGCAGCTCCGCGATGATCGCGGCGGCGACCTCCGGACGGATATAGCGCGGCGTGCCCTCGACGAAGTTGAAGCCGAGCGCGTCGGCGCCGGCCGCGACGCTCACGCGCGCGTCCTCGGCATTGGTGATCCCGCAGACCTTGACGCGGATCATGCCAGCAGGAGCTCGCGCACCTTGGCCGACACGTCGGGCGCCCGCACGAGCCCCTCGCCCACGAGAATGGCGTGGGCGCCCGCCGCGACGACCCGCTCGACGTCGGCGCCCGAGGCGATGCCGCTCTCGCTCACCGCGACATGGCCCGGCGGGATCAGCGGGAGCAGGGCGAGCGAGGGATCGAGGCTGGTGCGCAGCGTCCGCAAGTCTCGGTTGTTGACGCCGATCACGGGGGCGTCCGCCCGGAGCGCCGCGTCCAGCTCGGCCGCAGTCGTGCACCTCGACGAGCGTCGCGAGGCCGATCGCCACGGCGGCCTGCATCAGGTCGTGGAGGCGCGCCGGGTCGAGCGCGGCCACGATGAGCAGCACGGCGTCGGCGCCGGCGGCGCGGGACTCCCAGAGCTGGTACTCGTCGACGATGAATTCCTTTCGCAGCAGCGGGGCGGACACGGCTCGCCCGGACGGCGACGAGGTCGTCGAGGCTGCCCCGGAAGTACTTCTCGTCGGTGAGGACGGAGATGGCGGCCGCGCCCGCGCCGGCATAGGCGCGGGCCTGGGTGGCGGGATCGAGCGCGGCATTGAGAACGCCCGCGGACGGTGAGGCCTTCTTCACCTCCGCGATCAGGCGAACCCGCTCGCCCGCGCGCGGCTGGAGCGCGGCCTCGAAGTCGAGGGCCGGGGCCAGGCGACGGCAGCGCGCTTGCAGCTCCCCATCGAGACGTGGCTCCGCCGGCCGGCCAGCTCGGAGCGCTTGTGAGACAGGATCTCGTCGAGGACACCACCACCGGACATCAGTAATCGCCGCGCAGGCCACGCTCCCGGGCGGCGGCGATGTCGATCCCCGCCATCTGCTCGAGCACGTACTCCCGGAGCGTCCGCGGCGGCGGCAGGTCGCGCACGATCTTGCCCCCACGACCAGGGGCTTGAGCAGGGACTCGGCCGGGCGCCCGTCGGCCCCCACCGGCGCCGGCTTCCCGCGGCGAGCACGATATTGTCGATGGTGCCCGGCACCCGCCACACCTGCTTGGCGCCCGAGCGCTTGCCGCGCTTGGCCATCGGCCGCCCCTCGATCTCCATGATGTCGAGCGCGAAGGAGAGCACGGGCGCATTGGCGATCGAGGTGCCGACGCCGTAGCCGTCCACGAGCGAGTTCAGCTTCAGGATCTCGTACTCGTCGATGCCGCCGGAGGCGAGGATCTTGACGTGCTCGAAGCCGCGGATGTCGAGCTCCCATCGCACCTCGGAGAGGATCTGGAAGAAATCGCCGCGGCGCGACGACGGCGTGTCGAGACGGACGGCGTAGAGATCCTTGCCGAGGGCCTCGGCCACCCGGATGGCCTCGAACTTCTCGTCCTGCAGCGTGTCGATCAGGGCGACGCGCCGCACCTTCTGGTCGACGACCTCGTTGAAGGCGGCGAGCGCCTGCACGGTGTCGCCGAAGAGGAGCACGAGGGAGTGGGGGATGGTGCCCGTCGGGTCGGCGTCGATCAGCTCGGCCGACTTCGTGACGGCCACGCCGTCGCAGCCGCCGATGAAGGCATTGCGCTCGATCATCGGGGCCAGCGCCGGGTGCATGCGCCGCGCCCCGAAGGAGATGACCTGGCGCTCGCCCGCCGCGCGCTTGCACCGGGCGGCCTTGGTCGCGATGCCGGAGGCCTGGCAGAGGAGCCCGAGGAGCGCCGTCTCGTATTCCGCCCACTCGACGTAGGTGCCCTCGATGACGAGCACCGGCTGATGCGGGCCGAACAGCGTCCCCTCGTCCATGGCCCAGACGTCGACCGGGAGCCCCTCGAGCAAGCGCCGCCGCTTCCTCGATCCCGGCGAGCACCCCGAAGCTCCAGTCCGCCTGCGGGAAGCTCTTCAGCCTGATCTCCGCCTTGACGCGCTTCGTGAGGCCGCGGGCCCTGAGGATCTGCACGGTGCGGGCGAAGTAGACGTCCGACACCTGCCCCGCTTTGATGTCGGGCTCGGAGGCGATGTGGAAGCTTCGCTTGGGCTGATTCGCCATACGCGTTACGGCCCCCGGGCCCGTCAGAGTGGCCGGATTGTCCCAGAATCTCGCGGGGATGTCAATCGACCGAGGCGCCCGATTGCCCATCGCAAGTCAGCGCCCGACATGACGTTTCGCCCTTCGCGCTCAGAGATTCAGCCCGCGGAGATAGGCCCGAAAGGCATCGGCCAGATCCGGGCGCGCGAGCGCGAATTCGACCGTGGCCTTGAGAAAGCCGAGCTTCTCGCCGTGTCGTGGCGCTTGCCCTCGAACTCGACGGCGTAGATCGGCCGCTGGGACCGCAGCACCCGAAGCCCATTGGTGAGCTGGATCTCGCCGCGCGAGTCGGGAGGGACGTCGGCCAGGATCGGGAAGAGGTCAGGGGTCAGGACGTACCGGCCGATGATGGCCAGGTCGGACGGGGCATCCGTGGGATTGGGCTTCTCGACCAGGTCCATCACCTCGTAGACATTGCCGCCCAGGTGGCGGGGCGCGATGACGCCGTAGCGGCCGATCTCATCGCGCGGCATCCGCATCACCGCGAGGACCGGCCCGCCGTGGCGCTCGAAGACGTCGAGGAGCTGCCGCATGCACGGCACGCGGGAGACGATGATGTCGTCGCCCAGGAAGACGCCGAAGGGCTCGTCCCCGACCAGCGGCCGGGCGCAGAGGATGGCGTGGCCCAGCCCGAGCGGCTCCTTCTGGCGCACATAGCGACACCGACGCCAGCTCGGAGATCGTCTTGATCTGGGCGAGCTCTTCCAGCTTGCCCCGGTCCTGGAGGTAGTACTCGAGCTCGAAGGCCGCGTCGAAGTGATCCTCGATGGCCCGCTTGTTCCGCCCGGTCACGAGGATGATCTCCGCGAGCCCGGAGGCCACGGCTTCCTCGACCACGTACTGGATCGTGGGCGTGTCCACCAGGGGCAGCATCTCCTTCGGCTGGGCCTTGGTGGCGGGGAGGAACCGGGTCCCGAGCCCGGCGGCGGGGAACACGGCCTTCTTCACACTGGGTCATGGCGAGGTCCGCTCCTGAACATAGACGACGCGTTGGGGAAACGTTATGCCTTCGCGCTCGAAGGCCTCGAGGATCGCGGCGCCGCAGCTCGGCCTCCGCGGCAAAGCGATGAGCGGCGTCGACCTTGACCGTGAGCCTGAGGCCCAGATCGGACTCGCCGAAGCGGACGATGCCCTGGACTTCGGGCGGCTCGAGCGCCCGGCCGCTCTCCGCCGCCCACTCCGCCCCGATGCGGTCGAGCGCGGCGAGCGCGCGGTGGACGTCGGTGTCGTAGCCGACGCTCACGTCGAGCACCGCCCGGCCCCAGCCCTTGCTGTAGTTGACGAACTGGGTGATCTCGCCGTTGGGGATCACGCGCTGGGCGCCGTTGAGCAGGCGGACCTTCGTCACCCGGAGCCCGATGGCTTCCACGGTGCCCGTATGGCCGGTGACCTCGATCACGTCGCCGACACCGATGAGGCCCTCGAAGAGGATGAAGAACCCCGTGATCACGTCCTTGATGAGGCTCTGGGCGCCGAGGCCCACGGCGAGCCCGAGCACCCCCGCCGAGACGAGCAGCGCCTGCACGTCGACCCCGACCTCGCGGAGGACCACGACGAGGGCGACGAACGTGAGCGTGTAGCGGATGGCGTTCGTCATCAGCGGGCCGAGCGTGCGGGCCCGCTGCACCTTGGCGGGGTAGTCGGAGGCGCCCTCGAGCGGGCGCAGCAGCCGGTCGATCACGTGCAGCGCCGCGCGATAGGCCACGACGGCGAGCAGGACGGCGGCGAGGATGATGAGGGCGCGCGCCAGGAGCGCCACGCCCGGGCCGCCGAGGTTCGTGACCCGGCCGAGCAGGGCGCTGACGGCCTCGGCCGCCGAGCTCAGGGCAACGACTCCTCTTCCCCGGGCGCGTCGGGATCTTGAGCTTCTTCACCCGGTACCAGAGGCTCCGCTCCGAGATGCCGAGGATCTTGGCCGCCCGCGCCTGCACGCCCCCGGCCTTGCCGAGCGCGTCGAGGATCATGCGGCGCTCGCTCTCCTCCAGCATGTCGTCGAGCGAGCCGCCCGCGAGCTTCATGATCGGGTCCACCGCCAGGGGGACGGCGCCCCGCTGCTCTGGACGGCCACCGGCAGGTGCTCGGGCATGATGACGCCGTCGGAGAGCACCATCGCCGCCTCGAGCGTGTGCTGCAGCTCCCGGACATTGCCCGGCCACTGGTACGTCCAGAGGCACCGCATCGCCTCCGGCGTCACCGTCGCGGTCGTGCGCCACAGCCGCTGCGCCGCCCGCTCGAGCAGGTACCCGACGAGCGTCGGCAAGTCGTCGACGCCGCTCCCGGAGCGGCGGCAGGCGCAGCGTCACGCCCTGGAGCCGATAGAAGAGGTCCTGGCGGAACCGGCCCTCGGTGACCATCGTCTCGAGGTTCTGGTGCGTGGCGGCGACGATCCGCACGTCGACGGCGATGGACTTGACGCCGCCCACGCGCTCGATCTGCCGCTCCTGCAGGGCGCGCAGGATCTTGACCTGCATGGACAGCGGCATGTCGCCGATCTCGTCGAGAAAGAGCGTGCCCCCGTGGGCCAGCTCGAAGCGGCCGGGCCGCGCCCGGATCGCCCCGTGAAGGCGCCGCGCTCGTGGCCGAACAGCTCGGACTCGAGGAGCCCTTCCGGAATGGCCGCGGCGTTGACGGGGATGAGCGGCCCGTCCTTTCTGAGGCTGAGCCGGTGGATGGCTTGCGCGAGCACCTCCTTGCCCGTGCCGCTCTCCCCTGGATCAGGATCGTCAGGTCCGTCGGCGCCGCGCGCTGGGCCATGTCGAGCACGCGCTTGAGCGGCTCGCACTGCCCGATGATCTCCTCGAAGCCCGTGGGCTGCCCGGCCCGGAGCACCTTGACCTGCTGCTGGAGCCGGCGACGGTCCAGCGCGCGCGCCACCACCACCTGGAACTCGGCCATCTTGAGCGGCTTGGTGAAGAAGTCGTACGCCCCGCGCGTGATCGCCTCCATCGCGATCTGCCGCGTGCCGTGGGCGGTCATCACGATGATCGGCGTCTCCGGGGCCAGCTCGCGGCACTTGGGCAGGGCGTCGAGGCCGTCCATGTCCGGCAGCTTCACGTCGAGCAGGACCAGGTCGTAGGCTCCCGCCCTCAGGCGGTCGAGGAGCGCGCCCGCCGTCGGCGCGATCTCCACCTCGTATTGATTGCGGATGAGGGCCTCCCGGAGGACGAAGGCGAGGTCCTCGTCGTCCTCGGCGATCACGATCCGCTCAGCCATTGCAGATCCTCACACGTTCTTCCTTTCGAGTGCACGCGGGCGCTTCGAGTGCTGGCCGCGGGCGCTTTCGGAGTGCTGGCCGCGGGCGCTTCAGGAGCGAGCGCGGCGGGCGCCCGGGCCGGCAGCTCGACCACGAACGTCGTCTCGGACACGCCATCGCTCATCACCTCGATCCGGCCCCGGTGCGCCTCGACGATCTGGCGCGCGATGGCGAGCCCCAGGCCCGTCCCCGTCGCTTTCGTCGTGAAGAAGGGCTGGAAGATGCGCTCGCGGATGTCCAGGGGATGCCGCTTCCGGTATTGCGGACGGTTACACGGGCGCCGGCCTCACTTGCAGCCACCTCCACCTCCACCCGGCCATCAGGCGGCGTCGCCTGAAGCGCATTCTGGATCAGGTTGGCGAAGACCTCGCTCAGCCGGAAGGCGTCCCCCGACACCGCCGGCACGGCGCCCTTCGGCTCTTGCACGAGGCGCAACCGCGCGTCCGGCGGGAGCATGCGGAGGACGTCGTCGATCACCGAGGGCACCGACACCGGCTGCCATAGCTCCGGCACCGGATTGGACAGCGTGAGCAGATTCTCCACCAGCTTGTCCTGACGGTCCACCGCCTGGAGGATGCGCCTCATGTACTCATCCTGGGCCTGCGCCGGCGGTAGATCCACCTGCAGCAGCTCCATGAGACCACGGATCGTCGCCAGCGGTGTGCGGATCTCGTGGGCCACGCGGGCGGCCATCCCCCGAGGAAGGCGAGCTGATCCGCGCGGCGGATCTCCTCCCGGATGCGCTGCTTCTGGGAGGCGTCCTGGAAGAGCAGGACGAGCGCCGCGGCATCGGCCCCCATTCCCGGCGCTGCACCGTCACCTCGAGGAGAGCGCGCGGCCGTCCGCCGTCGTCACCGCCACCTCGCTCTGCGATGCGCGCAGCTCGCCGGCCGATTCCTCGAGGACCACGCCGAGATGCGTATTGCCTCGCTCGAGCGGAAACACGCCCTCGGGCGCCAGGATCGGCACGCCGCGAAAGCGCTGGAGCGCGAAGGCCGAGCAAGGTCTCGGCCGTCGCGTTGAACGACACGAGGTCTCCCTGGACAGGACCAGCAGCATGCCCTCGGGCAATCGGCCGAGGATGTCGCTGTCCCGCACGAACTGGTCCATCGACAGCGTGAGCCGCCCCACCGCGGCGTCGAGCGCGCCGAGCTCGTCGGTGACCATCTGCGGGGTCCCGTCGCGCCGCGGCGGCGAGAGCGCCTCCGCCTTCTGGACGATGCCGCGAATGCGGCCCGCGAAGGACAGCCCCACGAGGAGCCCCGCCACCGCGGCCAGCGCCCCGCGATCCCCGCCCCGGTGAAGAGGAGGGCCGTGGCCTGCGCCCCCTGCGTGCCGAGCGCCGCGATGAACGGGCGCGCGAGGTAGAGGAGCAGGAGCCCGCTCGCCGCCGCCGATACCGCCATGAGCAGCGAGAACACGACGTACAGCCGCAGCGATACTCGGTACGACGACGCCGACGCCGTCATTGAGCTGTCTCGCCCCGCCTACCTGACGCTGCCCTTGATGGCTTGGCCGAGCGAGAAGATCGGCAGGTAGAGCGCGAAGATCACGCCGCCCGCGAGCGCGCCCATGACGACGATCATGATCGGCTCGATCAGCGTCGACAGGGTCGCCACGGTATTGTCGACCTGTTGCTCGTAGTAGCTCGCGGCGCGCGCGAGCATGGCGGGCAGCGTGCCGCTCTCCTCGCCGGTGGCCACGAACTGGATGACCATGCTCGGGAACTCGCCCGTGCGCTTCAGCGTGTCCGCGACCGTCCCGCCGTCCTGCACGCGCGCCGTCGCCTCGATGAGCGCGTCCTCGATCACCCGGTTGCCGCTGACGCGCGCGACGGTGCCCATCGCCTCGATGAGGGGAATGCCGCTCGACAGGAGCACGGACAGTGTCCGGCAGGTGCGCGCCAGGACCGCCTTGCGGACGAGCGGCCCGAACAGGGGCACGCGCAGCTTCGCCCCGTCGATGAGCCGGCGCCCGCGCGCGCTCCGCGCGCCCATGTAGAGGAGCGCCGCCGCGGCCACCGCGCCCGCGATGACCACCAGCGATGTAGCCGCGGATCACGCCGCTGACCGCGATGAGCACGCGGGTCGGCGCGGGCAGCGCGGTATTGGCGCGCGCGTACACGCCCTCGAACACGGGCACGAGGAACACGATCATGGTGAAGACCATGCCGGTGGCGACGGCCAGGATCACCGCGGGATAGGTGACGGCGCCGAGCACCTTCCGGCGGAGCTGCGCGCTCTTCTCGAGATAGATCGTGAGGGCGTCGAGGACGACAGGGAGCGAGCCCGACAGCTCGCCGGCCCGAACCACCGCCACGTACAGGCGGTCGAAGATGTGCGGGTGCAGGCCGAGCGCGTCGGCGAAGCTCGATCCGGCGGTGATGGTCTCGCGCACGTCGTCGAGCACGCCCCGGAAGCGCTTGTTCGTCGTCTCGCCGGCGAGCGCGCTCAGGATGCGGGACAGGTGCAGGCCTCCCGCGAGCATCGCGGCGAGCTGGCCCGTGAAGAGCAGGAGCGTCTCGAGGCTCACCCTGCGCGCGGCCTGGCGGAGCGACGTCTGGAGGCCCTGGGCGAGCGCCGCGAGCCCCTCCCCGCGGCCCGCCCGCTCCACCGTGCGCACGCCCACCACGAGCCGGCCCTGCTCCCGGAAGCGCAGGATCAGGGCGCCCTGGCTCTCCGCCTCGGCGCGCCCCCGGCTCAGCACGCCCCGCGGGTCGGCGACCTCGTACTCGAAGACCGGCATGGCTCTCAGTCCTGGTCGGCGACCACGGCCATCACTTCTTCGAGCGTCGTGTCCCCCTGGGCCACGCGCCGGAAACCGGCCGTCCGAAGGGTCATCATGCCGGCGTCGGCGGCGGACCGCCGGATGGTGTCCGCGTCCACACCGCTCGATCACCATGCGCCGCACCTGGGCGTTGATGCCGAACACCTCGTAGAGCGCCATGCGCCCCGCATAGCCGATATTGCGGCACTCCCGGCACCCGCGCCCCCGGTAGAGCAGCTCGGGAGCCGGGCCGGGCGCGAAGGCGGCGATCTCCTCCGGAGAGGGCCGGTACTCCTCCTTGCAGTGGCGGCAGATGCGCTTGACCAGCCGCTGGGCCGCGGCGACGTTCACCGCGGTCGCCACCAGGAAGGGGTCCACGCCGATATTGATGAGCCGCACCAGCGTCGAGATCGCGTCGTTGGTGTGCAGCGTCGACAGCACGAGGTGGCCCGTGAGCGCGGCCCGCACCGCGATCTGCGCCGTCTCGGGGTCGCGGATCTCGCCGACCATGATGATGTCCGGGTCCTGGCGCAAGATGGAGCGGAGGCAGCGGGAGAAGTCGAAGCCGATCTCGCTCTTCACCTGCACCTGCTGGATCCCCGGCTGGCGGTACTCCACCGGGTCCTCGACCGTGATGATGTTCTTGCGCGGCGACTTGATCGCCTTGATGGCGGTGTGCAGCGTCGTCGACTTGCCGCTGCCCGTGGGCCCGGTCAGGAGCACCATCCCCCACGGGCGCTTGATCGCGCGCAGGAACACCTCGAGCTGCTCGGGCTCGAACCCGAGGTTCTCGAGCGTGTAGTGCTGGAGGACGGCCCCCTTCTCGAGGAGGCGCAGGACGACCTTCTCGCCGTAGATCGTCGGCAGGGTCGACACGCGAAAGTCGATCTCGCGATTGTTGATGTGGGAGGCGAAGCTGCCGTCCTGGGGGAGCCGGCGCTCCGCGATGTCGAGCCGCGAGATGATCTTGAGCCGCGAGACCACGGCCAGGTGGAGCGAGCGCGGCACCTCGAGCAGGTCGAAGAGCAGGCCGTCGATCCGGTAGCGCACGCGCGTCCGATCCTCGTAGGCCTCGACGTGGATGTCCGAGGCGCCGTCGGCGGCGGCCCGGCTCAGCACGTAGTTCACGACCTTGACGACGGGCGGATCGGCGGCCTGCGTCCTGAGCTGCTGGATGTCCACCAGCTCTTCGATGGCGGGCACCGTCCCCACGGAGAGCCCGAGGTCCTGCCGCAGCGCCTCGTCGATGCCCTCGGTCGAGACCATGCGGCGGTAGGTCTTCTCGATGGCCTCCTGGATGGCCCAGCCGGGGCCGATCTTGAAGTCCACCTCGAGCCCGGTGGCGCGGCGGAGATCGTCGAGGGCCACCACGTTCAGGGGATCGGCGGTGGCCACGACGAGCTTCCGGCCGTGGCGCTCCGCGGCGATGATGCGGTACTGGCGCGCGACCTCCTCGGGCACGAGCTTGACGACGTCGAGGTCGAGGCTCTGGAGCTCCTGGTGGGTGATCGCCTCCTTGCGGAACTGGGCACCCAGGTACTTGAGGAGGACCTGCTCGTCGATGAGCTTCATCTCGATGAGGACGTGCCCCAAGCGGTCGCGGGTCTTGCGCTGGCGGCTGAGGGCCTCGGTGAGCTGGGCTTCGCTCAGGATGCCGTCATTGACGAGCATCTGGCCGAGGGACATCCATCCCCAGCGCTCGCCGGATGACTGGCTCAAGGCTCCCTCGCGGCCATGTAGGCCAGGATAGCCAAAAGGCGCCTGAGACGCCAACTTGCCTTTACTTGGATGGCTCCCTCCTCAATGCGCGTTGACCAGACCTGGAGTCAGAGGCCCGGCCGCGGCGCGGGCAAGCGCGAGGACGGTCAGGGGCCGAGGATCCCGTCCGACCGCAGACCGGCCGACGCCTGAAAGCGGCGGATCGCCTCGAACATACGCTCTTCCTCGCTCGAGCCGGACGGGTTCGGCGGGAGATAACCGAGGCTCCGCAGCCGTGACGCCGCGGCGGCCCACATCGCAGGGGTCCAGGGCTCGCCCGGGCCGGTGGGGAGCCCGTCCACATTGCGCCAGATGAGCCAGGCCGCGCGCGTCCAGGAGGCCTCGAGGCTGCCAAGGGTCACCCGGACCTCCTCCCCGTGGGCGCAGCCAGTCTCGCCTGATCGCGGTCGATCGCCAGCGCCAGATACGGACGCCGGCCCCCGGCTCCTGCACTTCGACGATGGCGGGCAGGCCAATGGCTCGCAGGTCGGCCAGTTCGACCGGATCGAGCCGCGTCGCCGCGAGCCGGTGGCGAACCGCAATGGCCGCCACGTCGAGCACGTCAGCCTGCGCCGGCCAGGCCTTCATCGAGTCTGCCAGGGGTTCTCTGACACCCCACGTTCCCAGTAGCCGGGCCACCAGTCGGCCCATACCGTCCAGGCCACCGCCGGCGGGCACGGACGATGGCAACCGGCCGCGCAGCCTCCACCGGTGGCGGCAATGCGCCTGGCAGCGGCGCGGACATCGCGATTGGCCCGGCAGCGTCGGCCGCCTCCGCCGGCGGCGCCAATGCGCCCGATGGCGCGCTCGGCATCGACGGAGCTGCGGGCGGCGCCACCGGCGGCGATGACACCGCGGTCGCGATGACCGAGATGGGCGGCCGGACCCATGAGGCCGGCCCGATACCCGAGCGATGGGCGAGGACTCCGACCGCGGCCAGCACGGCGATGCCGGCGACTGCGCCGAATGCGCCCCGGCGCATCGGCGAGGCCCACCGCATGATCTCGCCCGCGCCGTCGCGCCATGCCGTCGCGCGCGCGAGTGCCCATCGCGGGCGCCGGGTCCTGGGGGCGATGTCGCGGACGGCGCCGTTCACGTGGGCCGGCGTCACCTCCTCCGCTCGCGCGGAGAACGCCCGGGCGAGCGCCCGGTCACTGACGAGGTTGATCACCCGCGGGATGCCGCGCGTCGCGCGGTACACCTCGACGAGCGCGGCGCGCGTGAAGGGAAGGGCGCCGACGAGCCCCGCGACGCGGAGCCGGTGCTCGACATATCGAGAGGTGTCGCGCGCGGACAGCGGCTCGAGGCGGCAGCGGACGCCGACCCTCTGGTCGAGCTGGTACAGCTCCCGGCGCCCGAGCTTGTCCAGGAGCTCGGGGTGGCCCACGAGCACGACTTGGAGCAGCTTCTTCCCCGGCATCTCGATCGTGGACAGGATGCGGATCTGCTCGAGCGCCTCGACGCTCATCTGCTGGGCCTCGTCGACGATCACCACCACGCTCTGGCCCTCGGCTCCGACGGCGAGGAGGTGACGGGCGAGCGCGGCCATCAGCTCGCCGTGCGTCGATCCGACGCGGGCGACGCCGAGGTCGTCGAGGATGGCGCCGATCAGCTCCGCGCCGGAGAGATACGGGTTGATGACGAGGACACTGTGGACGTCCTCGGACAGCTCGGCGCAGAGCGCGCGGCACAGGAGCGTCTTGCCGGTCCCGACGTCTCCGACGAGGACCATGACCCCCGTCTCGCGCGCGATCCCGGTGAGGAGTGCGGACAGGCTCTCGTGATGGCTCCGGGCGCGCAGGAGGAACCGCACGTCCGGCGTCACCACGAACGGCGCCCGATCGAGGTGCCAGAAGACCTCGTACACCGCCTACCTCCGCGCGGCCGCGCCGGCGTCGAGCACGGTCGGCGTCAGGATGACGATCAGCTCCTCCCCGTCTTGCTCGTCTCCCGGCTCTTGAAGAGCCAGCCGAGCACGGGGATGCGCCCGAACACCGGCACCTCACGCGTCGTCAGGGCGCTGGTGTCGTTCGTCACGCCTCCCACCACGAGCCGCTGGCCCTGGCTGATCAGCACCTCCGTCTCCTGGCGCCGCTTGAAGATCGAGGGATTGCCGTTGACGGACCGCAGGGCGGAGAAGTCCGGCTCATTGTTCTCGAACACGACCTTCATCCGGATCCGGGTGTCGCCATTGTCCCGGATGACCCGCGGCGTCACCTCGAGCTTGAGCAGCGCCTCCTTGAACTGCACCTGGCTCAGCCCCTGGCTGGGCGTGCTGACGAAGGGGACCTCGAAGCCCCGGCTGATCATCGCCTTGGCGTTCTCGAGGGTGACCGTCTTGGGCTCGGCGAGCGTGCGGGCCTTGCCCTGCACCTCGAGGGCCTGGATGGCGAGGTTGACATTGAAGTTGCTGCCGATGATGCCGAGCAGCAAGGCGCCCGCGGGCGTGGCGCCGGCCAGCGTCGGCAGCGAGCGAGGTGGGCAGGTTGACGAGGTTGCCGCCGATCGGCACGGCGGTGGCGGGATTGACGGGGAGGAGCCCGCTCAGGTCCAGGTTCGGGTTCGACCGGATTCACGTTGATGGCGCCCGTCCCCGGCGGCCGCGCGGGTCCTGAAATCCCTGGCCGACGAACGTCTGACCTGCCGTACGTTCCCGGCCGCCGCCCCGCCCCATTGCACGCCGATCTGCTCGAGCGCGTTCAGGCTCGTGATCACCATCTGCGCGGCGATCTGCACCTGGGGCACCGGGATATCGAGCCGCTCCTGGACCAGCTTCTTGAGGCGCTCGAGGTCCTTCTCGTAGTAGCGGATGAACAGCGAATTGGTCGGCTTGTAGGCCTGGACGGTGAGCCCCTTGGCGACGATGTCGGACGGCGGGGGTGGCGAAAGAGAGGGCGCCGTCAGCGGTGGCGGCGGCGAGGAGGGGATGTCGATCGGCGGGCTCGGGACATAGAGCTGGGAGAGCTGCGGCAAGGGCACCGCCTGACCCGTCCCCTGTGAAGTGATGCCGAGAATGCCCTGGAGCGTCTTGGCGACGTCCTCGGCGTCCGCATACTGCAGGCGAATCGTCTCCTCCCGGATCGGCCCGCGGGCGGCCAGCTCGCCGAGCTCCTCCTCGGCGCGCCGGGCCTCGACGATCTTCCTGCGCGTGTCGGCCTCGAGCCGCAGGTCGCCCTCCCGCGCCTTGACGCGGTCCTCCTCCTCGGTGCGGACCCGGGTCATCGTGCTGACGCGCAGGACGTCGCCGCTCACCACGCAGCGGAGATTGCCCGCGTCGATGATGGCCTGGAACACGTCGTGCGCGGGCACCCGGAAGAAGTCGAGGGTCACCTGCCCGCGCACGTCCTCGGTGACGAGCATGTTGACCTTGTACTGCTGGGCGAGCAGGCGCAGCGCCGTCGGCACGCTCGCATCGCGCAGGTTGAGCGTCACGCGCTCGGCGGGCAGCCGGCTGGCGCACTCGTCCCGAGGCTGGGCTGCCAGGGGTCCTCCCGGGAGCAGGAGCACGAGGGCGAGCCAGGACAGGGCACGCAGCATCTGAGTGCGGGATCGCATGGTCACGGTCACCTCCTCGGCGCCGCCGGGGCGCGGAACCCAACTCGGGAAGCTGCAGCGTCCGGGTCGGCACGCCCGGCTCGCGCACTGAGACGGAGCTGTCCGTGATCGCCACGACCTCGTGGCCGCTCACCACGTCCCCGATCTTCACCACCTGATTGTTCACGATGGCGAGATACCCTCCTGGAAATCCCACGATGGCGCTCAGCGCGAGCGGCGCGAGCGGAGCTTCCACGCGAGGCGCCGGTGGGGCCGGGGCGGCGGGCGACCGCGCCGCCACGAAGGTGAAGGGTCGCGCGCGAGCGGGGCCGGCGGCGTGGGCGCCGAGCGCGGCGCGCCGCTCCCCGCGCCGAGCGCGCGCTCGGCGAGACGCTTGGACGGCGCGGACAGCTCGAGCGCGGTCATCCGAAAGCGCGCGTGGACCTCGTCGATCGGCGGCGGCACCCCCGGGCGACCGGCCGGCGGCAGCGGGGCGGGAGCCGGTTCGAGGCGAACGTCTTCCAGGATGCCGCGCTCGTCCTCGATCCGCGCGGCCAGCTCGCGGATCTCGCGGTACGGTGCCACGACCTGGATCGCATGCCACGACTTCTCCCATTGCGGGGTGACCTGGCGCTCGAGCGGGCCCACCGCCACCACCTTGACGCGCTTGTCCCCGCCAGCTCGGCGAGCCGGGTGAGGAAGGTGCCCGGATCGGCGGCGCCCGCCGTCCACCGCATCTCGCCGAGCACGGCCGCCCGCGCGCGCAGCTCGGCGGCCATCTGCTCCTCGCGGAGGCGGATCTCGTCGATCAGGCGCCGGCGCTCGTCAGCGGCGCGCATCCCCTCGCTCGACAGCGCCCGCCACTGGGCGAGCTCATAGGCCAGGAGCACGAGAAAGACGAGGACCACCGCGACCCACGCGACGAGAAGCGCGCGCCTCGTCATTGAGCCCGCTCGGTCAACACGATGCTGATCGCGAGGACCTGGTCGCCGCCGGCCGTCGCGATGGCCGACGGCTTGATCTCCCAGCTCTTGAGCGCAAAGCGCCGGCTCACGGCGGGATCGCGCATGAGGCCGGCCATGAACTGCGCCACGTCGACGAGAGGCGGGCCGCCCGGGCGCGCGGGGTGATGGCCTCGATGCGCAGCGTCTCCTCCGCGCGCCCTGCCGCGGTCGCCGCACCCTGAGTCGCGCCGGCGGGCGGACTCGCGCCGCGCGGGCGGGACCATCCGCCCTACCTCGACGAGCTGCAGCTTGAGCCCCGGGGGTCTGCTGGCTCAGGGTCGTCAGGACGTCGGCCCAGCGCACCTGACGGCGGGCCTCCTGGGATAGGGACTGGAGGTTCGATCGGAGCAGGCGCAGGTCGGTATCGCGGGCGGCCAGGTCGCCCGTGAGCCCTGGCACCGCGGCGAGATCGCCGCCGAGGCGCCGGGACGCCGGCAGCACGCCCGCGAAGAGGATCGCGAGCAGGACGAGCGCGCCGGCCAGCGTGACGAGGGCGAGGCGCCGGCCCCCGCGGGATCCGGTGACCCAGTCCTGCCACGACCGGGAGACCCGGCCGGGATGCAGGAGGTCGACGTGAAAGCGCGTGCTCTCGGCCGCTGGCATCCTCACAAGCCCCGCAGCGCCAGCCCGAACGCCTGGAGAAACCGCGGTCCGGACGTCCCGAGATCATCGGCAGCCTGGCGCGCATCGATCTCCACCGCCGTGAAGGGGATCCATCAGCTCGAGCGGCGCGCTGAGCCCGAGCCGATCGGCAAGCCATCGGCCGAGGTAGGGCAGATCGAGTGATCCGCCGATCGCGTAGCGCGGCAGGCTCTCGCGGTCGTATTCCGTGCGATAGAAGGTCAGCGACAGGCGCACGTCCTCGGCGATGCGCTCGACGATGTCCCGGCACGCGGCCTCGGCGCGCGGCACCTGGGCGGGCGACAGGACGCGCGTATGCGCCTGCACGGCGTCCTCGTTCCAATCGAAGGACATGCGGAGCTGGTCGAGGAACGTCTCGGCGCCCGCCGAGAGATAGCGCGCGACCACGGGCCCCTGCTCGCTGTACAGGCACAGCACCGATCGCAGCCGGCCGACGGTGAGCAGCACCAGCAGCTCGCCGTGATCGAGCGCGGTCAGGTGCATCGCGCCGTTCAGCAGGGCAAGCGGCTCCACGTCGAGGATCTGGACGTCGACCGCCGCGAGCTCGAGCAGCCGCATCCGCTCGTCGATGCGCGCCCGGGGAACGCTGACGGACAGGACGTCGTTCGAGACCCCATCATGGGCGCGGCGGAGCACCTGGGCATCGAGCACCGCGTCGCCGGGAGGCAGAAGACCCAGCTCGCGATGCTGGAGCTCGAGCGCGGGCAGGATCTTCTGGTTCGGCAATGGCGGCAGCGCGATCTGCCGGATGACCACGTCGGGCCCGCCCACCGCGGCCACGACGGGCTCCCCGGCGCCTCCCGCCGTCGCCAGCGCGGCGTGGATCGCCTGGGCGAGCTGCCGGGGATCCGCGGCCGGGTCGACCGGCCTCAAGGCGCGGCCCGCAACCACGACGTCTTTCCCGCGCAGCTCGAGGCAGAGCGCCTTGACCGACCCACTCCCGATGTCGAGACCAATGGCCCGCCGCTTTCGAAAGAGCCTCAGACCCATTGCTCTTTCAACGACTCACCGACCGATCAGAGGAGTCCGGACGTGCGCCTATGTCAGATCACCTGCGCGTCGGAAGTATCGTCTATCCGAAGGGCTTCCGGCAAGGCCGAACGTGGAGCCGAGCGGCCTACCGACACTTGGGATCGCTGCCGCAGTCCTTCCACAGCCTAGGGCCAGGCCTTACGGCCCCCTGGTCGGCAACCCGGGAGGGATCAGCTCGGGATGTTCCTGCAGCCGTTTGTCGTAGTTGATCGTGAGCGGGAAATGGGTCACTCGCCGACTCCCTGCCGAGCAGGGCGGCTGGGCCTGGGCTGTCACGCAGTCCTGGAAACCCGCTCAGGGCCGTATCGACGGCGAAGAGTCCGGTCGCGGGATCCTTGCTGAGGAATCCGCCAGCAACCGCCCCCACCACAGCTCGTGTCGGCCTGGACGAACGTGACGGGACGGCACGGCGGCTGCGCGCGTTGCAGTCCGCATCCTGGTGCCCCGGGGTTGGGTCGGCCCAGTCCCGAGCCAGTGCCGTGCCGCGGAGCGCCAGCACGGAGCCGTTGAACGTCAGCGCATTGGTCACCCCGTCGCAGCAGGTGGCGGCGGAGGCGGCGTACTGCACGAGATTGATGTCTCGCCCGGCGAGCATCACGGCGTCCACCTCGTGGATCTGCCCGCTCGGATCGCCGATCCAGATGTTCTCCTGGGCGATGATCCCGAGCATGTCCGCCGCGCCGCAGAGCCCGCGATCGGTCGATCGGCACAGGCCCGCTTTCGGCGCGTCGGCATTGACATTGGACATGTCTCCCAGGTACAGCAGGCTGTCCGAGAGGATCACGGACTTGCTGGCGACGATCGTCCCTCGGCCATTGTAGGCGAACCCCGATGCCGAGTCGTCCGTGCGCCAGTACCCGTCCACGTAGAAGATCGACGGATCGCGCGCGCATGCCCTTGGCCGGTCGACGGATGTATCCCCACGGTGAGGTCGACGAGCCGATCGATTCGGCCTCTCCGTTCGGGATTGGCCCCGAGGATCGCGTCGAGCTGCGAGCCGAGCGAGCTGTACTGCGTCGTGAACCTGAGCTGCCGCAGCTCCGCGCTCGACGTGACGGCCGCGGCATAGATGTCGGCGAAGGACGTGCCCTGCGGCGCGAGTCGACGGGCTCCGCGGCAATCCCATGAAGAAGTAGCTCGGCTTGTCCGTCGGCCCGACGAACCCGGGCGGGCAGGGCGAGGTCGGGCACGTTTGCCTGGGGCCGAGGATCACGAGATCCTGCCAGATCTGACACTTCACATCCGGGCTCACCACGCCGAACGTGCAGCCACCCGGCCGCGCGAGATTGCGCTCTCTATTGCCCTCGTTGGTGGCGCCGAGCTGGGCAAAGATCTCCCCGAGGTTGTAGACGGTCGCGTTCTGGTAGCGTCCCCGTCATCATCGGGGTTCCATCCTTGTTCGTCACCTGCCAACCGGATCTTGGTCGATGATGCCCTCGCCCTGGCCGTTGCTCAGCACCGGCAGGGAGTGCTCGAGGCCTGTGCCCACAGCCCGGTGGCGGCTGCGTCGAACGGTGGTGAGATGGTCACGACCTTGCCGGGGGCGACGGTGATGGCAGGCGGTCCGGCGTGCCATAGCCGGTGACCGTTCCCTCTCCGCGGAGATGGACATTGCCGGAGACGTAGATGTCGCCGCTGATCGAGTCGGCTCCTCCCAGCACCACGTCTCCGAAGACGTCCTGGCCCTGTGACGGGGTTCGCGCCCGCCCCGGCCTCGGCGAACCGGAGGAGTCGGGTCGGGATACTGCGCGTTTTCCATTGCGCTGCACCGTTCGGGTGCGCCCGGTCGGCAGCGTGCACGTGGCGGTGACCGTGACCCCGCCGTCGTGTCCACCTCTAGCGCTCGAGACGTATGTGCCATTGGCAAGCGTCGAGCGAAGTGTCGCGGAGGCTCTCGCAAGCGGAGCTCCGTCGGCCGGGTCATTGGCGCGCCCGTAGCAGCGCGTAGACGCGGGCGGCCTCGGCCTCCGCGCAGTAGAAGGCCTGGATGTCCAGGGCATCGCTCCGCGCCAGAACCGCTTCGATCGTGCTCATCTCGAAGAGCGCGACGCCGAGCAAGGTCATGACCATCACGATCATGAGGCCCATGAGGAACGCCGTTCCCCGCTGGTCGCGGAGCGCGGCCTGCGCGAGGCGGCGAGCCATCGCCTGGTGTCGTCATCAGCAGTTCCGCCCGCTGCACGTCAAGCTGAGGCTGAACGCCATGACATTCACGCCGTCGAGGTCGCCGTCGCTATCGCGGATCGCGAAGGCCAGATCGACTTGGGTCATCGGGCCCAGGGAGGGACGGGCGCCATCCTGAAGCACCACGGGGCGCCGGCAGGAACGAAGGATGGGCAACGCGGGTCGGAGCCCAGCGGGCTGTCGCAAGAGCACGATGGTCTTGAGGCCGCCCGCGAGCAGATTGCGACAGGTGCCCCCGGGCCTCGCAGAGCGCCCCGTCAGCACGGGCGTAGTAACAAATGTCACCGGCCGCCGTTCCGGCCGCCGTTCTCACCCACAGCGAATCGGGGTTGCCATTGCACGTGTCGACGCTGAGAGCATGACGAGGACGCCCGGCGAGCGCTCGCTCGATACAGTCGGCATTCCCGGCGCAGGTCTCGAGGTTCGGCTCGACGGCGCCGCGCACCTGGCGACCGATCTCCTCCAAGACCAGCGTGCCCTGGCGCTGGAGCGCAGCCTGCGCGCTGGACTCGCCGAAGGAGCGCGTCGTGGCAATATAGGCCGAGAAGAGCCCGCCGGCGACGACCGTGGTGAGCATGGCGGCGACGAGCAGCTCGACGAGCGAGAGGCCTCGCTGGTCGGTCATTGCCCCGTCTGGCTCATCCAGCGCCTGCAGGGTAGGACGCGCCTCGTATCCGGCCTGCGGCTGGCCAGATCGCTCCGGTTGGCTCGACGAGACGACCACGGTTATTCGAACCATTGACGTCGGGTCACCCGGCGGACAGGCCGGGCAGCGCGAACGGCCGCTCCTCCAGTCCCTTCGCGGTCGTCGGATCGACGTATTGGATGCAGACCCTCCGAGTGAACGTATGGTTGTTTCCCGCCCGGATGTCCGGGTCCGCGAGGAGGACGCCGAGGCCCGTCAGGGAGCGGCTGTGCTCCCGGGAGGCCGGGACAGCTCGGGCGCGGTCGATCCGATGGCGATCCGCGGTGGCGACATTCCATCCGCAGGCGCGGATCTGCTCGATGCGCTGCTGCGCGAGTCCCGCGGCGACGCGATCGGCTCCCGTCGCCGAGACCCACGCGCTGCCCTTGCCGAACATGAGCGCGACGCCGATCACGGCGATGCCCACGATCACGGTCACCGCGAGGACCTCGACGAGGCCGAGTCCCGCGGTTCCCCGGAGCGTCGAGCGCAGCGTCGACCCGTGCACCGAACGAGCGTAGCAGACGCGGCGCGAGTCGGCGACCTGGCGCATCCCCTAGTCATGCGGCTAGAGCGGCGGCTTGCCGGTCACCGTGATGTCGACCAGGCGATCGCCGTCGAAGTAGAGTGCCCATCCGCCGGGGTAGACCCACATCTCCCGCGCGTTCTGGCCGACGGCGGGCCAGAACTGCTTGGCGGTCGTCGCCATCCTCTCCACGTCGTCGGTTCGGACCGACGGCGCGCGCGAGCAGCAGGGTCACCTCATCGCGCGTCATGCCGACGGCGGCGCGGCGGTGGAAGGTGAACTGGCTGGCCCGCGTCGACGTGCTGAGATCCGGACGGCGCGAGAGATAGGCTGCGACGCGATCGTCGAGCGCCGCGCGAAACGCCAGTGTCTCGTCGAAGGTCGGTAAGCGGCCATAGTCTCCGACGAACCGGGCCATGTAGATCTCCTCGGCGGTGGGCCCCTCCGTCGCGCGCTGGACCTCGGAGGCCTTGCCCGTGGCGCATCCGGCGAGGGCGAGCGTGGCGCCGAGCACGGCCATGGCGAGGCGCAAGCGACGCTGTGGCCCGCTGCCCGGGCGCTAGCGATCCTGAGCGGCGGTGACCTGAGTGCTCACCGCCTGATCGAGGTAGTCGAGGTCGAACGGCTTGGGCACGTAGTCGACCGCGCCGAGCGCGAGCAGCTTCGAGGTGGTGCCGATATCGGCATTGGCGGTGACCATGATGACGGCCAGCGCCGGCTCGATGGCGACGATCCGCTTGAGCGTTTCCACGCCATCCATGTCGGGCATGGCGACATCGAGCAGGACGAGATCGGGCTTGATGGTCTCCGACGATGGCGACGGCCTCGGCGCCTCCCGAGGCAGTGGTGACGTCGTAGCCGCGGCTCGAGAGAAACTCGCGCAAGACCTGCCGGACTTCCAGCTCATCGTCGACCACCAGCACCTTGCCCAGCCTCATCGCGACTCGATCCTACTCTGTCGCCGAGCAGAGGGTCAACAATCGCGGCCGTATGCCGCAGTGGCTTCAGCCGTCGGCGGACGCTCAGCAGTCGACGAAGGTAGTGCCGGAATCGGTGCTGCACCGCAAGCGAGATGGCGGATTGCTGCCTGCGGCGTAGGTCGAGGCTGACGCGAATGAAGCTCACGTCAGCTCGAGGTACCGGTGATCGTGAACACGGTCGGGCCAGCCGTGATGGCGCCGTCCGCGCACGCCACGGTGACAGTGGTACCAGGCGTCACCGACCAGCGTGCGGGCGTCGTGGTACCGCCGGCCGTGAGACCCGCCTTCGGGTAGGCATTGTCGACCGTCACCGCGTTGCCGCAGCTTGCAATGGCGTTGCTCTGGACGGCGGTCCACAGCGAGCCGGCGACCGCCTTGCCTTCGGCGGTCTTCGCGTCCTTGATATAGCCGAGGTACAGCGGCGTCGCGACGGCGGCGAGGATCCCGACGATCAGGATCACGATGAGCAGCTCGATCAGGGTGAAGCCCCGATTCCACTGCCGGCTCCTGAATAACCTCGCCAACGCGATGACCATCGCCTGCTCCCCTTGCTGTCCGTCCCCGAGGTGAATGCTGCGACTGCCGCCATGGCCGAAGTCCGGCCGCCTCGTACGAGAGCAAGCGACGTGCCTCGGACTGGCAAAAATTGTTGGAAAGTTCGATCCGTTTAGAATCAGCTACTTAGAGTCATCCTGCACAGTGGGAGGCCCAGATCTCGGGCCTGGGACCCTCGATTTTTCGAGGCCTGCCTTCGAATTTTGGGGGACGGCGAAGCTACGCGCTCAGCGGCGCAACGAGCGAGGCGGCGAGCGAGCCCAGCACCAGAGAGCCTGGTCAGACCTGACGCTACTCACGGGCGTCCTTGACAGTCACGGACGGCGGTCGATATCATCCGCTCGCCCTGCTAGAGTGTGAACGCCATGAGCCGGTCCATCCTGCGTGTCGTCCTCGTCGTCGTCGCGGTGGTGATCGGCGCCGCCGGCGGCTACCTCGCCCATGCACGGTTTTCCCGGATGGAGCCCGTCGCTGCCGCGCCGGCGAAGGCCACGCCCGGACCCACCGTGGCCGAGGTGCTGCAGCAGAGCTTCGTCGGTGTCGCCCAGCAGGTCCGTCCCGCGGTCGTCCATCTCGGCACGATCGAGCGCGCCAAGGCGCGCCGTGGGCCGAGCGCTCCTCCGGGCAGCAGCGAGGATCCCTTCTTCAAGGATTTCTTCAATCAGTTCTTCGGCTCCGAGGGTCCCGGCAGCCCGCGCTCAGAGTTCCGGCGCCCCGGGCTGGGTTCGGGGGTCATCATCGACAAGCGCGGCCTCGTCCTCACCAATTTCCACGTCATCAAGGGCGCCGACGAGATCACGATCCGCCTCTCCGACAAGCGCGAATACCGCGGTCAGATCCTCGGCACCGATCCCAAGACGGATCTGGCGGTCGTTCGCTTCTCGCCGGACCACGCCTTGACGGTCGCGGCCATGGGCAATTCCGACGACCTGCGCGTGGGCGAGTGGGCCGTGGCCATCGGCAATCCGTTCGGCCTCGACCAGACGGTCACGGTGGGTGTGATCAGCGCCACCGGGACGCTCCGACGTCGGCATCGCCACCTACGAGAACTTCATCCAGACGGACGCCTCGATCAATCCCGGCAACTCCGGCGGCCCCCTGGTGAACCTGAAGGGCGAGGTCATCGGGGTCAATACCGCCATCGTCGCCGCGGGTCAGGGCATCGGCTTCGCCATCCCCATCAATATGGTCAAGCGCGTCGTCGACCAGCTCGTGGACAAGGGCAAGGTCGTGCGCGGCTGGCTGGGAGTCTCGCTCCAGCCGCTATCGGCGGAGCTGGCCCAGAGCCTGGGGCTCTCCGACACGAACGGAGCCGTCGTCGGCTCGACGATGGCCGGCGGCCCCGCCGCCAAGGCCGGCCTGCTGCAGGGCGACGTGATCGTGGCCTTCAACAAGACGCCCGTCGAAGACTACCGCCACGTCCAGCGCCTGGTCGCCGACAGCCCCGTCGGCAAGACCGTCACCCTGGAAATCCTGCGCAAGAAGCACAAAATGGAAGTCCCGATCACAGTAGCCGAAGTCCCCGACCCAAGAAAAACCGACCAAAAGCCCCCAGCGACTAGCTCAGCTGTCTAGTTTCCGCGCCCAGCCAAACGCGAGCAGGCCAAGCGCGCGCCGGGGCCGAGAAGGGTCCAGATGCGAGGCGGCGCCCGAAGCCCGGGCGGCGAGGCGTAGTCTCTCACGTTGAGCGCCCGAGGCGCAGGCACCAGACGAAGCCAGATGGGCCGCGTTCGTCGCATACCCGAGGTCCGTTGGCGTCGGCGCCGGGGGCGAGAAGGGTCCATACTGCGAGGCGGCGCCCGAAGGCCGGGCGCGAGGCGGAGTCTCTCTACGTTGAGCGCGCGGACCGCGGGCGCCAACGAAGCAGATGGGCCCTTATCGCCCCCGGCGCCCCTAAGCTACGAACGGGGGATGGGGGATGTCGACTTGTTGCGCCTTGACCTCACGCACCCCGCCGACACTCTTCGCCACGTCCAGCGCCTCGTCCATGGCGGCCGTTCCCTCGAGCGTCACGACCCCGGCCTTGGCTTCCACCGTGATCCGGTACTTGCGCGTCTCGGGATTCGTGGCGAGCGCGACCTGCACCTGCGACGCCAGCGAGCGATCGGCGACGATCTGGGCGGCGGCGGGCGTCGTCTGCAGCTCAGGCCGGCGGGCACACGTCGGTGATGACGTCGATGGCGGCGGCCGTCAGAAGCTTCTCCGTATTGATCAGGAGGTCGTACAGCGCCGGGTCGACCACGTCCACGTCGTAGAGATAGCGCATGCGGCCCGCCTTCTCCGTGTCGTCGCGCCGCACCATCTCGGTGACCGTCCGCGGGCTCGCCTGCTCGCCCATGGGCCCGGCGAGCTTCGTCCCGAGCCGCTTGACGCGGATGTCGAACGGCGCCATCACGCGCACGCGCAGGACGTGGGAGACGCCGCGCAGGAGCCACTGGCCGCCGCGCCCCATGAGCACGACGCGGTCCTGCTCGGCGAACTCGTAGAACGCGGTCTGCATGGCGGTGATGTAGCGGCGCGTCTCGGCGTCGAAGCGCTCGAAGAGCGAGGGCTTCGTCTCGTCGAGGTGCTCGAGCTTTTCCTCTTGCAGCCCGTAGCGACGCGCGGTGTCGGAGATCAGCTCGTGGTCCACGTACTTGTAGCCGAGGCGCTCGGCCACCTGCTGGCCGATCTCGGGACCGCCGGCTCCCATCTCGTGGGAAATGGTGACGATGGACATGGCATTCACTCCTTCCGGTACTTGGCCTTCAACGCGGCCGGGGCGATGGCGATCCTCTTGCCGCCGACGTCCTCCAGGACATAGACCTCATCGGCGAGCGTCCCGCTTGCAAAGACTTCGAAGACCTCGAGGGCCTCTTCCAGCGTGCTGCCGGGCGGACGGCCCTCCATCATCCGCTCGACATCGGCGCGCGCGAGCCTCACGGACGCCTCCGCGTCGGGCCCGCCCAGGCCGGGCGGGCTTCGGCGATCGGCGCTGGCACCGCATAGGTGTGTTGCCGCATGATCGACCTCGGTTCCCGATGGTGAAGGGGGCCAGGCGGCCCTCGAGCCTGGCCCCCTTCACTAGCAGGAATCCGGGACGAAAACAAGGCCCGATCGGCAGCCAACTGAGGCAGAGTAGGAGGGTCCAAGCCGCAACGCCGATGCGGCTCCTCATCCCTGCCCTCCTCTTCCTGGCCGCCTGCGCCCGGACGGTGACGGTCACGCCCCCGAGTCCCCCATTGCCGGGACCGAGGAGACCGGCGCCGCGTCCTGGTATGGCCACCCCTATCACGGGAGACGAACGGCCAGCGGAGAGGTCTATGACATGAACGACCTGACGGCTGCCCACCGCAGCTTGCCGCTCGGAACTCGCCTCATGGTCACCAATCTCGACACCGGCCAGGCGGTGGAGGTGCGGGTCAATGACCGCGGCCCCCTGGTCGAGGAGCGGATCCTCGATCTCTCCTATGCCGCGGCCCGGGTCATCGGCGCCGATCGAGTGGGGTGATCCCGGTCAGGCTCAGAATCCTCGCCCCGGGCAGTGCCGTCGCTCTCGCTGGGCCGGCGTCATCGCCCGGCGCCCGGCCGGCCGGAGAGTTCGCCGTTCAGGTGGGCGCCTTCGCCAGCCGAGCGCGGGCCGAGAGCTTGCGCGACGCCCTGACCCGGGATGGCGACGTCGCGACGGTCACCGAGGCCGAGGTCGGGGGCGACACCTTCTTCCGGGTGCGCCTCGGCCCATATCCCGACCGCCAGACGGCTCGGGCCGCCGCCCAGCGATTGGCGGGCCGAGGTCACCGAGCGGTCGTCGTGGAGCGCTGACGTTCCTCGAGCCCCACTCAGGCGAGGACGGCTGACTCCAGGATCGAGCCGGAGTTGCCCAGGGCGGCGCGCACCGCCTCGGCCGCGGCGTCGGCGGCACTCATCTCGTGCAGGCTGCGGTGCCGGATGTCCGCGAACGTCTGAAGCGGGATGGTCAGGAAGGTGTTGACGACCGCGGGATCGAAGTGAGTGCCCGCACAGCGCTTGATCTCGTCCCGCGCCGTCTCGAATGAGATGGCGCGCGAGTACGGGCGGTCGAAGGTCATGGCATCGAGCGCGTCCGCGATCGCGAAGATGCGCGCCTCGAGCGGGATCTCCTCGCCGCGGAGCCCCAGAGGGTAGCCCGTGCCGTCCCACCGCTCGTGGTGGTGGTAGACGATGGAGATGGCGCCGCGCAGGAACGGGATCTTCTCGACGAGCCGGCGGCCGATCTCGGGGTGCGAGCGCATCACCGTCCATTCCTCCGGCGTGAGCGGCCCCGGCTTGAGGAGGATGGCGTCGGGAATCCCGATCTTGCCGATGTCGTGGAGCATCACGCCGTGCTCGATGTCGGGCATCTGGGACTCGGGCACGCCGTGGGCGCGCGCGATGGCGAGCGAGTAGCCGCGCACGCGGCGCGAGTGGGCGTGCGTGCCGACGTCGCGCGTGTCGATAGCCGAGCCGAGCGCCTCGAGCGTGACCCGGTACGTCTCTTCGAGGTGGCGCACGGTGGAGGCGAGCTCGCTCGTCGCTTCCGTCACCCGCCGCTCCAACAGCTCCTGGTGCTGGCGGCGCTCGATGACGAGCTGGCGCCGCTCGAGCGCGCGGCCGGCCGTGATGAGCAGCTCTTCCGGATTCACCGGCTTCTGGATGAAGTCGTAGGCGCCGCCGTTCAGGACCTCGACGGCCGTCTGCACGTCGCCGACGCCGGTCAATACGAGCACGGCCGCGTCGGGATCGAGGGTGAGGGCCTGCTTCAGGAACTGCAGCCCGTCGAGCACCGGCATCCTGATGTCCGTGACGGAGAGGGCCGGGTGCTCCGCCTGGAACGCCTCGATCCCCTCCATGCCATTGGTCGCGAGCCGGCACCGGTAGCCGCTGGCGGTGAAGATGGCGCCCAGGAGCTCGCGGACCATGCGATCGTCGTCGACGATCAGGACGCCGAGCCGGTCGGCGATCGCGCTCATGCGTCCCAGCCTCCGCGCCGGCCCCTCCCGATGGCGACGGCCCCGTCCCGTCCCGCGACCTGGTTCTTGCCCGCGCGCTTGGCCTCGTAGAGCGCCCAGTCCGCGGCGGTGACGATGTCCTCGGATACGGGTCCCACGTCCTCGGGGAGGCAGGCCACTCCGAGGCTCACCGTGATCGCGCGGCCGTGGCTGAAGCCCGCGGCCTCGATCTGCCGGCGGACACGCTCGGCGTACAGCAGCGCCCCGTCCTTGCCGGTCTCCACGAGCAAGACCGCGAACTCGTCGCCGCCGTACCGGGAGATCACGTCGATGTTGCGCGACTGCGTCTGCAAGATATGGCCGACGATGCGGAGCGTCTCGTCCCCCGCGGCGTGGCCCAGCTCGTCGTTGACCGCCTTGAAGCCGTCGATGTCGAGCATCACCACGGACAGCGGCTGGTTGAAGCGGCTGTACCGGGACACCTCGTCCTCGAGCCGCGTCGCGAAGAAGCGCCGGTTGTACAGGCCCGTGACCTCGTCCGTGAACGAGAACTCCTTGAGCCGGGCATTGCTCGATTCGAGCTCTTGGTGGAGCCCGTCGAACCGGCGGGAGCAATCGTCGTGGGAGATCGCCGCGCGCAGGATCACGAAGGCGCCGCCGAGCACGAGCATCGCGGTGACGACGGTGAGCGCGCGACCGCCGAGCAGGCCGCCGGTCTGACCGGAGGCCGCGGCGACCGCGGAGCCCGAGCTGAACGCGGCGGCGAGGAGGGCGAGCACCGAAATGGACGTGACGGCGATGACCCCGAGCAGCCGACCCCGCCCGTGCAGTCCGGCGGCGGCGGTGGCCCGGGCCACATCCTGGCTTGTATCTGGTGGTGCCGGCTGACGAGTTGTGTTTTCCATGGCGAGCAGGGTAGAGGCAGCATCCGTGCCAGCCAAGATGCCACAAAGAAGCACGGACTTGCGAGGCATGGAGCATGGTGATGGGACGCTCCCGGGCCATCGCTTAGACAAAACGCGGCAGACGCGGTGGCGACGGGATCGGGAGGGGGCGTCGAGCGCCCCTCCCGGAGGGAGAAGCAGCTACGAGGTGCGGGGCGGCGGAACGCGGAACGGCGTGTGGCAGGCTCCGCAGGCGTTCCGGCCGAAGTCCTTCACGATGTCCTGGGTGAGCTGGGCGTTCTTGGCCTTGGAGGCATCGCGCAGCTTCACGGCCTCGGTCTCCATCTTCTTCGCCGCCGCCTCGAACTCCGGCCACTTCTGCCAGACTTCCGGCTTGGCCTTCGACTTGTCGGTGAGGGAGCCCTCGGGGAACAGCGCCGGGATGTACTGCGCGTTGATGGCGAGCGTCTCCGCGCTGACCTCGATGCCCTCGATGTTATTGGCCTTGGCCTTGGCCTGGATATCCGACCAGATCTGCCCGTGCAGCTTCATCAACCGCTGGCGGTCGGCCACGATGTCGCCCGAGCCGCTCTTCGTCATCTTCTTCTCGCTCGCACACCCGGCTGCCACCGCGACCGCCAGGCCAAGGACCACGAGACCCGCACCTCTGCTTGCTCGCCTCATCTGGCTCTCCTTTGCGGGACGTGCGGCCGGAGGATCCGGCGGCGCGTCCGGTTGGGGGATGGCGTCAGTCCCCGATCTTGTTCTTGATCGCGGGGATCGACTTGAGGTAGCGGGCGATGGCGACAAGATCCGCCTTGGTCATGTCCTTGTACCCTGCTGAGCTGCCTTGAATGACCTCGCCCATGAGCCCGCCGGCGACGTCGCCATTGGGCAGATTGCCGGTGGCGATGTAGGTGGTGATCTGCTCCTCGGTCCACTTCCCGATGCCCGTGTCCATATCCGGCGTGATATTGGGCACCTCGGAGCCTTCGGGCCCCTTGCCCTTTGGATTGCCGGCGAGGAAGCGGCTATTGTCGAGCGCCTGCGTCATGCCGCGGGGCGTATGGCACTCGCCGCAGTGACCGACCGCGCGCACCAGGTATTCGCCGCGGGCCAGCCCCGACGTGGGCGCGGTGGCGGGCGGCGTCTCGCGCGGCGCGAAGGCGGCAAGCCAGGCGGGGAGGAAGACGCTCTCGAACATCGGCACGGAGATCTTCTTCGGCGTATTCGCTCGCCGCACCGGGGGCACCGATCTGAGGTAGGCCACCACCGCGCGCAGATCCTCCTCCGCCATGCCGTTGAACGTCGGATACGGGTGCACGGGGATGAGCCGCTCGCCATTGGGCCGTCGACCCGCGCGAATGGCCGTGATGATCTGATCGTCCGTCCACTTGCCGATGCCCGTCTCCGGATCCGGCGTGATATTGGTCGAGTACACCGTTCCGAACGGGCCCTCGTACTTGCGCCCGCCGGCATTGAGCTCCGTGGCCACCTTCTTGGGCTCGGTATGGCACCCACAGCCGGCGGCCACCCCGAAGACGTACTTGCCTCGGGCGATCAGTTCCTTCGACAGCGCCGCCGGCTGCGCGACGGCACGATCCGGCGCCGCGAAGGCCGCCAGCAGGCCGAGCACGCCGAGCAGTATCCGTCCACGAGAGCCGGGGACGCCTCGTCGAGGCCGATGGACGGGAAGACATATCGACTCCCAAGCCTAACTCCGATGCCCCGGTCATGGTTCCGCCTCCAATCATGACTCCGCCTCTTCCTCGGATCGTGCACACGGGCGATGAAGAGGCCCAGGCTGATGAGGCCGCCCGCGGTGGCGACGGCAAAGACCCACGGAAAGCCGAGGCCATCCGCCATGACGCCCGCCACCAGGGGCGCCGCGAAGAACACCGGGGCCATCAGCGTCGTCCCGAGGCCGATATACGTGGGCCGCTCCTCCGCACCGGGCGCGAACTCGAGCATGACGTTCAATCCCGACACGCTGACCGCCGCCATCTGAATGCCCGACAGCGCGAAGACGGCGGAAAAGACTCCGACGGAGGGCGCGACCAGCGCCAGGACGTTCGCCGCGACTCCGATCAATGTGCCCGCGATCAGCACCAGTCGATGCCCCGCCCGGTCGGCGAGGAAGCCGAAGACGAGGTTGCCCGCGATCTGGCCCGCGAGGAGCACGCTGGTGAACGTGGCCACCCACCAGGCGGGCGCCTCCCAGGCCCGCAGGGCATAGACCGTGTCAGAACCCCCGGCCATGGTGCCGATCGAGGCGAAGGCGCGCGCGACGAGGAACCAGCTCAGGTTGCGGTCGCGCGCGAGCAATCCAGGGACGCGGCGCAGATGGCGCCGACATCGGCTGCCGCGGAACGGTCGCGGCGGCGGCCGGCTCCCGGACCAGGGCCAGCGCCACGTACGACAGGCCCATGCAGAGCGCGGCGCAGAGGAAGCACACGCCGTAGCTCGCCGGCGCCGGCACCCGGGCGAGAAAGTAGGCGGTGCCCAGGCTGCCGACCAGGCCCCCGCACTGCCCAGGACATTGGCCACTCCGAAGAACCGACCGCGCAGCGTGGTCGGAATCGCCCGGCCCACGATGTCCATCCAGGCCGGCATGAGCACGCCGCCCGTGCCCGTCACGATCAGGAGCATCAGGAGCAGCGCGGCGAGGGCGACGGCGGGCGCCGGAGTGGCCACGAAGAAGGCGATGAGGGCCAGTGCCAGAAACGGAACGCGCTCCCAGAGCGTGAAGCGCATGACGAAGGGCAGCTTGCGCGCCAGCGACTCGGTATGCCCGGCCGCGAAGAGCGACGGCAGGAACCATCCCAGCGTCATGACGGCGGGGATGGCGCCGATCACGACATTGGGCGCGCCGAGATGCGCGGCGAACGCGGGCAGGATGGTCGACTGCGACGCGAAGGCCAACCCCACGAGAAACAGCGCAAAGTCCGCGCCGAGCGCGACGGCATTGTGCCGGACGTTGCGCCGGGCGAGTCCGGCTTCGTCCGCGAGGAGGATCGATGAGGACACCGGTAAGCCTCTCTGAGCCCGGGCAGTGTAGGCTCACCATCACGCCCGCGTCAATGTTGCACCATGGCCGTGCTCACGGTCTATGGTAGACGGCAAATCATCGGAAGTGCGATTATGTTTGTGATGCCTATAACGTTTGGACGCGGCTGCGTCGCCAGGCTCGAGCCCATGTCAAGGCCACGCCAGCCTCTGCGGGTGCGCCAGCCTGGGCGGGCAGGAGCCCGTGGCGAGTCTCGATCCCGAATCGCGACCACCGTCCTCGAACGCTCGGCGCCGTGGCGCGGGGCGTGAAAGCTGTCGTCGCGAGCCTGCACCAGGTCCAGCTTGCCGTGACCCGCATCGTCGCGCTGCGCGCGGGCGCATCGTCGGGGACGCGGCCGCCCGCTTCGACACGCATGCCCTCGACCGGTCGATCGGACGATCAGCCCATGACGGGACGGATCGACCCCGACGCGCGGAGTGGGACGCCGGCGACATGGGCTGCGGCGACCTCGTCCTCGAGCTCCGCTATCGAATCGCCCGGCTCGAGCCGGGGCAGGTGCTCAAGGTCATCGCGCTCGATCCGGGCGCGCCGGCCGACATGCCCGCGTGGTGCGGGCTCACGGGACACGCGCTCGTGTCGGTTGCGCCTCCCGTGTACTTCATCCGCCGAAAAGCCGAAAGGAGCTGAGTCATGGCCAACAAGTTCTGCGTGAGCCTCACCCACTCGAAGGACAATACGGACAAGGCCACGGTGGCCTTCGTCGTCGCCAATGCCGCGGTCGGATCGGGCAAGGAGACGCTCGTGTTCCTGAGCGTCGAGGCCGTCCGCCTCGCCCAGAAGGGCTATGCCGACGGCATCCACGAAGAGGGCTTCGCCCCCTCGGCGAGCTGATGGCCAACTTCGCGAAGGCCGGCGGCACGATGTACGTCTGCTCCCCGTGCTTCAAGAAGCGCAAGCTCGACGAGAACAACCTCGTCGCGGGCGCGAGCATCGTGGGCGGCGCCAAGCTGGTCGAGTTCCTCTCCGACGGGAGCCCCTGCGTGTCGTACTAGAGGGAGCTCCGGGCCATCGCCGGCCGCCGCCATCCTCGCGCCGCGCACCCGGCCAGTAGTCGGCCCGATGGGCCTGTGACACATGGTCGCCTAAACTACCAACGTCGACCAGTGGCCCAGGGACCGGGGGACCCTCCAGCGCCATGAGACTTCGCGTGCTCGGCATCGTGCTCGCCGGAGGCAAGGGCACTCGCCTCTATCCCCTCACCAAGGAGCGCGCCAAGCCCGCCGTTCCCTTCGGGGGCAAGTACCGCATCGTCGACTTCGTCCTCAGCAACTTCATCAACTCGGGCCTCTACTCGATCTACGTCCTCACCCAGTTCAAGAGCCAGTCGCTGCTCCAGCACCTCTCCGACGGCTGGCAGTTCGGCGGGGTCCTGAAGGACCGCTTCATCATCCCCGTGCCCGCGCAGATGCGGTCCGCCGATGAGACCTGGTATCAGGGGACGGCGGACGCCATCTACCAGAACGTGAACCTGATCGAGCAGTCCGACCCCCACCTGGTCGCGATCTTCGGGGCCGATCACATCTACCGGATGAACATCGCCAGCATGATCGAGTACCACGAGGAGAAGCGGGCGGAGATCACCGTGGCGGCCATCCCCGTCGATCGGAAGCATCGCCGCCGAGTTCGGCGTCATCGAGACGGCGCCCGGGCGGGCGCATCGTGGGCTTCCACGAAAAGCGCCCGGACGCGCCCACCATCCCGGGGAGCACCGAGCAGGTCTACGCCTCGATGGGCAACTACGTCTTCTCCACGCGCACGCTCCTGCGCGAGCTGTACGCCGATGCGGCGCGCGAGAACAGCACCCACGACTTCGGTCGCGACATCCTGCCCGCGCTCGTGAACCGGGTCGAGATGTACGCCTACGACTTCCAGGACAATCAGATCCCGGGGAGGCGCCGGGCGCGGCCGCCTACTGGCGCGACGTGGGGACGCTCGACGCCTACTACGAGGCCCAGATGGACCTGCGCGCGGTGAGCCCCTCGCTCAATCTCTACAACGGGGAATGGCCGCTGCGGACGGCGAGCTATGCCGATCCGCCCGCCAAGTTCACCTTCGACGACGCGGATCGCCGCGGCCACGCCATCGACTCCATCGTCTCGGGCGGCTGCATCCTCTCGGGCGGCATGGTCCGGAACTCGGTGCTCGGGCGCTGGCGTGCGCGTGCACAGCGGCGCGCTCGTCGAGGACAGCGTGATCCTCGACAACTGCGACATCGGCCGCCGGGCGAAGATCCGGCGCGCCATCCTCGACAAGAACGTCCGCATCCCCGAGGGCGCCACCATCGGCTACGACCTCGACCAGGATCGCAAGTACCACACGGTCACCGACAACGGCATCGTCGTGGTGGAGGGATTGCCCTCCTCGGTCGACATCTCCTCCCTGCTGATCTAACACTCGGAGGGGGCTTCGCCCCTCCGATACCTCCTCCAGGAAGGATTCGCGCCGGCGAAGCACGGTCGTCTCGACGCGCGGTCGTTCTGGCCCTGGGACGTCGAGCCTAGAGAGCCCGTCGGAGAAACCAGCTAGAGCGATGAGAAGGGTCCAGCTGCAAGGCGGCGCCCGAGACGCACGCGAGGCGTAATCTCTCGTACGTTGAGCGGCGGTCGCGGGCGCCAACGTAGCAGATGGGCCCTTATCATCGCTCTAGCGGAAGATCTGGCGGGCGGCCTCGAGCGCGCGGTCGATGCCGGGCCGAGTCGACGTCGAGATGCGTGACGGCGCGAATCGTGCGCGGGCCCATGGCGCCCATGCGGACGCCCTGGGCGAGCAGGCGCTCGACCGCGGTCGGCGCGTCGATGGAGCCGGTCACGTCGAAGAAGACGAGATTGGTGTCGACCTCGGCGGGATCGAGCTTGATCCCGGGCAGCCCGGCCAGCCCCTCGGCCAGGCGCCGGGCGTGCGCGTGATCCTCGGCAAGCCGCTCGACGTGATGGCGTGAGCGCGTAGACGCCGCCCGCCGCGATGATGCCGGCCTGGCGCATGGCGCCGCCCATCTGCTGCTTGCACCGCCAGGCCTCGGCGATGAAGTCGCGCGAGCCGGCCAGGGCCGCGCCGACCGGCGCGCCCAGCCCCTTCGTGAAGTCGATCCACGCCGAGTCGAAGGGCTCGGCGAACGCGCGGGCGGAGACGCCGCTCGCCACGACGGCGTTCATGAGGCGGGCGCCGTCCATGTGCGCCGCGAGGCCGTAGCGCCGTCCCGCTTCGACCACGCGCTCGCGATCCGCTCGAGGGGCCAGACGCTGCCGCCGCCGAGATTGCTCGTCTGCTCGACCCAGAGCAGCCGGCTCCGCGGGGAATAGCGGCCGGGCGGACGCACGCCCTCGTGCACGGCGGCGGCGTCGAACTGCCCGCGCGCGCCATCGAGCGGGCGCACGTTGACGCCGGCCAGCGCCGCCGGCCCGCCGGTCTCGTAGTGGATGGGATGCGCCGTCCGGTGGGCCAGCATCTCGTCGCCATGCCGGCAGTGCACGCGCATCGCGATCTCATTGCACATGGTGCCCGAGGGAAGAAAGACCGCCGCTTCCTTGCCGAGGAGCGCCGGCGACCATCTCCTGGAGGTGGTTCACCGTCGGGTCCTCGCCCTTCTGCTCGTCGCCCACCTCGGCGTCGCACATGAACCGGCGCATGGCCGGCGTCGGCCGGGTCACCGTGTCGCTGAAAAGATCGACATCGATCCGCATCGTCGCGCTCATGGAATTGATCCTCCGCCGGGCATCGTACCATTGCGATTGCGCATCGGCCTCGCGCGCGTACAATCGGGCCCGTGAATTCACACCCTTCGCCAGGAGCAACTGCCCATGGCCGACCGTGAACGCCTCGATGTGGAGCGCACCGCGCTGATCGTCTACGATTCCTGCCGCCGCGCCCTGACGCCCGCGGATCCGGCGCGACGCCAAGCCATGCGGCCGGTCCTCGATGCCTGGGTGCGGCTGATCGGCGCCGCCCGGGAGGCCGCATTGCCGATCATCTACACGACGCCCGTGAGCCGGGCGGACGGCGCGGACGTCGTCCTCTTGCCCACCGACCTGAGCGTCGCGACCGGCACGCCCTCGCTGACGAACTGCGTCGAGGGCAGCGACGATGCGGGATTTCCCGACGAGATCGCCCCGCGGCCCGAGGACTACGTCTTCCTGAAGCGTCGGCCGAGCGCGTTCCATGGCACGGGGGTCGCCGAGCTATTGCGGATGCTCCGGCGCGACACCGTCGTCATCGGCGGGGGCGCCACCAATCGCGGCGTCGAGACGACCGTGCGCGAGGCGTTCAGCCAGGACCTGCGCATGGTCGTCGTCCGCGAGTGCTGCTGGAGCGGCGATGCCGAGGCCCACGCGTGGAGCCTCGACAAGTCGATGAAGATGTACGCCCAGGTGCGAACGCTCGACCAGACGGTGGCGATGCTGGCCGGCTCGCCCCTAGTCTGAGAGCCTGTCGGAGAAATGCCGCTAGAGCTTCGCTCTAGCCCTCGGAGCGAGGCGTCGTGAAAGAGAATGTACTCGTCCCGCCGGCCGCCGGCCCACTTGAGCTTCTTGTTGATCGCGTTGATGTCGGGCTGCTCGTACAGGAAGATCCAGGGACAATCGTCCCAGACGAGCTCCTGCAACCGGAAGTACGCGGCCTGCACCTTGGCCGTGTCGAAGCTCTCCCGGGTCTCGACGATGAGCCGGTCGACCTCGGGATTGTTGTAGAGCGTGCGCTTGGGCGCCTTCGAGTAGAAATGATCGCCGATGAGGTGATCCGGCTCGCCCGTGGTCGGCGCATAGCCGAAGAGGAAGGCGTCGTACTTCGACTTCTCGTACTTGGTGATCTCGCTGATATAGGCGCTCCACGAGGTCGCCTCGAGCTTCACCGTGAGCCCCGCTTCTTCCAGGAAGCCCGCCACCGCCTCCCCACCTGCTTGTCGAGGAGGTAGCGGCCCACTGGCACACCGAGGTTGAGAGTGGCGCCGGCCGCTCCCGCCTCGTTCAAGAGCTTCTTGGCGCGCGCGGGATCATAGCGGTACGGAGGGAGGCTCGGGTTGAACCCGAAGATGCCGTCCGGCAGCGGCGCCCGGGAGATCGGGGCGAGCCCGCCCATGACGCCCTTGGTCAAGGCCTCGCGGTCGATGGCGTAGTTGAGGGCCTGGCGCACGCGCTTGTCCGAGAACGGCGCGCGATCACAGCGGAGGCCGACGAACATCACGCGGTAGGTGGGCGACACCACGACGCGCAGGCTCGGATTGGCCTTGAGCCGAGGAAGCTGGTCGGGCGGCACATTGTTCACCAGCATCACCTCCCCGCCTCGAGCGAGGCCATCCGCGTCCCGTTCTCCGGGATGAAGCGATAGCGGGATCCGCTGGAAAGCCGGCTTCTTGCCCCAGTACGCCGGGTTCGCCTCGACGATCAGGTGCTGGCCCGGCCGGTACTCCACGAACTTGAAGGGTCCGGTCCCGACGGGGTTGGTGCCGAACTTGTCGCCCAGCTCGCGGAAGGCCTTCGGCGACATGCCGTGGATGGACGTGGTATTGCGGAGCAGCGGCCGGTTCGGGCGCTCGGAGACGAGGTCGACGGTATAGGCATCCTGGATCTTGATCTCGCGGATGCTCTGAAGGCGCGGCCGTGACGGATGGCGCGACGCGGGCGCCCCGATCTGCTCGAGGGTGAGCTTCACCGACTCCGCGGTGAACTAGCAATACGTAACTGAACGGCGACAT